>QWCN01008493.1_pt1 | contig 34553 bp, 30 predicted proteins | sample 1972711 | NCBI WGS metagenome assembly QWCN01 (sample SAMN09866707, study PRJNA288562) | Human gut metagenome isolate term1_stool, whole genome shotgun sequencing... | isolation source: gut | host: Homo sapiens | place: USA: California
AAAGGATCATATCGGGGTTCAGTTCCCGGATGCGGCGGTTCAGCTCCGGGATGCGCTTGCGGTCCACGGCACCTTTGCCGGGGTGCAGGTCGCTGATTTGCAGCACCCGTAGTTTGCCGCCCGGCAGGGGCTTGGTGGTTTGCAGGCGGTAGGTGGTGGTAACCAGGCGCATAGCCTTGAAATAGCTCCAAAGCATCATGGCGGCCGTGCCCACCCAGGCCAGCAGACCGCCCATCCAGATGGTCTGCCAGGCCGTCAGCACCGTTCCGCCGATTGCACGGGCCAGCAAGCCCACAACGTCCCCGGCGATATACAGTCCGGTCAGATGGGAGTTGACAATCATGCCGGGGCCGAGCGGGTCCCGCCCGATCCAGGACATCACGGCCAGCAGCAACAGCGGCAGCAGCAGATACAACGCCGGATGAGCACCCGCAAAGCAGGCCACAAACGGCAGTTTGAGAAGATTCAGATACAGCACCACCGCCACAAGGGCCTGGCCAATTTTGGGGATGGTGAACTGGATAAAATGCCCGTACATTGCAGGACCTCCGTTCTTTAGTTAGGAGTTAGGGGATAATTTCTCATTTCTAATTCCTAATTATCCCCTAACTCCTAACTGATATTGTATCACTCGTGCCCGGCAAACTCAACAAACACAACAGGCAGGCTGCCTGCGGGGTTGCGGGCAGCCTGCCTGGAAAAAGCATCGCCGCCGGCATAGACGAACGGGCGGCTGGTCAGGCCATCGGGGCCATCGGTGATGATACAGCCGTGCTTATCGGTATCCAGGCCGGGGGTAGTAGAACGGATCAGCGGGTTGGGGCTGGTGCCCAGAGCCATGATCATGGTATCCACATCCAGCTCAAACTCGCTGCCCTCCTTGACGATGGGGCGGCGGCGGCCGGAAGCATCGGGTTCACCCAGCTCCATCTCCACGCAGGTCATGCCCTTCACGCAGCCGTTTTCATCGCCCAGAACCTCGACCGGGTTGGTCAGTGTCTTGAAGATGATGCCCTCTTCCTCGGCATGCTCGACTTCTTCCTTACGGGCAGGCAGTTCGGCCATGCCGCGGCGGTATACAATGTACACCTGCTCGGCACCCAGGCGCTTGGCGCAGCGGGCTGCGTCCATGGCGACGTTGCCGCCGCCCACAACGGCAACGGCACGGCTCTTCATGATGGGGGTGCGGCTGCCGGGCTGGTATGCTTTCATCAGGTTCACGCGGGTCAGGTACTCGTTAGCAGAGTAAACGCCCTTCAGGCTCTCGCCGGGGATGCCCATAAAGCGGGGCAGACCGGCGCCGGAAGCGATATAGATTGCCTCAAAGCCATAGTCGTTCATCAGCTCGTCAACGGTCAGCACCTTGCCGATGACCATGTTGCACTCAATATCAACACCCAGCTCTTTCAGGCCTTCCACTTCGTGCTGCACAATATCCTTGGGCAGACGGAACTCCGGAATGCCGTACATCAGAACGCCGCCTGCAACGTGCAGGGCTTCGTATACGGTAACCTTATAGCCCAGCTTAGCCAGGTCGCCGGCAACGGTCAGGCCGGAAGGACCTGCACCGATAACTGCCACCTTATGGCCGTTCGGCTCCGGCTTGGCAGCCGGGGTGTGGACGTTTTCACGGTGCCAGTCAGCCACAAAGCGCTCCAGGCGGCCAATGCCGACGGGTTCGCCCTTGATGCCGCGCACGCACTTGCCCTCGCACTGGTTCTCCTGCGGGCAGACACGGCCACAGACAGCGGGCAGCGCGCTGGACTTTGCGATGACCTGGTAAGCAGCTTCAAAATCGCCCTTTGCCACTTCGGCAATAAAGGCGGGAATATCGATCTGAACAGGGCAGCCGGTGCGGCAGGCGGGCTTTTTGCACTGCAGGCAGCGCTTGGCTTCGTTCACAGCCATTTCAGCGGTATAGCCCAGGGCAACTTCCTTAAAGTTTTTGTTGCGGACGTTGGGGTCCTGGCTGGGCATGGGGCATTTTTTCGGGTCCATATTCGGCATGTTACTCAACCTCCTTTTTCAGCAGGTTGCATTCCGCTTCCCGCGCGTGGGCTTCAAAATCGCGGTACATGGTGCCGCGGTGCATGGCTTCATCAAAATCGACTTCAAAACCGTCGAAATCGGGGCCATCCACACAGGCAAACTTGGTTTTACCGCCCACAGTCAGGCGGCAGCCGCCGCACATGCCGGTGCCGTCCACCATGATGGGATTCATGGAAACAACAGTCTTAACGTTATAAGGCTTGGTGGTCTTGACAACGAACTTCATCATGATCAGCGGTCCGATGGTGATGACCTCGTCAAAGTTGGCGCCAGCCTTGATCTTTTCTTCCAGCGGCATCGTCACAACGCCCTTCTGGCCGTAAGAGCCGTCATCGGACATGATGATCAGCTCGTCACAGCAGGCGCGGAATTCGTCTTCCAAGATGACAAGGTCCTTATTGCGGAAGCCGATGATGCCGGTAACCTTGGTGCCCTGGGCCTTGAGGGCCTGGGCAACGGGCAGAGCAATGGCGCAGCCGACGCCGCCGCCGACTACGCAGACATTTTTGAGCCCTTCAATTTCAGTTGCTTTGCCCAGCGGGCCGACAAAGTCATGCACATACTCGCCCTCTTTGAGGGAGTTCAGCTGCATGGTGCCTGCGCCAACGATCTGGAAAATGATGGCCACAGTGCCTGCTGCGGCATCATAATGGGCAATCGTCAGGGGGATGCGCTCAGAATCCTCCTTGGCGCGGATGATGATGAACTGGCCCGCTTTCGCCTTTTTAGCGATCAGCGGTGCTTCAATGACCATTTCGGTCACTCACAAGCAGGCAAAAGGGTAGATGGTATCATTATACCATACTTACTTTACCAGCTTTTTTCAGGATTGTAAAGCGGTAAAGTGTGGTGTTTTATCGTCGCAGTGTGTCAAAGAATGCTCTGTCGGGGCGAACATTGTTCGCCTGCAGTCTTTCTCCGTGTATGCTGTTTCCCGGAAAAGCCGCTGCATCATCAGGTTGGTGGGCGCACAATGTGCGTACCTACGGCCTCCACAGAATATTTTGGCATGCCAAGTTATGACATGCGGTACCGTCCTGTCTGCGCTGTTCACACCGTCAAAGCGTCAATGGCGGCTTTGCATGCCTGCAGGGTCAGGTAGGTGACTGCACAGTCTGAGCCGATAAACCAGCGTTCTTCGCCGTTACAGACAATTTTGCGGATCAATTTTCCACGGTACTCCGCCTGGATATAAATGCCGTTTGCCATGTTGCTGCCCCCTTTTCCGGCCGGCTAAAAGTAGCCTTATTTTTTATTGTGCCATCTTTTGGAGCAGCTTACAAGGGCAGGCAGTGTAAAATTTCGCCCATGCTGCGTACAGAAAATTCAGCAGTTGCACCAAAACTTTATCCATGCGCGGCAAACTGATAATATTTGACAGCGTTTTCCAGTTTTTTCACTGGAAAACTGTAGCTTTTTATGCTATACTGTATCAAAATATCTGCCGTTTTATTTTTACAAAATTATTGCGTCCTTTTGCAGGGCGTGTATAATATAATAGTAGATAATACGGGTGTAGCTGCACCCGGCTGGAGGAATACGGATATGACAAAGCAAGAGATGCTGCAGTTAAAAATGACTGCGACCCGCGTGCGCATGGGCATTATTGAAGCGACCCATGGCGGCAAAAGCGGGCACCCGGGCGGCAGCCTTTCTGCTGCTGATGTGCTGACTTACTTATACTTTAAGGAAATGCAGATCGATCCGCAGAACCCGCAGGACCCTGACCGTGACCGTTTTGTGCTTTCCAAGGGCCATGCAGCGCCGGGTCTGTACTCGGTGCTGGCAGAGCGCGGGTTCTTCCCCGTGGCTGACCTGCCTACCCTGCGCCGCTCCGGCAGCTACCTGCAGGGCCACCCCAACATGAACACGGTTCCCGGTGTTGATATGAGCACCGGCAGCCTGGGCCAGGGTGTTTCCGCCGCAGCCGGCATGGCACTGGCCGCCAAGATGAAGAACCCCGACGTCAACGTGTACACCCTGCTGGGTGACGGCGAGATCGAAGAGGGCGAGTGCTGGGAAGCATTTATGTTTGCCAACCACTATAAGCTGGATAACCTCTGCATCATGATCGACGTGAACGGCCTGCAGATCGACGGCCCCACCGCCAAGGTCATGAACAGCGAACCGCTGGACCAGAAGATGGATGCCTTCGGCTTTAACACCATCATCTGCAACGGCAACAGCCTGGCTGATCTGGAGCAGGCATTCATCTTGTTTGACCGCTCCCATGGTTCCGGCAAGCCGACCTGCTTCCTGCTGCACACCACCAAGGGCCTGGGCGTGAGCTTTATGGAGAACGCTGTGGATTGGCACGGCAAAGCCCCCAACGATGCCGAGTATGACAAGGCGATGGCCGAGCTGCGCGCCAGCTATGAAGTGATGGAAAAGGAGGCTGAACGGATCAATGGCTGATAACAAGAGCATTGCCACGCGCGACAGCTACGGTGCTGCGCTGCTGGAACTGGCCGATGCAGGCCATGACGATATCGTGGTATTTGATGCGGATTTGTCCGCTTCAACCCGTACCTCAGTATTTGCAAAAAAATATTCTGAACGCTTTTTTGACTGCGGTATTGCCGAGTGCAACATGGTCGGTGTAGCCGCCGGCATGTCCACCTTTGGCTATGTGCCCTTTGTTTCCTCGTTTGCCATGTTTGCTGCGGGCCGCGCTTTTGAGCAGATCCGCAACAGCATCGGTTACCCCGAGCTGAACGTCAAGATTGCTGCCACCCACGGCGGCCTGTCCGTCGGCGAGGACGGTGCTTCCCACCAGTGCTGCGAGGACTTTGCGCTGATGCGCACCATCCCCGGCATGGTCGTAATCTGCCCCTCTGACGACCTGGAAGCCCGCGCCGCTGTGCGCGCCGCTTACGCCCACAAGGGCCCCGTTTACCTGCGCTTCAGCCGTCTGGCCACCCCTTCCCTGCATGATGCCAATAACTATACTTTTGAAATCGGCAAGGGCGAGGTTCTGTGCGATGGTTTTGATCTGGCCATCATCTCCACCGGTCTGATGACCAGCGAAGCTCTGAAGGCTGCTGTCACCCTGAAGCGTCAGGATGCCATCAGCGTGCGCGTGATCAACATGCCCACCATCAAGCCGCTGGACGAAGAGATCGTTCTGCGCGCTGCCCGCGAGTGCCACAAAATCATCACGGTGGAAGAGCACAGCGTGATCGGCGGCCTGGGCGAGGCTGTTTGCAGTCTGCTGAGCGAGAAGGCCCCCACGCCCGTGCGCCGCATTGGTGTGCAGGATAAATTCGGCCATTCCGGCCCCGCATGGGAGGTTCTGCGCGATTACGGCCTGACCGCCGACGCCATTGCCGATGCCGTGCGCAGCTTTGTGAAAGAGGACCAGTAAGCTCTTTCCCCCGCCCCATTTGATTCAATAAGCAACACCCCGCCATCCGGTTCAAACGCCGGGCGGCGGGGTGTTTTGGTTTGTATGGATTTAGGGCAATACCGCATAATTCTAAGTGCCGATACGGCGAGCGAGGTGCGGCAGCTGCTAGGCCAAAAGCGCAGATAATACTGGATATCTTATCGAGCATTTTGGCAACGCAGATGCCGTGCCGCAGCCGCCGGAGCGGTGCTTAAGCCGTCAGGCGGGAGGTATGGGCGGCGTCCACGCCAAAGTGGGCCATGGCTTTCAGGTAGCCCTCCGGGTCCGGCTTATTGTTGACCACATCTTCCTGGGTCAGGATCAGGTCAAACCAGTCCGTGCAGTGAAAGTGGTTCAGCATTTCCGTTGCGTTCTGGCGGCTTCCTGTGGTAATCACGGCCAGGTAATGGGTGGGGCGCAGGGCTTCCAAGATGACAAACAGTGCCTCGTTTTTGCGGGCTATGTCCATGTTGGCGGCGTAATACTGCTTTTTCAGGTCATGCACCCGCTCCACATCCTCGGCAGAGGGGTTGCCGCCCATCAGCGGCTGCAAAAAGGCGCGGTAATGCCTGCCGTTGCAGTAAGCGGCATAGTAATCATAATCCAACGTAAAGCCGAACGACTCCAGCGCACGGCGGTAGCTTTCAGCGTTGACGGCAACCGTATCAATCAATGTGCCGTCCAGATCAACGGCGATCAGTCCTTGCTTTTTCATCAAACTTTCCCTTGTTTTCCCATGTGTTTAGGTCGTTGGCCACCATGACAAGCCCAGCATAGAACATGGGGGCACGCTTTTTATCTTTGTTGAGCTTGTAGGGCATCAGGCGCAGCCAGTGGATGAGCTCGTGCGCCAGGATACTGTGCAGCCCTGCCGCGCCGCAGCGGGCACGCAGGTCATCGCACACCGCTTCAAATAGCGTATCATAGGCGGCGGAGCGGGTCAGCTGGAAGTCAATATGGTTTTCCTGCACAGTGCAGCGCGGGGTCATCATCATGAACTCATAGCCGCCGTGCAGGCTTTGCAGCAGTTTGCCGTAATCCAGGTAGGGGCTGTCGTGCAGGTTGCCGGTGTTGGGGTCAATGATGTACCACGCTTTATCGGGGTTCTCCACATCGGTGCGGCAGATGATGTTTTCCACCGTCAGATCGCCGTGGATATCCGCCACGGGGTCTGCGGCAAACAGGGTACGCAGCGCATTGTGGTCAAACAGGCGGCCCAGCTCTTTCAGGTTGCGGTAGCTGCGGCCATTGATCCAGATGCGGTCATAGTTCCACAGTTCTTTCAGGATGCGGGCGTCCCGGATCTTTTCCAGATTGGCATCCATCTTTTTGTTCAGGTATTCCTCTATTTTTTCGGGATCTGCCGGGCGAGCTGTGGGGCGGTAGAGCTGTTCATCCAGTGCCCGCAGCACACTGCGCAGGATGGCTGCGCTTTTTCCCGGCGGGTTGGAATGGATATAGCGGAACAGCCCCACCGCGCTGCCGGAATAGGTCATATCATACCAGCAGTAGCCTTCGCCGGTGCCCTCGCGCAGAATTTCGCACAGCGGCAGGCGGGCGGCATTGCGGCGCAGCCAAGCCAGCTGTTCGGCCAGTTTGGCACCGTCCGCGCCAAAGGCGTATTTGCGGTAAAAGGTCGCGGCACCATCGGTACACAGCATGGTAGTTGCGTTGGAACCGGCGGAATAATCCTGCAAAATGGTAATGTTCTGGTTGATCTCAATGAACTTGGCCACATAGGCTTTGTTCTGCAGGCTGAAATACTGGTTGAGGAATGTGCCGCGGTCCCGCGGGTCCACCTGGGGCAGCAGGTTCAGGTAGTTTTCCTGCCCGGCTTCCCGGTTGGCGATCGGCTCCGCTGCACCGTTCAGGGCGGCGCGCAGATGTTCCGGCAAAAGAGGTGCCGCAAACATAACCGCCAGCGGCAGCAGGAACCAGGCGATCACCAGCCCACGGGCGGCATCGCTCAAACCGAGGGAGCCCGCCACGCCAAGGCTGGTCACATCCACGCTCTTGACGCCGAACAGCATGTTGAACACTTCCACCAAGCCAAAGCTGCCGCCAGCGCCGCCGCAGGCAATGATTGCCTGCCCCAGCACCGCGTAAGAAGCAAGGTAGGCCCCCCACATGAGAACCGTATTGAGCAGCAGCCGCCACAGGTTGACGCGGCGCAGATCCTTGAAGGTATTGATGAGACTCCAGCAGAACACAAGGCCGTCCAGCTTGATGGTATCATTGAAAATGCTGCACACGGCCAGGCAGCACCGCTTGAGCAGGTCCCGCAGCAGCACCACCAGCACCAGGGCGGCGGCCAGCAGCAGCGCAAAAACCAGATAATACCGCGCTGCGCCCAAAACCGCAGCGCCGCCCAGCCCGGCCAGCCGGAACCCGCCGAACAGCAGCGCCACCACCCACACATCCAGAAAGCGATCCATGATGACAGTGGCAAAAGCAAAGCCTGTTCCGGTTTTCATTTTGCGGCCAGCCAGAGCGGCGCGCAGAAAATCGCCCACATGGAATGGCAGCAGAAAGTTGACGGCATAGCCCCCGGCCATGGCGCGCAGCAGGCTGCGGCGCTGGGGGTATTCATAAATGCGGATGAACTGTTCCCACCGGAGCAGGCGGAACACATGCCCCAGCAGCACCAATGCCGCGGAGGAAAGCAGCAATAATAAAATGGTTCCGAAAGGTTGCATCGGCGGTCACCTGAATCAGTTAGTTTATTGGGGGGATTTTACATCAGCATTTCAAACGCGGCCTTGTTGGCTTCCTGTTCCGCCTGGGCATACTCCGCCGGGGTGCCAAAGGGCAGGTGCAGATCAGTTGCAAATCCGCGCAGGTCCGCCCCGCGGGCGGCCAGCACGTTGTAAATGCCGGAAACAAAAAATTCTTTATAATCGCAGTGGTGCAGGTACTCTGCACAGGCGGAAGCATAGAGCTGCTTATTTTTGAAGTAATACGCCCCGCAGATGGCATCATGGCTGACGACCTGCTTTTCCACCGTGTGGCACACCCTGCCGTCGGCCCCATATTGCAGGTAGCTGTAGGCCGGGGAGTCGCTGGCAAAGGTCAGCAGTGCGCCGTCCGGGCCGTTGGCAAAATCGCCCGCCTTGCAAAACTCATTGAACGGCTTGCAGAGGAACAGGTGGTCGCAGTCATTAAAGAGCAGCGGCTCATCGTCCGGCAGGCTTTCCGCCCCGCGCAGGGCGGTGATGGCGGCGCCCTCCGTCACTTCGGGCAGGGCCACGATTTTGGCATCGGGGTAATAGGTTTTGATTTCCCGGTCAATGGCATGGTCGCGGATATGCTCCTCCAGCACCACAAAGGTGATATCGGCACAGTCCACAAATTTGGCAATGCTCTGGGTTGCCCAATAGAAAAACGGGCGGTCGTTGATCTCGATCAGGGGCTTGGGCATCACAAAGCCGTTTTCAAAAAAGCGGCTGCCGCGCCCGGCCATCGGCATTACAAGGTGCAGCTTTGCCATGTTATTCCCCTTTCGCATCGCGGGCAGCCAGCATGGCGCACTCGTTCTCGATCACGCGGCGCAGGCCCTCGCGGATGTCGATCTTCGGTTCCCAGCCATAGCACTCTTTGGCGTGGGTGTTATCGCACAGGGAATACTTGTTGACCTCGTGGTCCAGAATTTCCGGCTTGATGCCGTAAGCGCCGCCGTACAGCTCCGGGTACTTGGCCCAGTAATGGCTGGACGGGCAGTATTTGGCTTCGATCTGCTTGCCCATCAGCTCACAGGCCGTGGCGTACAGTTCGCGGACGGAGTAGTTCTTGTTGCTGGAAACGTTGACGGCATCAAAGCCCGGCTGATCCCACACGCGCATGGCCAGGTCGATAAGGTCATCCACATAGATATAATCGCGGCGCTGGTTGCCGTCAGAGTGGAACTCCGGCACGCGGTCATAGTACAGCTCGCGGATCATATAGCCCACAAACGGCGGCTGTTTGCGCAGGCAGTCAATGTGCGGGCCGTAAACGTTGGCAAAGCGCAGGCAGGTGATGTTCATGCCGTAGGTATCGGCAAAGCTCTGGCAGAACCGCTCGCCGCAGTATTTGGTGTTGGGATAGATCAGCGTGGGCGGGTTGAACTTGGATTCCACGGTCGGGAACTCGGTTTCATTCTCGTACATCGCGTTGGTGGATGCCTGAATGACATGCTTAACGCCGGTGCGGCGGGCGTTTTCCAGCACGTTGACAAGGCCCAGTGTGTTGACGCTGACGGCCTCCACCGGGTCGCTCTGGCAGTCCGGCAGGGGGGCAATGCCCGCAATGTTATAGACGATATCAAACTTTTCCTGCTCAAACAGGGCTTTCATGCCCTCTTTATCGCGGATATCCATCTTGATGACATCGGCGGAAAAATCATGGTCGTCAAAATGCAGGTTATCGGCGCTGCCATAGCTGTAGTTATCCACACCAACGGCGGTATGGCCGTTTTTCCACAATGCATGCATGAGCTGGCCGCCGATAAACCCGGCAGCACCCGTTACCAGAACCTTCATAATCAACATCCCCCTTTACAGATTGGAAGCAATGATGGTGCTTGTATATTCTTCGATTGGTTTTTCCCGCCATTCGCGGGTCACAAACTCGTTTTTGTTTTTCAGGTAGCGCCCGCACAGTTTGAGCAGGCTGACGCCAAAGCTGGTCAGTTTGTTGTTGGATACCTGGTCTTCCTCCCGCCAGCTGATGGGGAAGAAAAGGACTTTCTGCTTGAGGTGGCAGAGGGCCAGGATCATGCAGTCATTAAAATACAACGTATCCGGAAATTTTTTATAATAACCGTTTGCCAGCGGTGGCACTGCGTACAGGTTCAGGCCGCTGCCCAGGTCGGTGATTTTGTGCCCGGCCACCAGGCTGAACAGCCAGTTAAAGCCATAGTTGCCCACCACACGCAGAGTGCTGTAGCCCTTGATGTGGCTTTCCGGCATAAAACGGGAGCCAAGGCAGCAATCGTACTTACGGTGGCGGCCGCTGTGTACCAGGGGCAGCACATCGCGGATATCGCCCTGGTCGTCGCCATGCAGCACAATCAGGTAATCGAAGTTATGCTGAACGGCGTACTGGAATGCCACTTTATGGCTGCCGCCCAGGCCATAGTTCTGGTCGTTGCGCAGCAGGCGGACCGGGGCCTGCGGGTGGGCCTGCATCCAGCTTTGCACGGCGGCTTCGGTGCCGTCGGTGGAGCGGTTATTGACCACGATGCACTCGGTGACCATAGCGGCCACCTGATAGTCCAGCAGCTGGTTCAGCACACGGGGCACCTGTTTTTCACAGTTATAGGCAGGGATAAAAACAAGAAAGCGTTCCGGCATAGGGCAAGCCTCCTGAACAAGATATTTTGATTGATTATAGAATACTATATTTGGGGCGGGGGGTCAAACGAAATCGCATGATTGCCAGGCGAATCATGCGATTTGAATGAATAATGAATAGAGAATAAAGAATAATGTTGGTGGACCGCCGCGCGGCGCGCGGCTCAAAAATAATAGTGGGGTCGTTTCCCTTGCAAATGCCCGCAAACTTTCCACATTTTTTCCTGTGCTTGTGGAAAACTCAATCAACTACCAGCACTTGCAGGTGGGCGGTGCCGTGGGTGACGGGGTAGCGGGCGGTGATGGTAAAGTTTTCTTCGATCCAGGCATGGAACGCGGCCATATCGCGCACTTCGGCTTCATCATACAGAATCACATCGGGACGCTTCTCGGGCAGTTCCTCATAATACTGGATGAACCGCGGGTCGCTGTCGGTACCGGAGATGACGGACGCCTGACCGATGGTCAAGGTTCCTCCCGCCATCATAAAGCCAAGGCCGTGCTGCTCGCCAATAGCCTGCAGCACCTGCTTGCCCGCAAAGGGTTCCAGCGCTTCGTACAGGGCCATCTGCATATCGGCGGCTTTTTCGTCCGCCCAGGTCCCTGCGGCGGGACCTGCGGTGATCTGCTTCAGGTTGGCTGTTGCCACATTGGCAGGCTTCCAACCCGTTACCAGAACGCACCAGAACCGGCACACCAGCAAAAATACCAGCAGCGCCGCCAGCACACACTGGCCCTGGGGTAGCTTTTCCTGTTCCGGATTCTCCTGTCTGCACGCCAACATGGCAAAGCAGCCGCAGAGCGCGGGCCAGGTCAGATACATAAAGGTAGCCGAAAAGCCCAGCAGCGTAGAGCGCAGAATGAACGCATACGCCGCTATGCCCGGCAGAAAGCCCAGCCAGAACAGCGGCTCCCGCGCTGTGCCGCGCCCCTTGCGGAACGCCCAGGCCGCCGCCAGCACCAGCGCCGGCATAAAGTAGCGCTCATCGGAGCTGGAGTCCGCCACAGCGCGCACCACGCAGAGCAGGGCCGCCAGAATGGCCCAAAGGTTCAGGGCAAGGCCGGTCCAATCCCGTTTTTGGCGGGTTTTGGCCCACCACAGCAGACAGAGCACCACGCTGGCGGCCAGCGGCTTTGCCAGGAATTTGGCGGTGTTCAGTGCCTGGCTTGCCAACAGGGCCAGCCGCTGGCTTGTGGTAAAATCATACTGCGGGTCGTTCAGGATCAGGCTGACGCGCTGCAAAAACACGGTAAGCCCCATGCCGGGCAGCACATACGCCAGAAACGCTGCCGCACAGGCCATACAGCCCAGCACAAACAGCACCGCGCCGCGGGGGATCTTACAGATCGTCGGCTCCTTGCCGCCCACTTGGGGGTATAGACAAACAGCACCACCGCGCTCAGCAGCGCCCCATGGCGGCCAATGGTCTGCTTGAAATCGCGGTAAAATACCGCGCTCATGGCCGCTTTGCAGACCAGCACCACAGCGCGCACAAACAGCAGCGCCCCGGTGGTTGTGCCTGCAATGGCGGTATACAGCGCCAGCACCAGCGTTGCCGGTAAGGCCGAAAGCTGGTGCGGCTCCCACATGGTATAAAACAGCCGGTCCCCCTTTACCAGGCGGAAGCCCAGGGAGAACGCATATTCTTCATCAATTTCCAGCCCCACAAACAGCGTTTTGGCCATGGCGAGAACCGCCAGAACCAGCAGCACCGGGGTTAAAATTTTCCACAGGCGGTCCTGTGCATTTTTTTGCGGCATAGGCCGCCCCTCCTCTATTGTTTGATTTCATGTAAGGCAAAGCGACGGGCGCACAATGTGCGCCCCTACGGGAGTTCTGCAATTTCTAATTACTAATTAGGTTACAGGTGTTTTTGCAGCAGTTTGTCCCTTGCGCACAGCAAATACGGCAGGTAGTTTTCGCAAAAGGCTTCCCATTTGCATTGCAGCCAGCTGCGGGTGTGCTGAGAATGGTGTTTGACCGCCGCCACATCAAAGTAGCGGGATTTATTGCGCACAATGATTTTTTGCTCAAAGGGCATCTGCCAGCCTTCCGGGTACCAGTAAGTGGGGGGCAGCAGGCGGTAGCTGCCGGGGTGTTCAGCGGCATAGCGGTTCAGCTGGCTTTCGTCATGCCACAGGGGCACCACGCCGTTGCGGATATCCTGCTCTGTGCGGCGGTCCAGCTCTTTGCACATGGCCAGGAATGCCGCGGAGGTACCGCCGTTCAGCCCGCCGGAAACATAGTCCCGCCCGCAGTTGTACGGGATATAGGCCGTACATCTGGGGTTGCGGTCATAGCTGTAAAACATCGGCTTTTTGTTCCAGAACCCCGGCTGCTGGACCAGCAGCAACTGTTCCCCCTGCTGCGGACGGGGCAAAAATTCTTCCGGGGTAATGACCTCCCGGCAGGTCAGGTTGGCGTTGAAAAAGAAGAGATAATCCAGCTGTTCCAACGCCTTTTCCTGGGTTAGGAAAATCGCAAAGCGCTTCATGGTGCTCAGCGGCCAGTCATAGGCGGGCTGGTCAATGCGGTGCACAGCGGGGTCATCCTCGTGAGCGATGGACGGTGCATCGGTAAAGATAAAATATTCTTTTTTGCAGCCGGGTAAAAAGTTCCGGCTGAAAGTTTCATAAAATTCCGGCCAGAACACGGTGTATTTGCCGGTGCAGATATACAGCATGCCAATGGTTGCCATGTTGTGTTTCCCCCTTAACGATGGGTAATTTTTTGCCAAAGGCGGCCAGCCTGGGTGCGCAGATAGGCGGCATCGCTGGTCCAGATATAAAACGCAAGGTTCAGCAGGTTGGGCATGATGCAGACCACAACAGCCCGCCCCAGCAGCCCCAGAATACCGCCGGGCAGCAGGGCGCACACGCGGTAGCTGCCTGCCATAAGTACCACAAGGGTGACAAGATGCACCGCCTGCACCCGCAGGTAGCGCCAGCCGCTGCCGCGCATATACTGGCGGCAAACCACAATGCCGCGCCCCACCCACATGATGCAGTGGGCCACAACGGTAGCCGCCACAATGCCGGTAATGCCAAACGCCGGGAAGAGTGCAAAGCTTAGAATCAGGTTTGTGGCGGCAGAGGCGACCATGAACCACTGGTCCTGCTCAAAGTGGCCCAGCACGGCGCGGTAGGAGCCGAGCATCCGGTGGTTCCAGCCCACATATTCGTTCAGGCTGAACACAATAACAAAGCCCAGCGGCAGCAGGCGGTCACTGCCCATCCACAGGCTGATAAACGGCTGGAACAGGCAGAGATATGCCGTTGCCACAAAGCTGCCGAAAAAATAGCTGAACAGATCCAGCCCCCAGAACACCTGTTTATCATGGGCGTTGGCCGTGGCGGATTTATCGTACACGATATTGCCGATGGCTGCGGCAAAGCTGTCCATGATTTTATTGCCGATGTTGGTGGCGCTGTCCGACACGGTGGTATAGTTGCCAAGGTTAGCCGTCATAGCGCTGCCCGCCATACGGCTGGTGACGATGGTATCGGACGAGCCGTAAATGGTGTTGGACAGGCGGTGAACCAGGTAATACTTGAGGTCATGGAAGATGCCAAGATCCTTGAAATCCCGCAAAGTAACCTTGACCTCGTGCAGTTCGGGGAAGTCCTTTTTATACCGCGCTGCCACCACCAGGTTGGCACCGGTGTTGAACAGGATGCTGACGCCGAAATACAAAATATAGTTTGGCAGCCACAGCGCAATGGCAATGCGGGCCAGATAGTTGGCAACATTAAAGCAGAAGTCGATGCGGGTACACAGGTACCCCTGCTGGGTGCAGGTGTACATCAGCCGCCGGGTGACAAGGAAATAGCCCGACAGCGTGGAGATGGTGTTGAGCAGGTAAACGGTATAGGCCGTCTGGATGCTGGCCACGCCGGGCATGATCCACGGCAGGGCCAGCGCCCCGATGCCCGCCAGCACGCAGATAACCACACCCACGGCGCGGTATGCCCATTTATACATGGACATATATTTGCTGATCTTCTCGGTATCCTTGGCGGCGATCTGTTCATACAAGCGGTAGCTGATGACGCTGCCAACACCGAATTCCGCGATGGAGAAAAAGTTGAACAGCTTATCCACCACCTGGGATGCGGCGGTGATATCGTTGCCAAAGTTAAATACCAGCAGCCGCCGCGTGGCAAAGCCCAGCAACATCAGCAGCAGGCTGGACCCCAGCGCATAGACCAGGTTCAAAATTGTTTTTTGTGTACGCAATCAGGTGTTCTCCTAGGTGTTTTGATAGGGTCAAGGCGCGGAAAGGCGGCGGGGTCGAGTGACCCCACCCTACGGGGCATGGAGCCGAAACCGGCATTTACGGCAGAGGTGCATGGGGCATCGGGGACGCCGCCCCCTACAATGGGTGCAGAGCTTTATTTCCGTTTCAGCAGCCCGGCCGCCCAAAGGGCAAAGTGGGGGCCGAAGTGGTTGAGGAGGAAGGCAAACAGCTTCCAGTCCGGGCGGGTGTTCTCGTCCCCCAGTTTCCAGAGCGCTTTGCAGGTGGTCAGGCCGGGGGCACAGGCGGCGCGTACCTCGGCATCACGGCAGGCAGCGCCGCGGGCCTGCGGCCAGAACACATTGGCGGTGCGCCGCCAGATCTCGGCTTGCTCCGCCGGGGTCCAGGGGCAGTCCGGCGCGGCGAACATTTTTTCAAACCGGTGGATGACCGCCGCGATGCCCGCAAAATGTTTGGCAAGGCCCGCGTTCAACAGGCTGCCCGCCCGGTTGGCGCGGTAGACCACCAGTTCCACATCCAGGTAATACAACTTGGGGCAGGCACCGGCCAACACCAGGTCAAAGGGATAATCCTCCGCCCAGCGGACCTCATTCCAGAAAAGCAGGTTATACTTAACCAGAAATTCCCGGTCAATACAAAAGCGCCAGACCGCCCAGTGGCCCGCGGCATACAGCCGCGCCACGCGGGCGGCGTAATCGGGGTCGGCATCCGGGCCGGGGGTGAACCGCTCCACCGGGCCGGGATAAGGCTTGGCATCCATCCCCTGGCTTTCGTCCTGCTCCAGATAGCGGCAAACGTACCAGCGGTAACCTGGTGCGGCGGCCAGGGCGGCGCGCAGCTTTTCCAGCATATGGGGCGGCCAGTAATCGTCGCTGTCCAAAAACAGCAGCCACTTGCCCTTGGCGGCCTTGATGCCGGTATTGCGCGCGGCGGCCAGCCCGCCGTTAGAGCGGTGGATGACCGTAACGCCGGGGCAAAGCTGAGCAAAAGCATCACACATGGCGGGGCAGGCATCCGTGGAGCCATCGTCCACCAGGATGCACTCCCAGTCCGCCGGGCCGGCCTGCTCCACCACGCTTTTGACGCAGGCAGAAAGATAAGCCTGCACATTATACACCGGCACAATGACCGAAAATGTGATGTTTCCTGTGCGTTCCATCGCAGTTGTTTCCTTTACTTTGTCGGGATCAATGTCCAGTCGTGGTCATACAGGGCAGTCTTTTTGCCGTTGGCGTACCAGCGGTCCGGCGCGATCACACAGCGGCCCGGCACACCGGCCAGCCACTGCCCCCACCAGCTGAAGGTGGAGTTGCTCAGCACAAACGCCCGGCAGCGGCGCATCAGGGCAAGGTCCGCCGCGGCACTTTTTGCCCCGGTGCTGTAATGCACCGGCAGGCCCGCAGCGTCCAGATGCTGCCGCACATAGGCGGAGTCATCTGAAAAGACAAACAATTCCGCCTGGGGCAGGCTTTGGCACACCGTACGGCAGGCGGCGGCGTAATACTCCGGCGTGCAGACCTGCAGGGCCGCGTTCTGCGGCAGCAGATAGTCCCCGCAGCGCCAATGCAGGCAGACGGGGAACGGGCTTGCCTCAATTTCCCGCGCAAAGGCGGCGGCCGCAGCGGTAAAGCCGTGCTCCGGGTTCTCAATGGGCAGCAGCTCCGCCCGGATAGTTTCAGCCTGGTCCTTAAAATAATCTGCCCCCTGGAAGTACCCCCAGGCCAGAAAGTTTTTGGCGTGACCGCGCTTGGCAGGGGTAAAGCCTTCAGTCGCAAAATGCAGGCCGATGGCGTTCAGCATAGGGGCCATGCGGGCTTCAAAGGGGTGCCAGTCCCGGTCCATCAGGCCCACACGCTGTTCGTGGCGGATCATCAGGGCCTTGGCGGCGTTCTGCACCGGCAGATGCTGCTTGGCAAAGCCTGCATCGGTGATGAACTGCACCTCTGAGCTGATATGCAGTGCCTGCAATGCCAATGCAGTGTGGGCCGGGGAGCCGGTTTTCCAGTCCTGCCGGTCAATCAAAGTGACAGGTTCCTGGCAGCACAGGCCCATGGCGCGGGCAAAGGCATACACAAACATCTGGTTGCCCAGCCCGCCGGAAAGTTCGGCGTAAATCATCGTGCGCCCTCCCCTGCCACTTTATCATACACCTGCTCCATGCGGTGTGCAGCGGTTTTCAGCTCATAACCGGCAGCGGCCAGCGTGGGCCAATAGTCCGCGTGCGGCCCGCCGGGAGCAATGGAATCCGCCGTTTTGGCCCACTCTTCAAACGGGGCACTGAGCGGCAGGAAATGCACCAGCTCGGTCACCGAGCCATCCCCCGGCACATTGGTGGAGGCCAGGCAGGGCACGCCGCAGCCCTGGGCTTCCACCAGGGTAACGGGGCTGCCTTCAAAGTTACTGGGCAGCAAAAACAGGTCAAAGGCATTCATATAGTCGGGCACATTGTTCTGCACCCCGGCAAACAGCACCCGGTCCGCCACGCCAAGCTGGGCGGCAAGTTCCCGCATGGGCTGTTCCTGCTCGCCGCCGCCCACCAACAGCAGCTTCCAGCGGGGGTCCTGCTGAACCATAGCCGCAAACACCCGGATGAGGTAGAGCGGGTTTTTCTGGTGGTTGAGCCGCCCTACAAACCCGGCCAGACGCTCGGTTCCGGTAATGCCGTACTGGGCGCGGATTGCCGTGCGCGCCGCGGCGTTGGGGTAAAAGCGGGTTTGGTCCACCGCATTGCAGGCAACGGAAAAGTTCGGCCTGCGGTCGATATGGTCACCAAACACAAACCGGCCCGCAGCCACGCCGCAGCCCAGAAAGTAATCTGCAAACAGCTGGTACACCAGATGGGCGGCGCGCCAGGTCAGCGTCATGGGCGGGTAAACGATATGGCTGTGCACAATGATCTTGGCATGGGGGCAAAGCACCCGCATCATACCGCAGACGGGCGCGCCGATTTTGCTGGCAGTATGGTAATGGATGATATCGTAATCCTTATGGGTTTTCAGATGCTGGTACAGTGCGCGGATACGGGCTTTTTTATTGTCCGGCACCGCAATGATATGCACCCCGGCTGCTTCCAGTGCCGGCGCGCACGAAGCTTGATCCGGCGGGCAAAGGCCGACAAACAGATCCACCTGGTAGCGGGTAAGGTCCAGATTGAGCAGAAGGTTCTGCACATAGCGCTGCACCCCACTTTGCACGCCAAGGTGGTTGCTGATCATCAGGATCTTCATGGATACGGCTCCTTTGCACATCTGGATTCGGGCGGACGGTTTGTTATAACGTAATTTTAGGGGCGCAGGTCCTACCAGTAGCTGCCACCCTCCACCGCCTGCTTGTTGGCAGGCTGTTCGGCGGGGGCGGGGCGCACCCATGCAGGGTTATACAGCTTGCTGATTTGGGGGTGGGTGTCCCACCGGCGGCCCTTGATGCCAAACAGCAGCTGCGTAGCGCCGCTCATCTGGATGGCAACATGGCCGGTGTCCCGCGCATGGGCGGCCAGCGGCAGGCCGTAAGCACCTGCGCCAATGATGGCAACCTCATAATCGCAGGCATCCATCTGTTTTTCCATTGCGGCAAGGGCATCAAACCAGGTATCATACCCGGTTTTCTGCCCGGCAAGGCCCTGCACTGCCGGGATGACGGTCAGGGAGGCCAGTTCCGGCAGAGTGTTTACCCCGCCGGGGGCGTTGGTGAACAGCTCCCCGCGCTTTTGGTACTGGGCGCGGATGGTATCCGCAAAGGGGTGTACCACCAGCACATGCTTTCCGGCCAGTGCGGCGCTCCAGGGGTTGGCATAATAATATGGTTCCAGCGCGCGCAGCTGGGTAAAGCGGGTGCCGTGGCAGCCATCGATTACCTGCCGCTCGGCCCCCACATCCCACAGCGCCAGCAGGTCCGCCCCCTGAGCGCAGGAAGTATACAGCTTGCAGAAGCGGTTCAGCGCTTTATCATCGGTGGGAAACACACCGGACAGGGTGTTGATCTCACCCCTAGTTTTCTCGGTATATTTCCCGGTCAAATATTCGGCCACGGTGCGCATCTCGGTTGCACCGCAGCGGCCGAACAGAAATGGCTGCCCGGCGCGGATGGCATCGGCAGCAGCCGCATTGCCCTGTTCCGCGGGCAGAATGATCAGGCCGCGGTATTTCCACCGGAAGCGCAGCCCTTTATAGGTATTGCGCAGTACCTCCAGCAAGGCTCCATCATTATCCACGGCGGTTTCCTCCTTGTTTGTCCAGCATGGCCAGGGCGGTTTCGGCGCTGTTTGCCCACAGGAAATGTTCATTCACGCGGCGCTGGGCAGCGTGGCCGCAGGCCGGGTCCGCCGCTGCTTTCTGGATGGCCTCAGCAAACTGGGCAGGGGTATCGGCAAAATAGCCGCTGGTGCCGGGCTCTATGATCAAATCCGGCCCCGGCGCATGGCGGGCAACCGGCGGGCAGCCCGCATACATGGCTTCCAGCAGGCTCATGCCAAAAATTTCGCCGTCATTAAAGTTCACAAACACATCGCAGGCATGGTAATAGGCCTGCACGGTTGCGTTGGGCAGCTGGGGAATGCAGGTACAGCGGTTTTCCAGCTTGTGGGTGCGCAGGGCATCCTGCAGTTCCCCGGTCAGGCTCCCCTGCCCGATGACCACCGCGTTCCAGCTGCGGGGCAGTGCTTCCAGTACCGGCACCAGGTCCAGCGGGCGCTTGTAGGAATCCAACCGCCCCACAAAAACAAGATAGTTGGCTTTGGGGTCCAGCTTCAAAAATTCCCGCAGTTCATGTTTTTCCCCATTTGCATTGGGGATGATGGCGGTATCCAGCCCAACGGGCATTACCCCGGCGCATGGCACATGCAGCTGTTCCAGCTGGGCGGCCACGGCGGGGGTTTTGGCATAGGTGGGGGTTTTGCGGTAGATAGCCAGGTTGCGGCGGCACAAAAGGTCCATCACAGCCCGCATAACCGGGTTTTCGGACGTACTTTTGATGGCCCCCAGCTGGCTGTAGAAAAAGATATCGTGATCCCGGCAAAAGCGGTACAGCCCCGGCACGCCGAGGGCGTTATCCCCCATCACATGCACGGCGTCCACATGCTCGTTCAGCAGCGGCTGCCAAGTGCGGTAAAAGGCACTGACCCCGGCTTTGCGGGCCGGCACATAATAGATGCGCACATTGGGCTCCAGGTCCTCGCTGGTCACAGCTTCGGGGGCGGCGTCCGGGTCCGGGTACAGTACAACAGCCCGGCAGCCCAGGGCGGCAAACGCCCGTGCAAGGCCAACCTCCTGCCGGTTATAGGCTCCTTTTTTGCCGGATGCCCCGCAGTACAGCTGCGGGATGGCAATGGTTCGCATAAGCTTTGCTACTCCAATTTATTTTTAGGGCAACACCGCACAATTCCCGCCTTACGGCTTAAGCACCGCTCCGGCGGCTGCGGCACGGCATCTGCGTTGCCAAAATGCTCGATAATGTCGGGTGTGGATGCCGATCAGATCCGCCGGGTCAATGCCCGCAATGGCAACGTTCTGCGGCATGGCGGCGCACAGTGGCACTTCCGAAGCACCGCGCCGCACCCAGAATTGCAGGTACACACCGTAATCCACCTTGGTGCTGACTTGGGCCGGGCGCACGGTCTGGTCGTTGTTGGTAAACAGCGGGCCAGCATTGCGGCTGCCCAGCTCATAATTGCGGTGCTGCAGGTTAAAGGGTTCATCCTCATCCAGGATAAACTCATCCACATCATCGCGCTCTTCCGCTTCGGGGTTTTCGCGCACAGTATAGCGGCGGTAACGGGTGTACAGCTGGTTGTCCGGCCTGGTTTCGCTGCACAGCACCGTCAGAGCTTCGGGGGTTTTATCCACAATAATGCTGTCGCACAGTTCGCGCCCCACGCTGAACGCCTGCACTTTCTCCCATTTATCCGGGAACTGGGTGCAGCGGTAAAGGGTCAGGCTGTGGTCGGCGCTGGTTTCCGGCAGCATCCACACTTCCCCGCGCCAGTCAAACACGGTGGGGAAAGAGAGATGGAAGTTTTCCTTTAATACCACGCGGGGCGGCAGCAGGTGGTCGTTTTCATCAAACTCCGCCACGGCAATATCACCGCGGTTCTCCGCCATATTGAATGCTTCGCAGAACAGCCAGCGTTTGCCGTTGTCATCCTCATACAGCAGGGGGTCGGCATACCAGGTGCCGGGGGTGTAGGGCAGCGGGGTGTAAGGTTCTTCACCCAGAGCGGGCAGCGGGTCGCAGCCTTCCCCCTTGGGGGCGCGGCGCACCGCAATGGTATAGATTTCTTTTTGGCCGCTCAGCTTTTTGATCAAACGCTTGGGCGGCATATGCAGGGCACGGTAGATCTGGTTCATGAATTTTCGTTCCTCATGATTTCCCGGTAAATTGTCATCAGTTCGCGGTAGTTTTGTTCCGCGTTATACGCCTGGCAGGCTTTTTGCTGCATGGCGGTCAAATCAAAGGTTTCGCCCACGTTTTGCAGTTTGCGCACGGCATCCGCCAGCGCGGCGGCATCGCTGGGGGCAAAGTGCAGGCCGTCAATCCCCTCCTGCACGGCAGCACCCACGTTGCCAAGATCACTGGCAAGCACGGGGGTGCCCACCGCATGGGCTTCCGCCGGGATCAGGGCAAAGCTTTCATAGCACAGGCTGGGGCAAAGGGCGGCGCGGCTCTGGGCCAAAAGCTCGGTAAGTGTTCCATGCGGGAGCTGGCCGGTAAAGGTTACAGTATCGGGGGCGTTCTCTTTGGCCCAGGCTTCCAGCGGGCCGGTACCGGCCACGATCAGCTGCGGTGCGTCCGGCCCCAGCAGCTGCCAGGCCTCGATGGCGGTGCGCAGCCCCTTTAATTCTTCCAGCCGCCCAGCAAAAACAATCTGGTTTTTGCGCTGTGCCCAGGGCAGCGGGGAATGGTTCGGCGCGGCCACGCCGTTGGGCTTGCAGTACAGCCTCTCCGGGGTAAACACCGGGCGCGAAGCTTTGCGGTTGAATTCCAGCAGCTTGCTGCGATCAAACTCCGTCAGGGTGATCAGGTTCACCTTGCGGTAGGTGCCAAGCAGGCGATGGAACGCATAAATGCCCGCACAGACCAAACTTTGGGCACGGCTGCCGCGGTAGCAGCTGTGCCGCACCGCACAGCCAAGGCCATGCTGCGGGCATTCCTCGCACACATGGCCGTCCCGCATCAGGATGCCGTTGGGGCAGAAAATGCGGAAGTTGTGCAGCGTCTGCACCGCCGGAACATGCTCTTTGAAGCATGCCTGGAACACTGACGGGCTGATGGTCAGCAGGGTGTTATGCACATGCACCAAATCCACCTGTTCTTTGCGGATCAGGGCGCGCACTTCCCGCACGGTTTTGGTGCTGTAGATGGCCCGCAGGGGCAGCAGCAGTTTTTGGGCCAGGCCGCCGGCATCATTATTGCGCTCATAGGTGATCACGCGGTGGCCGTGGGCTTGCAGCATGGCGCACTCCGCGGCAAACACGGCGTCCTCGCCGCCGGGCAGGCGGTAGTGGCAGTGTACCAGCAAAATGGTATGCGGTTGTTCCGGCTGCGGCATCTGCGGCCCCCTTTCCCTGCGTGAACAGAACTAAGGCAGCACCGCACAATTCCCGCCTTACGGCTTAAGCACCGCTTCGGCGGCTGCGGCACGGCATCTGCGTTGCCAAAATGCTCGATAAACAGGGGCAGCGGTTATTCAGCTTCTTCTTCCAGCTCGCGGACCAAGTTCCAAACTTCGCCAATGGTACCAAGCTGTTTTAAGCGGTCCTCTTCAACCTCGGTACCGGTAGCTTCCCCAAGCTGCCAGGCCAGCTCCACCAGGTCTTCTGCATCCACGCCCAAGTCTTCAAAGCTGGTGTCCTCGCTCAGTTCGGCGGCGTCACAGCTGAACTGCTCCGCCAAAATGTCAAGCAGATCCTCAAACGTCATGTGTCCTTCCCTCCGTATCGGTACATATAGTATTTCTATAATACCCATACGGCAGCATGCCGTCAATGGCAGATTCGACTAATATTGCGAGCCTTTTCCGTTAAAAACGCACAAGTTTGTCTGGCGGGGGCTGACTGTTTGTGGAAAAGCGCGAAATACAGTATGCTGGCAGTGCTGCATTTTGCAGCAGGCACTGCACACAACGGCAGGCGGTTGGCCCCACTTCAGAAAGGAGGTGAGAGCCATGCCAAAACCTCTGACTTTTCATGTTTTGGGTTTACCCATAGCAGTCACGGTAAAAAGCAAGAACCGCCACCTCGGCCGGGCCGTCAAGTTCAGGATCGGCTTTACTTTTTCTGGCCGTAATAGGCGTTGGGGCCGTGCTTGCGCATAAAGTGCTTGTCCAGCACATGCTGGGGGGCGGGCTCCGCGTTGGGGTTGATCTGGCAGGTCAGCAGGGCCATCTTGGCCACTTCTTCCAGCACAACGGCGTGGGTGGTGCCGAACGCCGGGATATCCCGCCGGGCCTGGGCCCATGCCACGGCGTGGGTGCTGTGGGTATGCACCACACCGCCCAGCGCGGGGAATGCCTTGTACAGCTCCAGGTGGGTCTTGGTATCGCTGCTGGGGTTCAGGTCACCTTCCACCCGATTGCCGTTCAGATCCATGACCACCAGCATATCAGGGGTCAGTTCATCGTACTCCACGCCGGACGGCTTGATGACAAACAGCCCTTTTTCCCGGTCAATGCCAGACACATTGCCCCATGTGTAAGTAACAAGGCTGCGGCGGGGCAGTTCCATATTGGCTTCGTATACCTGTTGTTTCAGTTCTTCCAGCATAATTGTTCCCTCACATTGTTTCAACGGCGGTGCGCTCGGCGCACAGTGCCTTTTTGTATTCTTTCAGGAATGCGGCAAACCCGGCTTCATCAGCGGCATCCGGGTTCAGGGTGGTGCTGGCGGCACCGGCGAACACGCGGTTCTGCAGGTAGTTTGCCAGCGTTTCGCCATCGGCGTGCTCCACACGGTAAGCAGCCAGCAGGGCCATGCCGTAAGGGCCGCCCTCGCCTGCGGTTTCGGTGCAGGTCACAGCGGTGTGGGCGGCAGCGGCCAGGTAGCGCTGGGCCACGCCGGGGGTCTTGAACAGGCCGCCGTGGCCCAGCAGGGTATCCAGCGTCACATGTTCTTCGTTCAGGATATCCAACCCGATGGCCAGCGTGGCAAACGCGGAGTAAATGTTGGCGCGCATCAGGTTTGCCAGGCTGAAATCACTTTCCGGCCCACGCAGCAGCATGGGGCGGCCTGCATCAAAGTGGGTCACGCCCTCGCCGGAGTAATAGTTCACGGGGATCACACCGCCGCAGTCCGGTGCCCCCTGCAAAGAAAGGTTGAACAGCTTGGTAAACAGCTCACCCTTGTTCACTTTTGCACCGCAGAGTTCGGCGTTCTGGGCCAGCAGCTCCACCCAGGCGTTCAGGTCGCTGGTGCAGTTGTTGCAGTGCACCATGGCAACAGGGTCGCCTGCGGGGGTGGTAACCATATCAATTTCGGGGTAAACTTTGCTCAGGGCCTTTTCCAGCACAACCATGGCAAAAATGCTGGTGCCGGCGCTGACATTGCCGGTGCGGGGCGCCACGCTGTTGGTGGCGGCCATGCCGGTTCCGGCGTCGCCCTCCGGCGGGCAGAGCGGAATACCGGCCTGCAAATTGCCGGCGGGGTCCAACAGGCGGGCACCGGCTTCGGTCAGGGTGCCGGCGTCTGCACCGGCGGGCAGAACCTCCGGCAGCAGCGCGTTCAGGTCCACGGCATAGCCCTTGGCGGCGGCCATGGTGTTGAACTTTTGCAGCATGGCGGCATCATAACCGCCGGTGGTGCTGTCAATGGGGAACATGCCGCTGGCATCGCCAACGCCCAGCACTTTATGGCCGGTCAGCTGCCAGTGCACATAGCCTGCCAGCGTGGTAAAAAAGTCCAGCTTGGACAGATGCTCTTCTTTGTTCAGCATGGCCTGGTACAGGTGGGCAATGCTCCAGCGCTGGGGGATGTTGAAGCCGAACGCCGCAGTCAGCTCCTCGGCCGCTGCGCCGGTGATGGTGTTGCGCCAGGTGCGGAACGGCACCAGCAGTTCACCGTTGGCATCAAAGGCCAGGTAGCCGTGCATCATGGCGGAAATGCCAATGCAGCCCACCTTGGTCAGGGTGCAGCCGTATTTTTGCTGTACATCAGCGGCAAGGGCAGCGTAAGCACTTTGCAGGCCATGCCAGACCTGTTCCAGTGGGTAGGTCCAGATGCCGTTGTGCAGCTGGTTTTCCCAGGTATAATCCCCCTGTGCCAGCGGGGTATGCTCCGGGCCGATCAGCACTGCCTTGATGCGGGTAGAGCCGAATTCGATGCCGAGAGCTGTCTTTTCCGGTACAAAGTTGGACATATTGCAGGACTCCTTTTTGGCAAGCGGAATGCCGTATTTCTTATTTGTTAGTATAGCAAAGTGCGCCCCGGAAAGATAGACCTCTTTGCTTAAATTTCTGGACTTTTGTTCAGGAATGCTGCATTTTAGTTATTTGAACAAATTTCCCCGTGCAGCTTTGTAAGGTCTGCACAGGGGGATGGATTACAGCATGATAACCAATGCGGTTGTGATCAAAACGATACTGGCAATGATGGAAACCGAATTGATCGCACTGGCAAGGCCGAAGTCACTGCCCATCTGTGCGGTAAAAGGCGGGTTGGCGCTGGCCACCGGGGCCAAAAATACGATCACAAGTGCCTGGCGGTATTCCAGCGGGAGCGGCAGGATAAAATAGGCTGCCAATGCTAACGCAATGCCGATGATGTACCGCACGCCCAGAATTTTAATGATATCCCCGATCTGGGACGGGTCGCCGTTCAGGTGGAACCCCACGCCGATCATCAGCATGGCCATAAAGGCGTTGGCATTGCCCACAATGCCCGCAAACTCCACAACCGGGGCGGGCAGGCTCAGGTGCAGAAGCCCCAGGATCGTCATAAAGATATAGGTCATCAGCGGGATGCTGTGCACAAGGTTATTCAAAATCGGCTTGATGCGGAACTTTCCATCGCCGGATTTGACAATGCTGGCAATGCTGTAAGCCCCGCCCAGGCAGATCATGCTGTTGCCGCAGTCAAACAGGCTGACGGCGATAACGCCCACCGGGCCAAGGAAGCCCTGGGCAAAGGGCATGGCAAAGTTGCCGATGTTGCAGCCGGAGGCATTAAGCATGGCAAACGCCTGGCGTTCCCTCCCCTGGGGGAGATACATAACCGAGCCAACGATCATCATCAGCACGCCGAAGCCGAAGCCCATCAGGGTGAGCAGCAGCATGGAGGTCTGCATCTCCCGCCCGGAAAAGTTTGTCACGATCGCCGCCGTCAGGGTGATCTTGATCACAATTTTGCTGAGCACATGGAAGTCGCTCTCCTTAAAGAATCCGACCCGGCGCAGCGCCCAGCCCAACAGAATGATGCCGATAAAACACCCGGCATGCGTAAGAATTTCTACCACGGTTTCCCCTTCTTTGTCCTTAAACTTTTATTTGTTTATATCATACTTTGTACATGTCGGCAAGTAATTCTGCGTCCAAACCGCATATTTTTTTTTGCGGCAGCCCAGTTGTATTTACGGCAGCAAACGATTATTCTATAAGTATCATAAACCATATCATTTCCTGCGTGCCGGATTCTCCGGTACGCAGCATACAGAAAGGACTTGCATTCTAATATGGCTTGTACAACAATTCTGGTTGGCAGAAAAGCTTCTTATGATGGCTCTACCATGATTGCCCGCAATGACGATTCCGGTTCCGGGCATTTCACCCCCAAAAAGTTCGTGGTCGTTCCCCCGCAGGAGCACCCGGCCGTGTACCGGTCGGTACTTTCCCATGTGGAAGTGGAGCTGCCCGGCAGCCCGATGCGGATGACCGCAATGCCCAACGCCGTGGAGGGCAAGGGCATCTGGGCCGCAGGCGGCGTGAACGAGGCCGGTGTCGGCATGACCGCCACCGAGACCATCACTTCCAACCCCCGCGTTCTGGGGGCTGACCCGCTGGTGGAGTATATCCCCGCCAAGGACGGTCAGCCAGAAGTTCCCGGCGGCATTGGCGAGGAGGACATTGTTTATCTGGTACTGCCTTACATCCACACTGCGCGCGAGGGCGTGCTGCGGCTGGGCAAGCTGCTGGAAAAATACGGCACTTACGAGATGAACGGCATTGCGTTCCAGGACGTGCACGAAATCTGGTGGCTGGAGACCATCGGCGGGCACCACTGGATCGCTAAGCGCGTTCCGGACGATGCCTATGTGGTGATGCCCAACCAACTTGGCATTGACCAGTTTGATCTGGAAGACGCACTTGGCGCCAAAAAGAACCACCTTTGCTCCGCCGACCTGGATGATTTTATCGAGAACAACCATCTGGATCTTTCCTGGAACGGGGTACTGAACCCGCGGGACGCCTTTGGCAGCCACGATGATTCTGACCATGTGTACAACACGCCGCGTGCCTGGTTCATGCTGCGCTATCTGAACCCCCACAGCAAGAAGTGGGACGGCCCCAACGCCGACTACACACCCCGCAGTGATGACCTGCCGTGGTGCATGGTACCGGAAAAGAAGATCACACCGGAGGATGTCAAATACGTATTATCCTCCCACTATCAGGGCACACTGTATGACCCGTATGGCAGCAGCCAGTCGGACCAGAAGGGCGCATTCCGCTCCATCGGCATCAACCGCAACGACTTTATGGCCCTGATCCAGATGCGCCCCGACCAGCCGGAGGATTCCCGCGTTTTGGAATGGATTGCCTTTGCTTCCAACGCGTTCAATGTGATGGTGCCGTTCTATGCCAATGTAACCACCACCCCTGCGTATCTTTCCAACACTACGGGCGCGGTTTCCACCGACAATTTCTATTGGAACAGCCGGATGATCGCCGCCATGGCCGATGCTGCCTACAGCAAATCGGTGTTCCATATTGAGCGCTACCAGCTGGCGGCGGCTTCCGCCGGGCATGCGAACATCAATACTTACGATGCCAAGCTGCGCCGTGAACAGGATGCTTCCGCCCGCACCGCCCTGCGCGAGCAGGCCAACGAAGCCATGGCCGATACCATCCGCGGCCTGGCCGCCGACACACTGGACAAAGTGCTGTATGAGCTGAGCTGCCAGATGAAAAACTGCTACTCCCGCTCGGATGCGTAAAACCGCATAAGTGTAAAACGGAAAGCCAGATGCCGTTCATGCCCAGCAGATGGGGCAGCACGAGAATGGCGGTGACCTGGAACACCAGGGTGCGCAGGAAAGAAATAACGGCGGATACTATGCCGTTGTTGAGCGCGGTAAAGAATGCCGAGCCAAAGATGTTAAAACCGCAGAGCAGGAAGCTGAGGGAATACAGCTTCATGCCGAGGGTAGTCAGTTCCAGCAGTTCCGCATCATAACCCACAAAGAAGCGGGAAAGCGGGGCGGCCAGCAGCTCACTGAAGCAGAGCATCGCCACACCCCCCACGGCAATGACCCGCAGGCTGATACGCAGCAGGTTTTTTAGCTCGTCCGTGTTGTCGGCACCGTAATGATAGCTGACAACCGGGGCACAGCCCTGGGCATAGCCGATAAAGATGGCGGCAAAGATAAAGCTGACATACATGATAACGCCGTAAGCGGCCACGCCATCGGCACCGCCCAGGCGGAGCAGCTGCCAGTTGTACAGCGCGCCTACCAAAGAGGCGGACAGATTCGTCATCAGTTCACTGGAGCCGTTGGTGCAGGCCTTAAGTAGCGCCTTGCCGCTGAACACCGGGCGCACAAAGTGTAGCAGGCTGCCGTTGCCGGGGCGGGCAAAATAGAACATGGGGCCGATGCCGCCGATCAGCTGGCTAATCACCGTTGCAGCTGCGGCACCGGTGATGCCAAGCCCCATGACACCGACAAACACAAAGTCCAGCACCATGTTGGTCAGGCCGGCTGCCACGGTAAAGAAAAGGCCTAACTTTGGTTTTTCGGCCGTGATGAAAAAGCTCTGGAACAAAAATTGCAGCATAAACGCCGTCTGGAACACCGTGATGATGGTGCCGTACAAGATGCAGTCATCCAGCAGTTCCGCAGTGGCCCCCAGCAGAACAGCCGCGGGGCGCAGCACCAGCAGGGCAACCACCGTAAAAATCACGCCCAGCACCGCAGTGGCGCAGACCAGCATGGAAAACAGCTCATTGGCGCGCTTTTTGTTGCCGGTGCCCAGCGTCATAGCAACCAGAGCGCTGCCGCCGGTGCCCAGCATAAAGCCGATGCAGCCAAATGCCTGTAAAAACGGCATAATGAGATTGACGGCAGCGAATGCCTGTTTGCCGGCAAAGTTGGAAACGAAAAATCCATCCACCACGCTGTAGATGGAGGTAAACACCATCATGATGATAGGGGATGCTGCAAAGCGCAGGATGCGCGATGTGGTAAAATGGTCCGATAATTGGATGCGCTGATTCATACTTTCTCCTGTTGTAAAATTTTGTTAAATTCCGTGCGGATGGCGTTCAGGTGTTCCTGGCCAAGGCGGACGAAATGTTCAGCCTCCGCCATGCCCAGCTGTTCCAGTGCCGCCTGTTCTGCGCTGTACACGGGTTTGGCAGTTTTGGCTGCCAGTTCCCGCCCGGCTGGCGTCAGGTGCAGCAGTTTGCCGCTGTAACGGCCCGGCGCGGGTTCCAGTTCCAACAGTCCTTGCTTGACCATCGAAGCCACGGCTGAATTCATCGTCTGCTTCGGCAGGTTCCATTCCATGCACAGGCGGTTCTGGGTCTGCGGTTCGCTGCTGTTATACAGTGTATACAGCAGCCAGAACACGGTATCCGAAACACCGTAATGCACGGCAAGCTCATGATAAAGGGCGTTGCATTCATTGAACTGGCGGTTCATCTGTTCCAACAGATTTCGGGCAGTGAGATGGTGTTCTTCCGGCATTACACTATCATTCTCCTATTCTTCAGGCAACACCGCACAATTCCCGCCTGACGGCTTAAGCACCGCTCCGGCGGCTGCGGCACGGCATCTGCGTTGCCAAAATGCTCGATAATGTCGGGTTGCTGCGGTATTGCCTTCACAGCAAAACGGCGATGCTTTATTTGTGCACCGCTGTGTGCTGTGTTATAATCCGATTTCGGATTTATATTATAGTCCGGGTTCGGATTTTTGTCAAGCGTTTCGGCACAAAAAATACCGCACAGCGTTTGAACTGTGCGGTATGTGCGGGTTTTCAGGCGTTATCAAACCCCTTGCCGAACACTTCGGTGGTGCTCAGCATGGACATAAAGGCGTTCAGGTGTTCCTTGTGGATAAACTCCCGCAGCTGCATTGCTTCGTGCCGGGTCAGGGTGGTATAGATAATGTAGCGCGGCTGGTTGGTGTATGCACCGTTGCAGGGGGTGTATGTTGCGCCGCGGTTCAGTTCCTTATTCACAAAGTCGCAGATCGGCTCCTTGTCGTCGCAGACGATCAAGATAGCTTTGCACATCTTCATGCGCTCCAACACCACGTCGATCATCAGGGATTTAACGGTAAGGCCGACGAAAGAGTAAAGCGCGGTGTGCAGGTCAAACACAAAGCAGGCCGCCACCACCATGACCAGATCGGTCAAAAACAACGCCGCTGCAATGCTGTGCAGGTGGGTGTATTTTTCCACGATCAGGGCAATCACATCGGTGCCGCCGCTGGAAGCCCCCACGCTGAAGAGCAATGCCGAAGCAATGGCAGGCAGCGCAATGGCAAAAATCAGTTCCAGCATGGGCTGGTCCGACAAAGGCTCATTGAGCGGGCAGGCCTTTTCCAACAGCATCAATTCCGCCGAAAGCACCACGGTGGCATAACCGGTGGTCAGCGCAAACTCTTTGCCCAAAAAAATCAGGCCCAGAAGCAGCATCAACATATTGACCACGGCGGAAAACTCACTGGCCGAAATCGGGGTCAGCTTGGCAGCCAGTGCCGCCGCACCGGTCACACCGCCAAAAACAAAGTTGTTGGGAAATTTGAAGAAATACACCCCCACCGCCATCATGCTAATGCCGAGCGTGATGATCGTATACTGCCGTACTATTTTCATCCATTTGCCTTTCATGGTTGGTTCCTTTCCGCTGGCTTTCCAGCGTTCTTACTCCACGGAAATTATAACACCAAATCCGCCGTTTGCCATCCCCTGCCCCGCCGGGTTTGAGGTTGGCTGTGCGTAATTTGCTTTTTTATCGGATACAGTTTCGGGGGAACGCGCACCTTGTTTGGCCGTTGACGCGCCAAATGCTGAATTTTGGCGGAAATTTGTTTGCCAGCGGCAGGCAGGGCAACTGAGCAAATTTGGTGCGCCGGGTAAACAGTTTGCTATGATGCAAACAAAAAGACATGTGCGGGATTCCGGCACATGCCTTTGGGTAAAATCGTTATCCTTTTAGGGTTGATTGCCCATTATAAAATACACTGCAGGGAGACGGGTATCCCACAAATTCTTACGCCTTTTTCTGGCTGGTGGCCAGAATCTTGTTAAAGCGGATAAAGAATGCGCTGCAGGTTACGGTTGCCGCGATGATATCGCTGACCGGCTCGGCCAAAAAGACAGCAAAAACCTTGTCCTGCAAAATCAGGGGCAGGATAAAGATCAGGGGAATCAGCAAAATCAGCTTGCGCAGGCAGGCCATGAACAGACTGATCTTGGCTTGGCCCAGCGCCACAAAACTCTGCTGGCAGGAAACCTGGAACCCGGTGGAGAAAATACCCGCCATGTAAACGCGCATGGCCCAGGCCGTGTACCGCACCAGTTCCGGATCGGTGGAGAAGATGCTCGCAAACATCTGGGGCACCAGCATACAGGCGGCCCAGAACGCGGCTGCATATGCCACGCAGATGATGAACTGTAACCGAAACGCCTGTTTGACGCGGTCACCCTTGCCCGCGCCAAAGTTAAAGCTCATGATGGGCTGTGCGCCCTGGCAAAGCCCCTGCACCGGCATGCTGAGCAGCTGGGTGGCGCTGGTGATGATGGTCATGGCGCCGACGGCGATATCGCCGCCATAGCGTGCCAGGCTGGAGTTGAAGCTGATGGAAAGGATACTTTCGGTGGCAATCATCACAAAGGTGGAAACGCCCAGCCCAAGGCAGGGGCCGATGACTTTTCCCACCAGCGGCATGTTTTTCACGCTCAGGCGCAGCCTGGTGCGGCTGCCGGTCAAAAAGCGCAGCACCCACACCGCGCCCACCGCCTGGCTGATGACAGTCGCCGTGGCGGCACCGCGCACCCCCATATTGAGGGCAAAAATCAGGATGGGGTCCAGGATGATGTTGCACACAGCGCCGATCACGGTGGTCATCATGCTGAACGTGGCAAAGCCCTGGGTGGTGACAAAGGGGTTCATGCCCATAACGATGAGCACAAAAATGGTGCCGATGATATAGATGCGGGCGTAATCCAGCGCATAAGGCAGCGTTTTTTCGCTGGCACCGAACAGCACCAGCAGGGACGGCGCAGCGAAATAAAACACAACGGTCAGCACAGCCGCCAGAATCAGCAGCAGCGTAAAGCAGTTGCCCATGATTTTTTCGGCGGCATCGTCATCGCCGCGGCCCATGGCAATGGCCGCGCGGGGCGCGCCGCCGGAGCCGCACAGCATGGCAAACGCGGTAATCAGCATCAAAATGGGGGTAAACAGGCCAACGCCCGTCAGCGCGGATGCGCCGACCTCCGGCATATGGCCGATATAGATGCGGTCCACAATGTTATACAGCAGGTTTACCACCTGCGCCACCACCGCGGGCAGTGCCAGCTGGGCCAGCAGCTTGGGAATGCTGCCGCTCCCCATATCCCTGTTTTGCGTTGCAGCCATAATCAAAGTACCTCCTGCGTTTTTGTTGTAAAAAAAGTGGAGCAGTTCCCTACTCCGCTTATTGTGTTGAAAGAATGGGTTCCGGATTGATGTTTTTATGGCAATACCGCATAATTCTAAGTGCCGATACGGCGAGCGAGGTGCGGCAGATGCCAAGCCAAAAGCGCAGATAATACTGGATGTCTTATCGATACGGTCTTGAAGAGGATTTTTATATCGCCCCACAGGCTCCAGTTATCAATGTATTGAACGTCCAGTTTGACAACGTCCTCAAAATCCTCAATATCGCTGCGGCCGCTGACCTGCCATAGGCCGGTGATGCCCGGTTTCATGGAAAGGCGGCGCTTGTGGTGGCTTTCGTACTGTTTATACTCGTCCAGCGTGGGCGGGCGGGTGCCGACAAGGCTCATATCTCCGCGCAGAACATCAAAGAACTGCGGCAGTTCGTCAATGCTTGTTTTGCGGATAAACTTACCCACCTTGGTAATGCGGGGGTCATCCTGCATTTTGAACATCAGGCCGTTCATCTCGTTCTGGGCCATCAGTTCCTTTTTGCGTTCCTCGGCATCCATATACATGCTGCGCAGCTTATGGATGTAGAAAACACGGCCATTGCGGCCCACTCGCTTCTGCTTAAAGAAGAGCGGGCCGGGGCTTTCCAGTTTCAGGGGGATGGCTGTAATGGCAATGATGGGGATGCTGATGATGCAGCCCACCAGGCTGCCCAAAATATCCATCAGGCGCTTCAGGATCTGGTCCCGCAGCTTGGGTTCAATGGTGGCCATGGTAACCAGGTTGCCGCCAGCGCAGCGGCCCAGATCGCGGCACAGGCGGGCGGAGCTGGTTTCGTTGCAGCAGCTTTCCTCGATGCGGTCCAGCAGCGGCATGCGGAAATGCACGGTCAGGCCCATGCTTTCCATCTCTTCCAGGTACGGGATAAAGGATTCGCCGCTGTCCATCGGAACATCGATATACACTTCATCCAAAGCGGCGCGGCGCAGCCAGTTCATAAAGGTATCATAATTGGCTTTTATCTCAATATTCTCCACCTTGGTACCGATTGCATCCCCCGTGGCTTCCAGCAGGGCCACACCGCACACACGGCGGGACCAGTCGTTGCTGATCTCACGGATCATCTTGCCTGCATGGTCACCGGTGGTAACAATGCCAACCAGCGTTTCGTTCTGGAGACTGTCAGGGGCTTTTACCAGCAGCTTTTTGAGCAGGCCATGGGCCGCCGGGAGCAGGAAGAGGTTAAACGACACGACCCCCACCAGAAAATAGCGGGAATCCTGCAAAACCGCTTTGGACAGTGTCAGAAAAGCAGAATAGATCACCATCATCAGCAGGTTGGACTTGATGGAAAGTTTGGCTTCCTGCCCGCGGGTACACTTGACAATGTTTTCCGTCTGGTCAAAACAGAAAAATGTAACGGTATAGGCCAGCACCAGCAAAACCAGCGCCTGAACCCAATCCAGAACACTGTAAGGCAGCAGCTGCCCCATAATGCCGCCAACAATCAGCCATGCCAGAATCACACTGGCGGCCAGAGCTGCAATGTCTGTTAAAAAGACATAGACATACTGCAGCTTTTCGCGCTTTGTAATCATACCCTGTTTCCCTTTTCTTCCAAGTTTTCTTCATATCCCAGGCCTGCCGGCCTGCATACCACTGCGCCCCGTTGATAAGGCAGCACCAGTATTTTGCGGCAAAGCTACCGCAATGCCGTTTTGCCTGCAAGCCC
>QWCN01003596.1_pt1 | contig 34488 bp, 30 predicted proteins | sample 1972711 | NCBI WGS metagenome assembly QWCN01 (sample SAMN09866707, study PRJNA288562) | Human gut metagenome isolate term1_stool, whole genome shotgun sequencing... | isolation source: gut | host: Homo sapiens | place: USA: California
CTTGCAGACCTGAACGAACAGGCACAGGAACGGTTAGACACCATCATGGAGCAGATGAAAGATGCCGAGGGCGTGACCGAGGAATTGAAACGAACCCAACAAATGGAATGGGTGCGGCGTTGCAATAACATTCACAACCGGGCAGAAGAAATTATTTTGCAAGAGATGATTTATTCATAACGGTATGGTAGAATGATTATGACAAATAAGAATTTTTTGCTCCATACGCCCTTGACAATAGTCCTTACAATATACTATAATAGTATTTGTAAATACTATTTGTAAGAGGAGGACTTATGGAAAACAATCATTTTAACGTTGCGTGGGCGAAAAGCACTGCGCTATATACAAAAGCAGCTTCAGTACTTGGCATCGGATACCCGGAAATGATGGTGCTGTATGCGCTGGAATCCATGGGAGAACTGACGCAAAAGCAGATCGCAGAGAATTTCGGTATGCAAAAACAGACGGGCAAAAGCAGATCGCAGAGAATTTCGGTATGCAAAAACAGACGGTTCATACGGTCGTGAGCGCACTTCAAAAGAAGGGCTATTTACTGTTGGAGGCCAGCGAGGGCGATAAACGTGAGAAGCGGATCGTCTTGACTGAAAGCGGACAGGTATACGCCCACAGAATGATTGCGCCTTTACGAAAAGCCGAGGAGAAGGTTTATAGAACAATCGGGAACGAACGGCTCCAAGCCATGTGTGAAATTCTTGACCTTTTCAATCTTCTCTTTGAAAGAGAGCTGAGCGGAGGTCTGGGCAGTGAATAACAAGCGGACTTTCTTTCAGTATGTGATTCCGTCCGTGTTATCCTTTGCGCTTTCTGGGGTGTATGCCATCGTTGACGGTTTCTTTGTAGGCAACTCAATCGGGGATGCCGGACTTTCCACAATCAACATTGCATATCCCATCACGGCGGTCCTGCAATCCGTAGGGACAGGAATCGGAATGGGTGGTTCAGTCAAATACTCCATTCTGAAAGCAGCAGGAAATGAGAAAAAAGCACGGGAGTTCGTTGCCGGTGCAACATGGCTGATGCTTCTTTTCAGCGCTGTCCTGACTGTCACCGTTTTCTTCACTTCAGAGAAAATCCTTTCTGCCCTTGGTGCATCGGGCGAGTTGCTTACTCTGGGAAATGAGTATATCAAGGTAATTGCCCTTGGAGCGATTTTACAGGTGTTCGGCACCGGACTGGTTCCGTTTATGCGTAATTACGGCGGTTCTTTGTGGGCAATGATCGCTATGATCTGCGGCTTTGCTACCAATATTGCTCTTGACTATACTTTTGTGTGGGTTCTTGGACGGGGCATGTACGGTGCGGCATTGGCGACCATTATTGGGCAGGGAGTTACCATGGCGGTTGCACTCGTGTATTGCGCCATCAAAAAGAACCTCACTCTGAAAATCGCACCTGTTGATACCCCGAAAACGGCATTTCAGATATTAAAAATCGGACTTGCTCCATTTGGCTTGACCCTTGCCCCAAATATCTCTCTTGTGATCATCAACCGATTTTCGGTTTCTTATGGCGGACAGGAGGCTATCGCCACCTATGCCTGTATCTCCTATATCATCTGCATTGTTTATCTTCTTTTGCAGGGTGTCGGTGATGGTAGCCAGCCGCTCATGAGTCAGTTCTGCGGAGCAGGCGAAGAAAAATCGCTCAAACAAACCAAAACGCTGGCGTATGAATTTTCCATGGTTTTGGCGGTAATCAGTGCGATTCTGATTTACCTGCTCCGTGGAAAGATTGGACTACTGTTCGGTTCATCTGCCGAGGTAAACGCAGGGGTCATAAAGGTCATGCCGATCTTCCTTGTGTCGGTTCCGTTTGACGCCATCACACGAGTTTCCACGGCGGCTTTCTACGCAACCGAAAAAAGTGTGCTGTCCTATGTTCTGACGATAACTTTCAGTTTGGCGATTTGCCTCTGCGTGGCTTTCATACACAAAACCGGGAAGGGCAATGCCCTTCCCGGTTTTTGCTGATTTTTCCCAGTCAGTTCTCTTTCCGGCTCTCCATATGCCCCGACTGGATGACCGGGGGCTTGGGGTCGGCCACTTCCCAGGACAGGGGCTTCTTTTCGTCCTCTTTCACGGCGTTCTCACCTCGCATACAGTATGCGCCGTTTCGCCAAAAAGATGCAAAGCACCCCTTGCCTCTCCCTTTGGGAGAGGTGGACGAGCGCAGCGAGGACGGAGTGGGGAAATAAGGCCGCAATGCCCTCTCAGTCACCTTCGGTGACAGCTCTCCCAGGGGGAGAGCCAGGGGCGGGTTTCGTTAACTTTCCTCCAGCACCGATTCAAAAACTGCCTTGACCGCTTCGATTCTTCCCGTCTCGAAGGGGCTTTCCAGTCCGGCGCTGTCCAGGAAGGCCAGGAAATAGGTTTCCTGCGTCGTCAGATTCTGCTCGTACAGCGCCAAGCCCGCGCCCCGCTGCTCCTGTTCCAGCTGGTACAGCTGCATGGCCGCGTCGTTGCTGACCACATAGCTGAAAATGTACATGGGGTTCGTGTAGAGGTGGGTCACATCCACAAACTCCCGCCGGTCGTAGCCCACGCTTTCAAAGCCGAAGTCCTGCACCACCTGCTCATACAGCGCGTACAGCCCCTCCGCGGAAAGAGCGTCCCCGGTCAGGCCGTACATCTGCCGCTCAAAGCTGGCATATGCCCCCTGCTCCACGTAATTGCCCAGACTGTCCGCCATTTTTGCCCGGGTCAGGTCTTCCCCGCCGTAGCACAGGCTCAGATACTCCATGCCCGTGGAGAAAAATTCCAGCACATCCACCCCGGCGGCGCTGCCGTAGCTGGCATAGTCATTGCAGAAGTGACCGAACTCGTGGGCAAGCACCAGCTTGTCGTAGGCCGTCAGCGTGGCGTTCATGAAGATGAACGGCTCCTGATAGCTGGTCAGGTATTGCTCAAAGGAGGAATTGTACTTGTTCTCCCCGTAGCCGGTGTCGTAGAGCTTGGCCGTCTTCATGAGATCATGGGCTTCTTTTACCGTGCCGCCCATGTCCTCTGCCGCCGCGGCTATGTAGTTGAGGGTCTCCTTCTCCGAAGAATACGCGCCGGTCGCCTCCCAGGCATCGCTGCTCAGCTCCCGGTACAGCGGCACCAGCTCCCGGCGGATGTCCTCCAAGAGCTGCTCCTCCTCCGCGGCGGTGTAGTCCCGGTAGAAGTAAAAGTCCTCGGCAAACTGGGGGTAATCCGGATAGCCGCAATATTCCGCAATCTCCTGACGGACGGCGATCAGCTCCGCCAGGAGGGACGCCATGCCGTCCGCGCAGGCGTCATAGTAGCCTTCCGTATCCTCCGGATAGTCCGCCGCCTGGGCGGACAGCTCATAATACTTTGTTTGCAGCCTGGCTTCTTCCTCCAGCAAGGCGGTGAAGCTCTCATCCCAGAGGGTTTCCTCATTCTCATAGCTGTCGAAAAAGCCCTCGCCGAAGTATTCCTCCAGCTCCTCCCGGGCGGGAGACTGGGCAAGAGCCCGGTAAAGCTCCTGCAAGCCGGCGTCCACCGTGGCCGCGTTCCGGGCGCAGTAGTTGTATTCGTCCTCCCAGTAGGTGTCCGTCAAATCCCCGCAGTAGTGGATATCCGCCAGGGCGTAATAGGTGCTGAACCAGTCATAGGCATCGTAAAAGTCGTACACCCCGTCCAGAATGGCGGAAACGTCGTCCCCCTTCGCCGCCTCGCAGGCGGTGTCCAGGGTCTGCCGGAACCGGGTCATGTCCGGGCGCTCGTAGGTCATGCTCTCGTAGGGGACAATGGCATTCCCGTCCACCAGGGAGCGCACGGCGCCGAAATACTCGCCAAAGTCCACCATGCCGCAGCCGGACAGCAGCACCGCCGCCGTCAGCGCCAGGGCAATCAGCCGCAAAAATCTTGTTTTCATTTCTCTTTCCTCCTATCCCCTTACTTCCGGTTCCATGCCGCACTGGGCAATGCGCCTGCGCAGCCAGCCGCCGCGAAAATAGACGATCGCAAACACCGTCGCCGCCAGCAGCCAGCTCAGGGGGTAACAGACGGCCAGCAGCTCGATTCTGTGCCAGGTTCTCACCACCGTGAAAATCCACACCACCCGGAACACGCACACGCACATACAGGTGATCACCGTGGGAACCACCGAATAGCCCGTTCCCCGCATGGCTCCGGCGAACACCTCCACCGGCATGAACAGCACGTTGAACGGCACCGTCCACGCCATGACATACACCCCCAGCCTGATCACCGCCGGGTCGGTGGTGTAAATCCCCAGAATGACGGGACGGAACGCGATGACCAGGGCGCTCATCGCCCCCGTCAGTGCCACGCTCATGCCCATGCAGACCCACACGCTTTGGCGAATCCGGTCATATTTCTGGGCGCCGAAGTTCTGCCCCACGAAGGTGGTCACGGAAACGCCGAAGGCGCCGGAGATCATCCAGGTCAGGCTGTCGGTCTTGACGTACGCCGTCCAGGCCGCCACCGCCACATCCCCGAAGGAGTTGATGCCGGACTGGATGAGCGTATTGGCCAGGTCAAAGGTCACGAATTGCAGCCCCGCCGGCACGCCGACGTAGAGAATGCGTTTCAGAAGCTCGCCCTGGAACCGGATTTTTTTCAAAGAAAGCCGGGTTTCCTCCGGCTGACGGAGCAGCGCCACCGTGACCATCCCCGCGCTGACCACCTGAGAGAAAACCGTTGCAATGGCAGCCCCCGCCACGCCCATTTTCAGCACCACCACGCACACGATATCCAGAACGATGTTGACGCCGCAGGCGGCCATCAGGAAAACGGTCGGCCGCCGGGAATCCCCCATGGCCCGGAGAATGCCCGCGCCCATGTTGTAGAGCATGGAGGCAATCGCGCCGCCAAAGTAGATTTTTATGTACAGGACGGCGTCGTCCAGGCAGCTTTCCGGGGTGTTCATCAGCCCCAGAAGCCTGGGGCCGAAGCAGTAGCCCAGCAGCATCACCACCACGCCCAGCAGCAGCGACAGCGCCACGCCGGTATGGAGGGCGTCCTGCACACCCTGCTTACTTTTCGCGCCGTAAAACTGAGACAGCAGTACCGTCGCGCCGGTGCTCAGGCCGATGAAGAAGCCGTTCATCAGGTTCAGCAGCGCCGAGGTGGCTCCCACCGCCGCCAGCGCCTGGGTGCCGACAAACCGGCCGACGATGATGGTATCCACGGTATTGTACATCTGCTGGAAAAAGCTTCCCAGCAGAATGGGAAAGAAAAAGAACAGCAGCTGCTTCCAGATCACGCCCTCCGTGATGCGCTGCGACGGCAATTCGCCCTCCATAAAAAAATCCTCCTGCGGGTGTTCTGTGGACGATTCTACCATAGAAGCGGCAAACTGTCCATGGTTTTTTCGGGGAAACATGCCGTAACCAACAGAGGAAGGGCGAAAAAAGAAATAACCCTCGGTCAACTGTCATTACAGCCGCCGAGGGTCATTTCTCTGCGATCTTGATATCTAACATCTGTTGGTTAACCTCTCTTTCTGCGGATTGACGGGCGTTTGCGATCCGTTTGCCTGCTCCGATGCCTTATCCATTCTCCATCTGTCTCTTCCGCGAGACGCGCTTATAAGTCGGAATCGCCGGGGGATCTCCCTGCCCGCCTGTATTGGCTCCATCCTGATTTGAAGCCTTCAAGGGTTTACCTGTACATCGGTATCACCTCTTTGTATTTATAAGATATCATAAATATTGCAGTTATTCAAGGCGCAATATTATACAATATTGCCAATACCTTATTGTTGAAAACACAGATTTCCCTTCGGCACGGGCAGCCACGGATTGACAACGGGTGAATGCCCTGTTATAATGATCTTGTTCGGCGGCTTTGCAGCCGTCATTTTTTCGTGGTATTTCCCCGGTCGGTATTCCCGTCTGGGCAAGGGCAAGAAAAAGGAGAAACACAAATGAAATACGATTTTACTTCCATTCTGGATCGCCGGGGAAAGGACGCCGTCGCCGTCGATGCCGTGGGCGCCCCCGGCTCCTCCTATCCCGCCCCCCGGGAGGGCTTTGACGTGATTCCCATGTGGGTCGCGGACATGAATTTCCCCGTGGTTCCCACCGTTCAGCAGGCCATGATCGCCCGGGCGGAGCATCCGGCCTTCGGCTACTTTGACCCCCCGGCGGAATACTACGATTCCATCATCCGCTGGCAGGAAGACCACAACGGCGTCACCGGCCTGAAGCCGGAACACATCGGCTACGAAAACGGCGTACTGGGCGGCGTGATCTCCGCACTGAACGTGCTTTGCTCCAAGGGGGACAATGTTCTTCTTCACAGCCCCACCTACATCGGCTTTACCCACTGCCTGACGGACAACGGCTATCACATTGTCCACTCTCCGCTGACAAAGGACGAGCAGGGTGTCTGGCGGATGGACTTTGCCGACATGGAAAAGAAAATCGTGGAGAATCACATCCACGCCGCCATTTTCTGCTCCCCCCACAACCCATGCGGCCGGGTCTGGGAGCGCCGGGAAGTCGAGCAGGCCATGGCGCTGTACAAAAAGTACGACGTGATGGTGGTTTCCGACGAGATCTGGAGCGACATTCTGCTGACCGGATATCGCCACACCCCCACCCAGTCCGTCAGTGAGGACGCGAAGATGCGCACCGTGGCGCTGTACGCCCCCTCCAAGACCTTCAATCTGGCGGGATTGGTGGGCAGCTACCATATTATCTACAATTCCTGGCTCCGGGATCGCTGCAGCAAGGAAGGCTCTCTCAGCCACTACAACGCCATGAACGTCATGAGTATGCACGCGCTGCTGGGCGCCTACAAGGCCGAGGGCTGCGAGTGGGTGGAGGAGCTGCGGAAGGTCATCACCGGCAACGTGGATTTTGCCTGCGACTATATCGCTCAGCACTTTAACGGCGTGGAGGTCAGCCGCCCTCAGGGGACGTATATGCTTTTCCTGGACTGCGAAAAATGGCTGACAGCCCACGGCAAGACCATGGACGAGCTGCTTGCCGCCGGATGGGACGTGGGCGTTGTCTGGCAGGACGGACGGGCGTTCCACGGTCAGACCCACATCCGCATGAACCTCGCGCTGCCCTTAAGCCGGGTGCAGGAGGCCTTCCGGCGGCTGGATACCTATGTTTTCAACGCTTGACATCATTTCCGGGGCGGAAATCCGCCCCGGAAATTTTGCTTTTGGGGGTAAATTACCCCACTTTACATAGATTTTACAAAGTGCCTATTGTAATTCTTACGGTTTTGTCGTACCATCGATGGTGAGATAGAATAATACGATTTCTTCATAAAATGATTTCATCATTTTATGAAAGCCGTTTCACGGCAGACCGCCTGGACGGCGGTAAGAAATGTATTGACTTCGTTTTTTAGCGGCAAGAGGATGACGACAGCATCCGGGAGCTGATGCTGTATGCCCTGCGGGCGTCCGGCTTCGAGGCGGAGGGCTTCCGGGACAGCGTGGGGCTGTTCGACGCCCTGAGCCATGCCCAGCCCCAGTTGATTATGCTGGATATTATGCTGCCCGGGATGGACGGCATTGAAATTCTCAAAGCCCTCCGGGGCAATCCTGCCACCGCCCGCATCCCGGTCATCATCGCGTCCGCCCGGGGGACGGAGTACGACAAGGTAGTGGGGCTGGACTTGGGCGCGGACGATTATCTGGCCAAGCCCTTCGGCATGATGGAGATGGTGTCCCGTATCCGGGCGGTTCTGCGCCGGACGGCTCCCGCGGCTGCCCCCGGACTGCTGCAAATGGGCAATCTGCGGATGGACTCCGCGTCCCATACGGTCTGCGCCGGGGACACCCGGGTGGAGCTGACGCTGAAGGAATTTGAATTGCTCAAGCTCTTTCTGGAGCATCCCGGCCGGGTCTTTACCCGGGATCAGCTGCTGGAGCGGATCTGGAGCACGGACTACGTGGGGGAGACCCGGACGGTGGACGTACACATCGGCACCCTGCGCACGAAGCTGGGGCAGTGCGGCGAATACATCCGCACCGTCCGGGGCGTTGGCTACCGGATGGAGGCGTAGGCCATGACGAAGCGGGTTTTTCGCTCGATATTTCTGGCGTCCCTGGCGATGCTGCTGGCCACGCTGGCACTGATTCTGGGGGCGCTGTACACCTACTTTTCCGACGTTCAGGCAGAGCAGCTGCGATTGCAGACGGCGCTGGCCGCCCACGCCCTGGAAAGGGAAGGGGTCTCCTATTTTGACGGCCTGGACACCGCCGACCGCCGGGTCACCTGGATCGCCGCCGACGGCACGGTGCTGTATGACAGCCGTTCCGATTCCGGCGTGATGGAGAATCACCTAGCGCGCGAAGAGGTGAAGGCCGCGCTGGCCACCGGCTCCGGCACCAGCTTCCGCTATTCCGACACATTGATGGAGCGGTATATCTACACGGCGCAGCGCTTAAGCGACGGCACGGTTCTGCGGCTTTCCGCGGCGCAGAACACGGTGCCCCATCTGGTGCTGGGGGTGGTGAAGCCGATCCTTCTGGTCATCGGCATTGCCGTCGCCCTGTCGGCGTTGCTTGCCGGGCAGCTGACGAAAAATATTGTCGCGCCGCTGAACGAGCTGAATCTGGACGACCCCCTGTCCAACCGGGAATACGTCGAAATCCAGCCTCTTCTGCGGCGGCTGGACTCCCAGCAGGTTCAGCTCCGGGCGCAGTCTCAGGAGCTGCGGCAGAAGCAGAAGGAATTCAACGCCGTCACCCGCTCCTTAAGCGAGGGTCTGGTGCTGATGAACAGCAGCGGCACGGTGCTGAGCATCAACCCCGCCGCCACGCGGCTGCTGGAAATCACCCCCAACTGCTTAGGGGCAGACTTTGGCGTTGCCAACCGGAACGCGGCCATTTCCGCCCTGGTGGAGAAGGCTCTCACCGGGGAAAAGGCGGAGGAAAACGTGGCTCTGACCGGCGGAGAATATCTTGCCGCCGCCAGCCCGGTCAAATCCGACGGGGCGGTTTCCGGCGTGGTGCTGCTGCTGTTTGACGTGACCCAGAAGCAGAAGGCGGAAGCCCTCCGCCGGGAATTCACCGCCAACGTCTCCCATGAGCTGAAAACCCCGCTCCACGCCATTTCCGGCTACGCCGAGCTGATGAAGGACGGGCTGGTTCCCCCGGAGGACACCCGGCACTTTTCGGAGAAAATCTACAGCGAGGCGCAGCGCATGATTGATCTGGTGGAGGACACCCTGCGCCTGTCCCGGCTGGACGAGGGCGCGGCGGACATGCAGTGGGCGCCCATCGATCTGTACGAAACGGCGAAGTCCGCCATGCAGGAGCTGACCGCCCCGGCGGAGCTGAAAAACGTCAGCATCCGGCTGGAAGGGACGAAAACCGTGATTCAGGGGATTCCTCAGCTGGTTTCCGGGATTGTGTTCAACCTCATGGACAACGCCGTCAAGTACAACAAAGACGGCGGGCTGGTCATTGTGCGGCTCGGGCAGGAAAAAAATCAGGCCGTTCTCACGGTGACGGACACCGGCATCGGCATCCGCCCGGAGCATCAGGAGCGGGTGTTCGAGCGGTTTTACCGGGTGGACAAGAGCCACTCCAAGGAAATCGGCGGCACCGGCCTGGGGCTGTCCATCGTCAAGCACGCGGCGCTGATTCTGGGCGCGGCGATTGAATTGGACAGCACCGTCGGCAAGGGGACGATCGTCACGGTGCGGTTTCCCATGGAAAAAAAGTAGAACGAAGGGAGGGGCGCTGCCCCTCCCAATTTCCTGCCGGATTTACGCAGATTTTACATTTTTCTGATAATGGATTTGACCTTGCGCTGATAAAATTGAAGTATGAAATAATTTAAGCTGTGAGAGGTCGAAATCCATGGATATTTTCAACGTTCTGACCATGATCGGCGGGCTGTGCCTGTTTCTGTTCGGCATGAACCTGATGGGAGACGCGCTGGAACGGCGGGCGGGTTCCTCCCTGCGGGTGCTTCTGGGGAAGCTCACCACCAACCGGATGCTGGGCTTTCTGACGGGTCTTGCCGTCACGGGCGTCATTCAGTCCTCCTCCGCCACCACGGTCATGGTGGTGGGCTTCGTCAACTCCGGGCTGCTGACCCTGGGGCAGGCCATCAATGTCATCATGGGCGCGAACGTGGGCACCACCGTCACCGCCTGGATTCTGAGCCTCAGCGGCATTGAAAGCGGGAACGTCTTCGTCCGGCTGCTGAAGCCCAGCTCCTTTACCCCCATTCTTGCGCTGGTGGGCATTGTGTACTACATGTTCATGAAGGACGGCAAGAAGAAGGACACCGGCATGATCTTTCTGGGCTTTGCCACATTGATGTTCGGCATGGAGACCATGTCCGGCGCAGTCAGCGGTCTCAAAAACGTGCCGGAATTTCAGAAGATGTTCCTGATGTTCACGAACCCCATTCTGGGCGTTCTCGTGGGCGCGGTGCTCACCGGAATCATCCAGTCCTCGTCGGCCTCCGTGGGCATTTTGCAGGCGCTGTCCTCCACCGGCTCCGTGACCTATGCCGCCGCCATCCCCATCATTATGGGTCAGAACATCGGCACCTGCGTCACCGCGCTGCTGTCCAGCGTGGGCACCACCAAAAACGCCCGGCGGGCGGCGGTGGTGCATCTGATGTTCAACATCATCGGCACCATTGTGTGCCTGACCCTCTTTGTGCTGGCGGACGCCCTGTTCTCCCCTGCCATTCTGGGAGAAAGCTCTTCTTATCTGGGCATCGCCATCTGCCACACGGTCTTCAACGTCATCTGCACAACCCTGATGCTGCCCGCCGCCGGGCTGCTGGAAAAGCTGGTGTGCAGGATCGTCCCCGACGGGAAGCAGCCGGAGGCGGTCTGCGAGCTGGACGAGCGTCTGCTGACCACCCCCTCCATTGCCTTGGAGCGGTGCCGTGTGGTCACCAATGAAATGGCGGACGTGGCCGCCGAAACCCTGCGGAGCGCCGCCGCTGCCCTCCAGAACTACACGCCGGAGCTTGCCCAGGCCGTGCGGGAAGGGGAGAGCAAGACCGACCATTACGAGGACATCCTCGGCACGTATCTCGTCAAGCTCAGCGCCCTGAAAATCAGCGAAAGCGACAGCAGCGAGGCCGCCATGCTCCTCAAAGCCCTCAGCGATTTTGAGCGCATCGGCGACCACGCTCTGAACATTTTGGAGTCCGCCGAGGAGCTGAAAGGCAAGAATCTGTCTCTTTCCGACGCCGCCCGTCATGAGCTGAACGTTCTTCTGCGGGCTGTGGAGGAGATCGTGGACATGACCTTCCGGGCGTTCCGGGACGACGATCTGGAAAAGGCCTACCGGGTGGAGCCTCTGGAGCAGGTCATTGACGATCTGAAAGAGAAAATGCGCATCCACCACATTCTGCGGATGCAGCAGGGCAGCTGCAGCATCGAATCCGGTTTTGCCTGGTCGGACTTGCTGACCGCACTGGAACGGGTGGGCGACCACTGCTCCAACATTGCCGGCTGCATCATCGACCTGCACCATCACAACATGAACACCCACGAGGCCATCCGCTCCGCCCGGATGGAGAACGAGAATTTTGACGATGAATACAAGGCGTATGCGGTGAAATACAGTCTAAAGTAAGCAGAAAAGTGTGAAAAGCGCCCGGCAGGAATCTATTTCCTGCCGGGCGTTTTGCTGCATTATTTCTTCCACTTTTCGATCAGGCTGACAATCTGCCCCGTAAGCTTGGCGTTGTCCTTGTTGGTATTTCCACGGCGGGTCTTGACCAGCGCGAGGAGCGCTTCCGCCGCCGCGACCATGTCCTCGTAAATCTGCTTCGCCCGCTGGGTACCCTTGAAGGCCGCCGCACGGTCGATCTTCACGCCCTCGGTGTAGGTGGTGAGCTTGCCGGTGATCAGGTCGTATTCCGTGCCGCTGTAGGGGGCGTCGGCGCGGTAGCCCATGGATTTCAGGGTCGCGCAGAAGGCTTTGCAGCTGCTGTCGTCGCCGTGGTTCACAAACACCATCTTGGGCTTTTCCCGGAAGCCTGCCAGCCAGGCAAGCAAGCCCTCTTTGTCCGCGTGGCCGGAGGTGCCGTGGAGCATGGCGATCTCCGCGTTCACCGCGATGTCCTCGCCGAAAAGCTTTACGGATTTCGCCCCGTTTTCCAGCTTCCAGCCGAGAGAGCCTTCCGCCTGATAACCTACGAACAGGATGATGTTTTCCCTGCGCCAAAGGTTGTGCTTCAGATGGTGGCGGATTCTGCCCGCCTCGCACATGCCGCTGGCGGAGAGAATGACCTTGGGCTGGGGGTCGGTATTGATAATCTTGGATTCGTCGGAGGAAACGGCCAGCTTCAATCCGTCAAACCAGATGGGGTTGACGCCCTGTTTCAGAATGGCCCGGGTCTCGTCGTCAAAATCCGCGGGGTCGCATTGCAGGAAAATTCCCGTCGCCTCCACAGCCAGGGGGGAATCCACGTACACCGGAAAATGATCGTGTCCCGTCACCAGCCCCCGCTGCTTGATCTCCCGGATGGCATAGAGCATTTCCTGCGTCCGCCCCACGGCGAAGGCGGGGATGACCAGATTGCCGCCCCGGTCCAGCGCCCGCTGGATGCAGGCGGCCAGCTCGCCCACCACGTCGCCCCGCTCCTTGGGGTGCAGACGGTCGCCGTAGGTGGACTCGATGACCAGGTATTCCGTCTCCGCCACCGGCTGGGGATTCCGGAGCAAAGGCTGATTGACATTGCCCACGTCGCCGCTGAACACGATCTTCCGGGTCTGCTTTCCCTCCGTCAGCCACATTTCGATGGCGGCGGAACCCAGCAGGTGGCCGATGTCCGTCATGCGGATGATGATGCCCTCCGCGGCCTGAACGGCGGCGTTATACTGGCAGGGGCGCAGAAAGCGCAGCGCCGCCGCCGCGTCGTTGGTGTCGTACACCGGCTCCACGGCCCGTTCCCCGGCGCGTTCGGCCTTGCGGGTGCGCCACTGGGCTTCCGACTCCTGAATGTGCGCCGAGTCCATGAGCATGATGCGGCAAAGATTGCAGGTGGCCTCCGTGGCGTAGATCTGCCCCCGGAAACCGTCCTTGCACAGCTTGGGGAGCATACCGGAATGGTCGATATGGGCGTGGGTCAGGAACACCGCTTCAATGGCGTTCGCCGGAACGGGCAGCGGGACGTTCTGGAAAATGTCCTCCCCCTGCTCCATGCCGCAGTCCACCAGATAGTACCGGCCGCTTACCTCCAGCAGCGTACAGCTGCCGGTGACTTCATGGGTCGCACCGATGAATTGAACTTTCATGTCTGCACCTCCAAGATTGACGTGACGCCCCGGAAAAACCGGCGGGGTTCTTTGACCATACTATACCACAATTCGCCGCCCAGCGCAAGGCTCTGACATTTTTGGATACACAAACACGCCCGACTCTTTGCAGAATCGGGCGTGTTTTGGGGTTTAATACTCGGTGGGCTTGATGTGCCAGATTTCCTCGGCGTACTGACGGATAGTACGGTCGGAGGAGAACTTGGCGGCAGAGGCTACGTTCATCAGGCACTTGCGGCCGAAGGCAATGCGGTCGGCATAGTCCCGGTTGGCCTGGAGCTTGGTGCCCAGATAGGAAGCGTAGTCCAGCAGCAGGAAGTAATGGTCGGCCTGATGCCAGTCGGTGCCGTCCAGCAGAGAATGGAACAGCTCCTTCTGGGCGTCGTCCGTGGGGACGGTGCCGTCCACCAGGGTGTTGATGGCGCGGCGCAGGTCGGCGTTGGAGTCGTAAATGCCCCGGGCGTGGTAGGTGGGCTTGGCGGCGTTGATCTCATCCACGGTGTGGCCGAAGATATATTCGTTCTCCCGGCCGGCTTCCTGAGCGATCTCCACATTGGCGCCGTCCAGCGTACCCAGAGTCACGGCGCCGTTGAGCATCAGCTTCATGTTGCCGGTGCCGGAGGCCTCCGTGCCGGCAGGGGAAATCTGCTCGGAAATATCGGCGGCGGGGATGATATGCTCGGCGTAGGAGCAGTTGTAGTTCTGAACGAATACCACTTTCAGCTTATCCGCCACGGCGGGGTCGCTGTTGATCAGCTTCGCGACCCGGTTGATATAGCGGATGATGGCCTTTGCCCGGGCGTAGCCGGGGGCGGACTTGGCGCCGAAGAGGTAAACCGTGGGATGGAAGTCCGGCAGGCGGCCTTCCTTCAGACGGAAGTAGATGTCCACGATGGACAGAATGTTCATCAGCTGGCGCTTGTACTCGTGCAGACGCTTGACCTGCACGTCGAAGATGAAGTCGGGGTTCAGCGTCACGCCCTCGTGCTTGGCGATGACGGCGCACAGCTGCTCCTTCTTCAGGTGCTTGATATCGTTGAATTCCACGATGGTCTCGTCGTAGATCTGATTTTTCAGCTCGCCGATGAGGTCGAGGTTTTTCAGGAAGTCGCCGCCCACCTTTTCCCGCAGCATGGCGGTCAGTTCGGGGTTGCACAGACCCAGCCAGCGGCGGGGGGTAATGCCGTTGGTCTTATTCTGGAACCGCTCGGGGAAGGCGTAGTACCAGTCCTTGAAGCAGTCGTCCTTCAGGATCTGGGTGTGGATCTCCGCCACGCCGTTGATATAGGAGCCGACGTAAATGGACAGGTTCGCCATGTGGGCGGTGTTGTCCTTCACGATGAACAGACCCGGATGCTCCCACTTGAGCTTCTGGTCAATGCGGCAGATGATGTCCACGATCTCGGGAACCACGCTGCGCATCAGATCCAGCGGCCACTTTTCCAGCGCCTCGCCCATGACGGTGTGGTTGGTGTAGGAGAAGGTCTTCTGGGCGACATTGAAGGCATCGTCAAAGCTCATGCCCTCCGCCATCAGCAGGCGGATCAGCTCGGGGATGGACATGGCGGGATGGGTGTCGTTGAGCTGCACCGCGTAGAACTCGGCAAAGCGGCTCAGATCATCGCCGTGGGCAATTTTGAAGGTGCGCAGCATATCCTGCAGGGACGCAGAGGACAGCACATACTGCTGCTTGATGCGCAGGCGCTTGCCCTCCCAGGTGGAGTCGTTGGGGTACAGGACGCGGGTGATGTCCTCGGCCTTGTTCTTGGCTTCCAAAGCCCGCAGGTAGTCCTGATTGTTGAAGGCGTTGAAGTCCAGCTCCTCCTCGGCCTCGCACTGCCACAGGCGCAGCGTGCCCACGTTCTCGGTGCCATAGCCGATGACGGGAACGTCGTAGGGAACGGCCAGAACGGTATGATCGGGGAATTTGACCTTCACGGTGTGGTTATAGCGGCGGAAGGACCAGGGATCGCCGAACTTCGTCCAGTCGTCGGCGTTCTCCACCTGGCTGCCGTCGGCGTCAAAGCTCTGCTTGAACAGGCCGAACTTGTAGCGCAGGCCGTAGCCGGACAGGGGAATGTCCGTGGAAGCGGCGCTGTCCAGGAAGCAGGCCGCCAGACGGCCAAGGCCGCCGTTGCCCAGAGCGTCGTCCTCGATGTCCTCGAGAATCGCCAGGTCGACCCCGTGCTCGGCAAACAGCTCCTTCATCTCGTCCAGAATGCCCAGGTTGAACAGGTTGGAATACACCAGACGGCCGATCAGATACTCGGCGGAGATGTAGTAGGCCTTACGATTGGGCATACGGGTCTTCTTGGAATGGCTCCAATCGTCGGAAATGGCCATCATAACAGCCTGACCCAGCGCTTCGTGCAGCTCCTGAGGGGTGGCCTCCTGCAAAGAAACGTCATAGGTGTACTTGAGCTGTGCCTCCGTCCATTTCAGGATGTTCAGACAGTTGTTGTTCATGTTAGCTCTCCATTCTTAAAGCGGGCGCGCCGCCATGGCTTATTGATACGGTTCCTTCCAGACAGACTTTTGATAGTATATCATATTCCGATCAGCATGTCCAGTTGAAACCGCCCCGAAAACGGCAAACAGGAAACTTTTTGCCGGTATCCGTCTGAGTGTGGGTTCTCCGGAGGAACTCCGGGGGAAGACACCTCTGCGGCGGTGGAAAAACGGCAGTTTCGAAAAATTGAAACGTTTCCAATTCTTGCAGATTCCCACTTAGAATAATACCATTTTCCCATTTTGTCAAGTAAAACCGGATGAAAACCGGATGAATATTTTTCCTGGGTTCCCCGGGTTCTATGTTTTACTGCGCCGCTATCCCCTGCCCGCCCCCGGCGGACGGAAATGCCCCGGACAATGGGAAAGGCAACGTTCACATTTCGTCTATTTACTTTTCCCCGGAAGAATGGTATAATGAAAAGCCGTGATGGGAAGGAGGCGGTTATTTGAGCCGGTTTTTTGATGAATTAAAGGATTTTTGGAAAAAAGGCGACATATTTCTGCTGGTTTTGTGCCTGATCGTATCCGGCTTTGGCTGCGTTTTCATTGCCAGCGCCACTTCCGCCGACAAGTTTGGCGGCAATCTCAAATATATTATCATTCAGCTGGCGGCTACCGGTCTGGGCGTCATGATGTACGCGCTGGTGTCCTCCATCGATCTGGACTTTCTTTCGGAACACCGGATGGTGATGGTGGCTTTCAACTGCGCGCTGCTTCTCATGCTGATAAGCCCTCTGGGAACCGACCACGACTCCGGCAACCGAAGCTGGATCGACCTGGGCTTCATCAGCGTTCAGCCCGCCGAGATCTGTAAGATCACCTATGTCGTTATTATGGCGTCGGTCATGTCGGCGCACCAGAACCGGATATCCAGTCTGCCGTCCGTCATGCACATGTGCCTTCACCTGGGACTGCTGGTGGGACTGAACATGGTGCTGTCCGGCGACGCGGGCGTTTCCCTGATCTTCGTGTTTATCTTCATCGGTATGGCCTTCGGCGGCGGCGTCAGCCTGTGGTGGTTCGTCCTGGCCATCGGCCTGATCGTGGCGGCGTTCCCGATCCTGTGGCAGTTCCTGGGCGAATACCAGCAGAACCGGTTTCTGATTCTGGTTGACGACACCATCGACCCCATGGGCATCAACGAGCGCTATCACTCCATGATGAACCTGCGTTCCCTCACCGGCGGCGGCCTGACGGGGCAGGGGCTGTTCAACGGCAACCGTACCCAGAGCGGCAGCCTGTTTGCCCAGCACACGGACTATATTTTCTCGTCCATGGGCGAGGAGCTGGGCTTCGTGGGGTGCCTTGCGATCATGATTATGGAAATGGCCATCATCGCCCGGTGCATCTATGTGGGTATGCACTGCCAGGACTATATGCGCCGTCTGGTATGCTACGGCGCCGCGTCCGCGCTGATGTTCCAGGTGATGATCAACACCGGCATGTGCATCGGCGTTATGCCCGTTATCGGCCTGACCCTCCCGCTGATCAGCTACGGCGGCTCCTCGGTGGTTTCGATCTACGCCATGCTCGGCCTTGTCTCCGGCGCCCACGCGCGGCCGCAAAGCCTGAGCCATGAACGATACGTGCAGCCATACAGGTAGCTTTTCCGCGCCCCACCTTTTGGTGGGGCGCAAAAAGAAATAAGGAAATTCCGAAAAAGTGGTTGACTTTCCGGAAAAACGTGGTATAATAATCCCTGCTTCGGTATGGAGGCATAGCTCAGCTGGTTAGAGCGCATGCTTCACACGCATGAGGTCACAGGTTCGAGTCCTGTTGTCTCCACCAGGTATAATATAGAGGATTTGTGTAACGGTAGCACACCGGACTCTGACTCCGTTTGCGGGGGTTCGAATCCCTCATCCTCTGCCAGGTCCACTGTAGTCGTGAGATTACAGTGGACTTTTTTTGCATCAAGGGCGCTCCGCTTTCACCGGAGCGCCCTTGATGCTTCATTTGATTGCCGCGCTGTTGTTCAGCAGCAGCGTGCTGTATAGAAACAGCACATCCTGGCCGTGGAAGTCCAGAAGCTTTCCCAGATAGTCGCTTCGGATGTACCGAAGGTCTACCAGCGTCACCTTGGCGTAGTCGTTTACCAGCAGCGGAACCATGCTGCTTCCGAAGGAATCCCGGAATACAATCAGCTCCCGGTCAGTGGCCGCATTGGGATTCTCAATGGTCAGCAGACTCCGGGCGCCGGAGAGATACACGTCGTACAGGTCTTTGCTGTCTAACTTGGTCATGTCGTAGACGGCGGCGGTCTCCCCCGTTTCGTAGTCGTACACCCGGCATTCGTCCAGCAGCTTGCTTTCCATCAGGTACATGGTGTCCGGCTGCATGGGCAGCGCCGCCTGACCGTAATACACGCCGTAGAAGGGCTTGTCCACCGGGGTGACGGTGTAATCCTCCTGCCGGGGAGACGACACCCCCAGTGCCTGACACAGCGTCTGCGCCGCCGGGAGCAGACGTTCCTGCCGCCAATGGGTATCGGTGCGGTAATAGTCCTGAATGGACAGGCTGTCCGTCAGGCGGATGGGAGACGCCCAGGGCATTCCACCCTCCGCCATGGCAAAGAGCCGGTCATAGTCCAGGGACAGCTGCCCGGCGGACTGTGCCAGATAGAAGCCTTTGTCCGGGACAATGGCAAGGTGAATTTGGGAATCGGTGGAGGAAAGATAGGTTTCGTATACGCCGCTGAACCGTTCCAGGGCGTGGCCGATTGATGCCTCGCTCAGGGGGTATTCCTGGGCTGCGGCGAAACCCCGGGCGATATAAATGCCGCTTTTGTCGCTTTGCCGCAGAACGAAGCGGTGAAACAGAGACTTGGCCTCGCGGAAGGTGTCCCGCAGGGGGAACTGATCCAGGCTGGCATCCTCAAAATCCGTCATGAAGCTGCCGTCCAGCAGCGTTTTTGTCTGAATGGCAGGCTTCTGCGCCAGTTGGCGGCGCTCCGCGACGGAAATGTCCCGGCTGGGCGCCAGCCATGCCCACGCAGCCAGCACCGCCCAGACGGCCGCAACCATGATTGCGCAAATTCGATTCTTCATACCTTCGCCCCCTCAAAACCGGAAATACAGGAACGGGCTGAAGGAGCCGTCCACCAGATAGGCCGTGCAGACGATCAGCAGCGCCAGCATTGCCGCGGCCTCCAGCACAGCGCCCGCCTTCGTCCCGTCCATGCGCCGCGCCGCGTTTTTCACCACCGGCGTGGAGCCGAGAATGCCCAAGATGAACAGGACGGCGTAGCTTTTCAGGTAATACAGCGTCTCGGCGGAGGTCAGACTTAAGCCCCCGAAGCCAAAGAGTCCGGCAAAATCCTGCCCCGCCTGGGCAAGACTGTCCGCGTTGAACAGCACAAAGCTGAGAACCACCGCCAGCAGCACATATCCATGGCGCAGGACGCCCGGCAGCCTTTGCAGGGCGGGAATCCACTTTTCCGCCAGCAGCAGCCCGGCAAACAGCAGCCCCCACAGCACGAAATTCCACGCCGCGCCGTGCCACAGCCCCGTAAGCATCCACACGGTGAGGATGTTAATCACCCACCGCCAACGGCTGACCCGGCTGCCGCCCATGGGGATATATACATAGTCCCGAAACCAGCTGCCAAGGCTGATGTGCCACCGCCGCCAGAACTCCGTGACGCTTCCCGAGAGGTAGGGGTAGTTGAAATTCTCCACAAAATGGAACCCCAGCACCCGCCCCAGGCCGATGGCCATGTCGGAATAGCCGGAAAAGTCGAAGTAAATGTTCAGGGCAAAGGCCACGGCGTACATCCAGTAAAACAGGACGGACGTTTCCCCGCTCTGACGGAACAGCCGGATCAGCAGGGCAAAATTGTCCGCGAGGATGACCTTCTTCCCAAGCCCCACCAGAAACCGCCGCAGTCCCGCCGCCGCGTTGTCCCAGCTGTGCTCCCGGTGTTCCAGTTCCCGGGCGATGTCCGCATAGCGGACGATGGGTCCCGCAATCAGCTGGGGAAACAGGGCGACATACGCGCCGAAGTTGATAAGGCTTTTCTGCGCCGGGACGCTGCCGCGGTAGACGTCGATGGTGTAGCTCAGGCACTGGAAGGTGTAAAAGCTGATGCCGACGGGCAGCGCCAAATGGAGCAGGGGAATTTTCAGGCCGGTGACGGCGTTCAGACTGCCGATGAAGAAGTCCGCGTATTTGAAAACCCCCAGCAGCCCCACGCTGATGACGATGGACGCCAGCAGCCAGCGCTTTTTCCGGTTCCGGGAGCGTTCGATGCCCAGGCCGCAGACATAGCACAGCAGGATGGTGAACACCATCAGGGGCAGCAGCCGCAGCTCCCCCCAGCCGTAAAAAATCAGGCTGGCAAGGAGCAGAACGGCGTTTTTCCCCTTCCGGGGCGTGAGAAAATACACCGCCAGCACCGCCGGGAGGAAATAATATAGAAAGGGAATACTTGAAAAAACCATAGGCGTGTTCGCTCCTGATGTGCAGTTCTCTTAGGGCAACACCGCACAATTGCGTCTTCGAGTCTCAGCCGCCTTTTTGCCCCACTTCCGCAGTTCCGGAAATGGGAAATACATACAGTATTCCACCATTTTCGGAACTTTGAATTGGGACAAAAATTCTGGCTGAGCCTTCTTGCCGAATTGTGCGGTGCTGCCTTAGAAAAATGGCAGCGACCGGAATCGCTGCCACTTTTGTTAAATCACAAATTCGGGTTCGCCGACGACCTTGCCGAAGGCATCCACAAAGGACTGGGCGGTGAGGTCGTAGCTGGTGTCCAGCATAATGAGCATCACCACGTCGCGATATCCGGTGACCAGCATGTCGTCCGCTTCTACGCAAACCCACTTGCGGGGGTTGATGCCGGACTTCATGGCTTCGGCGACGGACTTGATGTCCTCGCCCGGGGCGACCCGCACCATGACCATGGAAAAGGCGATGGAACCGATCATCGGCTCGAACACCGCGGCCTCCGTCAGCACGCCTGCGTTATCCAGGCCGGTGCTGCTCTTGATGGCCCACTGCCCCTCCTCGCTGGTGTCGGTGAGGTCGATGGTCTCGACGCCGCCGTCGAACTCCACCGGCTGCTGGGCAACGATTTCGTTCAGCAGCTCCTCCACGGTTCCCTCCACCTGATCGGGGGAGGTGTTTTCCGTGGGTTTGGATCCGGCACAGCCGGAAAGCAGGGACAGCGCCATGGCTGCCGCCAGAATTGCAGTTAAAACTTTTTTCATGTTTCATTTCCTCCTGAATTTTTTCGGGTAAATCGTCTCTTCCAATAAGCATGCCCCAAAAGCAGCAGGAGCATACCGGCGGCCGCGCCGCAGCTGTCAATGCACACGTCCCGGATGCCGGGGCTGCGGCCGGGGACGAATACCTGGATGGTCTCGTCGATGCAGGCAGCGGCCACGCCCAGGGCGAACGCCGGAAGCCGCTTTTTCCCCAGCATCCCGAACAGCCACCCAAGCAGCAGTCCCAACGCGCCGAATTCGGCAAAATGGGCGCACTTTCGCAGCAGGCCGTCGCCGCCGGAGGGAACCGCTTCGCCGGGGGTGAACACGCCGTCCAGCAGCGCCTTCAGCGTGCCGCTGATCTGCCCGGAGACTTCCGCCGGGAGCAGGGAATTGCCCCAGATGAAAACCAGATTGCAGATAAGCAGCACCGTACACACCGTCATGCGGCGTTTTGTGCGCTTCATGTCAGAACCCCCAGATGCTCCAGCAGGATTTTCACACCCAGCAGGATCAGAATAACGCCGCCGGCAAGCTCTGCCTTTTTCTCATACCGGCTGCCGAATACGTTGCCGATCTTCACGCCAAGGGCGGACAGCAGGCAGGTGCAGATGCCGATGAAGGCCGCCGCCAGCCAGATGTTGACGCTGCCGACCATGGCAAGGGAAATCCCCACCGCCAGTGCGTCGATGGAAGTCGCCACGGCCATGAGGAACATGGTTTTGACGGACAGATCGGCGTCCTTTTCCGGGTTGTCGCCGGATTCGTCCTTCTTTTCCAGGGCTTCCTTCAGCATATTGATGCCGATGATGGCCAGCAGGGCAAATGCGACCCAATGGTCAAAGGCCTCAATGGCGTCCGCAAACAGCGCGCCCAGGAAAAAGCCGATGGTGGGCATCAGCGCCTGAAAGCCGCCGAACCAAAGGCCGCAGGTCGCCTCCGCCTTCAGCGTTGCCTTTTTCATGGCAAGACCCTTGCATACGGATACCGCGAAGGCGTCCATACTCAGCCCCACCGCCAGCAAGAATAGTTCTCCGATTCCCATAAAAAATCCTCCGTACCGAATACAGGGCAGCACAGAAGACGCGAAGAGACTGTGCCGGCCTGCAAAAGTCTCGCCATTTCAGGCTGAACCGGGGTTTCCCCAGTATGTCGATTCAGTCCCGCGCTGCGCGCCGACTACTCCCTCTTCACGGCGCATTATAGCAAGGATTCCCCCGCTCGTCAAGGCGAAGCGGAGGAATACACAGTTATTTTACAAATGGGTCATCGCCCATTCCACGATCAGCACCGCGGCGCTGCTGCTTAAGGCGACCACGATCAGGCTCTTGCCCCGGTAGGCCAGAACCACCGCCACCGCCAGCGCCGCCGCGCCGCTCAAGATCGAGGCGGTGCTGCTGAGAATGGAGGGAAACGTCATGGCCGTCAGGCAGCAATAGGGGACGTAGTACAAAAACGAGCGCAGGAAGCGGCTCTTGATAGGCTTGCGGAAAATTGTCATGGGCAGGACGCGGATAAGATAGGTCGTCAGCGCCATGGCGAGGATGTACAGATACATGTTCATGCCGCTTCCCTCTCTTCCTTCACCGGGAACATCGCGGCGCAGATGGCGGCGGCGGCCACGGTGCAGACCACGATGGACAGTCCCGGGGAAACGGTTTTCAGCCCGGGCGTCCAGGAAAACAGGCTGCTGAAAATCAGCGCCAGCACCACCGCCACGAAAACATCCCGGTTCTTCTTCGCGGGGGGCACCACGATGGCGACGAACATGCCGTAGAGCATGACCCCCAGCGCCGTCCGGATGGAGAGCGGCAAAATCGACCCAGCCAGCGCGCCGCACAGCGTCCCCAGCGTCCAGCCGATAAAGGGCAGCGTCCCCAGCCCCAGCAGGAACGGCACCGTCAGGGGCGCTTCCCGCGCCATGGCCAGGGCGAAAATTTCGTCCGTATTGAAAAACGCGATCAGCAGCCGGGGCAGCAGACCGATTTTTTCCCCCATCCGCTGGCTCAGCGCCAGGCTCATCAGGGCGTAGCGGCTGTTGATGACCAGCTGGGTCAGCACCATTTCCCACAATGTGGCGGCGGCGACGATGAGGGTCAGCCCCGCGAACTGCCCCGCGCTGGTCAGGTTCGTGGCGGAAATCAGCACCGCGTCCAGCGTTTTTACACCCTGGGACACGGCCATGGCGCCGAAGCCGAAGCTCACCGAAAAATATCCCATTCCCACGGGCAGTCCACGGTTGACGCCTACGCGGTATTCATTTTTGTCCATAAATAACACTTCTCTATGTCTCTTTTTTCCGGCGAAGGCCGCCGGACGGTCAGCTGCGGACGCCCTGATATTCCATCAGCTCCAGAACGTCCTGTCCCCGCTTGGTCAGCGCCATGCTGCCCCGGACGGGGCTGGCGTCGTAGGCGGGGGTATGATACTCCTTCAGGGGCTTGTCATAGTCCAGGGAGATGAGGCCCTTTTTCTCCAGGCATTGCAGCAGAAGCTCTTTTCCCGGCTCCTCCGGGAAAACCGGCGCTTCCGCTTCCCGGATCACCGGCAAAAAGGCGCATTCGCCCAACCGCCGCAGAAAGCCGATCTCTTCTTCCGTAAGCTCCAGCTCCAGGCCGCACCCGGAGCAGCCGCCGCAGCCCCCGCTGCATCCGCCGCAGGATTCACATTTGCTCATATTGGCGTCCTCCCGTTTCTTTCAGGGTATCATAGCAGATGGGCGGCGAAATGTCAAATTGCGACCCGTGTGAAAATTTCTGCCCATTCGACGCAAAATGCGTTTTCCCTTGCGCTTTTCCCGAAATTAGGGTATACTAGAGGCACAGAAAAATACCAAGGAGGAATTGTTATGTCCGTCATGCACATTACGAAGGCCAATTACGACGAGCTGGTGAAAAACAGCGATAAGCCCGTGCTGCTGGATTTCTGGGCGCCCTGGTGCGGCCCGTGCCGGATGGTCGGCCCCATTGTGGAGGAGATCGCCCAGGAGCGGGAGGACATCGCCGTGGGCAAGATCAACGTGGACGAGGAAGTGGAGCTTGCCATGGAATTCGGCGTTGCCAGCATCCCCACGCTGGTGGTCGTGGAACACGGCAAGGTCATGAACAAGGCCATCGGCTACATGCCGAAGGCGGAGATCGAGGAACTGCTGGGATAAAAGAACGCAGGCGGCGCTTGAAAGCGCCGCCTGGATTTTTATGTTTTGTGCTTGTAATAGTACTGCTTGATGGCCTGGAAGGACTCGTCGCTGATGACGTGCTCGATCCGGCACGCGTCGTCGGTGGCTGTCTTTTCGTCCACACCCAGACGGATCAGCAGCTCCGAGAGCACCATGTGGCGCTCGTAGATGGTTTCCGCCAGCTTTTTTCCGGAATCCGTCAGCGTGATGGCGCCGTCTTTTTCCACCAGGATATACCCGCCCTCCCGGAGAATGCCCATCGCGCGGGAAACGCTGGGCTTGGAATACCCCAGATATTCGCTGACGTCAATGGAGCGGACATACCCGCTTTTCTTCGCCAGCACCAGTATGGCCTCAAGATACATTTCACCCGATTCCCGGACAGTCATTCGGCTCATCTCCTTTTGATAAGGATATCACACTTTCCCGCCGAATGCAAGCGGCGGATTTCCGGGAAAAAGGAAGTCCCATGGGACGTTCGGGGTGAACTGTGAAATGTTCACAAATTTTCGCAGGTTTTTTCTACGTTTTGCCGAGGTAGTTCTGCGGGTTTTCGGTTGATGGCCAGCAGGACGGCGCCAAAATACTTGCGTTTGCGGAGGAACTCCGCAAGGCTGCTGCCGTAATTGTCCGCTCCGGTGGAGTTGCGGTAGGTGTTGTAGCCGATGAAGCCCTTCTCCGTGTGGTGCAGCGCTGCGAAATGGGCGCCCAGGCGGCACTTGCTCCGCCAGTGGTAGAACAGGATGCAGGCGTCCGCGTTTTTCAAAGCGGCGGACATCCACGACGGTCTTCACCGGGAAACCCCATTTCCGGAAGCACACCGCAGGCCCCCAGAAGGAGGTGCCGGTATTGCCGTGGATCAGGGGCAGCTGCCATTCGTAATAGCGGATCAGCGCCGGGATGTCCGTTTTGTAGCCCAGAATTTGCAGGGCGTTCCAGGTGGCGACCCATCCGCAGCCCACGTCCGCCGAGGCGCGCAGGCCGTAGCGGTACCGCTCCTTGGGGATATCGTGCTGGTTGTAGATAAACTCGTTCATAGCTGTTCCATATCCGGCTTTGTCGGCGTGCCGACCGGATGCTCCGCAATGTAATCGTCCAGAATGCCCGCCGCCGTCATGACCATCCGGACGCAGGGGCGGGTTTTGTAAAATTCCGCCGTGCGTGGCGTGGGGTTGGGGTCGGAGGGCGGGTTGCTCAGAATTTCCCGACAGATAATGCTGCCGATCTCCTCCCGGAACTGTCCGGCCAGGGTCTGCACCAGCCGGTAATGGGCTTTCTTGTTCACGTCGTTCTCGCCGGGGCCGTCGTAGCCGTACAGGAGCCCCGCCACCATCAGCATCCCGCTGACCGCGCCGCAGACCTCCCGCATCCGCCCCATGCCGCCGCCAAAGGAGGAGGCGAGCTTCGCCGCGAGGCTCTTCTCAAGCCCCGTTACGTCGCCGAAGGCCTCCAGCACCGCCTGGGCGCAGTTGCTGTCGGATAAAAAGAGTTCCGCTGCCAATTCTCTGTGATCCATTGCCGATTCCTCCGCATTGTTGATACTAGTTTTTAGTTTTATTCGGCTGCTGTTTCAGCAGCCGGCGGCGCAGCCGCAAAAAACGTAAGTCCATCCATTTCTCGCCGCTGCCGGCGGCCTGCGAAGGATTCGCAGGATAAAATGGTGCGAACCATTTTATCGGGAAATCGTATGATACTACCAGTTTACCGGGAGAAGGGGCAAATGTCAAGCCGGGATTCGTCCTCGATCGGACGACAGACGTCTGTTTTGGCGGCGACAGGTGCCGGATTCGCCGAAACGATGCCGTGATATTGCCATTCGTTTTGGAAGATTATACAAAAAACCCGGATGCCCTGAAAAAGCTATTGACAACCGGAAACCGCAATGCTAGGATACACTCAAAATTGAATCGCTTGATAGAGGCGCGGTACTCATCAGTACCCTCCGGCAAGGTCGTGCAACCGCCGAAGGGGAAAGGGATCACCGCCGAAGTGTGGGAAATCTGCCCGGGTTTTTCATGCTGGGTCGTCAGAGAATATCTGCCGGACTGTCACAAAAATCTTTGTGAAGCGCTATCATTGGCTGTTCGGATCATCCTTTTTCTTGTTTGGGTTTTCCGCATTTCCATGGACCGCTTTCCAAAGCGGTTCATTTTTTATTCCAAAATGCGAAAACGCAAAAAGAAAGGTTGATCTTAAAATGAAGAAGCTCGTATCCGTTATCCTGTCCCTGCTTATAATTCTGTCCATGACCGCCTGCGCAAGCTCCGGTTCCACCGCCCCCGCCGCGTCCGACGTACCCACCTCGGCTCCGGCTGCGGCGCTCACCGGTGTGGAGGACGGCGTGCTCACAGTGGGCATGGAATGTGCCTACGCCCCCTACAACTGGACCCAGATGGACGACTCCAACGGCGCCGTCCCCATCGCCAACAACCCCGGCGCTTACGCCAACGGCTATGACGTCATGATCGCCAAGAAGATCTGCGAGGCCAACGGCTGGGAGCTGGAGATCATGGCCATCGGCTGGGACGGTCTGGTTCCCGCCCTGAACGCCGGGCAGCTGGACGCCGTCATCGCCGGTCAGTCCATGACCGAGACGCGGCTTCAGGAGGTCGACATGGCCGGCCCCTATTTCTACGCTTCCATCGTCTGCGTCACCCGGAAGGACAGCCCCCTGGCGTCCGCCACCGGCATTTCCCAGCTTTCCGGCTCCTGCACCGCGCAGACCGGCACCATCTGGTATGACAGCTGCCTGCCCCAGATCGAGGGCGCTCAGCTGATGCCCGCGTCCGAGACGGCTCCGGCTATGGTCATGGCCGTCACCTCCGGCACCGTGGACTTTATCTGCACCGACATGCCCACCGCTATGGGCGCCTGCACCACCTACGACAATCTGGTGATTCTGGACTTCTCCGGAAGCGAGGACAATTTTAAGGTGGACGCCGGTGAGATCAACATCGGCATCTCCGTGGTCAAGGGCAACACCACTCTGCTGGACGCCATGAACGCGGTCTTAAGCGAAATGACCGTGGATGACATGAACCGGATCATGAATGACGCGATTGCCGTTCAGCCCGCAATCTGAGGTGCCTCATGGATAAGCTTGCAAAGCTGACAGCCGACATCGGCAGGCTCTGGGAAACCTACTCCGGCGCTTACTTTACCGGCATCCGGAACACGCTGGTGCTGGCGGTGGTTGCCACCCTGATCGGCTGCGTGATCGGCCTGATGTGCGGCATTCTCAACACCATTCCCTACACCCGGCAGGATCCGCCGGTCAAGCGCTTCTTTCTGAAGCTGCTGCGGGCGCTGATCCGGATTTATGTGGAGGTGTTCCGGGGAACGCCCATGGTGCTGCAGGCGGTGTTCATTTTCTATGGCCTGCCTTACTTCACCGACGGCGCGGTGGCCTTCAGGGGGATGAGCGGCATCTGGGTGGCGGCCATCATCGTGGTGTCCATCAACACCGGCGCGTACATGGCCGAGTCCGTCCGGGGCGGCATCATCTCCATTGACCCCGGCCAGACCGAGGGCGCGAAGGCCATCGGTATGACCCATGTGCAGACCATGGTGAACGTCATCATGCCCCAGGCGCTGCGGAACATCATCCCCCAGATCGGCAACAACTTTATTATCAACATCAAGGACACCTCCGTGATGTTCGTCATCGGCTTCGTGGAATTTTTCGCCACCCACCGGAACATTGTGGGCGTCAATCTGCTGTATTTTCCCTCGGCGGTCATTGAGATGGCGGGGTATCTGATGCTGACACTGGTGGCATCCTTCCTGCTGCGCCTGCTGGAAAAGCGGCTGGACGGCAGCGACAATTACGAGCTGGTCAGCACAGACTCTCTGGCCATGAGTGCCGGCACCTATTCCCATCCCAGCCGCAAGACGCCCTTCGATGAGCGCAGCGGCGAGTTTGGTTCCGGAAGACCGAAAGGAGATTACTAATATGGAAGACGTGATTTTACAGGTCAACCACCTTTCCAAGTCCTTCGGAAGCCATGAGGTTCTCCGGGACATCGACTTTACCGTTAATAAAGGCGACGTGACCTCCATCATCGGCGCCTCCGGCTCCGGAAAAAGCACGCTGCTTCGGTGCATCAATCTGCTGGAAACCCCTACCTCCGGCAAGGTCTGCTACCATGGCAAAAATGTGGCGGGACGGGGCGTCAACGCGGCGGCCTACCGCGCCCATGTGGGCATGGTGTTTCAGTCCTTTAACCTGTTCAACAATATGACGGTGCTGGAAAATTGCATGGTCGGCCAAATAAAGGTTCTGAAGCGGAGCCGGGAGGAAGCCCGGGCTCACGCCATGACCTATCTGGAAAAGGTGGGCATGGCGCCCTACATCAACGCAAAGCCCCGGCAGATCTCCGGCGGTCAGAAGCAGCGGGTAGCCATTGCCCGGGCGCTGGCCATGGATCCGGAGGTGCTGCTGTTTGACGAACCCACCTCCGCGCTGGACCCGGAGATGGTGGGCGAGGTGCTGAACGTCATGCGGTCTTTGGCGCGGGAAGGGATGACCATGCTGGTGGTGACCCACGAGATGGCCTTCGCCCGGGACGTAAGCAACCACGTGGTCTTTATGAGCCAGGGCGTTATTTGCGAGGAGGGTGTCCCCTCCGAAGTGTTCGGAAATCCGCAGAGGCAGGAAACGAAGGATTTCCTCGCCCGTTTCCGCAGCGCCTGATGCTGAAAAAAGTGACCGCCGGGGCAAATTGCCCCGGCGGTATTTTGTTGGAAAAAGGACGGGCAATGGGGAATACAGTGGCAGTGGAGGTGGCGAACATGTTGGCAGCGGCCTGGCTGATGCTCAGTTCATTATTTTATTCACTGCAGCTGTCCTCGGGCAGCTTCCCCCGTCCGCTGACGGAGGAAGAGGAACGGTACTATCTGGATCTGGCCGGGAAGGGGGATTTAGAAGCGAGGAATGTTCTGATAGAGCGGAATCTGCGGCTGGTGGCGCATATTATGAAGAAATATTACGCCCAAACCGCCGATCAGGAGGATTTGATTTCTATTGGGACGATTGGGTTGATTAAGGGGATTACGACGTTCGATGCCAGCAAGGGGGCGAGACTGGCAACCTATGCTGCCAGGTGTGTAGAAAATGAGATCCTGATGTATTTTCGGGGGCAGAAGAAGAGTGCGCAGGATGTTTCACTTTCGGATTATATTGAGACCGGGACGGATGGGGCGGCGCTTTCTTTGATGGACGTGGTCAGCGAGGACGGCGATTTGCTGGAACAGGTGTCCTCCCGGGAGAGCGCGGAACAGCTGCATCGGGCGATTCGGTCTTGCTTGACGGAGCAGGAGCGGGAGGTGGTCGTACTGCGGTATGGGCTGAACGGGCAGCCGCCGAAGCGACAGCGGGAAGTGGCGATCATTACCGGGATCAGCCGGAGTTATGTGTCCAGGATCGAGAAGCGGGCGCTGCAGAAGCTGCGGAAGGCGTTGGAAGCGTGAGGGATGCTCTGGTTGAATTGCCAAGCGTTGATGGTGCGCGGCGCTTCTCCGGACAAAGGGGTTAGGGAAGTTCTGAATAAATCATCCGCTGACGGTTCTTGCCGGTTTAGGGTCTATCTGAAAATCGGAAATATGACCAACAGCGAGGGATTTTTCGCCTGATGAAGCCATTTTTTCGCAGGAATACTTTGTGTATTGCAAGGGAAAATGGCGCACAGCAGGCGGAAAAGACCCGCTGCTTGGGCATGTTGACGGTTTTCGGATAGACCCTAATCAGAGCTTCCTTAAAAATAGGGCAGCGCCGCATACTTTGGCAAGAAGCCTCAGCCAGAATTTTTGTTCCAATTCAAACGGAAAAAGCGGGGCAAAAATACGGCTGATACTAGTTTTCAATAAAACGGTTAAAAACCGTTTTATTCGGCTGCTGTTTCAGCAGCCAGCGGCGTAGCCGCAAAAAACGTAAGTCCATACACGTAAGTCCATACATTTCTCGCCGCCACCGGCGGCCTGCGAAGAATTCGCAGGATAAAATGGTGTTAACCATTTTATCGAGAAATCGTATGAGGCTTGCAGGCACAATTGTGCGGCGCTGCCATAGGATTCCGGATTTGGAAGTGTGCATGAGCGAAAAGCGAATCCTGCTGCACCATGGGGTCGAAAAAGTGAATAATATACCGAGCACTTTGCTGCGATAAAGCAAAATCGGGATGTAAAAACGGACAATGAACTTTTTTCACCCACTACAACGTAATTTGAAAGCACTTCAACACAGTTTTTTGAATTTTTAGAAAGAAAAACGTCGTAGTTTAATAGGTAACGGGAACATCAAGCTCGCTGGCAGCCTGCATCTTGAACTTGTCCATCGCGTCCCGAGCCTGGGGAATGTTGATCTGGTTGTTGCTCTTCATACCGTTTTCTCTCCTTTTTGCTTTCTCGCGGTTTTGTTCCGCAACCATAGCTTTGCCAGAAACGTTTGGAGTATTAGCGTGAATTTCCGGAAGGAAATGCAGAAAATGACAGTTTTCTGACACTCCCTTTAGATTCTGCTCAGATTTTTCCGCGCGGTTGCATTCAATCGGGATTTGTGATATAGTAGGGCAAAATGGGTAAATATGTAGGTGAACTTTATGAAAATCATGATTATCGGCGACGGAAAAATCGGCAGCGTTCTGGCGGAGCAGCTGTCCAGGGAAAAGCACGAGGTGACGCTGGTAGACCGTTCCGGGGTCAGACTGGATCAGTCCAACAATGAACTGGACGTGATGGTCGTGGAGGGCGACGGCGCTTCCAGGGACGTTCAGCTGGAAGCCGGAGCGGATCAGGCGGATCTCGTCATCGCCTGTACCGGCGCGGATGAGCTGAACCTGCTGTGCTGCCTGATCGGCAAGAAGCTGGGGGCGCGGCACACCATCGCCCGGGTGCGCAACCCCATGTACGTGGAGGAGCTGAACCTCATTAAGGACGACCTGGGTCTCAGCATGGCCATCAATCCCGAGGAGGCCTGCGCCACGGAAATGGCCCGGGTGCTGCGGTTCCCCTCTGCCATTAAAATCGACACCTTTGCCCTGGGGCATGTGGAAATTCTCAAGACCGGCGTGGCGGCCGGTTCTCCCCTGGACGGTATGGTGCTGAAGGACATCGGAAAGTTCCGCGCCAACGTGCTGATCTGCGCGGTGGAGCGGGGGGAGCTTGACGTCATCATCCCCTCCGGCGAGTTCCAGCTGAAGGCCGGCGACCGGATCTCCGTGGTGGCAAGCCCCCAGGAGGCACAGCGGTTTTTCCGGCAGGTCGGCGTGGCGAAGACCCGGGTGCGGCAGGTCATGCTCATCGGCGGGGGCCGGATGGGCTATTATCTGGCACGGCAGCTGCTGGCTACCGGCATGGACGTAAAGATCATCGAGACGAACGCAAAGCGGTGTGAGGAGCTGAGCCAGCTTCTCCCGGAGGCGACAATCCTCCACGGCGACGGCACGGATCAGCGGCTGCTGCTGGAAGAGGGCATCGAGCATATGGACGCCATCGCGGCGCTGACGGGCATTGACGAGGAAAACATCATCATTTCCCTGTTCGCCGGACGGACGACCCGTGCCAAGGTCATTACCAAGGTCAACCGCAGCTCTTATGAGCCGCTGGTGGCCAGCCTGTCTCTGGATTCCGTGTTCTATCCCCGGAATATCTGCGCGGACAACGTGGTGCGCTACGTTCGCGCCATGCAGAATTCCGACGCCTATGCCAGCATGGAGACGCTGTGCAAGATCGTCAGCAATAAGGTCGAGGCAATGGAGTTTCGGGTCACAGCCAGCGCCGATTTCTGCGGCATCCCGCTGCAAGACCTGCACACGAAGGACGGCCTGCTGATCGGCTGCATCTCCCGGGGCGGCAAGACCATCACCCCCCGGGGCAGCGACACCATCGAGGTGGGGGACAGCGTCATTGTGGTCACCACCCATGGCGGTCTGAGAAGCCTCAACGATATTTTCCGGCGGTAATGGGGGAGCGGTTATGAATTATCCCATGCTTCGCTATCTTTTCGGCATGATCCTGCTGATCGAGGCGGCGTTTCTGGCTCTGCCCCTGGGGGTCGCCGTGATCTACGGGGAAAGCACCGGCATTTACTTTTTATACACCATGGCGGCGGCGGGACTGCTGGGCTTCCTGCTGACCCGGTTCAAGCCCGCCCGGCGGGACATGTACGCCCGGGAAGGGTTCGTCTTTACGGCGCTGACCTGGGTGGTCATCTCCCTGATCGGCGCGGCGCCCTTTACTCTGTCCGGACAGATTCCCAGCTACTTAGACGCCGTGTTTGAGACGGTTTCCGGCTTTACCACCACCGGCGCCAGCATCCTGACCGATGTGGAGGCGCTGGACAACGGGATGCTCTTCTGGCGCAGCTTTACCCACTGGTTGGGGGGCATGGGCATTCTGGTGTTCATGCTGTCGCTGGTGAATATGGGCGGACAGGCCAACCACCTGCTCCGGGCGGAAAGCCCCGGCCCCACCGTGAGCAAGATGGTGCCGAATATGCGCAAATCCGCCGCCATTCTTTACGGCATTTACATCGTCATGACGGCGGTGGAGGTGGTGCTGCTGCTCCTTGGGGGAATGCCCCTGTTTGACAGCCTGTGTACCGCCTTCGGCACCGCCGGTACCGGCGGCTTCGGCATCAAGAACAGCTCCATGGGCTATTATGACAGCTATTATCTTCAGGGCGTTGTGTCCGTATTCATGGTGCTGTTCGGCGTGAACTTCAACGTTTACTTTTTCCTGCTGATGAAAAAATATGCCATGGCCTGGCGGAATACCGAGGTGCGGGCGTATTTTGCCATCATCGCCGGGAGCACGCTGATTATTACCCTTAACATTCTGGGGATGTTCCCCACGGCGTTTGACGCGTTCCACCACGCTTTTTTCGCCGTCTCGTCCGTCATTACCACCACGGGCTTCAGCACCACGGATTTTGACCTGTGGCCCCAGCTCAGCCGGTGTATTCTGGTGCTGCTGATGATCGTGGGTGCCTGTGCCGGGTCTACCGGCGGCGGCGTCAAGGTTTCCCGGCTGGTGATTTTGTGCAAAGCCCTCGGCTCGGAGCTGCGCAAGCTGCTCCATCCCCGCTCCGTGCGGGTGCTGACGGTGGACGGAAAGCCCGTCAGCCGGGAGACGGTGCAGGGCGTTCAGAGCTACATGACCCTGTATTTTCTGGTGACGATGGTGTCCGTGCTGCTGGTGGCGCTGGACAATCTGGATTTTGTCACCACCTTCACCGCCGTGATGGCGACGCTGAATAACATCGGCCCCGGCCTGGGGCTGGTCGGCCCCACGGGCTGCTTCGCGGCCTTTTCGCCGCTGGCAAAAATTGTCCTGACGGCAGATATGCTGTTCGGACGGCTGGAGCTGTTCCCCATGCTGATTCTGCTGATGCCCTCGACCTGGCGGAAATATTGATGAAAAACGGCGAATGGATCGTATCGGTACCGATACGATCCATTTCTCGTGCGCCCCCTGGCTCTCCCTCCGGGAGAGCTGTCACCGCAGGTGACGGAGAGGGTATTGCAGTCTGGTTTACCCTCTCCGTCCTCGCTTCGCTCGGCCACCTCTCCCAAAGGGAGAGGCAAGGGGGTGACGGAGAGGGCTTTGTGTTTGCGTGGGGGTCGTCATGCCCTCGGAATTATTTCAGCTTTTTGCCCTCCTGGAAGGCGTCGCCCAGCTTTTCGCCCAGGGGATAATAGCCGTGGCCGCAGGGGTCGTAGGTGATGGGGTGGAACTTATTCAGGTCGATCTTGCCGTCGGTGAGGATGGCTTCCTCGGCGCTGACGTTCTCAATCCGGCCGATGAGCAGCCCGGTATGATCGTCGTAGCTGACGAAGGTACACTCCAGCGTCATGGGCAGCTCGTCAATGATGGGGGCGTCCACCAGGCGGCTCTTGCTGGTGTGCCAGCCCGCCCGGGCAACCTTATCGGGAACCTTGTCGCCGGACACAATGCCCACATAGTCCGCAGCCACCATGTTTTCCGCGTCCGCCATGGAGACGGTAAAGGCCTTCCGGGCGAAGATATTCCGGGTGGTTCTGTGGTCAGCCAGGCAGATGCCGATGAGATTCGTATCCACAATGCCGCCCCAGGCGGCGTTCATGGCATTGGGGGTACCGTCCTCGCCATAGGTGCCGATAATCAGCACCGGCATAGGGTACAGCATGGGCTTGGCTCCAAAATCTTTACGCATATGTTTTCCTCCTTCTATATTGGGGATGGCTCCCCGTTGGATACGTTATACGAGTTTTTAATAAAACGCTGAAAAGCGTTTTATTCGGCCGCAGGATTGCGGCCAGCGGCCACTGCCGCTAAAAAACGAAGTCAATACATTTCT
>QWCN01001622.1_pt1 | contig 34367 bp, 26 predicted proteins | sample 1972711 | NCBI WGS metagenome assembly QWCN01 (sample SAMN09866707, study PRJNA288562) | Human gut metagenome isolate term1_stool, whole genome shotgun sequencing... | isolation source: gut | host: Homo sapiens | place: USA: California
TCGTTCAAACTCTTCAGGAGTAACAGCTTGCAGGTAATCTGCTATATTACCATGATACGCATCCCGGAAACTGAAATCCCTTGAAGCCATTTTGGTTCTGGCATCATTCAGATAAGGTTTTTGCATTGGGTGTTCGGCAAGTTCATTCACAATACACTCCACCTCGTCAATGGTAAGCAACCTGCCACCATTTTCTTTAAATCGTTCACTGATGGCTGCACCCACTCCGTTTTCAAAAGAAGAGATAACCAATAAAACCTCTGAATACAGCGTGTGCCGAACATTGTCTTTGGAATCCAACTTTAATACTTCTCGGTATTCTTTAGCATTCTCTTTGAATACAGCCTTGTAGATGAAATCCGTAATTTGAGAATACTTGTATGTAGGATGCCCATCCACATATTGATTGATGGCAGAAGTGAGATTTTTACGATAGTTTTCTTCTGTGATTGCAGCAGGAAGATAATGTACATCCCTGCGATTTATATATTTTGTTCCTCCTCCGGTCTTTTCGTTGATGGTGGTAATCACAAAATCCAAGATAAGACTACGGACTTTTTTAGCTTTCTCACTCTCTGTAAGCAGCATACCCATGTCTAAGAATGAGCGAAAATTAAACAATCCGAGCTGGGTTGTTTTGCTCCCGACATTTATAACGGGAGCAAATTGCAACTTCAACTCTTTCAGAAGTTTACCCTTACATAAAATATATCCGTTAGCTGATAATTCATCGGAATATTTTTCCAAGTAGCGTTCTATGGTTCGTTCTTCTACTTCGTAAAAATCAGCAACCATCTTTTTTGTAAAGCGATACTCTCCCTCAAAGAGCATTCCTTCAATATTGAGATGCTCCCGAATTTTACTAACAGCAAAACAGTTGTTAAGTACATTCTGCCTTTCTATGTTTGAGATGGTCAAATCTTTCATATCACTTCACAATTATCAGTTGCACGATTTTATGTCTATACCGAGAATCTTTTGAATCTCAGAAAGCGTTTTGTCTATTTCATGGTCGAGTGCAGCACGTTTCTCAAAATACTGTTTGAGCAGTTCTGCCGGACCCACCATTCCTGAATAGGTAGAGTGTGTTCCACCTTCATTGGTTTGGTCTTAGAGAAGTGTTTATACCCTTCTGGCATATCCAAGCGATAGAACCATGTCTCTCGTGTATTGAATCCGTCTTCGCAGCCTTCGGCTTCTTCATTATTAAAAAAAAGAATATTGGTTGCAATAGAGGTATATGGGGAGAATATAGAACCAGGCAAACGAATAATAGTATGCAGATTGAACTTGCGGAGTAAATTCTCTTTTAGTGCAAGTTTAGCTCCGTCCGTACCAAACAAGAAGCCATCAGGGATAATCACACCGCATCGACCTCCTGCTTTAAGACGGTACATGATAAGTGCGATGAACAAATCCGCAGTTTCACTTGAGCGGTATTGCACCGGGAAGTTACTTTTTATACTATCTTCCGTGCTACCGCCATACGGAGGATTCATGCCGATAACATCCACCTTGTCGCTTTCCTTGAAATCTGTGATATTTGTTCCAAGCGAATCACAATTTGCAATATTAGGAGCCTCAATATCATGGAGCAATAAATTTGTAATACTCAACAGATACGGCAATGGTTTCCACTCTTGACCTACAACTGCATTTTGCAGTTTTTCTCCATCTTCGGCAGAACGGACACTTTTAGACATATAGTTAAGAGCAGAGGTAAGGAAACCTCCTGTACCACTGGTGAAGTCGCCAAAGATCTCACCCAATTTCGGATCGAGCATCATGACGATAAAATCAGTCAACGCACGTGGAGTATAAAACTCTCCGGCATTCCCTGCAGACTGTAAGTCTTTTAAGATACCTTCGTAAATATCTCCGAATGTGTGACGGTCGTCCGCATCGTCAAATTCAATCTCATTTACAATATTGACTACTTGACGCAGAAGCGTTCCATTCTTCATATATTGGTTCAAGTCAGCAAATGTTTCTTGAACAATGCTTTTTGCTCGTGGTGTATTGGCATCTACCGGAAGATTCTTCAAGGTAGGAAACAATTTTTCATTGACGAAAGAGAGCAGTGCTTCTCCTGTCAACGCTTCACCGTCTTTCTCGTCTACCGCCCAATTGCGCCAACGTAAATCTTCGGGAATGATAGACTTGTAGTTCTCATCTTTGTACTCCCATGTATCTTCCTGAGTGTCATAGACCTTCAAGAAGAACATCCAAGTCATTTGTTCTATTCTCTGTGCGTCACCATTGATACCTGCATCCTGACGCATGATATTTTGGATTCGCTTTATGATGTTGTTTACTGCCATTTTTAAGCTGATTTATATATTTGATATTCAAGTTCTCTGATGGCTTGTTCAAAAGCGACTTTACCACCGAATAACTTTATGATTTTAGTCGGTTTTCCTATGCTGTTGAAGGGCGGTATTTCCAGAATGTTTGCCTTTTCAAAGTCAAGAATACCATTTTCCGCATACTTTTCAAGAAGTGCCTCCAATACTTCACGGGCTTTGCCTTCATATTTTCCGAAATAGTTGCGCTTCTTCACATTGTTTGCCCTCTCTTTCCTTGTCAAAGGTGGTTGGTCAAACGCAACGTGGCATATCACATCGAAGATGTCTGCATCTTTCAATGCCGGATTCGCTTCACGGACTGCGTCTATCAGAATGGCATATTCCTTTAACTCGTCCATCACAGCTTGCTTGCGTTCCGCTTCTGTCCATGTATGTATAAAGTCATCAAGAGTCTGATAGTGGCGCAATAATTGCTTTCTCGCAAACGACTGAACGCTTTCCGTCCTCATGGTTTTGCCATCCTCTCCCAAAACAGATACTATCTCATGAGCAATACGAATATCCTTTCCATTGATAAGATATTTTTCACGAGACTCAGACACTGTGGGTACTGGGTCATCAATAATTTTGTAAGGCTTAGGCTTTTTCCCTCCTCCTTTGGGTGGTTCAGGGTCGCCATCAAATGCCGGGTCTTTGAATTTTGAGGTAGCATTACGGAAGTCAAGGATCTCCAAATGCCATTTACCCTTGTCTTTTCTAAGCCGTGTACCACGTCCGATAATCTGCTTAAATTCTGTCATAGAACCAATTTCTTTGTCTATGACAATTAAACCACAAGTTTTACAATCCACTCCGGTAGAAAGAAGTTCGGAAGTGGTAACAATCACAGGATAGGGTTCGTCAACACTGATAAAGTTGTCTAACTGTTTCTTACCTTCTTTGTCCTCACCCACAATACGTGTTACATAATAGGGTGATTTCTTGCATAAATCACTATTCATATTGATAAGCAAAGTACGCATTTCGGCAGCTTCCTCAATATCCGAACAGAATACTATCGTTTTTGTCATACGGCCGATGTCGTGTAACATTTTAGTAATTCTGTTAGCTACAACCTTACGCCTTAACTTAATGGCAAGGTCACGACCGATGTTTTGTCTTTGATATAACTTCTGCTCAATTTCCTTGCCTAATAAATCTGTCTCTCCCTCTTCGGGTGTCCATCCTTGCAAGTCAACATTGATAAAGTCGGCAGTAACCCGATAAGGAGCCAAAAATCCATCTTGGATTCCCTGAAGTAGGGAATAGGTATATACTGGTTCTCCGAAATAATCAAGATTATTCGCTCCTTCATCGGCTTTCGGTGTGGCAGTCATACCAATTTGGGTAGCTGAGTTGAAATACTCTAACACTTTGCGCCATGCGGAGTCGTCTTTTGCACTTCCACGATGGCACTCATCAACGATAATCAAATCAAAAAAGTTTGGTTGTACCTCCAAGAACGGATCTGGCTTTCCTTCTTTTCCGACCAATTGATGATACAAAGCCATATAAACCTCGTATGATGAATCAATCTTTTCTTCACCCTCTCCAACAGAAGTTATCTTGGTCATAAACTTCTTGAATGGCTTGAAGTCTTGCACCATCGTTTGGTCAATGAGAATATTGCGGTCTGCAAGATAAAGTATCTTCTTCTTTGATCCACTTTTATGAAGCCGATGGATTATCTGAAAGGCAGTAAATGTCTTGCCTGTACCAGTTGCCATTACGACAAGTACACGTTGCTGCCCTCTTGCGATGGCCTCTACTGTACGGTCAACAGCTATACGTTGATAATACCTTGGTTCATGGCTATGGGCATCATAGTAGAACGGTGTTTCTATTATATTGAGCTCTTCAGATGTATAACTCTTGGATGCAAGATAACGGTTATATAGTTCTTCCTCTGTCGGAAATTCCTCTAACTTGATTTCTGTTTCTTTCCCCGTGATAAAGTCATGTTCCAAGAACGCATCGCCATTGCTGGAGTAGGCAAATTTCAAGTCAAGGATTTGGGCATAATCCATAGCTTGTTGAATGCCACCTCCAACCGCATGTTTATTATCTTTAGCTTCAACTACCGCAATGGGCTTACCTTTATGGTATAATAAATAATCAGCTTTTTTACCCTCTGCCACTGAATGTTGGTTGCCAACAACAAGCACTCGACCATCCGTAAAATAATACTCTTCACGCATGTTTACACTTACTGCCCACCCCTTTTGTTGGAGTGCAGGAGTAATGAACATAGTGCGTACCTCTTGTTCTTTGAGTTCTTTCTTGTTTATTTCCATGACAATAATTCATTTATGGTTTACACTGCTGACAATCAAATCCTTCACATCAATATTAAGGGCATTGGCTATATCATTAAGCGTTTTAAGGTCTGGTTGAACAGAATTACTACACCATTTACTTACAGTACAATTGGATTTTCCAATCTGTTCTGCAAGCCATTTTCCTGTTTTTTGTTGTTCTGCAAGTACCACTTTTAGTCTATTCAAATTAGCCATGAGGTAAAAGGTTTTAATCTGAGAGCAAATTTATATAAATTGTCTGATAGTGTGAGCAACTTCTGATAATAATTATTATATGGAAGCAAAAAACGGATTAAGAGGCTGTTTTAAATTAATTCAATTTTCCATCATCTTCTCTTTCTTTTTGTCGAAAGAACGTTTTCCGTCACCATGACTACAAAGGATTTGGCATCCATCAGACCACAGACGATGTGACCATAAGCCACCATCATCTCCTTGCGGGCTTCATGAATTTGTTTCTCATTCATAAACTCATATTAGAATTAGTCCTCCTTATATCTCTATACATCCAATACAAAAAAGAAAGTTTTACACGGAGTAAAAATCGGTATTTTTGGACTTTTTACAAGCTTCCCAAACAATCGTTGGAAGTATTTAACTAAGCAACAAATAGAAGCAACCTTTTTGAAAGCTTTCCAATGCCTCCACGATGGAAAAAATTCACTTCTATCATGGAAAAATCGCTACCCAGCAGAAAGCTGTCCAAAATTCCGCTCATTTAGTTTCGCATACGCAAATATAATTGTATTTTTGCCCGTTCACTCTTAAATTCCGCAAGCATGAAAGAAAGTATCACATCACGTATCAACAACCTGCGCACCTATATGAAGGCGCACGGATTGGCTGCCTATATTTTCCCCAGCACAGACCCGCACCATAGCGAATACCCTCCCGAGTATTGGAAAACACGGGAATGGATTTCCGGCTTCAACGGTTCTGCCGGGACGGCTGTCGTCACATCGGACGATGCCGCACTGTGGACCGACTCCCGCTACTTTATCGCAGCGGAAGAACAACTGAAGGACACTCCGTTCCGCTTGATGAAAGAACGTTTGGAGGGCACGCTGTCCGTCACGCAATGGCTGGCTGAGGTTCTTCCGCCGGGAAGCGCCGTGGGCATGGACGCATGGACCAACTCCGCAGACGAAATCCGCACCGTCAGGGAAGAGCTTACGCATTGCGGACTGCACCTTGAAATAGCAGACCAACCGGCTGACACGCTGTGGAAGAACCGTCCGGCCCTACCCGATTCACCGGTCAGAATACAACCGCCCGCCTTCGCAGGCCGTAGCATAACCGAAAAACTCGCACTCATCCGCGAGGCCATGGCCGGACGGCAAGCCGACGGGCTGATTCTGTCCGCCCTCGACGAAATAGCCTGGACGTTGAACCTGCGCGGCACGGACGTACATTGTACGCCCGTATTCGTAGCTTACACATGGATTACCCCCTCCCGCTGTACCTTATATATAAATAAGGTGAAACTCACGGAAGAGGTTTCTGCCCATCTGAAGGAATGCGGCGTGGAAACACGGAACTATACCGACATCCTGCCCGATTTGTCACGTTTTGACGGCAAGCGGATATGGACAGACTGCCAAACCACAAACTACGCCCTCTGCCGGAACCTGCCCGAAACATGCTCCGTAGTAGACGCGGCATCCCCCGTGGGCTTGCTCAAAGCCGTAAAACATCCGGCAGAGGTGGAAGGCTACCGCCGCGCTATGCTGCGCGACGGCGTGGCCATGGTGAAATTCCTGAAATGGCTCACACCGGCGGTACAGGCCGGAGGACAGACAGAGCTTAGCATCAGCCGTAAACTGGAGGAACTGCGCAGCGAACAGGATTTGTTCTGCGGCAACAGTTTCGACACCATTGCCGGATATGCCCACCACGGTGCCGTAGTCCATTACGAACCGACTCCGGAAACCGATTTGGAACTCCTACCGAAGGGACTGTTGCTGCTCGACTCGGGCGCGCAATACGAAGACGGCACGACGGATATCACCCGCACCATCGCCCTCGGCCCGGTGAACGAGGAAGAACGCCACGACTATACCTTAGTATTGAAAGGACACATCCGACTGGCCCGTGCCAAGTTCCCGCAAGGTTGCAGCGGCACGCAACTCGACGCTTGCGCCCGCTATGCCATGTGGCAGGAAGGCATCAATTATCTTCACGGCACAGGACATGGTGTGGGTTCCTGCCTGTGCGTGCACGAAGGTCCTCATCAAATCCGCATGAACTATATGCCGTCCCCACTCCTCCCCTACATGACCGTGACCAACGAACCGGGCATCTACAAAGAAGGACGGCATGGCATACGCATCGAAAATACGCAGATCATCTTGCCCTATCGGGAAACCGAGTTCGGCACATTCCTCCAGTTCGACCCGCTCACCCTCTGTCCCATCGACATGGAACCGATAGACTGGTCCTTGCTCGACACGGAGGAAATCGAATGGATCAACCGTTACCACAGCAGGGTGTACGACCAACTGGCTCCGTTGCTCGACCACGAACACCGCACATGGCTCCGCGAAGCAACCCGGCCATACGAACACACAAAACCATCTCAAAAATCATAAAATATGGCATTGATTAAGAAACTCAACGACTTGACTCCCAAGTTCGGCAAGCACTGCTACTTCTCCGAAGGGGCAGCCATCATCGGTGACGTCACCATGGGCGACGACTGTACCGTATGGTTTAACGCCGTCCTGCGCGGCGACGTACATTTCATCAAAATCGGCAACCGCGTGAACATCCAAGACGGCTCTTGCCTGCATACGCTTTACGGCAAAGCCCCCATCATCATCGGTGACGACGTGACCGTGGGGCATAATGTCACGCTGCACGGTTGCGAAGTGAAAAGCGGCGCCCTCATCGGTATGGGGTCCACCATTCTGGACCACGCTGTCGTCGGTCATGGCGCCATCGTAGCCGCCGGCGCCTTGGTCCTGAAGAATACGGTCATCGGCGACGGCGAGCTGTGGGGAGGCGTACCGGCCAGATTCATCAAGAAGGTAGACCCCGAACAGGCCAAGGAACTCAACGTAGGCTATGCCCAGCACTACGTCATGTACTCCGACTGGTACCGCCGTTCGGATGCCCATCCCGAACACACGCATTACTGCACCACATCGGAAGAGTATGACGAAGCTACCCGGCGGTAATACGTCAACATGTGAAATCATGAGAAAATTCAAATCCTCTTATTCTATCGGACTGCTATGCACCACCTAGTTCATGTCTTTCATCTTGCTGGCAGCCGCCGCTACGGCCATCTGCCGGCTGATGAAAGGACAAACCGGCATAGGACTAGCAGTAGCTCTGTACGCCTGTATCTGTCTTGTCATCGTAGCATTCATATATTCCTATTTTAACCAAATCAAACAGGTAGAAGTGACAGCAGACGAGGTTGTCATCAGAAAGGTATACGGTGCCATAACCATCCCCCGAAAAGAAATCCTATATGCTCGCCACAGAAAAACGCTCACCCGTGCCATCAAAAGTTGGGGTGTTTATGGGCTTTTCGGACTCACCGGAGAGTTTTGGGAGGATAAGACAGGACTGTTCACTGTAGCAGTCAAAGACACCCAATCACTGATTGAAATTAAAACATCAAACAAATGTTACGTCGTCAGTTGCGACCGCTATGAAGAGGTTCTGAAACTATTGGAATAAGCCGAATGAAACTCCCTTGGACCGAAATATGACTCTGGCCGCAGACATGAAAGCCTCTGCGGCCAGAGTTGTTTCTCGGAAAATTTGACATCACCGCGACGTAACCTTCGCCAGAATCGAATATTCGTCCCCTTCGGGAGAGCCAAAGGAAAATACGCCAGCCACGCACGGTTGCCCCTCGTACAAAAAGAAAGCCTGCACCGTCTTCCGGTGACATCCGTACCCGTAGGCTCCGCAGAACCGGGCGACAGCACTTTCGCCGTGACACAAGAAACAAAGAAAGGAGGAGCACCATGCTCTTATATTTTGGGCTGTGAAGTTCATGCAAATAGCGAAAAAAAGAGGTAAAAATCCGATTGTAAGCCCCTAAAAATGCCGTTTGGAACACTTTGATTTTTCAATCTCATGAGAATGATTTTTCGTTTGGAGCAGAACGATTTTCCAATTTGCTTCAAACGAAAGACAAAAATCCTCGAAAAAGCGGGGAAAACTCCCCTAAAACGCCCCCAAAATACCGCATTTTTCACTCTTTTTCCCGGAATCGGACATACAGACGGGAGCTGTTTTTGCCGGTTTTTAGCCTGTCGGGACATAAAAAAAGCGGACAAACGCCCGCTTTTTCCAACTTGTATCCTATCTGATTCATCCTTCAGAATTTCACACTATCGAAAATCAAATCCGACGCTCCGGCGTTCCGCTCGATATACTGTCCGGCAATCCGTCCCCGTTCCGCCAGGAACTTCCCGTCGGAAAGCAGGCGGTCCATCGTCCGGCCAAAGGTGTCTGCATCCGTCACTTCCATGCAACCGCCCTCGCGCAACAAATCCTGCGCCTCACGAAACTTACGGTTGTTCGGACCGATAAGCACGGGTACACCATATACCGCTGCCTCGGGCACGTTATGGATGCCTACGCCGAAACCACCGCCCACGTAGGCCATCTCGCCGTAACGATAAATGGACGAAAGCAAACCGTAACCGTCGATAATCAAGCAATCGGCACGGGCGGCACTTTCTTCCGTGACACGGGAATAACGCACAAACGGACGGCGCAACTTTCCCTCTATCTCCTTCAAATGGTCTTCACTGACCACATGGGGCGCCAACACCAACTTCATTTCCGGATGAGCGTTGAAGTAAGGAATAATCAAATCCTCATCCGGTGCCCATGAGCTTCCGGCCACCAACACCTTGGCATCTTGCTTGAAAGCTTTCACCAACGGCAAATCCTTGGCCTGCCGGCAAATGTCCAGCACACGGTCGAAACGCGTGTCTCCGGCCACGGTGACGTTCGTGATGCCCTTGCGTGCCAACAATTCGCGCGAAGCTTCGTTTTGCACGAAAAAATGGGTCACACAACGCAACACATCGCTGTAACTGCGCCCATACCAACGGAAAAACACTTGGTTCTCACGGAAAATACTGCTCACGCTGTACACCGGAATCTGACGACGGCGGCAAGCATGCAGGTAATTGTTCCAAAACTCATATTTGATGAAGAACGCCATACGCGGACGAGCCAACCGCAAAAAGCTGCGCACATTGCCCGGCGTGTCGAACGGGAGATAGCACACCACGTCCGCCCCTTCGTAGTCCTTGCGCACTTCATAACCCGAAGGAGAGAAAAAGGTCAGCAATATCTTGTACTCCGGATGCTCCCGCCGCAACCGCTCCATCAGCGGACGCCCCTGTTCGAACTCGCCCAGGGAAGCGGCATGAAACCAAACATACATTTCCTCCCGGCGGATGCTTTTCCGCAAGATACGGAAAGTATTCCATTGCCCTTTCACCATCAGCCGCGCTTTCTTGCGGAAAGGCGAAACCAATACGACTGCCAAGGCATACAGATAAAGCGCGATCGAATATATCATTTCAGAATCTCTACGGCTTTACGCATTCTACGTAATGTTTCCTCCTTCCCAAGGAAAGCTGAAAGCTCATACATGTCGGGACCCTTTCCTGTGCCCACCAAAGCCACACGCCAAGGATTCCAAGGCTTCTTGCCCGTCTCTTCCGCCCAACGGTCTACGGCCGCTTTCTGTCCCTCTACCGAGAAATCATCCAGGCCTTCCAGCAATGCAGCCAGTTCGGTCATGTCGGCCGCCGCCGTTTCCGTCCAGTTCTTCCGCACGAACTTGTCCTCGCGGTCGTACGCTTCCGGGGCAATGAAGAAGAAGTCGCAAAGGGGCCACAGTTCTTTGATGAAATTGATTTTCTTCATCTTCATCATGCCCACCACGGCTTCTACGCGTTCCATCGGCGCTTCTATCCCATTCTCGCGCAGTATCTTGTCGAAAGCGGGAGCCAATTCCTTGTTGTCCTTCATCAGGATATATTCACGGTTGAACCACAGGCCCTTCACATAATCGAACTTGGCACCGGCCTTGCTGCATTTGGTGATGTCGAAAAGCTCCACCAGTTCGTCCAACGACATGATCTCTTGGTCGGTTCCCGGGTTCCAACCCAACAAGGCCAGGAAATTGATGACAGCCTCCGGCAGATAGCCGCTCTCACGATAACCGGAGGACACTTCGCCCGTCTTGGGGTCGTGCCATTCGAGAGGGAAAACCGGAAAGCCGAGACGGTCGCCGTCGCGTTTGCTCAATTTTCCCTTCCCATCGGGCTTGAGCAACAAAGGCAAATGGGCGAACTTCGGCATCGTATCGGCCCATCCGAACGCACGGTAAAGCAGGACATGCAACGGAGCCGAAGGCAACCATTCTTCACCGCGAATCACGTGGGTCACCTCCATCAGATGGTCGTCTACGATGTTGGCCAGATGGTAGGTCGGCAATTCGTCGGCACTCTTGTAAAGCACCTTATCGTCGAGAATGGAAGAGTTGATGACCACATCGCCGCGAATCATGTCGTCCACATGTACGTCCTCGCCCGGCTCTATCTTGAACCGGACAACGTACTGCCGGCCTTCGGCCAACAGCCGCTCCACCTCGTCAGCCGGCAACGACAGCGAATTGCGCATCATGCCGCGCGTAGAGGCATCATACTGGAAATTCTGGATTTCCTGCCGTTTGGCCTCCAGTTCTTCCGGCGTGTCGAAGGCGATATAAGCCTTACCGGCATCCAGCAACTCCTGCACGTATTTCTTGTAAATGTCCCGGCGTTCCGACTGACGGTAAGGACCATGATCCCCACCGAAACTTACTCCTTCGTCGAAAGGAATGCCGAGCCAACGGAAAGATTCCAAAATGTATTCCTCCGCTCCCGAGACAAACCGGTTGGAGTCTGTATCCTCGATACGGAAAATGAACTCGCCGCCATGCTGGCGCGCAAAAAGATAATTGTATAAAGCCGTACGTACACCGCCTATATGCAAGGCTCCCGTGGGACTGGGAGCGAAACGAACCCTTACTTTTCTCTGTGTCATAACAACATTTGTGAATATTGTGCAAAAATACTACTTTTTATTTAAACGCCCCGTATTTTTTTCGTATTTTCGCCCTATATAAAATACGGAAAAAGAGATGAACAGACATAACCAACAAAACAACCTTACCCCGAAGGCTTTGATTTATAGAATCGTCATCACGGTCACGGCCTTGTTTATCGTGTGCCTGTACATGCCGCGTGACGAACGTTCGACCTACCAGTTCGACGTGGGCAAACCTTGGCGTTACAGCCAGCTCATCGCGACCTACGACTTTCCGATATACAAAAGCGCGGAAACCATACAGACGGAACAGGACAGTATCTTACAGCATTACGAACCTTATTTCGCCATCGACGAGACCGTGGGGAAAGAACAGATAGAAAAGTTCAAGGCCACCATAAACGGACAGAAACCGGCCACCATACCGGCTAATTATCTGGCATACGTGGAAAACAAACTGGAACATATTTACGCGCAGGGCGTCATGGACACGGAGGATTTCGACCAAATGCACAGCGATGAAGTGGCGTCTATCCGCATATTCGCGCAGAACGTGGCCAAGGAACAACCGATGACTCAGGTCTTCTCGCACAAAACCGCATACGAATACCTTATCGACTTGGGAGAAGACAGCTTGCATTATGACCGCAGAGTATTGCGGAAATGCAACCTGAGCGACTATATCGTACCCAATCTGACCTACGACAAGACAAAATCCGAAGAATCCCGGAAAGACTTGCTGTCTTCTCTTTCCTATTCGTCCGGTATGGTCATGAGCGGGCAGAAAATTATAGACCGAGGGGATATCGTGGACAAGAAAACATACGACATCCTCACTTCTCTGGAAAAAGAATATACCCGCCGAAACACGTCCAAAATGCAGACGCATACGGTATTGCTCGGCCAAATGCTTTACGTGGCTCTCATCATTGCCTGCCTGACGTTGTACTTCAACCTGTTCCGCCGTGACTATCTGGCCAACACGCGCCACATCCTGTTCATCGCCTCCATGCCGGTCATCTACCCGTTGATAACTTCATTCCTCATCAAGCATAACCTGTTCAATGTCTACATCATCCCGTTCGCCATGGCTCCTATTTTCATCCGGGTGTTCATGGATTCCCGGACGGCTTTTGTGACTCACGTGGCTACGGTGCTCATCAGTGCCATATCCCTGAAATACCCCTACGAGTTCATCGCCACACAGCTTGTGGCGGGCATGGTGGCCATCTACAGCCTGAGGGAGCTTTCCCAACGTTCGCAGCTTATCCGTTCGGCATTTTATGTCACATTGGCGTCTATAGCTTTTTACATGAGTATGGAACTTATTCACGAAAAAGACTTCGCACGCCTGGAGTATGGCATGTATATCTATATTATCATCAACGGCATCCTCTTGTTATTTGCCTACCCGTTGCTGTTCTTGTTCGAAAAGGTCTTCGGCTTCACCTCCAACGTGACTCTCGTCGAACTGTCCAACACCAACAACGAACTGCTGAAACGGCTCTCGGAAGTGGCTCCGGGCACATTCCAACACTCCATGCAGGTGGCGAACCTGGCTACGGAAGTGGCGAATAAAATCGGTGCCAAGGCGTTGTTGGCCAGAACCGGAGCCTTATACCACGACATCGGAAAGATGAACAATCCGGCTTACTTTACGGAAAACCAGAATAACTTCAATCCTCACGATCGTATCAGTTACGAACAAAGTGCGGCGATTGTCATCAGCCATGTCAAGGACGGGCTCAAACTGGCCGACAAATACAATCTGCCGCAAGTCATAAAGGATTTCATCTCGACGCACCACGGCAAAGGCAAGACCAAATACTTCCTGATTTCATACAAGAACCAGAATCCGGACCAACCGGTAGACGAATCCCTTTTCACTTACCCCGGCCCGGACCCGTTCACGTTGGAACAGGCCATCTTGATGATGGCGGACTCTGTGGAAGCCGCTTCCAGAAGCCTGAACGAATACACGGAAGAGAGCATCAGCGGACTGGTGGATAAGATCGTGGACAGCCAAGTGCAGGAAGGATTCTTCAAAGACTGCCCCATCACGTTCCACGACATCACCGTGGCTAAAGACGTGTTCAAAGAAAAGCTGAAGACGATTTACCACACGCGTATCAGCTATCCGGAATTAAAGAAGAAATAAGCGTCCGGCCTTACACGGGGTCTACGTCATAATAGATTTGGGCACTGCGGTAGTCGGGATGCGCCATCAGGCTTTGGCGGAGATAAAGCAACTGTTCCCGGACCTTGGGCAGAGAAGCTCCGGGTTCTACTTTCACTACGATTTTACGGATATAGAGCAATTGGATTCGTGCCACGGGCGGCGCGTCAGGCCCTAAAATACGGGAACCGAACACCTGGCGCAGACGGCTCCCCATTTCAGCAGCCAGATGGTCGAGCACATCTGCCCGCTTATGTTTCATATAGACATAAATCAAACGGCAAAAAGGAGGATATACAAACATCTGACGCTCTTCCATCTGCCCTACGTACAACCCGAAATAGTCATGTTCCGTCACTTGACGGATGAGAGGCAGATCCGGACTCTTGGTCTGCAGGATGACACGTCCCTGCCTGCTGCGGCGCCCGGCGCGCCCGGCCACTTGTGCCATCAACTGGAAGGCGCGCTCAAAGCTTCGGAAGTCCGGGATATTAAGCATGGCGTCGGCATTCAATATGCCGACCACGCTGACTCGTTCGAAATCCAATCCTTTGGTCACCATCTGCGTTCCGATAAGCACATCGGTCTTTCCGCTTTGGAAATCCTCCAAGATTCCTTCGTAGGCCGAACGCGTACGGGTCGTATCCAAATCCATCCGGGCCACGGCGGCCTCCGGAAAGACTTGATGTACGGCATCTTCCACCTTTTCCGTACCGAACCCTCTCGGCATCAGCTCCGTACCTTCGCAGGCCGGGCAGCGCGTAGGCACGTTACACGTGTAACCGCAATAATGGCAAGTCATTTGGTTCAGTCCCTTATGGTACGTCAGACTGACATCGCAGTTTTTGCACTTGGGCACCCAACCGCACGTGTGGCATTCTATCATCGGAGCGTAACCTCGCCGGTTCTGGAACAATATGACCTGTTCCTTGTTTTCCAATGCCCGGCGCATCTCCTCCAACAAACGCGGCGAGAACGGACCGGCCATACGCCTTTTGCGCTGTAGCTCTTTAATATCCACCACCTCGACTTCCGGTAAACGTACTTGTCCGAAACGTTCGGTCAGCTCCACCAAACCGTATTTGCCCATGCGGACGTTATAATAAGTCTCCAACGCCGGAGTAGCCGTACCGAGCAATGTACGGGCACCGTACATCCGGGCTAACATGATCGCTGCATTCCGAGCATGGTAACGCGGCGCAGGCTCCTGCTGTTTATAAGATTGTTCATGCTCTTCGTCCACAATGACCAGCCCCAAATGCCGGAAAGGCAAGAAGACGGACGAACGAACGCCTACAATAATATCGTAAGGCTGTTCGGACAACTGTTTCTGCCAAATCTCGACACGTTCGGCATCGGGAAACTTGGAATGGTACACGCCCATGCGGTTACCGAATACGCGATATAACCTGTCCGTCAACTGGGTGGTCAGCACAATCTCCGGCACCAAGTAAAGCACCTGTTTCCCTTCGGCTATCATCTGACGAATCAGATGAATGTAAACCTCGGTCTTCCCGCTCGATGTCACTCCGTGAAGCAGGCATACCGGATGACGGGCAAAAGCTTCTTCCAACTCCCGGAACGCCTTTGTCTGTGCCTCGCTCAAAGGAGAAACACCAATCGTTTCGGTGACCTCCGCATGAGCCAAACGGCCTATCTCGTATGGATAGGCCTCCAATACGCCCTTCTCTTCCAAAGCACGGCAAATAGCCAGACTGCCACCGACAGCTTCTATCAGGGCTTTCCGCCCCACCTCCGCCAGCATCTTCGGATTACGCAACCGGAAAGCCGTTCCGGCACCTGCCAACTCTAAATACTTTAATAAAAGGGACTGTTGTTTGGGTGCTCTTCCTAAACCGTCAAGCAATTCATGAAGTTTGTCCTCGTCAAAATAGGTATCCGATAAGCGCACATGTACTTCCGTACGTGGCTTATAGCTGCGTTTGACTTCCTCTTTCATGGCAAGGACGCCCTTGTCCATCAAAGACCTTACCACCCGCAACACCCGAAAATCCGCACATTCTTTTTGAAGTTGCGTCACGGTCGATTCGGAACGTCTCGAAACCCAAGTAACGACCCGTTGTTCCCGTTCCGACAATACGGCATTTCCCGCATATTCACTGTTTACCACCACCTTGCTCTCGCTTTCCAGTTTCATACCGGACGGCAGGGCAGCCTTATACACATCCCCTACGGCACAAAGGTAATAGTCTGCCAACCATCTCCAAAAATCCAACTGCACCGGAAGTAAAACGGGAGCCGAATCAAGTATCTCCCACACGGTCTTCACGGCATAACCTTGCGGCTGCCGCCCGTGAACGTCAACCACAATAGCCGTATAAAACTTCTTGGCTCCAAACGGCACGATAACCCTGCAGCCCGGCCGTACCGCCGCCTGCTGCTCTTCGGGCAAAGCGTATGTATAAGCCGCCGACAAAGGAAGAGGAAGAATGACATCTACAAACTTCATACGCACGGATTTTAATGCGTTACAAAAATACGACAAAAGAAGCTAACAGACAAAAGGAAAGCCGTCCGCTTCATGCAGACGGCTTCCGTTTATTCCATTTTTCTATCGGACTACATTAAAACAGGTAAGCCAAACGAACTTGCCATGTGTTGTTCTTTACGTCAAACTCTTTTATGACATCGCCCACACCGCCTAATTTTCCGGTCTCACCCATGGCGATATTGTAGGTCACACCTACTTGCAAATGGCTAAGCAGCGTCACACCGGCTCCCACATTCCAACTGAACGTAGAGCGTTCCAAACTTCCGATACTTTCACCGGCATACTTTAAATTACGACTCCCCAAATACCAATTGTATTGCGGACCTGTAGCCAAATAAACGCCGACCAGGCTGCTAAAGCCAAAATTATACCTTAAATTAATGGGGATCTCCACGTAAGGCATGGATTTGTTAGGCGTACTCCCGTTGACATTCTCCCCGTCTACTTCACCTGAAAAGTCCATCTTCATGTACTTCTGGGAGTAGAGAAGGGAAGCATCGATACCCAAACCGATGACCGGCATGGTCATCTGCACTTTCGGTCCGACGAACCATCCCGTACGATTGGAAGCATCGAACAAGCCTCCGTCACCTTTTATACTTGCCTTACTCAAGTTCACACCGCCTTCAAGTCCCCACTTGAACTGCGCATTGGCAGGTGCCGCCCATAAAAACGCCACCATACACATCAATACTGCACTTAATTTCTTCATAGAAGTTTGCTTTTTATTTCTTATCGAAAAACAAAGATAGCAACTGTTTGCCGTACTTTCAACTTTTTCCGAAAATATATCTCCTTTTTATTATCTACGTTGTCTGCGTACGGTCACTCTGGGCGTGGAGGCTCCTCCCCCTCCGGAACTCCCCCTACGCGTCTTGGAAACCTTAGTCTTTTCTGCCTTTGCCTTTTTCGAGTCGTCCGACGATGCCGAAGCACGACGCGAATTACGTGTAGTTCGGGAAGCTTTCTCCTTTTTCGTTTCTACAGCCTCCTTGGCTGCCGTTGAATCTACAGCCACCGAGTCGTCATGCCCCCAAACATGTTTTTCAAAGTCGGAAAGTTGTTTCTCTATCCGCTTCTGTTCGTTGGCCATGGCACTGTCCGTCTTACAATAGTTAGCCAGCACCTTCCCCTGCATGTTGTTCGTCTTATAAATCTTTCCGTCATACAGATTCATGGAGAAATAATCTGCCGCCGTCATGTTCGTCACGTTGTTATAATTGCTTGCCATCATCGCGTGACGGGCCAAATACGTACTGATATCATCATATTTGAGCCAGAACAAAGGATATGGGGTAGCCTCTCCGCCAAAATCATCTCCGCGCATAAGCACTGGGCATAAGGCCGTGACTTTCGTACGGAACGTCGAGGTCCTTTGGTCGAAATAAGAGCTCTCCTTTATATAATAACGGGAAACTTCAGCCGAGGGAATATCGCTGGCATTCACACGGGGACGCCCGTTCTGCTCCTCGTAATATATATGATAACGCTCTAACAATTCTTTCACGTCCACCTTATCGCGCGAGGTAAAAGACTCGTTACCGTCCAGTTTATATTGGTATGCCGTAATCTTTCCCGTCAGCAATAAATCGAACAGATACGTAAACAGATTTATCTGGCCTGCGGAAGGCTCCACCGGATAATATAGGGGGGCGTTCTTGTCCAGCGTCAGATCCAACTGACGATACACATCGCGACGCCACACCACGTCCTCAGGCACTTCCACCGCCACGGGGAACTGCAAACTGGCACGGTCTACGGTTTTTTCGGCCTTGTCTGCATCATTGGGTTTCACCCTGCGGCGAGCCGGCTGCGCCTCCGCCTGCACGTACAGGGCAACTCCTAACAAAACAAAAAACAGACGTTTCATCCTTATCTTATTTTTACTCATAGTCTTCATTTCCATCCATTCATTAGTTGACAATCACTTCCATAGAGCCGTCGAGCGTCCGCTCTGCCCCGTCGGGGCCTACGGCTCTTATACGGGAAATATAGAACCGTTTTCCACGTCCCAACGAACGGAACATCGAACGTTGCTGCTCGGTGAAAGACGCGCTGTTCGACACCGCCGGTACGGCGTTACCCATATTGTCGAAAAACACCGTCTCGAACCCTTGCACCCGGAACTCTATATTCAAAAGTCCGTCGTCAATAGCTGCGCCGATGCCTTTCGTTCCCATCAACACTTGTTTGGACAAGCGCCCGCCACGGAAACGGTTGCTGCCGCCTTCCGCCGCATACTCTATATAAGCCGACGGGTCGGGCAACTTACGCACACGAAAGGCAAACTGTCCCATCTTCTGCATACGTCCCTCCATATTGGCATTGACCGTAATCACGGCATCTTTGCCCACTTCTGCCGGTCGGGCTATATATTTGCCCGCCCCTGTGGGCTGCAACACTCCTCCGCTCATGGAAGCCACCACCTTATTGGCCGGAACCCCGGGAATAGACACGCTCATAGGATTCTCATATCCGGCATACAACACATTCATCAAGTCTGCCGACACCGTAGCCGAAGGAGCCACCACGGTGTAAGGCTGAGAGAAGTCCCTGCGCACCATCTGACCACGCCCGTCCATCATCTCGATATAACCTTTCAGCGTATAATCGCCCGTACTACTGCAAACCGTCTCATACAGTCCGCCCGGTGAAGTGATTTGCCGTCCGTTGACATATACCGTCGGACGTTGGGTCGTATCCACAGCAGCCATGATGATCTGGGCACTGAACTTCCCACCTTGTACCACCGTACGCGAAGCCGGTATCACAAATGCATTCAACTCGTTCACACGCAAGTCTTTCATGTCTATATTGGCCACCAAGGCATGAAGCACCTCTCCTTCGGCATACCGCACATCGCTCTGCAATTTGGAAAGCAAAGTGACGGCCGCAGCCACCGGCGTATTCTCAAACATATACTCCTGCCAATTCTTCCCTAAAGTACCGGCCTTGTTCGGAACCTCCGTACTCAGGTTGTCCGCAATGATTTTCTTCTGCGTCTCGTCTGTCAACATGCCGACGATGCTTTCACGAAAACTGTTGATGGCCGAGAACAACTTCTGTCCTTCTCCTCGGCGCGGTGCCAACATCACATGGGAAGCCGCCTCCAGATCCTCCTTGTTCTGCACGTCTTTCACGTCGCCGTCTTCCCCGTCTGCCTGTTTCACGATACTGACCTTCAGGGCTTCCGCATAATTATATAAGGAGTCTGAGATTTTCTTCACATACTGTGCCTTGTCGAACCATTCCTTCACTTTGGCCGGATTGGCCTCCATCTGTCCCTGCAAATCCTTATAAAGGGCTTCGTTGGACGCAGAAGCGTTCGCCGTAGTCCGCAGAAGGCTGTCTTCCACCAATGAAAAACCGTTCAACACGTCGGAAGACACGTTCAGGGCCAACATAGCCATCAGCACCACATACATGAGGTTGATCATCTTCTGACGCGGAGACATTCTATTTTGCTGGGATGCCATTTCGTATTCCTTTCTGATTAATCCGTTTATTCTGTTATCGAACCGCCCGGCGTATGCTTCATGTTCACCGTCAAAGCCTGAATCATACGGTTGTAAATGCCGTTCAATTCTTCTATCTGACGCGCCATCTTGCGGGTCTGTTCATTGATTTGGTCTATCGTGCCCACCTGCGTACTGATACTCTTCAACTGCATCTCGTATATCGTATTGATGCCCGTCAGCGTACGGTTCAGATTATCCATCTCCTTGGCATCACGCGTCATGTGTTCAGCCTGTTCGGACACGCGAGCCAAGGTTTCGGTCAATATCTTCAGCTCTTCCACATAATTTTCAGCCGCCTCCTTCATTTCGGGAGTAGAAGCGTTACGGGCATCTTCAAGCACTTTCGCAAAAAGTTCTGCGTTGGAAGCATTCACCATATCGGCCAAAGCCTTTATATCCAACGCCTGCTGCCCCACGCTGCCCTGCACGCCTTGTGTTCCGCCGCCTGCTGCGCCAGCCCCTTCCGGATTTACAGTAGCCGCTGCCCCGGAAAGAGGGGCACCTCCATTTCCTCCGACTACGACCGGCCCTCCCACGACTATGGGCTGGGATACCCCTCCACCGGACACAACCGGTTGGGCCACTCCACCTTGCGCAACCTCAGGAAGGTTCCCGGCTTCCTTTTCGCCGACAGCCTCTTCGTCCCAATCCTCTTCATCCGAAGCCAGACTCACCCGGTCTTCATCGCGCTTCAGTTCTGCCGGACGGTCGAAACCGGAAATGAAAAACACCAGAACCTCCGTCCCCATACCGATGAACAACATCGCATTGGCCCCGGGAATATGAGTCAGTTTGAACAAAGCTCCAAGAATAACCACGGCCGCTCCCCAACTGTACGCATAATTCAGGAATGTCTGTCCGGGCACCGACTCAATCCAATCCTGAATACGGATAATTATGTTTTTTCTATTCTTAGCCATATTTTTACCTCTTTAATCTTTTTATTTACGTTTATTGGTTGTCCCCGACACAGAACGTACACAACGGAAACCGATGTACGAACGCGGTTGGTTTTGATATTCGTATGAACGCCATACGGAACGTATCATGGATTCCGGGTCTTTCCACGAACCGCCCTTCACCGACTTCTTTTTCAGGCGATAAGGATCTTCTTTCGCGGCATTGTATTTCAGTTCCGGATTCATGTCGCTCATGCCGTCCACACCCGATTCGGTGTACACCGTACTCATCCATTCCGCCACATTTCCCGCCATGTCGAACAAACCGTTGGAATTGGCCGAATAGGAACCGCATTTGGACGTTATCAAGCTCCCGTCGTCCGTATAGTCCCCACGGTCGGGTTTGAAGTTGGCATAATAACAGTCTTTCTCGCTTTTCACCCCTTTTGTCTCCCACGGGAACAAGGCTCCTTCGGGACCACGTGCGGCAAATTCCCATTCCACCTCTGTTGGCAAACGGTAAGGCTGTATCTGACTGGCTGCGGCTCCCAAGCCACGTTTCAGGAACTCCGTACGCCAATCGCAGAAAGCATTGGCCTGTTCCCAGGTCACACCGACCACCGGATAATCGTTATAAGCCGGATTGGAGAAGTATTGCAACATGTAGCGTTCGTTTTCCGCATTGGAAAAATCGTTCACCCAACACGTCGTATCCGGATAAATATTCACGATATAAGTATTCAGGAAATCATGCAGTCCCGAAAGCGGGCGGGTGATGGTTTCACGCACGATACGCCCTTCGTCGTCGATGTAAGCCGTGTCCTTGGAAATCATGACCACTTCGTCCGCATCCACGGCATGGTCGGTATTCAGGTTGCGTTCATCCGGATTCAGACGGTGCTTGCGCAAAGCGGCAGCGGTATAATCGAACACCTCATAACGGTAATTCATCTGGCGCGCATCCAACATCCGCTCCCCCGTAGCCGGATTCGTCACGTACACACTTTCTATGGCCCTCAACTCGTCTTCGTTCGGGCGTTTCCAGGGTATCGGCTTTTTCCAGTTCAGATAAGGAGTCACAGGATTCCCGAACTTGTCCTCCTCTATCTTGTAGGTCTCGTCGCCTGCGTATGCCGGATCGGCCAGGCGTTCGCGGATAATAGAGTCACGCACCCAAAAGACAAACTGGCGATATTTGGCATTCGACACTTCATTCGCGTCCATCCAGAAGCCGTCGACCGAGATTTCCCGGGTAGGAATGGTCATTCCCCACAACGAATCGGTTTCTTCCGTACCGATTTTCAATGAACCTTTCTTCACGAAAACCATCCCGTAAGGAGTCGGTTCACTGTAGGCCGTTCCCCCGACACCGGTCACTTCTCCACCCGTGGCGGTGGATGCCGAACGGGGACTCAGACAAGCACTGAACGCCAGACCTGCCATTATGCCCCATATCAACCCACAACACTTCATATTCATTATTATAATATTCTTACGCTTTTATGTTTATTCTTTCCTTTCTTGAACAGATTCAACTCCGTCTTATAGCCGATGATGATCTCATGACTGCCGTTCAATGCCCCGATGCCGGCCGTATACATTTCGTACGCATAACCGAGATTGATGCCATGAAAGTCTCCGCCGAAGAGGAAACTGACCGAATTCATCGGACTGTACGACACTCCGCCGTACAACTCATGCTTGCTGCCATGATAAGCGATGCGTCCCGTCATATCCGCCCGGAAACCTACGGCATCGGAACGCAGCATGGCGGTCGTATGTATGGTATATAACGGACTTTTAAGCCGGATATTGTACCCCCCCGTCAAATAATAAGAAGGAGAGACCTTAAATTCGTTCACTTTTTCCTCTCCTAACGTGACGGTCGGCGAGGTACAATGCATCATGGCAAAACCGGCGTACCATGACTTACGGGCATACTGGATGCCGAAATTCATATCGAAACCAGCCCCGTTGGCCTCAGCCGTAGGAAAAGCAGGGTCTCCAGACTCTCCCAAATCCAACTCTCCCCCGTCGAAGGTCTCACTGAGCATAGACAAATGGATTCCTCCGCTCAGTTTACCTCCCCATAAAGGCTGATGGTAAGCATATTGCAGAAAAAACTTCTGGTGTTTGAACAGACCGATCTGGTCGTTGGTGAACCCCACTCCGGCACCATGCCTCGCGCTGATGAAAAACAACGGCAGATCCACGTAAGCATACATTACGGCGGGGGCGTTTTCAAAGCCGGTCATCTGCATGCTGTAAGCTCCTTGAAAGTTCAGCATGGGAGACTGTCCCGTCGCAGCGGGGTTATAAAAGGGCGTCATGGCCCAATAATTGACAAAAGACGGGTCGTACTGAGCCTTGGCCCATTGGGCCAACAAGCTCAATATCGAGATAAAACCTATCAGTTTCCCCTTTATCTTCACTGTCTCTACAACCGTTGTACTTTAAGAAAACAGAATCTTTTTCTTTTTATTGTCCGGCATCGCACGAAAATCGCGGTTTCAGGTAAAACAATGGAGCGGATGCACACTTACACCCGCTCCAGTAATCATTTCAGGTTTTCCGTATTTCCAAGTCCGATGTACATCAATACTCATCCTCGTTGAAAAGAAAATCCTCCTTCGTCGGATAATCCGGCCAAACATCTTCTATCGTCTCATAGATTTCGCCTTCATCCTCTATTTCTTGCAGATTCTCGATCACTTCCAAGGGAGCGCCAGAACGCATCGCATAATCAATCAGTTCATCCTTGGTGGCAGGCCATGGCGCATCTTCTAACTTTGAAGCCAATTCCAGTGTCCAATACATAGTCCTTAATATTTATAACAACTTCGTTTTTCTATTTTGTGCGCAAAAATAATAATATTTTCGATACCATCAACGTTTCTTCCACACAATTTCATCTTTCCCCTCAATAAATAGCATTTTACGGGACAACACAAACAGATAATCAGACAAGCGGTTGACATACGCACAAACCTCCGGCAGCACCGGCGCACTTCCGGACAGTTCCAGAATACGCCGCTCCGCCCTGCGGCACACGGTGCGGCAGACATGGCACACGGCCGCCCCCCGGGAGCCGCCGGGAAGCACGAATCCCCGCCATCCGGGAAGCCCGTCTTCCGCCTCATCTATGGCTTGTTCCAGACGCGTCACGTCTTCTTCCGTCACCACCTCCCGGCCAAGCTTTTCCGCACGTGAGGACTCCGTAGCCAGATAGGCTCCTATCGTGAACAAGTCACATTGGATGCCTGTCAGGAACTTGCGGTCTTCCTCACGTTCCAAATAAGTAATCAATTCGCCGATGTGGGCATTCAATTCATCCACCGTCCCATACGCTTCCACGCGGACATCCGTCTTGGACACCCGCACGCCCCCGCTCAGGCTGGTCATTCCCCCGTCACCCGTGCGGGTATATACTTTACTTTTCTTCATTTTTCCGTATATTTAAAAACTTACAATATAATCTTGCCGTTGCTTGGAACGGTCATAAAACACAAGACCGTAGTCGTAGAGATCGAAAGTCACGACGGCTTCCGGCAAGCGTTTCACGTCGTTCCACGCCCGCAAAGCCGCTTTTGAAGCCCGTATGCCGAAAAGGAGACACACCGAACACCTTGTCGACGGACGCGAAACCACAGCCGTCCAATGCCGGGGCGCAATCTCCCTCCCCACGACCATCAGTTCCTTCTGCCGCACGAAACCTCCGTTCTCCCGTACCCTCACCTTCCAAAACAAATCCTGGCATACCGCAGCCGAACGGCATCCCGCTGCCAAGTAAGCCGTTTCCGCCTCTTTCACGTGCCCATATATCCGGATCAGCGAGGGATGCACGTAATTGGACAGACGAAAAAGAAACTTGCGGCATTTCAACCGATGCAAGCCCCCGCACAGGCAAACCACGGGATAACGTTTCTTCAGCTCTCGATAGGCGTAATATTCCCCACGCTCATACACCACATACGTCAGGAAGTCGAACGCAAAGGGAGAGTGCACACCGTATCCGCGACGATGCCTGAACCTTTTCAACCAAATCCATTGTCTACAGAGCATTCTTGTATCTTATGTTTGTTCTTGTCCAACAAAGTTAGCACAAAAAAGCACTCCGTATTGATATAAATCAAGAAAAAGCCGTTTTTTCGATATTAAAAGCCGAATATTTTGCCGGAAAGCCGAAACTCCCTACCTTTGCATCGTGTTTTTCATAGTATTAGATTTAAGGTTAACAAAGGTTGGGTCAGAGCGCTGACCCTTTTTTTATGCCCTACGGTGAAGCCTTAAAAAAACAGGACATTACAGTCTAGCATCTCCGCTCTCTCCGCACTTCACATAACCACCTCACCCACAATAAAATACAAACCTACAGAGAACGGCAAAAAAATCTCCTGCAAACGATTTTCCAATCTCCTGCGAACGATTTTTCGTTTGGCGCAGAACAAAAAATCATTTGCCGCAAGGTAAATCCGCCCACTCCTCGAGACATGATTTCATTTGACAAAGCCCTGCTTCCAAAGTCCGGCACGCCCACCCACGGTATGCACTTCGCAGCCCTCCCTGTCCGGGGTATCTTGCAAAAAAAATAAGGCAAACCTCACTGACTTTCAAAAAAAAAACGTTTCTTTATACCTCCAAACAGGAACTTGAACAAACCAGCATAGAAAAAGACATGGAACTACAGACGCATACCGACACAGCATACCGGCAACTGCTTCTCGCCGAAATCCGACAATTGGAACAGCAAGGCTGCACGGCCGAAAACTGGCAACTGATTGAAGTCCATCCGGATATCGACCTTCGCCATCTGGCGTACGTGCATTTTTCCGGCTCCAACCGTATCGGGAATTTCCAAAAGACCGTCACGCTGCCGGGCGGAATCACGTTCCATACGGGTATCCGCCATGCCACGCTGCACTGTACCACCGTGGGCAACGACTGTCTGATAGCCCACGTCCATGGGTATATCGCCCATTACGACATCGCCCCGGGCTGCATCATCCTCCATACGGACACCATTGCCATGACCGGCCCGTCTGCCTTCGGAAACGGCACGGAACTCCATGTCATGAGCGAAAGCGGAGGACGGGACATCCTCATTCACGACCGCCTGTCGGCACAGGAAGCGTACATGCAGGCCATGTACCGCCACGATGCCTTGTTTACGCAAAACCTCCGCCGGTTGGTTTCGGACTACGCCGCACGGCAAACCGGCAACCGCGGCAAGATAGGCGAGGGCACACGAATACTCCGCTGCGGCCTGATCCGCAACGTGAAAATCGGGCCTTGCAGCCGTCTGGAAGGTGTCGTCCGGTTGGAAAACGGCACGATATGCAGCCATCCGGACGCCCCTACCTTCGTGGGCGACTTGGTCATCGCCCGTGATTTCATCCTGCAAACCGGCAGCCATGTCGCCGACGGCGCGACGCTCACCCGTTGCCATGTAGGACAAGCGTCTACCATCGGGCACGGATTTTCCGCCACAGACTCCTATTTCGGTTGCAACTGCCAGGCGGAGCAAGGTGAGGCATGCGCCATCCTGGCCGGCCCCTATACGGTGACGCACCACAAGTCCACGCTGTTGATAGGCGGCATGTTCTCGTTCATGAACGCCGGTTCGGGCACCAACCAGAGCAACCACGCCTACAAGCTCGGCCCCCGGCACCACGGCGTGCTGGAACGGGGATGCAAAACCGCTTCGGGCAGCCACATCTCGTGGCCCGCGCATATCGGGGCGTTTTCGCTGGTTATGGGACATTGCGCCCCCGGTACCGACAGCAGCGAATGGCCATTCTCTTACCTCGTGGAGCAAGGCTCGTCCCATTACGTGATTCCCGGCATCACCCTGAGGGGCGTGGGAACGCTGCGCGACATCGGGAAATGGCCTGCACGCGACGGCCGCCCGCCCCAAGTGCCTCAAACGGACCGGGTCTCCTTCGAAGCATTCTCCCCTTATACGATGGGGCGGGTATTCCGGGCACGGATTACCTTGGAAGAACTAAGCGGACGCTTCGACGCGGATACCCAAGAAATCACATGGAACGGCCTGCGGCTCAAAGGGAAATCGGTGAAGCAAGGCATAGAATGGTACCGGCTGGCTTTAGACCGTTACTTGGGCGAACAACTGATCCGGCAATTAGAGGCGCATGAGGGCATGCCCTCGGACGGGCTATGCGAAGCCCTGCATCCCCGTGCGGCATGCAGCGACCGTTGGGGAGACATCGGCGGCATGCTGGCACCCACAAGTGAAATCAATGACATTACCAGAATCATCGCCACAGGACAACTCGACCGCATAGAAAAACTGGAAGAACGATTCCGGCTCATACACGACCGGTATGACGACTTCTCCTGGGCTTGGACGTGGAACCTCTTGCACGAAATATACCCCGATGCCTATGGCAAGGACTTTATCCCGTCACTCTGCCTGCCCGTCATCCGGAAATGGGAAACTGCCGCCACGACACTCAACCGGCAAATCATAGCCGATGCCACAAAGGACATCTCGACAGGTTCTCTTGCCGGTTTCGGTATCGACGGCGGTGAGGAAACCGCCGTGGACGACGCGTTGGCCGTCCGAGGCACCGTACAACAATGCGGTATCATCCAAGAGTTGGAAAAGCAACAAACGGAAATCAAAGAAAAGGCCGGATACTGGCTGCATAAATTAACCCTCTAACCCCATACGACTATGAACAGACAGCAAAACCCTTCACCGGAAAACCGTACTTCACGTGTAATGACAGCGTGGCCGGACGCCTTGAAACTGTTCTTTTTCGGCTTCTGGATGTTTTTCGGCATTTATTACGGCGACGTGCTTTACATCGCCCAACAGTACAGTTTCTTCAGCACAGCCCAAGGAGCCATGCGCCCGCTATGGGAAACCTCTTACGGTTCGTTGTGGATCATCGGGCGTGCCTTGCTCCAAGCGTTCCATTCGCCCTTTTGGGGCGGTGCCCTCCTGTCGGGCATGCTTACCCTCATCTCTTGGCTGTTCGGTTATGTCTTCAGGTTGCGCGGCCGGTTCGGATACCTGAAATACATCCCGGCATTCGTTTTTATTTATGTGGTCGTCTACCACGGTTTCGACATTTACTATCAGGCGGAAACGGGCAAACTGCTCGGCATTCCCTTCTGCATCCTCCTCATTCTGGCCTGCCAAGCCGCCTTCGTACGTTCTTTCAGCCGGAAAAAACTCTCGGGATTGTTCACCCCACCGGCTTACAACCGTCCGCTCGACGAATGGAAAGCCATGGGATTCATCCTCATCTTGGGAGCCGGTGCCGTGGGTATGAACGAATGGCAACGCCCCTACGTGCGCCCTACTGCCAGGATGCAGCGCGAACTGGAACGGCAGGATTGGAAGGGCATGCAAGCCACCGCTTCCCGCTCCGACCTGACCTACGGCACGGTGGCGGCTTACTATGCCATTTCGCGGATGGAAGACGAAAACGACGTGCCCAAAGTACCCATAGACATGTTACCGCCGACAAGCCACCCTATTTACCTGCATAACCGCGACGGCAACCTCGAAAACGCCCGGAATTACTTCCTGATGGACTACTGCATCGCTTCGGAACAATACCCCATCGCTTACGAACTGGGCAAAGCGGACTTGAATACCAACGGCCCGTCTCCACTCCTGCTCAAACAGATGGTACGGATTTGCCTGGCCTTACATAAAAAAGAAGAAGCACGTTCTCACCTGAACGTGCTCCGTACGCTTCCTTTCGAGAAGGATTTCATCGAGACCTACGCCTCGGAGGCGCAGGAATAGGAAAAAGGGATTCCCTCCTCCCCTCCGGGCTTATTCCGTCCGCTTGACAGACAAGACCAGTTCGGCGGACTTCAGTCCTTTAGCTTCCGCTTTCAGGCGGAGGGTTCCGGCTTGTCCCTTTTCCGCCACGATGGCGGTCATCTGTCCGTTGAACACCGGCATTTGCGGCCGGCCGAACGGTTCAAGACACACGGAATTGCCGTTGGCTCCGGCCTTGTAATACCCTGCTCCACGGACAGAAAACTTCACCGTATGCTGTGCGTCGGGACAGAGGTTGCCCTCGCGGTCCACCACGCTGACCGTGACAAAAGCCAAGTCCTCATCCCGCAAATCCGCGTCCAACGTGTCCTTGTCGGCCTTCAATACGATGCGGTAAGGCTTACCTGCCGTACGGACGATCTGCTCCGCACGCTTCCGTCCGTTTTCGTCGTAGGCCACAGCCTTCACCTCGCCCGGCTCGTAGCGCGTGTCCATCCACATCAGCCGGTAACGTTTCTGGCGGGCCAAAGCACGGCGTGCCTCATCGTTTTCCGTCTTGTCGAGCTTGACGGTGGTGTCTTTCGTACGTTTCCCTTGGCTCTTGCCATTGATGAAAAGTTCCACCGTGGGATAATTGGTGTACACGAATACCGGAGTCACCTCGCCTTCACGCCCCGGCCAGTTCCAGTGCGGAAGGATGTGCAAGGTTTCCGCTGCCTTGTTCCATTGACTGCGGTAAAGGTAATAACGGTCCTTGGGCAGGTAAGCCAAGTCGATGATACCGAACAGCGAAGAATGGCTGGGCCAATCGTCATAATACGGCGTCGGCTCGCCCAAGTAGTCGAAGCCCGTCCACACGAACTCGCCCATGTCGTAGGGCAAATCCTCGTACAGGATAAAGTTATCCTCCGGCAAGTCGCTCCACGGGCAATGTTCCACATCGTAGGAAGACGACTGATGGTCGTCGTATTTCGCCCCGGCCTTGCGTTCCACAGGGAACTTATACACGCCGCGCGAGCTTACCGTAGAAGCCGTTTCCGACCCCAGCACCACTTGCTGCGGCAATGCCTTATAAGCTTTCCGGTAAAGATGGGAACGGTAATTGAAGCCCGGGATGTCCATGATGGCCGCCACGTGGCTCTTGATGGCGGCATCCACACGGTCCATGCCTTGCGTGCAGGGCCGCGTGGGATCTTCGCGGTGCACGATGTCCTGCATCATCCGACAAAGCTTCGCTCCCTGCGCCGAACCTTGGTCGGGCACTTCGTTGCCGATACACCACATCACGACCGACGGGTCGTTGCGATAATGACGCACCACGTTCACCAAATCGCGTTCCACCCACTCGTCGTAGTACTTGTTATAACCGTTGGCCATTTTCTTGGCTTTCCACTCATCGAAAGTCTCCACCATCAACAGCATCCCCATCTCGTTGCAGGCTTGCACCAGTTCCGGAGACGGCATGTTGTGCGACGAACGATAGGCATTGCTGCCCATGTCCTTCAGCATCTTTAGCCGGTAACGGATGGCCTGCATGTTCACCGCCGTGCCCAACGGTCCCAAGTCATGATGATTGCACGTACCATGGAAAACCAACCTTTTCCCGTTCAACAGGAAGCCTTTTTCAGGGACGACTTCAATCGTACGGATACCAAACGTAGTCTGGTAGGTGTCGCTCAAACGTCCCTGATAGTACACCTCCGTGTCCGCCCGGTAAAGGTTCGGATGTTCGCAATCCCACAACAGGGGGCGGTCCACCACGAAATCCTGTTCGAGCACGCCTTCGTCATACAGCGACAAAGCGGTTTCGCGCTCCGCCACTTTTTGTCCTCCGGGGGCACGCAGGACGGTTTTCAGACGGATGTCCTTGCAGTCCGTACCGTCGGGATATTCCAGTTCCGTACGCACCTTCACTTTCGCAAAATTCTCACGCACCGTCGGTGTGGTGACAGTCGTGCCCCATGTACGTACCCCGACTTTACCCGACACGACCAGATGCACGTTCCGGTACAACCCGGCCCCCGGATACCAGCGCGAACTTTCGGGTTCATTCTCCAAGCGCACTGCCAACACATTGTCTTTCGCGTTCACGGCATCCGTCACGTCGAAATAAAAGGAACTATAGCCATACGGCCAATTCCCCGCCTTCTTTCCGTTGACATAGACTTGCGCGTGGCTCATCGCCCCGTCGAACATCAGCACCACGCGCTTGCCCGTCCCGAAACCGGGCACGTCGAAATGCAGCCTGTACCAACCTACGCCTACGAAAGGCAGTCCTCCCGTACGTCCGGACTGGTTCTGGGCTTCTTTCTGCCCGTCCTGTTCGATGGCCATGAACTGACGATCGTTGTTCGCATCGAACGGCCCGCTTATCGCCCAATCGTGGGGCACGGACACGCGTTCCCACTTTCCGTCGTCCACCTGCACTCCGCCGAACGACTCATTGTCCACACGGGTGAACCGCCATCCGTCCCGCAGCAACACCGTTTCCCGTTCTCCACCGGCCTGCATCCCCAAACAGAAGAGCAAGCCCCACACATACAATAACAGTTTTTTCATATATCTTAGGTTAATGATGAATATATTCGTCAAGCCAGCGAATACACCACGTCCATGACTTTCCGCCCGATTCCCTCCGCCTCGGCCTGCGTGGCCGCCTCGGAATACACACGGATAATCGGTTCTGTATTGCTTTTACGCAAATGCACCCATTTGTCGGGGAAATCAATCTTCACTCCGTCGATGTCGTTCACCTCTTCGTCCTTATACATGTCTTTTACTTTCTCCAGAATGGCATCCACATCCGTCTCCGGCGTCAGGTCGATACGGTTCTTGACCATGAAGTATGACGGATAGGTGGCACGCAGTTCAGACATTTTCTTTCCCGTCCGGGCCAGATAGGTCAACACGAGGGCAATGCCGACCAATGCATCGCGCCCGTAATGCGCCTCCGGATAAATCACCCCGCCGTTGCCTTCCCCGCCGATCACGGCACGGGTCTCTTTCATCTTGGCCACCACGTTCACCTCGCCGACCGCAGCCGCACTGTATTCCCCTCCGCGCATACGGGTCACATCGCGCAAGGCACGGGTGGAACTCAAGTTAGACACCGTGTTCCCGGGCGTGTGCTGTAAAATATAGTCTGCCACCGTCACCAAGGTATATTCCTCGCCGTACATCGTCCCGTCCTCGCAGAACATGGCCAGACGGTCTACGTCCGGGTCTACCACGAATGCCAGGTCGTGGCCGCCTTTTTGCATCAAAGCCTTGATGTCGCCCAAGTTCTTTTCCAAAGGTTCGGGGTTATGGCCGAAGTTCCCCGTCGGCTCCGTAAACAGCCCCGTGACCTGCTCCACTCCTAATTGTTCCAACAACCGGGGCAGGATGATGCCGCCCACGGAATTGACCGTGTCTATGGCCACGCGGAAATGCGCCTTGCGAATCGCCTCCACGTCCACTAATTTCAGGTTTTTGACCAAGTCGATGTGCTTTTGGTCGTACGTCCGGTCTTCCCGATAGTGCCCCAGATGGTCCACGTCGGCATATTCAAACGCTTCTTCCTCGGCCAACCGCAACACTTCGTTTCCCTCCTCTTGATTGAGGAATTCCCCTTTTTCATTCAATAATTTCAAAGCATTCCACATCCGGGGGTTATGCGAGGCCGTAATGATGATGCCGCCGCAGGCTCCTTCCATCGTCACCGCCAGTTCGGTGGTCGGCGTGGAAGCCAGTCCGATGTTGACCACATCGAACCCCATGCCCATCAGTGTGCCGCACACCACATTCCTGACCATCTCGCCGGAAATGCGTGCATCCCGTCCCACTACGACGGTATTGCTCTTCACCGTAGTCGTCCGGCGAATCAATGCGGCGTATGCAGATGTAAACTTCACAATATCCAACGGGTTCAGCGTGTCGCCCACGCTGCCGCCGATAGTTCCGCGTATGCCTGAAATAGATTTAATAAGTGTCATATATTATTTATATTAATTAAGTTTCCCTGTACAAAGCATCCCATATTTTGGCAAAGTTAAGGAATCCGTACGAACCGGCATGCAAAGACAGCAAAAATTATTCATTATTATTTCATCCTTTCGCCCGAAAACATTACCTTCGTAGGACTTTGAACAAAATACTAATACGGACAATTATGCAAAAACTCGTAAGTACGCTCCTATGGGGAATAGCCTTCTTCAACACCATGCTCTTGGGGACAGCCATCTATGAGCATGCCGCATACCATGTGGTCTATGCCTGGAAAGAAAATGCCATCATACTTACTTCGTTGGCTTGGTATCCCTGCTTTTTACTATCTTCAATATCTCAAAAGCCCGCCAAACCAAATAAAACCTTTCCTCTCAAAGAAATCATAAGCCGCTTGGGCTATACGGTCTACGCCGGCGCACTAACTCTCATTATCGCGCTTACTTCAGCCTTCTACTTTATTTTATTACCAGACACTCCCGGGACAAAAATCCGGCATCTCGGGAAGACGTGGATATTCGTTCAACCTTACCCAGACAGCCCGGAAGGCTTTCGGGTTTACATTGATGACAACGGTTTTTCATACAAAGGAATGGCCAAAGAATACTATGGTGGAGGAAGAGGCCAACCTATCGTAAGGAAGTATGACGGAATAGGACTGTGCCAATGGAAAGACGGTGATGAATACGTAGGACTATGGGAGGAAGGCTTCCGCACCACCGGACTGTACCGTTGGACCGACGGTGCTTTTTATTATGGTAATTATGCTTACGACAACGGCTACGTCCACGAAGGGCGAGGCATTCGCGGTTATTCGGACGGATTGTTTCGACGGTACATTCAAAAATCATAAACGACACAGGTGGGGATACTATTATTGCCCGGACGGACGGAAGTTCTACGCCCGTTTCGACCATGGCGAAATGCAGTACCCTGCCAAACGGCTCAAACGGGAAAACAGCTATGTCATTTATTTCCCACGAAAAGGCCTGACGGGCTTTGGACGGTATTATTACGCAAAGGGAGGGGGGTATTACCAAGGATGGTTCAAGGACGGCCGTTTCCACGGCAGGGGCTTTCTTGCCGATGCAAGGAACAACAAAATAACCGAACGCAGATGGAACATGGCGGTTCCAACCGCAGAACCTGCACAGTTGTTGGCACAACACACCATCAAAGCCGCCCAAAAACAGAAGACACAAATACCGAAACGTATTGAGTTAAAAGCACACCGGAAGAACAAAGATTTACCAACCCCAAAAGCCGCAAACTCCACTCAAAAAGTCAAGGATACGGAAACGTTCACGACTGTCGGCGACCTGCCCCACAGAAAAATAAAGACCTACAAAGGAACGTACGGCAAAGGGCAAAAGCCAGAAGGGAAAGGCACGTGCACATTTGAGAACGGTGACATTTACTCCGGCCATTGGCACAACGGCCTGCGGCACGGATATGGGGAAATAAGATATGCCAACGGCGACGAATACAAAGGCGATTGGAAAGCCGGAAAGCGTACGGGAAAAGGTTGGTATTTCAAAGGAACCAAAGACTATGTCAAAGGGGACTTCCTTGACGGGAAGCCGCACGGCATTGCCATACGGTATGCCAACGGGGCAAGGACATACAACGGGCGTTGGAAAAACGGGAGGCCCCAAAGGAAAAAGTAGCAAAAAGGGACATGCCTGCACGGTTTTTTCATTTAAAAATGCTTGTTTTCCCCGAGAAAAGTATTATTTTCGCACATAACGATGCCGAAGCACCGTCTTCGGTGTTTCTTTTTAA
>QWCN01001562.1_pt1 | contig 34336 bp, 25 predicted proteins | sample 1972711 | NCBI WGS metagenome assembly QWCN01 (sample SAMN09866707, study PRJNA288562) | Human gut metagenome isolate term1_stool, whole genome shotgun sequencing... | isolation source: gut | host: Homo sapiens | place: USA: California
TTTGGAAAGCTGCGAACAGGGATTCGATAAGGTCGAAAGTCTTGGGAGGGGAAGGGGGAGGTTTGGATGGGGAGGGGGAACCTTTCTTCAGAAAGGTTCCCCCTCCCCCTCCAATCTTTCAATACAAAGAGCCCGTGCCGAGGAGGAGCAATCGGCACGGGCTCTTTGCGAGGGGTATGGAAGGAAGCGCCTTCGGAGGGGATGAAGGCGCTCCGGGGAGAGGGCTTATTCGGCGTCGACAAAGCCGCGGCTCGGAATTTCGGGAGAGTCGCTGCCCGCGATCTTGGAGAGATAGGTATTCCCAAGCGTTTCAATGTGTTTGGCCATGTTGCAGAAATAATTGTCGTGGACCTGTTCTTCATCCAGGATACGTTCGAACAGGCGGGCGCTCACGCTGTCGCCGTTGGTGCGACAGGTTTCCAGCAGCTTGTTGTAGGTTTCGATGGTGTCGTCTTCCACCTTCACGTTGAAGGGGAATACGTCCATAACCTTCTGCCCTTTCGTGATCTTGGAAGACAGCTCGCTGTTCGGCTCGCCGCCCAATTCCTTGATGCGTTCGGCAAATTGTTCGGCATGGCGCATTTCGTCGATGGCGATCAATTTGATCTTGCTGGCGAATTCGCCATAGTCCAGGTCATCCAGATTGTAGTGCTGGTTCATGTACTGATGCACGGCATACAGTTCCATGCTCCGAGCCTTGTTCAACACTTCAATAACCTTGGCCACGCGTTCTTTTTTGGCGGCTTCCTGTGTCATTCCTTGTATCCTCACTGAAGGGTGTTATGCTCCTGAACTGGTTTCAGTGTGCGGCAGGCAGATGTTGTCTTCAATGATTATAATGAATTAGCGTTGAAAACTCTCATACGCTCCCGTAACCGGGCGGAACAATGCAAAAAGCCCGCCGGTTGTCCGGCGGGCTTTGGCGTTTGGGCTGCGGGAGGGTCAGCGGGGATTGTTCGCGTCGTAGTCTCTGAGCGCCATGCTGACGATCTTGGAAAGCCCGATGAGGGCGATGAGGTTGGGAAGGACCATAAGGCCGTTGAACATGTCGGCCAGCTCCCACACGAGGTCCACTTGCAGCACGGAACCAAGCACGATGAAGCCCATGACGATGAGGCGATACGGCGTCGTGCCCTTGGTGCCGAACAGGTACTTGATGTTCTGTTCGCCGAAGAAATACCAGCCGATGATGGTCGAAAAAGCGAAGAAGAACAGGCAGACTGCCACAAAGGTGATGCCAAAGGAACCGAGGCCGCTTTCAAATGCCTTCTGGGTCAGGGCGATGCCGGTGGTGGAGCCGTCGATGGAGTTGGTCACGAAGATGACGAAGGCTGTCATATTCAGCACGATAAAGGTATCCACGAAAACGCCGATGATGGCGACAAAGCCCTGTTGGGCGGGATACTTCACCTTGGCGACGGCATGGGCGTGCGGGGTGGAGCCCATGCCCGCCTCGTTGGAGAACAGGCCGCGGGCCACGCCGTAGCGCATGGCTTCCTTGACGCCCGCGCCGATGATGCCGCCCGTGGCGGCGGCGGGATCGAACGTGCCCACGAAGACCATCTTCAAAGCCGGGATGATGTGGGAGGCGTTGGCTAACAGGACGATAAGCCCGCCGAGCAGGTAGAGGGCCGCCATGATGGGCACGACCTTTTCGGTAAAGGCGGCGATGCGCCCCATGCCGCCGAAGAACACGAACGCGGCGAGCGCGGAGATGATTACGCCGATGAGCAGCGGAGGCAGGGAAAAGGCGGTCTGGAAGGCATCGGCGATGGAGTTGGACTGGACCATGTTGCCGATGAACCCGAGCGCGATGATGATGGAGATGGAGAAAAAGGCCGCCAGTTTTTTACTGCCGAGGCCCTTTGAGATGTAGTAGGCGGGGCCGCCGGTGACATGGCCTTGATCGTCCGTGGTCTTGTAGGTCTGGGCGAGCACGGCTTCCGCGAAGATGGTGGCCATGCCGAAGAAGGCCGCGATCCACATCCAGAAGATGGCTCCGGGGCCGCCCATGGCGATGGCGGTCGCAGCGCCCGCGAGGTTTCCTGTGCCCACCTGCGCGGCGATGGCGGTGGCGAGGGACTGGAAAGAACTCATGCCTTGCTTTCCGGCCCGTTCGCCGTGCAGGGTCAGTCCGCCGAATGTCGACTTAACGGCAAGGCCGAAACGGCGGATCTGGATGAAATCCAGTTTCAGGGTAAAGTAAATGCCCACGCCGCACAACAGCGGAATCAGGCAGTACATTCCCCACAGAAACCCATTGATTTCGGACACGATTTTGGTCAACTGTTCCATCACGGGACTCATTCTCCTGCAAATCGAAGGTTACGGCGTCGTGACCGCACCCGCCCTCCTCCGGCGAGCGCGGCTTCCCGAACGGAAAAGACGCTTTTGCTATTCTAAAGCGTCTAAGCCTTTGTTGAGTATAAGTAAACAGACGATTTTTTTAGAACGGGGAGAAAAAACTGTGCAAAACGAAAGTATATTTTTTAATATATTGATATATTTATATAAAAAGAATCTTGAACGGTGAGGGAGGCTATGAGGGGAGAATGGCTTTATCTTTTTTGTCGACAGAGGGTTGGCTCCAGTTTCCTCTTTTACGCAATCCATTACGGGAAAGGTCCAAAGTGGGAATGGAAAAGGGAAACCCTTTTGTGCGGGGGACACGCCCCTGCCCGTGGAGATTATCATCTTGACGTCCGTTGCTCCCGAATTCATTATGCCGTCATGCTCGTATCCGTACTTTGTTCATGGTGCCGCAAGGCTGTCCGTTCTGTTTTCCGGAATGGGGCGATCCGTGCGTATGCAGTGGGATTCGCCCTGTGTCTGCTGTTGTCCGGCTGCCTTTTCGGTTCGGGGAACAAGCAGGATACGCTGCAGCCCATGACCGATGAGGCTCCCAATCCCGCCAAAAAGACGATACGCTACAGCGTAAGGCTCCAGTCCGACCCGCAGAACGGCGATCTTGTTTCGGAACTTCGGGAGAACAGCCAGCTTGTCTGGCTGCATGACGATCTCCCCGACAGCCGCGTGGGGCTTGAGCGCCGGGCCCTCGAAGATGTGGAAACGGCCCGCAAGATTTTGCATTCGCAGGGGTACTATGACGGTACGGTGCGCCATCACATCAATTGGGAGGCGCAGCCCCCGGAAGCCTCCATCACGCTGAGGCCCGGCGAGCGGTATGTGATGGGGCCGACGAAGCTGCGTTACGAGCGCACCGGGCCAGCGGGCGAACCTGTGGACAAGGATTTGCCCGAATCCGTCCGTGGCATCGATTTTATGGAAAACGCTCCTGACACGCTGGAGGCGTTCGGGCTCGCCAAAGGAAGCCCCGCCGAGGCGCAGACCGTGCTCAACGCCGTTACCTCGGTGGTGACGGCCATGCGCAAGGCGGGCTATCCGCTCGCGGAACAGGGCAAGGCCCGGTACGTCATCGATCGTTCCACGCATACCCTTGAAGCGGACGTGCTCATCAAAACCGGTCCGCTCCTGCGCATGGGGCCGGTGCTGATCAAGGAAGAGAACGTCAGGCCGGCCGACAACCCCGACGCGCCCGGCGCTCCGGCGGTCAACGAGGATTATCTCAACAAGCTGAGCCCGTGGATTGAAGGGCAGTACTGGAACGACGACCTGTTGAAGGAATACAGGACCACGTTGCAGGAAACCGGCCTGTTCAGCGCCATTGATATGAAACCCGCCCGCCTTTCCCCCGAACAGGCGAAGGCGGCGGGGTGGACGGACAGATCGCTTGCCGAGGCCGGTTTTTCGGAGCTGCCTCTGGGGGATTCTTCCGATGCACCTTCCCCGGCTCCTCCGGCGGACCCTCCGGCGGGGGGAACCGGGAAGAAGGCGGCTGGCTCTGACATGCCGATCTGGATGACGAGCGACGGGACTACCCCGGTAAGCCTTACCGTGCGCGATGCGCCGCCGCGTACCGTGAGCGGCGGCTTGCAGTATTCGACGGATACGGGTTTCGGCGTGCGCGGGGCGTGGGAGAACCGCAACCTGTTCGGCGGCGGGGAACAGCTCCGCGTGACCGCCCCCATTTCTGAAGACTCGCAGTCGCTGAACGCCTCGTTCCGCAAACCGGCCTTCGGCATCCGGGATCAGGCATTGGTGGGCGAGGCGTGGGCCATCAACGAGACGACCGACGCCTACGACCAGAGTGCCTTGTCTTTCGCGGCGGGCCTTGAGCGGCGCTTCCGCAAGGACTGGCGCAACTGGTGGGCCAGCGCGCGCGTTTCGGTGGAAGCGGGGAGCCTCAAGGACAACTACCGGGGCAGGCGGACGTACAGCCTGCTCGGTTTTCCCCTGTCCGTGCGCCGGGATACGACCAACAGCCTGTTGAACCCGACCACCGGGACGCGGGTGACCCTCGAGGTGACGCCGTATACGGGCACGTTCAACGGCCCTCTGACCACCGTGCGCACCCGGCTGGACGCCAGCGGCTACTGGTCTCCGGGGTGGGATCGGCTTGTGCTCGCCGGACGCGCCGCCGCGGGAAGCCTCACTGGCGAAAATGTCCGGAATATTCCGGCCTCGTTGCGTTTTTACAGCGGTGGGGGCGGCTCGGTGCGCGGCTACAAGTACCAGTCGCTCGGCCCGCATGACAGGAACGGCGATCCGCTCGGCGGGCTCTCCTTTACGGACGTGAGCCTTGAGGCCCGGTTCAGGATCACCGAGTCGTTCGGCATCGTGCCGTTCGTGGATGGCGGCATGGTCTATGAGACCACCATGCCCGACTGGGGCCGCGATCTTTCGTGGGGCGTGGGCCTTGGTTTCCGGTATTATACGCTGATCGGCCCCATCCGGCTCGACATAGCCACGCCGTTGCAGGACCGCGACAACAACAAGGCGTTCCAGATTTACCTCAGCATAGGGCAGGCGTTCTGATGACCGTACCTCCCTCCCTTCGGCGCGCCGGGCGCATCCTTGGCTGGAGCCTGCTCGGGCTTGTCCTTGTCCTGTTTTTTGCCCTTGCCGGGGGCATGGCGTTTCTGCGCACCCAGCCCGGAGAGCGCTGGATCGCGGATACGGCTGTTTCCGTTCTGAAAAATGTGGGTATTGAAGCTCAGATCGGCTCGCTGGAAGGCCCGCTGCCGTTTTCTCTGCATCTGCGGGAAGTGCGGCTTGCGGACGGGCAGGGCGTTTGGCTGGACGTGCCCGAAGCCACGCTGCGCATCGGTGCCGGTGCGTTGCTGCGAGGGCATCTGCTGGTGGAGGAATTGAGTGTCCTCAATGCCAGTATGCCGCGCGTGCCTGAGTTCCCGCCAGCCGATCCGCCGCCTCCGCCGTCCGATCCCTTGGAGCTGCTGCGGCCCTCCTTCCTGCAGCCGTTGGCTTCGGACATTGCGGGGTATTTGAAGCTGGCGACGGTCGGAGAACTGCGCATCGAGCGGTTCCGGCTCGGGCAGGCCGTGGCGGGGATCCCCATTGAGGCGACGCTGGAAGGCTCCGGTCCGCTGACGGATTTCCGGAGTGAGCTGGAGTCCACGCTGTACCATCCGCAAATTGAGAAGGCTGGGTGGACGGCTGAGCCGTTGCTGGCCCTCTCCGGCGCCCTGAACCTCGGCAACGAGGGAAACTGGCTGTCGGACGGCGTAAAGCGCCCGCAGCCCGAAGAGCGGCCCGACGCGGGGGTGGGGCTGGATCTGCGGCTTGCCGTCCCTCGCGCTGCCGGAAATGGCGGAGACGAGGCGCAGGGGGCGCAGGATGCCCCGGAACAGGGCTCGCTGCGGTTGTTGCTGACGCTGGCGGGCGCTCGGTTTTCCGTGCCCGAGCTGATGGCGGAGGTGCCGGGCGGGCTGGTTACCGGGCACGGGCTCTTTTTCGATGATGCGAAGGTCGGCGGCGATCTGTCCGTTTTGTTGAGCGATCCCGATGCGTTGATGCGGCTTGTCGCCGCGTTGACGGGTGAGGCGCAGGCCGGGCTGCCGCTGGCTTCGGCGAATCTTGAGGCCACGCTGTCCGGAACGCTGGATGCGCCAGGGCTGGTGCTGAAGGCCTCGGTGCCGGGGATCGTGCTGGATGCGGCGCAGCCGGATGCCCGTCTGGACGTGGCGTCTTCGTGGACGCTTGCCGTGCGGTCCCTGCTTTCCGAGCCTTCCGTAACGGCCGATGCGACCGTGAACCTCGGCGGCCCGTTTGTCCGGAAGGCCATGTCCGCCAATCAGGCCGCAAAAAACGGCAAAGAAGGCGAACGCTCCGGCGAAGTGCCGATCAGGCTGCATGTTGAAGCCTCCGAAACGGCGGAAACGCTCACGGTGAAGGCGCTGCGCGTGGAGTCGGAATGGCTCGCTCTGGCTGGCGACGCTTCGCTGGAAACGGCGACGGGCAAACTTGCGGCGGCACTCCGGCTGGATATGCCTTCGCTGCGCAAGCTGGCGCAGTTCCCGCCCGTGGCGGCGTTGCTGACGGATTCGCCGTTCCGTGAGCTGGCGGGCACGGTAGGCGTGAAAGCCGACGTGCGCCGCGCCGCCGCGTCATCGCCGTTTGCCGGGACTTTGAGCCTCAAGCTCGCGGATATGCGCTGGGGGCTTGCCCAACTTCAGGATACGGTGGGCGAGACGGCTTCGCTCGGCGTATCGTTCAGCGCGCAGCCGGAATCCGGCTCCGCTTCCGTCAGCGATCTGACGCTCAAAGCCGGTCAGCTCAGCGGCAAGGGGAATGCCTCCACCGACGGCAAGAAACTTGATGCGGCCTTGTCCCTCGCGCTGTCTTCCTTGAAGGGGATAGCTCCCTCCCTGTCCGGCCCGCTTGAGCTCAAGCTCCGCGCTTCCGGGCCGCTGCTCTCGCCCGGCGGCGAACTGACGCTTGCCAGCCCGCATCTGGGCGTGGAGACGGCCACGCTGGAGGGCCTGCGCGTGCGCCTCAGCACGCCGTCCGTCGGAGTTGCGGGCGGCAAGGGTACGTTCGATGTTTCCGCCACGCTGAGGGATGCGTCCGTCAAGGCGCTGCAGGCGGGCGCGCCGTTGCGCTTTTCCACGGAATGGCAGTTCGCGGCTGACCGTTTCAGCCTGCACAAAACCAGGCTCGACGCCCCCGGCATAGGGCTCTCCGGCACGCTGGACGCCCTGCCCGCCAAACGGCGGCTGGATGGCGGGTTCCGGCTGGCGGTCACGGACTGGGCGGCGCTGTCCTCGCTTACCGGCGTGCCCCTGAATGGTTCCGCAGCGGTTGCCAACGTGTCTTTTTCGCAGGCCAAAACCCAGCAGCTTGCCGCGGATTGGTCGTTCGGCGCGCTCAGTGCCGGTTCGCTTTTTTCCGTGCGCACCTTCAAGGGCAATCTTCGGCTGGATGACCTGTTCGGCAAACAGGGGATCGGCCTGTCCGCCTCCCTTGGGAACGGCTCCGCGTCCGATTTCCGCTGGCGGAGCGGCAAGATCGATGTGTCCGGATCTCTGAAAAGGCTTCAGGCGTCCGTGGCCCTCCAGGGCAAGACGTCCGCCGACATCAGATTGGCAGTCGACATTGCCGGGCAGAAGGCGCAGGTGGAACGCCTCACGTTCACGGACAGGCGGAAACGGACGCTTGTGGGCGTGCGTTTGAATCGGCCCGTCAACATTGCCTTCGGCAACGGGCTGTCCGTGGACAACCTCGATCTGTCCGTGTTGCCGCAGGGCACGCTGACGGCCTTGGGGAGCCTTGACGGGCGCAAGCTCGCCCTTGAGGCCCGGTTGCGCGACGTGGCCATCAATATGGCCCGGCTGTTTACGGACGTGCCCGTGCCCGACGGCCTGCTCAACGCCGCCATCGCCCTGTCCGGCACGCCGTCGCAGCCGAGGGGCACGCTGGACGTGTCCCTCAGGAACATCGCGTTCCCGGAGAGCGACATGCCCCCCGCCGCCGTGGATATCAACGGCACGCTCCAGTCTTCCGCCCTTGTCCTCAATGTGAAGACGGACGGTATGGGGACCTCTCCGGCCACAGGAACGCTTTCCCTGCCCTTGAGTTTTTCCGCGTCCGGCGTGCCGTCCCCGGCGCTGAACAAGCCGTGCTCCGGCAACGTCAACTGGGAGGGCTCGCTGGCGTCGCTGTGGCGGTTCGTGCCGCTCGCCAACTCCAGCCTCACCGGGCAAGGCTCCCTTAATGCCACGCTGTCCGGCTCGCTGTCCGCTCCCGAGCTTTCCGCGTCGCTCAAGATCGAAAAGGCCGCCTTCGAAGAGATCCTTCTCGGCCTCGCCCTGTCCGACATCAACCTTGATGCGTCTCTCCAGTCCGGAGGGATGTCCCGTTTGTCCCTTTCCGCTACGGACGGGCAGGGCGGCGCGATCAACGTCAACGGAACCATCGGTCCGCTGGCGTCCGGCCTGCCCCTTTCGCTGCATGGGACGATCAAGGAGCTTGCCCCGCTGCACCGCAACGATCTTTCCGTCACCCTTTCGGGCACGGCGGACATCGTCGGGCCGGCGACGTCGCCCGATGTTCGCGCGGCCATCACCGTCAATAAGGGGCAGTTCCAGATCGTCAGCTCATTCGGCACCAGCATCCCGACGCTGAACGTCGTGGAGGCCGGGCAGGAGGAGAGCACCCCTTCCTCCTCCGGATCCGGGCCGAAACTTGACGTCAACGTGCTCATCCCGAACCGTTTCTTTGTGCGCGGCAAGGGGCTTGAGAGCGAGTGGAAGGGCAACCTTCAGGTTTCCGGACCCGCGACGAATCCCGTGGTCACGGGGTCCATCAATTCCATCAGGGGGCAGTTCAGCCTGCTCGGCAAGCAGTTTACCCTGAGCCGGGGCGACGTCGAGTTCAGTGGGGCCACGCCGCCCGATCCGCTGCTCAACGTGCTCGTCACCTACGCGGCGGCGAATATCACCGCCGAAGCCACCGTAAGCGGCCCGGCCTCGTCTCCGACATTGACCTTGTCCAGCCAGCCTCCGCTGCCGCAGGATGAAGTGGTGGCGCAGGTGCTGTTCGGGCAGAGCGCATCCAGCCTCGGGCGCATGGAGGCGATCCAGCTTGCCGCCGAACTCGCGTCGCTGTCGGGGTTCGGTTCCGGCGGCATGGGGGTTCTCGGCGAAGTGCGCGACACGCTCGGTTTCGACGTGCTCCGGTTCGGGAGTATGCAGAACGGGCCCAAGCAGCAGACGAGCCGCAATGTCGGCCTGTTGCAGCCGCCGGGACAGAACAGCGGGGCCAGCGCGCAGGAGGACTCCATCCCGTCCCTTGAGGTGGGCAAGTATGTCTTGGACAACGTCTATGTCGGCCTGGAGCAGGGGATGAACGGTGATGCCAGCGGCGTCCGCGTCGAAATTGAGCTCGCCCCCAACCTTAACCTCGAAGGCGTTTCCACGCCCCAGGGTTCCGAGGTGGGGCTGAACTGGAAGAAGGATTATTGAGGAAGGAAGAAGGAGAGTACTTCATCTTTTAACATATTGAAAACTCTGAACAGGGATTCGATAAACACAAAAGTCTTTGAAGAGGAGAGGGTGGGGTTTGGGGAGGGGGAGGAGAAACGTGGGGGTGCTCCCCCCTTCTTCAGAAAATTTTTCCTCCCCCTCCCCAATGCTTCTCTCCCCCTGTTCCTCTTAACGTGCGGTACGGGTCGCGTTGAGGACGGCGAGGAGGGCGACGCCTACGTCAGCGAAAACGGCTTCCCAGAGGCCGGAGAGCCCGACCACGCCGAGGATCATGAACAGCCCCTTGATGCCGAGCGCCATGACGATGTTCTGCCAGACGACCACGCGGGTCTTGGCGGCGATGGAGAACATTTCCGGCAGGCGCGAGGGCGAGTCGTCCAGAATGACCGCGTCCGCCACTTCAATGGCCGCTTCCGAACCGAGGCCGCCCATTGCCACGCCGACACCGGACATGGCGAGTACAGGGGCGTCGTTGATGCCGTCGCCTACAAAAAGTACGGACTGACGGGGGCCGAGCGATTCCAGCTCGGCGGCCTTGCCTTCGGGAAGCAGCCCGGCGCGGTACCCGTCGAGATGCAATTCCTTGGCGACGATGGCGGCGCTTTCGGGGCGATCGCCCGTCAGCATGACCAGCCTTTCAATACCTTGACCGCGCAGTGATTCGATGGCGGGAGCGGATTCGGGCCGCAGTACGTCCGATACTTCAATGGCCCCGAGATAGGCATTGCCGACGGCGACATAAACGACGCTGCCCTGACCGGCTGGGAGCGAGGGCACGCTGATGCCCGCATCCTGAAGCAGGAGCGCGTTGCCGACGAGGAGCGTCCGCCCCTTATGCTCGGCGGAGAGGCCCTTGCCGGGGATTTCCCTGGATTCCACCGCTTCCAGAGCAAAACCGTGCGAGCCGGGAGCCGTCTTCATGATGGCGCGGGCGATGGGATGCGTCGAGCGGCTTTCCACCAGCCGGGCGGCGTTGAGCACGTCTTCCTCGGAAGCTCCCTCGGCGGGCAGGACGCGGGTTACTTCAAAGACGCCTCGGGTCAAGGTTCCGGTCTTGTCGAAAGCCACGGTCTTGATGTTGTGCAGGGCGTCGAGCACATGCCCGCCCTTGACGAGGATACCTTTCTTGGATGCGGCGCCGATGCCGCCGAAGTAGCCGAGCGGAATGGAGATCACGAGCGCGCAGGGGCAGGAGATGACCAGCAGGACAAGCGCCCGGTACAGCCATTCGTCGAACGTCCCGTGCCCGGCCAGCGGCGGGATGATCGCCACCAGCGCCGCGATGAACACCACGGCGGGCGTGTAGTAGCGGGCGAAGCGGGTGATGAAGCGTTCGATGGGGGCCTTGTTCGCGGAAGCCTGCTCGACGAGCTCAAGGATGCGGGCCACGGACGAGTCGGCGAAAAGGGAGGTCACTTCCACGGTTATCGCACCCTCAAGGTTGACCGTCCCGGCGTAGACCTGCTTGCCCGCGCCCACGGACACCGGCACGGATTCGCCGGTCAGGGGGGACGTATCCACCTGCGAGGAGCCGGTCAGAACGGTTCCGTCCAGCGGGATTTTTTCGCCGGGCTTCACAAGGATGCGCATACCGGGCCGGATTTCCGCGGGATCGGCGTCGTTCACCATCTGCCTGCCGTCTTTTTCCTCGACCAGATGCGCCACTGTGGGCCGTGCCGCCAGCAGCGCCCGGATGGAGCGCCGCGAGTTGCCCGCCGCGCGATCCTGCAAGGCTTCGCCGATGGAGTAGAACAGCATGACGCCCACGGCCTCGGGCAGTTGGCCGATGGCCGCAGCCGCGATGGTTGCGCCGCCCATCAAGGTGTATTCGTTGAAAAAGTCGAACTTGAGCAGGCTTTGCAGGCCCTTCTTGAGGACGGACAGGCCGCAGAGCAGGTAGGGGATGCCGAAGAATACCGCCTTGGCGACGAACGGGGTCAGCAAGGCGTCGAGGCGCTCCTCGAAGATCATGCCGACGGCGAACAGGGCTGCGGCGATCCAGAGCTTGTATTCGGAACGGAGCAGGGAGGGCTGCGGTTCGCTGCTTTCCGGAAGCGGTTCGTTTTCGTCCAGCTCGGAGAACAGGGTGCCCGGTTCGATGGCGTCCGCAAGGCGGATCATCGCCGCGAGTTCGGGCTGTTCGCCTTCGACGCGCAGCCGGGCGCTGTCGAGGTTGATGGCGGCGGATTTCACGCCGGGGAGTCCCGCGATGGCGTCTTCGATCCGGGCGGCGCACCCGGCGCAACGGAGATTGTGTACAACGTAGCGCTTAGTCATGTTTTTCCTCTTCTTGCGGCGCGTTTTCGAAGCGCTGGGCGAGCGAATGCACTTCAAGGGAATGGAAGCAATCGGATTCTCCGTGCCCGAAGCCGCAGGCTTCTTCGGCGCGCAGGATTTCCGCGATGCGGGCTTCATCCTCGATGATGGTCGGGTCGTTGGTGAGGGAATCCTTCATCCATGCCAAGGCTTCCCGGATGTTGGGGCGCGGAGAGTCGTCCGCAAGCCGGTAGTAGACCCAGCGGCCCTGTTTGTTGCTTTCTATGAGGCGGGCCTGCCGCAGGATCGACAGGTGCTTCGAGGTCGTGGACGGAGCCAGATCCAGAAAGGCTGTGACTTGGCATACGCAGAGCTGGCGGCCTCTCAGAGCCATGAGGATGCGTATGCGGTTTTCGTCGGCAAGCGCGCGGCAGGTGGTCAGGAAGTCGAACATGGCGTTTTCCTTTTTGGGAGGGAGGTGGGAGTGGTGAGCCGGGGGAAGGGAGAAGGGCCCCTTTGGAAAGAGTCTTCTTCTCCCCTCCCCCGAACCCCCTCCCCTCATCCCCCAAAACTCTTTGGCTGGTGGGGAGGCGGCTCGGGAGGAGTTCCGTTGCACGTCGTTCTTAATTCGTTGATTAACGAAATATGATGTATGATGAGGATTGTCAATAATGGGAAAGTGCAAAGGGGAAGGGATACTTGGGGGTGGGAAGGTATCTTGCTGAAAACACAGAGAGAAAAGGGCTGATCTTTTTTGAAGAACAGCCCGTGATGAGTCTGGAAAGAGAAGGGGAGGCATTCGTGGATCGGATAGGCTGTTCCCGGCTTTGGGGCAAGGCCTTCTTCATATTTCAGAGCCTTTCAAAGGCGTTCCTCTCCAGAAAAATCTGTGAGTAGGGATTCGATACATGGAAAAGTCTTTTGGGGAAGGGAGGGATGGGGGAAAGGGAGGAAAACGCATGGGGACACGCCCCCTTTTTCTTCAGAAACGTTTTCCCTCCCTTCCCCAAGAGTTTCATGAGTTCAGCTTGTTCCGTTCCCTTCGCCCCAGAACAGGCGGATAACCTCGTCCGAGGCCGGGCGGCCGCACTTCGCGCCGATGACGAACGCCGCGAAGGCGACGATGGACGTGGGCACGATGGCGTGGATGCCGCCCATGCCGGGCTTGAGGATGCTGAGGACGAAGAAGCAGGCGACGCCCGCCACGATGGAGGCGACCGCGCCGGAGGCGTTGGCTTCCTTCCAGTAGAGGCCGAGGATGATCGGCCAAAGGAAAACGGCCTCAAGCCCGCCGAACGCGAAGAGGTTGATCCAGACCAGCAGATCCGGCGGTTCAATGGCGGCGGCGAAAACGATGAGCCCGATGACGGCGGTACAGACGAGGCTCATGGTTTGCAGGCGTGCGGGCGTCATGCGCGACGCGTCGCCTTTCAGCCCGTAATGGATGTACAGATCCTTGATGATCGCGGCGGAGGCGAGCAGGAGCATGGAGTCCACCGTGGACATGATTGCCGCCAGCGGCCCGGCGATGAACACGCCCGCCCAGAAGGGCGAAAGCAGCTTCATGATCAGCGTGGGCATGGCCAGATCCCCTGCGGGCAGATCGGGGATGACGGCGCGGCCGAGCGTCCCGGCAAGGTGCACGCACAGGAGGAGGAACCCGATGATGAGCGTACCCATGATCATGGCGTCGTGCATGGACCGCGAATCTTTGTAGCCCATGCATTTTTGCGAGGTCTGGGGCAGGCCGAGGATGCCGAGGCCCACGAGTACCCAGAAGGACAGGATCATGGGCTGCGGGACCGTACCGCCGGGGCCGGTGGGCGTGATCAGGCCGGGATCGATGGCTTTGAGGGTGGCGACGCACCGTTCCATGCCGCCGCCCGCGTTGACCACGGCGACGAGCACCACGACGGAGGCGAAAACCATGACCATGCCCTGGATGGCGTCCGTGAGCACCACGGCCCGGAAGCCGCCCACGGCGGTGTACAGGATGACCGTGAACCCGAACAGCGCCAACCCGACGATGTAGGGATAGCCGGTCACGGCCTGAAAGAGCCGCGCCCCTCCGATGAACTGGGCCAGCATGGCCGCCATGAAGAAGACCAGCAGGGCCAGCGAGCAGAGGACGACCACGGCGTCGCTGCGGTAGCGGGCGCGCAGGAAGTCGGTCAGGGTCACGGCGCGGGTTTTGCGGGCCATGATGGCGAAACGCTTGCCGAGCACGCCGAGCGTGAGAAAGGTCGTGGGGACCTGAATCATGGCCAGCAGGACCCAGCTCAGGCCGAGCTTGTAGGCCACCCCGGGGCCGCCCACGAAGCTGCTCGCGCTGGTATAGCTGGCGATGATGGACATGGCGAGCACGAAGCCGCCCATGGAGCGGCCGCCGATGAAATATTCCTCGATGAACCCGTGGGAGTCCGAGGTCTTTTGGGACTGCTTCCGGGCCCACAGCGCGGCGAGGAAGGACAACGCCAGATAGATGACGACCGGGACGATGGTGCTGAGCTGGGCCATCAGAAGGCCTCCGGATGGCGTTCGTCGGTGACTTCAAGGCCTTCCCGCTTTGGGGCGCCGCTTTCCTCATCGAGAGGGATGTCTTTAAAGAACCGGCGGACCATGAACCACAAGAGCGCCGACAACAGCGGATACCCCGCGATGCAGCTCAGGAAAAACCATGCGGGCAGGCCGAAGATATAGGTATACCCTTCCGGGTCGCCGTCGCCGAGCCCGTAGGCGCACGCGTACCACCAGACGAAGTACAGGCCGTAGGCCCCCAGCGTCAGCAGGGCTTCGCGGTTGGCCTGCGCGTAGCGCCAATCCTGCTTGAAAGGTTTGTTCATGACGTTTCAGTGGGTTAGAGTGAAGGTCTGGACAGGGCGGCAGGCCGCACGGCGGAAAAACGGTTCGCGCTTGCGAGCTCGCTCACCATTCCCGCGTGTGACATGGGAATGGTGAGCGAGTGAACTGCCGGAAAGGGTTGTAACTTTTGAGGGGCGGCGGCGCAACCGCCTTTCGGTGGAGCAGGGACGCTAGGGCAGGATGTTGAGCCGTTTGAGCGCCGCTTCGGCGATGCCCCGGGCCCGCACGCCGGAGGCGTCCGGCCCTTGGATGTTCACGGCGAATGACCAGCGGTTATGCGGGGTTTCCACGCCGCCGACAAACCAGCCGATGATGCCCCTGTCGGCGTCGTCCGAGCCTGAGCCTGTCTTGCCCATGAAGCGCACACCGTTCCCGGAGGACAGCGTGATGTCTCGCTTGACGACGGCGATGTCCTCGGCGGCGAAGGGCAGGGAGCCGTTGAAGAGGGCGCGCAGGAGGCCGACCTGTTCGCGCGGGGAAATCTTGAGCGAGGACTGGAGCCAGAACCGGGTCAGCCCCCCGGAAATGTCGCGGTTGCCGTAGCCGATACGGTCCAGCTCCCGCTGCATCCGTTCCTCTCCGATGCCCGTTGCGACGCGCTGGAAATACCAGACCACCGAATGGCGCATGGCCGAGGCCAGCGTCTGGTCATGGTTCCACGCGGCGATGGAAGAGGGCTTGCCGTTCCATTTCATGAGGGTGCGGGCGTCGTCGCGGTCCAGGACGCCGCTGTCCAGCCCGATGAGCGCGTGGAAAACCTTGAAGGTGGAGCAGGGAGGAAGGCGGGTTTCGCTCAGGGCTTTGTTGAAGACCGTATAGCGGTCGGCCCCTTCGTCATACATGATGAATGTGCCGTCAAAGCCTTGGAAAATATCCGCCAAATCGGTTCGCTCGACGGTTTCCGACGCCCGCGCCACGGAGGCGAGCAGGACAAGCGCGAAGAAGGTGCCTATGATGATGTGTTTTTTCATGTCGCCTTCATAAAAAGGAAGCCCTCCGCCGAAGGTTTCGGTGGAGGGGAAAGGGCCTTCGGGACAACGAGGCCCCGGCTGTTTGGGTGATCACGGCTTGATGTAGGCGAAGTCTTCGCGTTGGAGGCGGACGATTTCCACGACGCCGGCGGGCACGACTTCGACGCAGGGGAGCAGGTCTTCCTTGGTGATGGGGACCTTCTTCATGGCGTTGGCGCACACGCGGAAGGAAACCCCGGCCTGAGCCAGTTTCTCGATGGCTTCGGTTTGCGCGTTGTCTTTCCGGGCGAGGAAGCGGGCCGCCCCGCCGTTGGCGAGCAGCACGACGGTGCAGGGTTCGCCGTTCAGCGCGGCGAGATAGTTGTTGATATTGCCAAGAGCCATGACGAAGCGGGATTCATCAGGCAGATCCACATGCACGAGCAGGTCGTAAAACATGATAGTCTCCTTTGACAGGGTGGCCTGTCCTGTTTTTGATGATGCCTGTAGGCAGAAGTACGGAATATTCACCTATAAGGCAATATGGAATAAATAGTATCAAACGAAAGCAGGTTGTCTCATCATAAAGATTCGTTCCTCCGGCGTGCGGGGGGCGGGAACAAGGAGCACGTTTCATGTCCAATCCGATTCATTCCACATCCGCAAAGTCCGTCCTGCCCATGCTGGCCATGCGCGGCCTGGCGACGGGGCTTTGCGCCGGGTGCGTGGTCGGGCTTCTCCGGTTGTCCCACGATCGGGCCGCTGCGCGTGTGGCGCTTTGGCTGGAAGAGTGGCGCGAGGTATGGTGGACGGTACCGATCTGGTTCGGCGTACTGGCTGCGCTGGCCGTGATCCTCAGGCGCATCGTCAGGGAGGAACCGCTCATCAGCGGCTCGGGTATTCCGCAGACGGAGTTGGCGCTGGCCGGGCGTCTATCCTTTACATGGTGGCGTGTATTGCTCGCAAAATTTTTAGGGAGCTGGCTGGCGTTGTTCGGCGGGCTTGCCCTTGGCCGGGAAGGCCCGAGCATCCAGATGGGCGGGGCCGTGGGCGCGGGGTTTCATGCGCTTTGGAGGCCGGCGGCTCCCCATGCCCTGACCGGAAGCCCCTATGTTGTGGCCGGGGCCGTGGCGGGCCTTGCCGCCGCCTTTGGGGCACCCGCCGCCGGGGTGCTTTTCGCCTTCGAGGAAATGAAGTCCCGGCGGGATACCTCGCTGATTGTGGCGGCGTGTGCTTCGGCCATCGGCGCGCACCTCATGATCCGCATTGTCTTCGGCATGGGGCGCATCCTTCCGTTTGCGGGGTTCGAAGCGCCTCCGCTGTCCTCTTTCTGGATCGTGGCGCTGGAAGGCGCCGTCTTTGGGGTGCTCGGCGTGGGATACAACAAGACCCTGCTGTGGCTTCACGATAGGGAGGCCGGACAGACGTTGATCCCGGATCGCTGGAGGGCCTTGCCGCCGCTGCTGCTCGCCGGATGCCTCGCGCTGTTCGCGCCTTTGCTGATCGGCGGGGGGGAGAGCCTGATCATCTTCGTGGGCGAGCACGATGTGGCGCTGAAGACGCTTATCCTTTTGCTCGCGTTCAAGTATCTGTTCGCCCAGTACAGCACCGTCGCGGCCATTCCGGGCGGCCTCCTTATGCCTATCCTGTGCCTCGGCGCGCTGTGGGGGAGGCTCTGGGCGGAGCTGCCCGTTTCGGCTTTGGCAGCGCATGGGCTGGCGTCCGGTTCGGTGCAGCCGTATGTGCTGTTCGGCATGGTGAGCTATTTTGCGGCAACGGTGCGCGCGCCGCTGACGGGCATTGTCCTCGTTACGGAGATGTCGGGCACGTACACCTGTCTTCCGGGCAGTTTGCTCGCGGGGCTGATCGCCTGTAAGGTAGCCAACCTCCTGCACTGTCCCCCTGTTTATGATTCCCTCAAGGAGCGTATCCGGCTATAAGGGACACCCCTTTGCTCTTTTCGTTATTCCGCTTATGGTGCCCTTTCCCTGTTTTCAAGGAGTGTTCCGTGCGGTTCTCTTGCTTTGCCCAGAAATCACCCGAAGGCCCGGAGGAAGGTGTCGAACACCTTCTCTGGAACGGCCAATCCATCGCTTTTACCATCCGTCGCGGATCGCCCCGGCGCAAGCGCACGCTTATCCGGGTGACCCGCGCGGGGAAGGTGGAGGTCATCCTTCCCCCGTTCCTGCTTCGAAAAGAGGCCTTCGCCGCCATTCAGTCACGAGGGGGGTGGATTTTAGATCGCTTACGTGAAATACAGAGTTATCCACAGCCGTCTCCGTTATATTACACAGATGGTGAGGAACATCTTTTTTTAGGGACCTACTGCCGGCTTCAACTTGTTGTATGTGGCGTCAAAAAAAATTTTTTGGCCTCCGATGAAAAAATTGGACAGTCCGTTGTTACTGGAAGATCACAACTTATTCAGTTAAGAGTGGATTCGGACGATCCCGAGACGGTACACAAACAGCTTTTCTTGTGGTATAAGACACAAATACAAAAGCATATAGCGTATAGATTAGCAGAGTTATGCCCCCGCATCCCTTGGCTTGCGGCGGTTCCCACGTGGCGTGTGCGCACGATGCGGCGTCGCTGGGGGAGCTGTACGGGAAGCGGGGTGATTACGCTCAATACACATCTCATTAAAGCGCCCCCGCAGTGCCTCGATTATGTTTTACTCCATGAAATAGCGCACTTGCAGGAACATAACCACAGCCAGCGGTATTACGCCGTCCTTGAGCGGCTGCTGCCCAACTGGAAGGCCGTCCGGAAGGAACTTGAAGCCTGGTCGCCGCTCGTGCTCAACTGATGCCGGCGCTCCCCAGGAAAGCCGGCTGGAGCGGTCACATCTGGGAAAGGAGCTCGGGGTAATCAAGGACGACCTTTTCCGGGACGAGGCCGTGTTGTTGGACGGGGACGAAACGGACACGTTCTTCCACCGTACAGGCTTTTCCGGTCTGGAAGAGCAGTTCGCCGCATTCGGGAAAACGCCGTTTCAGGCGGGCCCTGATGACGGGAGAGGCTTCCGAGCCCTGTGTGGCGTAGACCACGAAGCGATAGGTGGCAAGCCACTCCTTCCCTTGCTTGTGCAGCCCGGAAAGGTGCATGTCATCGCAATGGATTTCGGGAAGCGTCCAGGTCATGAGCAGTTCGAAGCGCTTTTGGAGCAAAGGAAGATCGGGCCGCCGATCCGGCCTGAGGAAAAGCCCGGCAAGCCCGGCGAGCAGGAAACACACGGAGAGCGGGAACAGGATTTTCCAGCGCGTGCTGACATTTCGGGCACAGCGCCGGAGCCCTTCAGGCCCGGAAGGGCCAAGTTGTGACAGGAGGGGGGTGATTTCGGCAGGGGTATTGGAAGGCACGGTTTTCCTCGGCGGCTACAGTGGCGATCGGTTCTTTGTTGCAGAATCCTTGGTAGGCGTCCATTACTTGAAGAGGGGAAAATTGTTAAATAGCATATTAGATATAGTTTTACTGTTGATCTTTGCCAGCGCATGTGCTTTTGTGGGCACATTCGCATAGGGACGCAACTTCGGGAACACGTTCCGGGACATACGGAATGGGTGCTGTTTCCGTAATCGGCTGGATGCCGGAGGGGCAACACGCTGGATGGGCTTCGGCGCAGGACAGTGCCGGGCCATGAGGGGAGTGTGGGAATACCGCGCTCGGGGGACCCTCTACACCAAAGATGGATATTGACATGAGACATCAGGAACGCAATGTTTCCGAGTTTGATGAAATCATAACCTATCCGCCGTCTGCCGCTCCTTCCGGGGAGAAACAGGTAATGAGCTGCGTTCAAGCTTTCACGGCGGCACTCGGTTTCGCTATGTCCGCGGGATGGGACTGGCTTCCGTCGATGCACAGATTGTGGCTTCGCGATTACATTGAGGCGGTCAGTATGCCGACGCCGTTCGGTTTTTTCGGCACGCTGTCGGGAAGTATTTTCTTTAAAATGATCATGCTGCTCGCGCTTTGTCCCGTCATGGAGCGTCTCTTTCTGGCGTTCCCGCTGGATCGAGTGGCCTTTCGCCGAAAGCCCTTTCCAAACGCCGACTATGCGTTGATCCCTCCGGCCATAAGAGAGCGCATTTATTTAAGTACGCCCCTCATCCTCGCTCAACTCTGCGCCATCCTTTTGCTGTTGCTATTGACGTTTTTCCTGCCGCCCTGTCTGGATGGCCTCATGCCGTGGCTGCTCGGAACGATTTCGGCTTTATTCGGCCTGATCTGGTTTGTGCTCGTGACCCTGCTGCCCGGAGTTTGGAGCTGTATCTCCTATGGCCTGGCAATCACGTTCAGCATCCTTATTTCCCTGCTTTTGGATGCGGCCCCGGTAGAGTCCCTGGCCCGTTTCAGGATGCTGTTTCCTCTTCTGTCGATCCCGTTGATATTCTTCGCCATGCCGCCTTCAGACGACATCCGGAGGCGTGTCCGGCGTCATCATCGCCAGCGCTTGTTCGGGCTTCGGGTCAAGGGCGTCCTCTTGCGCGGGCTGTTGCTGCGCCGCCTTTCCTATCTGGATATTCTCTCCAAGCAGGGAAGCGTCTATCTGGTTCTTTGCGTGTTCCCAATTATGTATGGTGTTCAAATTTTACTTGATTTTTCCATTGGTTGTCCGATGGTTTCCTTCAACCTGATGCTCGATCCGCCGTTGGAGCGACATGCCTTTCTCATCATGTCCGGAGAAATTTCCGGGGCGTTTCTCGCTTCGTCATTGATAGCCTTCTTCCCGAGCCACTCCTTGCTGGTCCCTATGCTCGGCCTGTCTCTGTTCGGATGCGGCTCCCTGCTGACCGCGGTTTTCCCTTCTCCGCCGTTGAATTCCGTAGCCTTTTACATCATGCAGCTGTCTTCCGGCTGCTGCGCAGCATTTGCCTTGTTTGTCCTGCACCAGTTCTTCCAGCGGAGCGGGTTCCTGTTCCGCACGTTATCCAGAGCGCTTTTCCTGCTGACGCTGTTCGGTTCCATGGGCGGGTATTTGCTGTGGAAGTTTGCGGATAATATCCACAACAGCTATCTCGGCTCACATGTGCTGTTCATGCATCTGTTGACCATCGGCGCCATTCTCGGCTTGTTCTTTGTGTATCTGATCCGGCGTCCGTTGCAGCACCTGATGGTCACGACGCCGAGGCGGTCGCTGGAAGAGGTGTTTGTGCCGATCATTCAGGAAGATCCGTTCGAACAGCTGACGCCCCGCGAACGCGAAGTCGCCGAACTGGTGCAGACCGGCATGAAAAATCTGGAAATCAGCGTGAAGCTCAACATCACCGAGACGACGTTGCGTGTCCACCTGCGCCGCATTTACCGGAAGCTCGGTATTCAGGGACGCTCGAACCTGCGCGACTTCAACTCTCTGTAGGCACGCACCGCCCACTGAAGACGCACCCTTGGCTCTCGCGGAACGCCTTCCGTTTCCCTTCCTTCCCGAGAGCTCCATTGAAGATACAAAAAAACGGTTCCGCATCGGGCTCGCCCGGCCGCGGAACCGTTTTTGACGGGAATATGCCTTCTCCCATAAAGAAAGGGGAGCGTTCAGGCATTACCGCCGCCGGGACGAACTCCTCCAGCGCGGCCTCCCTCCTCAAGCAGCCATCCTACCCCCCTTATTTCCACACCTCTTGGCGTTCGGCGTAGATGGCTTCAAAGCGCTTGAGCTGATCCTGTTCTACGGGCGTTCGGGCAAGCGGGCGGGCCTGTTTGAGCCAGCTTTCGGTCTTGCGCTTGTCGTTCTGATACAGGGCGCTGTAGGCGAGATGCAGGTAGGCGTCGAACACCTTCCCCGCCTCGCCGAGCGAACGTCCATAGTAGTAATGCACTTCCGCGTCCTGCGGGAGCCTGCGGAGGACCTGCTGGTAGTACTTGTGGGCGGAAGCCTTGTCGCCGCTGCCGTCCAGCAGCCGGGCGTAGAAGAACTGGGCCATGATGTCGTTGGGGTCCAGCTCCAGCGCCCGGAGCAGTGTTCTTCCGGCCCGGGCATCGCCTTTGTTGTAATAGAACCGCCCTGCCTCGCGTACGACGAGAGCGTCGCCGGGCGCACAGGCCAGCGCCTTGGAGAAGGCCGCGTCAGCTTCCTTGATCTGATTGCGGCGCTCGGCGAGGATGCCTTGCCCCATGTAGGCGAGGCAATCGGGCTTTTTGCCTTCAAGCTGCTTGGCGAAGAACCGGGCCGCCGCGTCGGGATCGCCATAGCGGGCCCAGATCAGCGTCTTGACGCGGTTGAAGCGCGTGTCGTCGTCCTTACGGTTGCGTACGGCGGCGGGAAGCCCCTGAATGCGGGCGTGGATCTCGTTGATGCGGCCGCCCACGTCGGGGTGGGTGGACAGGTATTCGGGAATGTCGATGCCCGAGGCCCACTGCTTGCGGCGGATCTTCTCGAACGCGCCTTGCAGTCCCTGCGGACGATAGCCTGCCGAGGTGAGATATTGCAGGCCGATCTGGTCGGCTTCGGTTTCATCCATGCGGCTGTAGTTGAGCATGGCGGCCTGCCCGGCTGCCACGCTGCCCGCGAAGATGGCCCCGCTGCCTTGCCCGCCGCCCAGAAGGGCAGCCGCCAGCGCGCCGACGAGGCTGCCGATGGTGACGGCCTGCGCCCGCTCCATGCGGGTGGCGATGTGGCGCTGGGTGACGTGGGCCAGTTCGTGGCCGAGCACGCCCGCGAGCTCGGACTCGTGGTCAAGCTGCATGATGAGCCCGGTGTGGACGAAGACGGAACCGCCCGGCACGGCGAAGGCGTTCATGCTGTTGTGCAGCAGCACGTTGGCGGTGAAAGGGAAGGGCTGCGGGGGGAAGGTTTTGGAGAGGCGGTCCACAATGGACTGGATGTAGCCCTTGATTTCGGGGTCTTCCACAAGCGGCATACGGGAGCGGACGAGCACGTCGAACTTGCGTCCGAGTTCTTTTTCGTCCTTGACGCCGAAACTGCCGAAAAGCGCGGCCTGCGCCGGGATCGCGCCCTGCAGGAACAGGGCGAATGAGAGGATCACGGCGACGAGGCCGCGCCAGAGGCGGCCGGGAGCGTTCCCGGCCGCACCGTAGCGTGCGTTCAGATGATATCCCATACAGGGCCTTCGGGGGTGTCCCGGACTTCCACGCCGAGGGCCGCGAGCTCGTCGCGGGCCGCGTCGGAACGGGCGAAGTCCTTGGCGGCGCGGGCTTCCTGGCGTTCGCGGAGGAGCTCGACCACCTTGTTCATGTCCAATCCCCTGCGGCGGGCGCGGATTTCACGCAGGGAGGCGAGGAAGTCTTCCGGCTTTTGCGCGAACAGGCCGAGCAGGGTGTCCCATTTCGCGGTGGCGTCACGGAAGGCCTTGAGGATGTCGCGGCCGCCCTCGCTGTTGCGGAGCTTTTTGTCTTCGAGCACGCGCCCGGCGATGCGGACCATGTTGAAGAGGTGCCCCATGGCGGCGGCGGTGTTCACGTCGTCTTCCAGCGCGTCCATGAAGGACTGATCCTGCTGTTTCAGCTCTTCCACCAGCTCGGCGGGAGCCGCGCCGGGCTTCCAGTTCTCGCGGGCCAGCGCCTTGTCCACTTCGCGCAGGCATTCGTAGACGCGTTTCTGGCTGCGTTCGCTCTCGTCCATGTTGTCGAGCGAGAAGTCGATGGGGCTGCGGTAGTGCTTCCCGGCGAGGAAGTAGCGCAGGGTTTCGGCAAGGTAGCTTTCGAGGATGTCGCGGATGGTCTTGAAGTTGCCGAGCGACTTGGACATCTTTTCGGAATCGACCTGCACGAAGCCGTTGTGCATCCAGATGTTGGCGAGGGGCTTGCCGAGCGCGGCCTCGGTCTGGGCGATTTCGTTCTCGTGGTGGGGGAAGATGAGGTCAAGCCCGCCGCCGTGGATGTCCAGCGGCAGGGGGATGTACTTCTCGCTCATGGCCGAGCACTCGATGTGCCAGCCGGGGCGTCCCTTGCCCCACGGGCTTTCCCAGTAGGGTTCGCCGGGTTTGGCGCTTTTCCACAGGGCGAAGTCCAGCGGGTCTTCCTTTTCGTCGCCGGGCACGACGCGCGCGCCGGAACGCAGGTCGTCGGGCGTACGGCCGGACAGCTTGCCGTAGCCGGGGAAGGAGCGCACGCGGAAATACACGTCGCCGGAAGGCGTGGCGTAGGCCTTGCCGTCGGCGATGAGGCGCTCGGTGAGGTTGAGCATTTCCTGAATGTGCTCGGTGGCCTTGGGCTCGATGTCGGCGCGGATCACGTTGAGGCGGTCCATGTCTTCATGGTAGGCCTTGATGTAGGTTTCCGCGATTTCGGTACTGGAAACGCCTTCGTCGTTGGCACGCTTGATGATCTTGTCGTCCACGTCGGTAAAATTGCGGACGAAGGTGACTTCATAGCCTTTATAGCGGAGCAGGCGCACCAGGATGTCGAACGCCACCGCGGAACGGGCATGTCCGATGTGCGACAGGGCGTAGGCCGTGATGCCGCAGGCGTAGACGCCCACCAGCCCCTTGCGGACGGGCGTGAACATTTCCTTTTTTCGGGACATGGTATTGTAGAACTGCATGGGGGCTCCTTTGGACGCGGGGAAAGGGGGAGCCGGGGAGGGCGCTTTTGGCAAAAAGCGCCCTCCCCGGACCCCACCCGCAAAACTTTGGCTGGTGGGGAGGCCGCACGGCGGGAGTTCCGTTACGCGCGGATCCGGAAGCAAGCGGAAGGAAATCCGCCGCCTGCCGTATGGGGCGGGCGTGTTGGGGAGGCCGTCCGTTGCGGCCCGAAGCCGTTTCCGGACGGGCTCGGCCCTTATCCTTCTATCTGGTTGATGCGGCGGAGGTGGCGGCCGCCTTCAAAAGCGGTGTTCAGGAACAGTTCCGCGATGTCGAGGGCCACGCCCTGGCCGGTCACGCGCTCGCCGAGGCAGAGCACGTTGGCGTTGTTGTGCTGGCGGGTGGCGCGGGCCTGAAATTCGCATCCGCACAGCGCCGCGCGGATGCCGGGGATGTGGTTGGCGGTCATGCTCATGCCGATGCCCGTGCCGCACACGAGGATCCCGAAAGAGGCGGGTTCGTCGCCGGGCGTGGCGTTGCCCGCGTCGGCAAGGACTTTGCCGCATACGCCCTTGGCATAGACGGGGTAGTCGCAGCTTTCCGTGGTGGCGGGGCCGAGGTCATGGACGTCATGCCCTTTTTCGGAAAGGCGCTTTACCAGCGCGGCCTTGAGTTCCAGTCCGGCGTGATCGGAGCCGATATAGACGGTAGCCATCGTTTTCCTGTCTTTTTTTGATGTGAGAAAAGCTCCCCGCTGGGGACGGTTCCAATAAAAAAAGGACATGCCTGCCTTTTTCATAAGCGTGCATGGCGAAGTGTCAACAGGCGGGCGATGAGTGTTTGCCCGCCATTACTGATTTCTTCTGTATCGTTTCCCGGAAAAAAAGGAAATGCCCGCCGAAGCGTTCGCCCAATGAGAAAAGCCTTTGGAAAAAGAGGGATGGGCTCCGCGCCGGAAGGCTCGAGGAAGGGAAGGAAACGTTTTTTTCAGAAAAGTTTCCCTTCTCAAGGCGTTCAGCCTGCTTAACGCCCATCCGCCCTAAAGCAGCCACCCGAACCGGGCGCGGAGCGGGGCGAGATGCCCGGCGCGGTGGGCTTTCCGGTCTTTTTCGAGCCGGGTGATGTCGCCTTCAAGCAGGGCAAGGTCGCCCGCAAGCTGTTCGCGCCGGGGATCGGCGAGGGTCGCCATGCGCGACAGTTCATCCTGAATGGCCTCTTGGCGGCGGCGCATGAGCGTCAGGCGGCGCTGGTAGCCGATATCCGGCCCGGCAATCCAGCGCGTTTCGGCCCACAGCACCCACAGGCCCAGATACATGATCCGAAAGAGTTCTTCGATACGGTTCAGAGACGTCTGGACGTCCATCAGTTGCCCCCCTTCTTGATGGGTTCGATGATGGTACCCGCCGGAAGTTCCAGCGCAAGCTGGTCGTCCCGGAATGCCGCATTGGGCTTCTGGCGGTCCTTGACCAGCAGAATGGCGGAATAGCCGTCTGGATGCGTCAGCTTGAACTTGTAGGGCAGGGGCGGGTTGCCGTCGTCATAGGTGATATCCATGACCCACCCCTTTTCCGCCGACCAGCGGACGGGCAGGCCGTCGGGCCGCAGTTCCAGCATCCCCGGCAGGATGCCGCCGGAGAGCGTGAAGGCGATGTCGCCGTTGGGCAGGGCGCGGGGGTTGAGCCCCTCGGCCGCGCCGAAGACTTCGTGGAAACGGCCGCGCATGAGCGAGGAGAAGTCGCGCAGGGAGAAGGGCACGGGCCTGCCGAAATTGAGCTGCACCCGCTGCGGGCCCTTGTGGACGATGGCCTTGTTCTCGTTGGGCGCGTAGGCCGTGAAGCTGTCCTGCGTTTCTTGGATGCGGGCCACCAGCGCGCCGATCCCGGCCATGACGTCGAGACGTATGGGCAGATAGCCGTTGCTCCAGAGCAGGGTCTCCACGCGGCGGGTGTCGCCTTGCGAACCGTAGCGGAGGCTGCCGCTCAGGCGGTACGGATCGTGATCCGAGGCGCGGGCGGAGGCATAGCTTTGGTAGGCCTGCCACGCGGCGTTGGAGGCGTCCGAAGGCGCGGACGTCCCGATCTCCGGGCCGCGCATGGCGCAGGCCTGGAGCGACAGGACGAGCAAGGCCGCGAGTATCAGGCGGAAGGGACCGGAAAGGCGGATGTTCATAGCGAGTTCAGCTTTTTGCGTATGTTTTCAGGATTCGGGTGGTCCAGTTCGAGGGCCCGTTCCCATCCTGTGCGCGCTTCGTTTTTGAGCCCTTGGGCATTGGCAATGTCGCCGTAGTGTTCCCATATGGTGGGATCGCCGCCGTCGGGGAGGCTTGTCGCCCGGCGGACGAGCGCCCATGCCTCGGCGTTCTCGCCCCGGCGGAAGTGCGCCCAGGCGAGGGAGTCCAAAATGTACGCATGGTCAGGGGCCTGCTTGAGCGCCGCTTCGAGCAGCAAGACCGCGCGGTCCAGATCCTTGCCCTGTTCGGCCAGCGAGTAGCCCACATAGTTCAGGGCCTGATAATCCTCGGGATTGCGGGCGACGATGGATTCCATCACGGCGAGGGCTTCGCGCTTGCGGCCGAGGGAATCCAGCACGCTGCCGTAGACATAGGCGATTTCGTCGTCCGAAGGCCAGATCTGCTGTGCCGCCGTGGCTGCGGTCAGGGCCTCCTTGTAGCGGTCCTGCAACAGGTACAGGTGGATCTCCATGAGCCGGAAATCCCGTTCCGTGGGGAACTGGCTCTGGCCCTGAAGGATGAGCTGCATGGCGTCTTCATAGCGCTGCTGATCGTGCAGCAGCTGGATGCGCAGGCGCAGCGCCCGGTCGTAAAAACGGTTTTCCGGGGGAATGGATTCAAGGAAGTTCAGGGTTTCCTGCACGTCCTTGTGGTATTCGTAGGCGATGGCGGCGAGGTAGAAGTGCACCTCGTCCGGCGCATTGGGATCGCTCTTGAGGCCGTCGAGCAGGGCCTCCGCCTCGGGGTACATCCTCGCGTCCAGAAAAAGCGTCGCCGCCGTGAGTTTGTAGCCGTAGGTGGCGGGGCCGTTCAGGGCGTAGTCCAGGGCTTTCTGCCCCTTTCCGGCGCGGATCTGGCCTTCGACCATCCTGATCCAGATGTCCGGATTGTCCGGGTCCTGCTCGATCAGGCTGTTATAGATTTCGTTCGCTTCGGAGTACTGCCTGTCCGCCTCCAGCAGGCGGGCCAGCTCGAACCACGCGTCGACGAATTCCGGGCTTTCCTGCACGGCGAGCCGGAGCTGCTGGATGGCCCTCTGGGGCTGTTTGAGGCCCACGAGGGCCTGCGCGTGGGCATAGCGGACAAAGGACGTCCGCAGGCGCTGCGGCAGGGCCGAGAACACCTTGTCGGCGTCCTTGAAGTGCCCGGTTTTGACGTAGAGGATGCCGAGCTCCTGCTGCACGAGTTCGGAGTCCGGGCGCTGCTTGCGGTATTCTTTCAGAATCTTGAGGGCCTGTTCGTTGTCGCCCTGTTCGAGCCACGTTTCGGCGAGCAGGAGGTGCAGCCCGAGATCGCCGGGCACGCGCTTGACGGCCTGTTCGAGCAGGCTGCGGGCTTCACTGGTTTCCCGGTTGAGCATGAGCCATGCCGCCGCGTCGATGAAGGGCTGCGGCCTGTTTTCCAGCGTTAGGAGGAGTTTTACGGCTTCAAGGACGCCTTCCTTGTCGTCGCCGCGGATGGACTGGTCGAGCAGGAGGGTCGCGTAGGTACGCTGGGCCTCGGGCGAGAGGTCCCATTGCACGGGGCCCTGCGGCGTACTGCGGGCGCACCCGGTGAGCATCTGCACGGCCAGCACGGCGCAGACCATCCCGCGCAGCAGATTGCGGACAAGACCCGCGCCGCAGCGGGAGATTCCCCGGCGGGCGTGGGATGGCGCAGCCGCAAGCGGGGCCGCGGGATGAGTGAGGCGAATGCGGAAGCTCATGAGCAAACTCTGGGGGTTGAAACACGATAACAGGGGATAACGAATACCCTAAACGGGAACGAACAACAACCGGAGATTGTGCATCCGGAACGTTGTTTTCCCTCCTAGTGCGAGATCCAGTCTTCGGAGAAGTCCTGAATATCGGTGGAGAGATGGGTCTTCAGCTTTTGGAGCAGGCGCGCCTCAAGCTGGCGCACCCGTTCGCGGGTGACGTTGTAGCGCTCCCCGATTTCCCGCAGCGTGACCGGATCGTCGGTCAGGAGGCGGTGCTCGAGGATGTAGGCCTCCTTTTCGGAAAGCGAGGGGAGGATGTCGCGGATCTTGCTTTGGAGCAGTTCGGCGATTTCCATGCCCGCAAGGCTTTCCTCAATGCCCGGGCCGAGCGCGGGCAGGAAGTCCATGCGCGTGGCGCTGCCGGACTCGTCGCCGACGGTGGCGTCGAGGGACATGTCGGAGGCGTCCAGCCGCTGCTGCATCTCCACGATCTGATCCTCGCCCACGCCGAGGCGCTCCGCAAGGACCGCCGCGTCTGGGTCGAAGCCTTCGGCAATGAGCTTCTGGCGTTCGCGGTTCAGGTTGTAGAACAGCTTGCGCTGGGCCTGCGTCGTGCCGATCTTGACCATCCTCCAGTTGTCCATGATGAACTTGAGGATATAGGCGCGGATCCAGAACGCCGCGTAATAGGAGAACTTGATCCCCTTGTCCGGGTCGAACTTGTTGACGGCCCGCATGAGGCCGACGTTGCCCTCCTGAATGAGGTCGAGCACGTTCTGCATCCAGCGGCGCTGGAAGTCCATGGCGATTTTGACTACCAGCCGCAGGTGAGAGGACACCAGGCGGAAGGCCGCGTCGCTGTCGCCGGTCTTCTGCACGCGGCGGGCCAGATCGAATTCTTCGTCCGGCTTGAGCATGGGGAAGCGGCTCACTTCGCGCAGGTAGAGGTGCAGCGAGTCCTTGCTGGACGACAGGGAAGGCAGGTGCTGCTGCGACGGTGCGGGCAGGGTATCGCCTTCGGGCAGGATGTCGGCGTCGGGGTCGAGCGCGGCCACGTCGTCTTCGGGCAGATCGTCGCCGATGTCTTCGCTGTCCTCGTCCTCGGCGTCGGTAACGTCCACGGGCTTGGCGGCCTTGTGCGCGGCGGTTTTTCCGGAGGCCTGTTTGGGAAGGATCTCCGGTTCGATGATTTCGGGTTCCACAACGGTATGATGCTCTTCAGCCGCCGTTGCGGAAGAAACCGGGGGCGCGATCGCGTCGGCGGCGGGCTCTCCGGTCGTCTGGCCGCTCTCGGCGGCCTTGGTGGAAATGCGACGGCTCATATGATTTGTACGTCCTTTTGCCATAAATCCGTTTATCAGAGTTGAGGGCGGTGGTCCGGGCTCCGGCGCCGGGCGGGGCGCTCCGCGCGGACACGCCTCATGGTGTTACGAAAAAATCATGCGGGGGAGGCCCGTACGGGGCGGCTCCTCAACCGGATGCTATAGTTTTGGTTTGTCCTTTTCAACGATTTTCAGTAGACAGAAACCCAAGGGGAGAGCCCGTGCCGTTTGGTGCGGGCTCCTGTTCACGAGCCATTCAAGACCTGCCCGCCTGTGAAGGGGCAGGATACCATAAAGGAGAACCGCGTGGCGGATTTTCGTAGCGCACTCGCCTCCGGGCGTACCCTGCTGCTCGACGGGGGCATGGGGACCATGTTGCAGGCAAGGGGCCTGCCCGCCGGGGAACACCCGGAACAGTTCTGCCTTGATCGGCCGGACGTGCTCCGGGGGATTCACGCCGACTACCTCGCCGCGGGTGCGGACATCATCCTGACGTGCACCTTCGGCGGCTCGCGCCTCAAACTTCCGGCGGGCATCGACGTCACGCCGTTCAACCGCACGATGGCCCGGATCGCCCGCGCCGCCGTGGACGCCGCCGGCCGGGAAGCCTTCGTCGCCGGCGACATGGGGCCGTGCGGGCAGTTCGTGCGTCCGCTCGGGGACCTGCCCCCGCTTGAGCTGTATGAAGCCCTGCGCGAACAGGCGCGCGGCCTTGTGGAAGGCGGCGTGGATCTGTTCCTCATCGAAACGCAGTTCGATCTGGCGGAAGTGCGCATTGCCGTGGCCGCCATCCGGGCCGAAAGCGACCTGCCGATCATGGTTTCCATGACCTTCGAGCAGGGGACGAGCCTTACCGGGACGACCCCGGAAATTTTCGCGGAAACCATGCAGAACCTCGGCGTGGACGCGCTCGGCCTGAACTGCGGCCTCGGGCCCGAACAGATGGCCCCGCTCATGGAGCGCTTCCTCGCCTGTTCGTCCGTGCCGGTGCTGGCCGAGCCCAACGCGGGCCTGCCCGAGCTGGTGGACGGCAAGACCGTGTTCCGCCTGCCGCCCGAACCCTTTGCCGAAAAGACGGCGGCCTTCGTCGGCATGGGCGCGCGGCTTGTGGGCGGCTGCTGCGGCACGACCCCGGATCACATCGCGGCCCTGCGCCGGGCCGTCGACGCCGTCGGCCCCTGTCCCGCCCCTGCGGTGACGCCTTCCGGCATCGTGCTGACCACCCGCACCCGGTTGGTGCGCGTCAGCCCCGCCGAGCCGTTCAAGATCATCGGCGAACGCATCAATCCCACGGGCAAGAAAGATCTGCAAGCGGAATTGCAGGCCGGGGAATACGGCCTCGCCATGCGGTTCGCCTCCGAGCAGGTGGCCCTCGGCGCGCCGATCCTCGACGTGAACGTGGGCGCGCCCATGGTCGACGAGGCGTTGCTCCTGCCCGAACTCGTGCAGCGCCTCACCGGAAAATACGCCGAACCGCTTTCCCTCGACTCCTCACACGCGGAAGCCATTGCCGCGGCCCTGCCGTTCTGCCCCGGTTCCCCGCTGGTGAACTCCATCAGCGGCGAAGCCGACCGCATGGAACATCTCGGTCCGCTGTGCAGGCAGTGGGGCGCGCCGTTCATCCTGCTGCCCATTCAGGGCCGCAAGCTGCCGGTGAAGGCGGCGGACCGCATCGCCATCATCGAGAATATGCTCGACAAGGCCGCCATGCTCGGCATCCCGCGCCGCCTTGTGCTCGTGGACGTGCTGGCGCTGGCCGTGGCCTCCAAGGCCGAAGCGGCCCGCGAGGGCCTTGAGACGATCCGCTGGTGCGCCGCGCACGGCCTTGCGACCACCATCGGCCTGTCCAACATTTCCTTCGGCCTGCCCGCCCGCGAACTCGTGAACACGACGTTCCTCAGCATGGCGATGGGCGCGGGGCTCAGCTCCTGCATCGCCAACCCCTCAAGCGGCCGCCTGCGTGAAGCCAAGGCCGCCGGGGACGTGCTCATGGGCCATGACCGGGACGCCGCCGCGTTCGTGAACGGCTATGCCATGTGGACCCCGGGGAACGGCGGGACGGCGGACGCCGCCGCGTTCGCCCGGGCCACGGCGCAGACCGTGGAGGAAGCCGTGATCCTTGGCGACCGCGAAAGCGTGGTCGGGCTTGTGGAAAAGGAGCTGGAAGCCGGGGCCGATCCCTTTGAACTCGTGCGCGGGCGCCTCATCCCCGCGATCACCGAAGTGGGCTCGAAATATGAGCGCCGCGAATACTTCCTGCCCCAGCTCCTGCGCTCCGCTGAAACCATGCAGACGGCTTTCGCACGCCTGAAGCCGCTGTTGGAACGCGAAGCCAATGCCGAAGCGCAGAAAATCATCGTTGTCGCCACCGTTGAGGGCGATATTCACGACATCGGCAAGAACATCGTCAGCCTCATGCTCGGCAACCACGGCTTTAAGGTCGTGGATCTGGGCAAGGACGTGAAGGCCGAAGCCATCGTCGAGGCCGCCGTCGCGCACAAGGCCGATCTCATCGGGCTTTCCGCGCTGATGACCACCACGATGGTCCGTATGCGGGACACGGTCGATCTCGTGAAGCAGCGCGGCCTCGGGGTCGACGTGATGGTCGGGGGCGCGGTCGTGACCCCGGCATTCGCGGAAAGCATCGGGGCCAACTATTCGTCCGATGCCGTGGACGCCGTGCGGCTCGCCAAGAGCCTCATCGCGGCCCGCAAGAACCAGTAACCCAAAGGAACAGCCATGCGCCGTCTTTCCTGCCTGATCGCCCTGCTGGCCTGCCTCGTGCTGGCCCTGCCCGCGTTCGCCGCCCCTCAGAAGGCCGATGCCATCTCCGGCATCTCCAGTGAGAAGGTCCTCGATATCGTGAAAGCCAACAAGGGCAAGCTCGTCTTCATCAACTTCTTCGCCACGTGGTGCCCGCCCTGCCGGGAGGAGATCCCCGAACTGATCAGTATACGCAAAGCCTATCCTGCCGACAAGGTGGTCATCGTAGGTATTTCGCTTGACAGCGATCGCGGGAAGTTGGAATCATTCGCCGAGGCTATGAACTTCAACTACCCGGTTTACCTCGCGGAGCCCGACGTCCCCGCCCTGTTCGGGATCTCGTCCATTCCGTTCAACCTGCTGTACGACAAGACCGGCAAGCTGGTCGCCGGAGGCCCCGGCATGGTCGGCAAGGAAGACCTTGAGGAAGCGTTCAGCGGCCTTCTCAATTGATTTGGTATGCGTCCGGGGGACCCGCCGTTTCCCGGACGCCGTTTTCCCGGCCTGTTTTGGGGCCGGATCAACGGCGGCTACCCCCTGAGGGGAGGAAGTCGATGAACCTGAGCGTTCGTAAGGCCCGCATGGGCGATATCCGGGCCATCCACGCCCTTTTGATGACGAGTTCCGCCGACGGCCTGCTGTTGCCGCGTTCCCTGACCGATCTGTACGGTCACCTGCGCGACTTCTTCGTCGTGGAGGGCGACGGGGCCACCGTCGGCTGCGGGGCCCTGTCCATCATTTGGGAGAACATGGCCGAAGTGCGCTCACTGGCTGTGGCCGCCCATGCGCGCCGGAAGGGATGCGGTCGGCTTATTGTGGAAGCCTGCATCGCCGAAGCCCGCGAGCTGGACATCCACCGCCTGTTTGCCCTGACCTACCAGCTGCCCTTCTTCAATGCGCTCGGCTTTTCCATTGTGGAAAAGGAAGTGCTGCCCCAGAAGGTCTGGGTGGACTGCGTGAACTGCCCCAAATTCCCGGACTGCGACGAAACGGCGGTCCTGCTGGAAATCTAACCCGCCTCGCGGGACGTGGCCGTCCCCGAAGGAGCCCTTTACATGCGTATTACGAATCTCAAACCTCTGATCAGCGAAGAAGCCATCCAGACGCGCGTTAAGGAAATGGCCGGAGAGATCAGCACACTTTATAAAGACGAGCCTCTGGTCGTGGTGTGCGTGCTCAAGGGCGCGTTCATGTTTTTTTCCGATCTCGTCCGGCATCTCACCTGTAAGCCGGAACTCGATTTTGTGCGCCTCGCCAGCTACGGCAGCGCGGCGCAGCGTTCCAAGACGATCACGTTCACCAAGGACGTGGAAATCCCGCTCGAAGGCAAGCATGTGCTCATCGTCGAGGACATCGTGGACACCGGGCACAGCATGGATTTCCTGTACCGCCAGTTTCAGGCGCGCGGCGCCCGGAGCCTGCGGCTTGCGGTTCTGGTCGACAAGAACGAGCGGCGCGAGGTGCCCGTCACTTCTCACTTCGTCGGGTTTGCCTTGCCTAGCGGGTTCGTCGTGGGGTATGGTCTGGACTACGCTGAGAGTTATCGGGAACTCCCGGCGATCTACGAGGCTGAAATAGAAGAATGACGAATGGCGGAGTCCCTATGATCGTTACATGCCCTAATTGCAGTACCAAATTCAATCTGCCCGAAACGCAGGCCGCTCCGGGGGCCAAATTGCGCTGTTCGGTGTGCAAGCACGTGTTCCAGCTTTCCGACGGCGTGAAGCCCGCGGAGATCCGTATGGAGCCGGACTTGAGCCTCTCTTCCCCGTCCCTCTCCATGCCGCCCAAGAAGAAGGGCGGGATATGGGGTTGGGTGCTGACGCTGTTGATCCTCTGCGCGGTGGCCGGAGGCACGTGGTGGGCTTGGACCTACACGCCGCTCTTCGACACCGTGAAGGAGATGATCGCGCCGCCCAAAAAGCAGGACCCGGTGGAGCTGGTTAAGAACATCGCCCTGCGCGGGGTGCGGCAGTACAACATCAGCAACGAAAAGCTCGGCAACATTTCGGTGGTTGAAGGGAAGGTCGTGAACGGCTTCAACCAGCCGCGCGAACTGATCCGCATCGAAGCGTCGCTGTACGATTCCGCGGGCAACGCGCTGGTTTCCAAGCAGCAGCTTGCGGGCACGTCCCTGTCGCTGTTCCAGCTGCAGGTCCTCGGCGAGCAGGACATCGAGCAGGCCCTCGCCAACAAGATCGACATCATGGCGACCAATACCAATGTCCTCCCCGGCGGAGAGGTTCCCTTCATGGTCGTTTTTTACAGCCCGCCGGACAACGCCGCCGAATTCGGCGTCAAGGTCATCGACGCGCGTATTCCCCCTGAGAAAGAGAAGAAATAGGGATAGATGAGTATTGGGGAGGGGAGAGGGACCCCTTCTGAAGAAGGGGCTCTCTCCCCTCCCCA
>QWCN01001563.1_pt1 | contig 34335 bp, 62 predicted proteins | sample 1972711 | NCBI WGS metagenome assembly QWCN01 (sample SAMN09866707, study PRJNA288562) | Human gut metagenome isolate term1_stool, whole genome shotgun sequencing... | isolation source: gut | host: Homo sapiens | place: USA: California
TTACGAATCCGTTGCTCTACCAACTGAGCTATATTGGCATATCAATGTTTTTTCTTGTCTTCTAAAGCATTTGACAACTTTTTATTTGATATTTTAGTTGTCTATTTTGTCTATTTTGTCTATAATTTCTATAAAAAAAGTTGTCAAAAAGTTGTCAAATTTCAAGTATATATTATACTATCTTTTTATGTTTGTCAATTAAAAATGTATGTGCGATTATAGTATAAATCACACATACATTTCAATTATCTTTCATAACAATTTTTAGAATCTAAAAACCCTAATAAATACAATTTCTTTACACAATTTTTATTTTTATTTATTAAATTTAATTCTTCATATGTAAATAATTTTTGGTTTTCTAAAATTCTCGACTGAATAAAATTTGTTATTTTAGTTTTCTTTCTTGCTTCATCTAATACTACATCTTTTGTTTTCATAACATACAATCCTTTCTTTTTAATGCGCATTTCCTTTTTTCGACATTATTATACATTATTCGATTTATAAGATATCTTTTATAATACAAACTTTTTATTTTTATTCATGAAAATACCTCTCGATTTGATAAAAACGCTTGAATTGTAGGTGCTGTACAAGTGTTAGTATTACTTAGTTTTAAGTTTTTATTAATTTCTCGTTTTTTATTCTAACTGTTAGTTAGATTTTTGTATTTTACGAAATTAAAAGCCTTTCTCTGCGAACAGATATAAGGCTTTGGAAAATTTTTCGATTATTCGTATTTTATTATAGCATATTAAAATAAGAGAGTCTACACGACTTTCTCTGCTATTTTTATTAGTTTGTTGAAATCTCTTAGATGCTAATATAAAAAATCTTTTAATTTAATATTTTAGTTTTAGTAGTTCCTTTGAAAATTGAAATGGTGACATTATCTTCAATTTTAATCCGTATTTTTCTTGAATTTCTTCTAAATCTTTAGTCACTTCTCTTATATGCATATCACTTGTTATTAAATATGTAATCCTTCCATCTATACAGCAATCTACAAATTTATTGTCTTCAGCATCTTCTTTACAATAATTTGTTTTCGTATTATGCTCTATTCTTTCTATTTCCCATAATGTTCCACCAAAGTAAGAAACTAATCTTGACATATCTTTTGTTAATTTATTTTTTTCTAATAATCTTCCAAATATTAATATTAATTCTTTGTACATTGTTTCATTCATGCAAAAAGTTATTAACTTGTCATTTTTGTATCTAAATATTGACTGACATGAATTTTCATTATGAAAAATAGCATCTATAAAAACATTAGTATCTACAACAACCCTAATAGGCTTCAATTTCTTTTAATTCTTTCCTTACTTCCTTAAGTAATTTTCTACTATCTTCTTTTGTCCAATTGTTTTTTTGGGTAGCAAAATAACACTCACTACATAGTTGAGTCCATTCAGGTTCTGAATTACTTTCTTTAATTTTTGTCTTTTCTAAAATATTTGTTTTTTCTAATGTTTTCATTTTTAGATATCTCCCTTTAAAAAAACCTTTTATTATCTTCATAGTTAAAACACCTTCTTTATATATATTATTCCTCAGGTGCTTAAAAATATACCAACTACAAATATTATATCATATAATTTACATAATATCAATAACGTTTTTGTAATAAAGGTCCTCTGTTTTGTATTATTATAAATATATCATTTTAAGTTGTCAATACCTTTTCAAAAAGTCGCATTACAATCGATTTTAAGCCTTTTTTATTTTTTAGGCAACAAGTTATATACCTTGATTTTACAGTGTTTTTAACCTTTTTGATTTTTTTAAAAAGAAGTATTGACTTGTACGTATATACGTAGTATAATAAGTATAGTTAAGGAGGTGATACATTATGAAACAAAAAATAATAAGAGCGATACTAAATACTAAGTTAGCCGCTAAACTAATTGATAAGTACTTAGATAATCGCTCAATAATTGAAATAGCAAATTCTATTTCAAAAGACTAAGTCGAGAGAGGACGCTTCCTCTCTTGCATAAATATTATATACGATAATAATAATAAAATCAAGGAGGCTATTATGAAAGAATTTAAAAGAGATTATAAATCTGAATGGAAAAAAGAAAAAGAAACTAAAACATCTAGATTATTAAAAATTGATAAAAAATTAAATAATGATTTTACGGAAAAATTAAAAAAAGATAATATTTCATACTCTCAATTTGTTCATTTCTGTATCTATAAATATTTAAACGAAGAATTAAAATTAAAATAGTGCTAGACTAGAAATTAATCTAATCTAGCTCTAATATTATAATTTAATACAATTCTAGTCTAATCATCCCATTGCAACATCGTTTTCAAAAACATGTTCTTCCTGTTCTGTATCCAATATACGTATCTTTATCTTGTTGTCTGGCTCCTGTATTTTATTTTGATTAAATACAAACACATATTCCACAACTTTTGAAGGTTCAATATATTTTATACTTTCTTCTGTATTGCACAAGAAATTTTCACCGCTTTCTAACCATATTCCAAATATACCTATAATTCGATTTCCTGTGTTCATAACATATAATTTGCATTGATATTCATTTTCATTTAATTCATCAAATACTACATTTATACCTAATTTCTTTTTAAAAGGAAATTGTGCCGTTTTTATTGAAACAACTATTGCTATTACACTTATAATTAAAGTAAAAATAGACAGTATTATTGTTGCAAATCCTTGATTTACATTGCACCATGTTATTATCTCCATAATGATTCACTCCTTGCTTAATTATACAGCAATTTATATTTTATTTCAATATCTTGAATTATTTATAAGCACTTGTTTTTACATAAGCATATCTACCAGTTTTTACTACATAAACGTAATTTACATTAGAAGATATGTTTCCTATTACTTTAACTTGTGTTTGTGCTAAATAATTATACTTTGTTCCAGTTAAGCTTGAGTTGCTATATAATGTTGTATTAGTTTTAAGTCTTTTATATTGTCCACTTATAGATGTTCTAGTAGCTGCTTTGGTATAATTACTAATATTTATATATGCTATTCTTCCAGTTGCATTTACTTTTACCTTGTCTATGGTAGCACTTATGTTTTGTAAAATTGTAATCGTTGTATTTGCTTTGTAATTGTATTTTATTCCTGTTAAATTTGAATTGCTATATAAGATACTATCACTTGATAATTTCTCTGTTATTCCAGTTGTATTTTGCATCTGTATAGTCGGCACATAACTTACTAGATAATTAGAAGATACCCAACCGTTTACTGGACTTGTGATTCTACTCCAATTACCATTTGTTTCAGCTACTGTTAATCTAGTTCTATTTGCTAGCCCACTTATTCTAGTTCCGTTCGGCGCATTTCTTACGTTTAATCCAATTTTAGCATTTACATATCTTGTGTATGTAGCTGTTGTTACTGTTTGAGTACTATTTACTACTACGTTTCCATCATGAGCATAGCAGAAAAATCCTTTTGCATTTGCATAATTCTTAAAATTTTCTACACTACAATACACAGTGTTTCCACTAACTGTTACTTTTCCTCGTCTTGTACTTGTTTCAAATTTTCCGGAATACAAATAAGGATCATAAATACTTATAGTATTTCCATCTATTCCTGTTAATACGATAAAGTGTCCTCCTGTTGTAAATAGACCGTTTCCACAACTTGCTATTACATAGTTATTACTTTGCAATAATTGTAATGCTTTTTGAATATCACTAGTTTCTGTATATCCGATATTAAACTCATCTGCCACAGCTCGGAAAGCAGACCAGTACGTTCCATTATTAGCACTTCTATATCCGATAGCGTACAAATAAATCCGACATAGTATCTGGTGTTATTGTTCCCTTACAAGCTGTTACTACCATAGCAGCTGATGTTGGTCCGCATCCACTAGAACCTATTGTCTGACTAGAGTTATTTGCACTAGAATACATTTTATTAGACCATCTACTGTCTAATTGCGAATAATATGTAAGTGCTTTATAATCTCCAAGTTCTATATTCCAACTTCTAGCTCTATCTCCTTCATATGCTATTTCTCCTTGAAGTTCAAACCCTTCATCTTCAACTGTTTGTTCTTGAGCATTTTCTTGTTGTTCTGTTTGCTCAATTATTTCTGTAGATGGTAATTCTCTTATTTCTTCGTTAGTCATTTCATATGTTAAAACATGATCTTTTACTTTCTCTATAGCATTATTTACTATTTCTTCATTAGACTTGTCTTTGTTTGTTTCATAAAAGCCAAACCCACTGAAAATTGCTACTAAAAATATTGATATTATAAAAACAATACTTTTTTTATTTTTCATCTTTACCACTCCTTTCATTATTTAATTTTTCTTTTATTTTATCTGGCAAAGGAAATCCTAATTTTGCACAATTTTCAAATAAAGAAACTATTTCCATGTAGCATACATAAATCGTCATAAAATACATTATAGCCTCTGTTCCAAATGCAAATTTAAAAGCAAAGCCCATAAATATATAACAAAGTTCTGCACATTTTTTGCCTAATCCATCACGCATTCTAGAACTAGATACTTCGTTATTTTTCCATGCATTATAATAACCTGTTATTATATCCATTACCATTAAAAAAAGTGGTAATAATACTACCCACCATATATTCGTAAAATGAAATTTCATTAATTCTTCCATGTTTCTTCTCCTTTCTCTAGTCTGTTGTTTTTGTGTATTCTATTGTAACAACTGCATTATAAATTTTTCTACTATTACCAAATTCGCATATCAATTTATTATTGCTGTAGTTATAATAAACTCCACATTGGTTTTTAGCTACATCTGAGCTGCTTGCTGTACCAGCCTCAACATTTACTGAGATAGCAGGAAATATTCTAGTATGATCATTCCATTTGTAATAACTTTTAGATAAATCAAAAAATATTGTAGATATATTTAAGCTGCTTAAATCTACTTCAGTAGTAACTCCACTCGCGCTTGTCACTTGAATTACTTTTCTATATATTGGTTTTTCATCTATCCAAGTTTCTCCTGTTTTTACTTCTTCTGTTGAATATGTTGTTAAGTTTGTTACTTTTTCTTTTATATTTGAAATGCTTTCTGTTAATGTTTTTAACAAATTAGGTACTGTTATTTTTTTTGTTCCACCCGTTGCATCAACTATTGGTAATACGTCTGTATCATTTGTTGATGTTTTCTCTTGTAATTCACTTATTTTAACTCCCATTTATTCTCCTCCTAAAATTTGATTTATTTGCTCTTGCTGTTTATTTATTATCGCTTTTAAATTTTCTATTTCTTCTTGTTGTTCTTGAATTGCTTTTGTCGCAGTAGCTAAAACAGCTAAAGTATTAATTTGCCAATCTTCTTTTTCTTCGCCTTCTGGTGTTTTAAACTTATTGTAACGTGTGAAATTTTCATCTATTTCCTTCATTTCTTGTGCTATATATCCTATTTCTTGGTGTTTGTTGTTAGATTTCCAATTAAACGCAACATGCCTTATTTTCTTTATAACTTCTATAGCTTTTGCCGAACTATTTTTTATGTTTTTCTTTAAGTTTTTATCAGAATTGCTAGCATATACGTAAACATGCCCGCCACCTTTAAATAATAATGATATATAGTTATCAGCTGCACCATTAATATAGTCAATGTTTTCATTTATTATTAACGGAAAATTATCGCAATACAAATTGTTACAATTTATATTATTTGCATATATATAACCAGCATCAGTAAATAAACAACTATTATTATCACCATCTCCTATTTTTAAAGAATTACTTCCAGCTTGGTTAGCAAAAAATTTTATTTTATCTAAAATAGTTATTCCGTATTCAGCACCACTATCTGGCGTTACTGTCATTAACAGATGATTATTTAATATATCTTGAAAATATAGTTTTTCAGTAGCAGGGTCTCCCCATATCTTAACATTTCCGCTTAGGATTCCTGTTCCAAGACCATCTAAAACAATATCACAAGCAGACAATACTAACTCTCCATAACCCCCATCACTATTTTTAGGTCCAATTGAAAAATTCTTTATATAAAAAATAGGATAAAATTGATTATCACTTTTAGTCTTTATTCCCCATGCCATACCATTCGATATATCAGATTCGTATTCTCCATCTACCGAAAAAGCAATAAACTTATTATTATTTACAGTTTGCACTCCCATTTCGCCGAAATATTTCCGTTCCGTCTTTATAAAAGTGTTGTCCTGTTTTGTCTAATGACATCATCACTTTTTTATCTTTATCTAATACTGCAAAACTTGCATTGTTGTCTATTATCATCATTTGTATAAAATCTGATATTTGATTCCATGCAATTTTAATAGCCTCCGCATTTTGCTCTATTTTAGTTCCTAATTCCAATTTCGTTAAAAATGTTTTTGAGTAATCATTTTCAATTATATATTGTGCATAATAATTGAGTCCTTGTACTTCTTTTACAAAATAATAAGTTCCTGTGTCTTTTTGTGAAGGAAGTAATATTTTATCTTTAAGTACTGTTTCTGTTTCTTTTGCTAATACGTATAATCCACCTTGTTCGTTTATCCCAATTCTTCTAATTATTTTTATAGTTCCATCTTGTTCTATTTCTAAAGTGTCATAATATTCTTCTCCATCTTTTGTTAAGCTCCTTAAATAATCATCTAATGTTATTTTTAATGACTTTAAGTAATACGCACCTTCTCCTATAATAAATTGTTGACTATCTTCTGTTAATAATTCTTCTCCATCTTCTGTTAATAAGTATATTGCTTCTCCATACCCTCTTCGGTTTTGGCTTGCGCATATTGTAATGTCTTTAGTTTTAAAAAGTTCTGTATTTCCATATACAATAAATTTTAGTATGTAACCTTCTCCTTCTGCAATATCATCTATATATAGATTTTCATTTTGTGTTTTCTCTTTTGTGAAATCTTGAATATTTTCTACTTTTTGAGATATTCCTTCTATTGTTTGTTCAACTTCTGTTATTTTTTGACTTTGTTCTGTTGTTTCTTCTATTAATTGAGTTATTTTTCCTTCTGCCTGGTCCATTTGACTTTGCACTCTTCTATTTATTGTTTTTTGTGAAGGCTTTCTAACTGTTGTCTCTTCCTTATTTTTACTTTGTATCTTACTACTTACATTTGCTTTCCATCTTCCCATAAATTGCATCGTTCCTTGATATATTACCTTTTTATTGTCAATTAATAATATATCTCCAACATCAATTGCTGGGTCAATAATGCTATCTCCTTCAAAACTGTAAACTTCTAATTGATTCAAAGCATCATATATATTGTCTATTTGTTCTTGATCTACTATATACATATTATCTGGATTTATATATACTGTATTATCCGTTGTATTTCCCTTTTCAAATAATTGAACTCCGTTTTCGTATCTAACACGACTAACTTTGAATTTTTCTCCCCATTTAAAATTTTGAAAATATTTAAGTGGTAGTTCTGTCGTATTTCCACTTATTGTTTTTATGTATAGTTTTCCATCTCTTCCTATGCAAGCAAAACCACCTGCACTTTCAGCAATATAGCTTAAATATGTTCTTGCAGATACAGTATTGTCATATACCGCTACTTCTTTATTCATATTTAAAAAAGAAGTAGAACCAAGTTCTACTTCCGCTTCGGAACATATGTCTTGCAATACAGTTAATAAAGTTACTGGATATGTTAATTTACTGCCATCATAATTAAATTCAAATTTAATCATATTGTCTAATAACTTTAGTGATACTGTATAGTCGTCATCTTTGCTAATATCTTCTATATTAAAAACACCTATTGGTATTATTTCTCCTGAAATTCCACTTTTAATTTCCACTTTGTTAATAATATCTGGAACTACTGTTTTATATAATTTCAATTCAACTGCTTGTGATATTACAGAGCCTAATTCAAATTCATTATTGGTGAATAACGGCTTAGAAGGTTTACAATCTAATATATATTTAGAATCTATTTCAATATCATTTATATATACCTTTAATAAATGTATTGTATTATATATTTTAGTTTTATAATCATCACTTGTATCATGCATTAACTATTTGCCCCCTCTACCGCTGTTTTTTGCGCTTGTGTTAATTCTTTTTGCATTAAATTAAAAGAACACTTCCATCTTGTTTTAGAAGTGTTCGTATTTAATTCTGTATCTATCATTTCTACTTTTCTTTTTGAAACTCTAAATTTTGCTCCTTCTAAAAATCCACCATCTACTACAGGAACTTTTACATCTAATATCCACGGATTTTTATATGTTTTTTGAATAAGGTTTTCAGCTTCTTGCTCTGAATTTAGATCCCAACTCATTGACAACTTCAAAAGTCCTACTGCAATTGGATTATCTATAAGTGACCCATCAACAGCACTTGAATAACTATCTTTGTCAGTATCTTCTACATCTGCGCTATATGTGCTAGGTGTTGGTAAGCTTTCTGTTTTTCCATGTTCTTTCCATACCATATTTTATCCTCCTACTAATGCTTCTAAATCTTTTCCAGACTGTCTTTTAATGTCTCTTAGATTATCTAATAATATTTGTCCTAATTTTGTGTTTCCTACATTTATTGTTAAATTTATTGGTGTATCGTTGTCATTTCCAATATCAGCATCTAAAAGAGCTCTTCTCATTGTATCGTACATAATATTTTGTGGTGTTACAATTTCTGGATTTGTTTTAGCTCCTGAATATTCACCAGCCATTACAAGTGTTTCGTCGTATAATACACCACCTTTGGCCAATCGTGGTATTTGTGGGATTTGAACTGTTGATATCCAAGCAAATGGTCTCATTCCCATTATATCTGCATTTTTTATAGTCCTCAAAGCAGAATTTAAACCATTAAAAGGTATACTTATTACTTTATTTATTCCATTTATTATTGCATTTACAATACTTTTTAATCCACTTAATATTCCTTCTTTTATACCATCAAAGATTCTTCCACCTGTGCTAAATACATTTTTAACAGCTTGCCATGCTTGGCTGAATTTATCCCTAAACCAATTTGGTATATTACTAAATATTGACGTAATACCATTCCAAGCACCCTGTGCTCCTTCTTTTACTTTGTTTTTAATATTTTGCCAAGTTTCAGATGTTTTATTAGTTACCTGCTGCCAAACGTTGCTTATAGAATTTTTTATATCAGTGAATTTTTCTATTGCTGTATTTTTAATATTTTCCCATATTTGTTTTACATTTTCTACTAAGCTTGTTATTCCATTTAATAGTCCTTGCATTATAAAATTGCCTTGCTCTTCCATAACAGTTGAAGGAGAATGTATTCCAAAAGCATTTTTAAAGCCTTCTATAAATGGAGTAAATATGTTATCTATTATCCATTGGCCTATACCTAGTAAGGCATCTACAACCCCTTTAAGTATACCTGCAACAATGTTTCCTCCACACTCTTCAACTTTTTCTGAAAACCAATTTTTAATTCCTTCTATTAATTCTTGTTTTTTACTATCTAATACCTCTAAGAGTTTAGCAAAACTTCCCAATGAAGTACCTAGCATTTCGAAAAATTTATTAGTAACAGCAGAAAAATCTATTCCCTCAAAATAATTAATCAATGCATCTACAATACTTCCCCATTCTAAGTTACTTAACGCTCCTATTATTACATCTAAAAGCCCATTAATTCCTTCTGTGCATGTTTCTCCTATTGCTTTCCAGTCAACATTTTTAAAAAAGCCATTAATTGATTCGCTTATAGCGGATCCAAATTTTTTCCAATCAAATGTAGTTATAAAGCTATACCCAAAGTAAATAATTGTATTTAATCCTTGAGCAAATGTATTTCCAACTTGGCTCCAATTAGTTGTTGCAATAAATCCATTTAAAAATTGTGCAATATTAGTTCCAATGTTTCTGGCCGTATTTTGAATTTTGTCCCACGGAATATTATTCATGGCTTCATTAAGTTTGTTTCCTAATTCAACTCCTACTTGATACCAATCTCCTTTTTTTATCGCTTCAATTATTGAATTAGGTGTATTGTTAATCTTTGATAAATCAAAACTTGGTGCCGAACCTTCTCCGCTACCATTATCAGAGTTATTATTAGATTGTACATTATTTATTTCATCATGCACTCCTGCCAATTGTTTAGTTTCTTGCTTTGCTTTCTTAGCACTTCCTGCCATAGCAGAATATGACTTTGCACTTGCTTTTGCAAATATATTTACTCCTGTTAACGCATAAGCAACACTTTGAATAGCTTTCATCAATTGATATACTAAACTAGTTACATATTGTATAACTGGTGCAAATACACTTCCCATTGCATATTTCATATATTCTATATTTGCACTTAATTGTTGTGCTCCTGCGTTTTGGCTTGACAACCATGTACTTGCACAACTGCTTAAAGTACTATAAATACTTTGCATTGAAAAAAGTGCACCTGCATATTTCAAAATATGGCCTAATCCACTTTTTAACTTTGTCCCCATTCCGTTTATATTGTTTGTAATATTTTGTGTTATTTTAGGCATACTATTAAAACTATCTTTCATACTAGCAATACTGGGTTTTGTTTGCTCTACTTTTTGCTTAAATGCACCAAAAAAACTACTCAATTTATTTTGAGTAGTTGAAGTTTTAGAAGTTCGTTGTCCTAGTTCTACCATTTTTGATTTTGCACTATTTAACAATGCATTATATTTTTCAATTTCACTATTTAATTTATCGCTTTGCTTAACTAAACTTTGATAATTTGTATTGCTATCTAATCTTTTATATGTTTCTTGTGTTATTCGTTTATTTCCAGCATCTGGCATTTCTTTTATTACAGATTGATTTGTATCATTCCTTATTTTGTCTAATGCATTATTGGTAACATCTAGTTTTAGCTGTCGACCAGTTATTTTCTTTTGTAGACTATCAATTTCTTTTTCAATTTGTGTTATTTGTTTTTGTGCATCTTTATTATTGACTTTAATTGATATTTCATTATTTTCAGAACTCTTTTTTAGATCCTGCATTTTCTTTTTCATAAAATTAACTGCTTGATGTAATTTATTTGTCATTGCTTTTGTATCTACTTTTGAAAAAGCTTCTTGTGCTTGTTTCATTGCTTTTTTTATTGTTGGTAACATTTTTTCAAATTCTTTTAATGCTTCTTCTACTTTTGCAGTTACAATAATTTCTATCTCTTCGACTGTGATAAGTCATCTCCTCCTCTCTGTTAATTTTTCCATATAAAAAACACCTACCTAAGTAAGTGTTTTATCCTTTTTAAATACGTCCACAACTTTGACACACGCACATCGTTTTGGTAATATTCTTTATTTTTTCCTTTTCTCTATAAATATTACCTAATAGTGCTGGGATAGTTTAAAAAATAATTACTTTTTAAATTCGTACGTAATTTGCAAATCATCTACTATTCTTTGATCAATCATGTAATCTTTGCTTTGATATATATCAAAATTAAATTGCATTTTTTCTATATTGTTTTCATTAATTCCATTATCTTTTAAGTTTGATACTGTAAAACTTGCATTTGTTTTTGTTTTTGAATTAACTTCTTGATAAAAATATCCACCTTTAACAGTGCTATTATTAATTGAAACATTTCCATCTATAGTAAATGTTGTGTTTCTGTCGCTATTATTTTCTATATACACATTAACCTTTATCGTATTAGTTACTTTTGAATATTCATAATTAATTATTTTTACTAAAAAATTTTTATCTTCAAATATTACTTTTGATAAATCCTGATTTGTCTCAGTTCCTACTTTAGCATTATCTTCTTGAATATTTGAAGAAGTTTCTACATTATTATTTTTATTAGTAATATTTTGATTTGCTCCTATACTTCCCCAAATTAAAAAAATTACTATTGCCCAAAACCACCATTTTTTATAGATTGGTTTCTTCTCCTCCTTTAAATGATCTCCCATAACAATCACTCCTTTTATTTTATATAAAAAAGTATAACATCGAAAAGTTGAAAAAAATGTCGAACTTTGTCGTAAAATACAACTTTTTTTAATTTTTCTCAGCTTTCATTATAGATCTCATTTTTCTTATTATTTCTTCAGGAGATTGTGCTTGTTGTTCTTCTTCTTTGAATAATTCTTTGTAATTATCCCTAATTGGCACTATTTTAGGATTTCTGCTCATGCTATCTGCTCTTATTAGTTTGTTTGTTACAGATTCTTGTAAATTAATCTCGCGTTTAAGGTCATCTATTGTTTTTATAAGATGTGCTTGACAATAAGTATTTATTTCTATATATCTACTGTTCCAAAATTCAAATGGTTTCATATCAAAATAATACGATAAAGGTTCTATCGCATAAATTAGCTCTATTAAATTAGATGCTTTTTTTATTTTTATAATTATATCATTTAAGCCATGTAACCTTGAAATTGCTGTTCTGCTATTTTGCTCATTGCATTTTCTGCTGATTTTTGAACCAATTCGTTCATATTCATTTGTGATAAAGGATTTGATGTCATTTCTTTTAATTCTTTCTTGCTCATTTTCTTTTTGAAAAAACCCTCTTCATTTAAAACCTCTGCTATCTTTGAATATAAGTCATTTATTGTTATTCCTTCTACTCTACACTCATCTATAAAGTCATATACTTCGTCAGATGATGCAAATACACTTTTTCCTTCTTCATTTTCTGCTAGTTTAAATATTATTTTTGATAATGCTTCCATATCCAAAACAGAATATGCTTTTGTGAAAGCTTCTTCAAAGTTTTTGTTTTTTAGTAGATTAGCTATGTCTACTATTTTTCTTGTTTTTAGTACTAAATTAATTGTTTTACTTTTTGTTTCTATTATCATTTTTTTCTCTCCTTTGCAAAAGAGAGAAGACTTTAAGCCTTCTCAGTATTTTCTTTGTTTTCTTCTATTGTGCTAGTTATTTTTCTTGTTCTACTCCTAGCACTTAATGTAGAACTAGGTTGTGGGAAATCCTTTACTTTCTGTTATTTCTGAACTTCTATAGATTGTTAATTTTGATTTTAACATATCATCTATAGCAATTTCGCTCATTCCTATATAACATGTACCTGTAAAGTACCATGTTAGTGGTTTTCCTGTTTCTGTTGCTGTTTCTTCTGGTAATTGAATTGCCCAATATCCATTTGTTTTGGCTTTTTCAACAGCTTTTAATTCATCATATTGGTCCTCTTTAAATAATATTTCTATTTCTAAGTTTTCTGCTTTTTGTCTTCCTTCTGTTTGTCTTTCGTCTGGAATATCTAAAGCACTATATGTTATTCCTTCTGGAGCTTTTAAAAACTCTGGTATGCTTTGTACGAAAGCTACTTGTTTTCTTTTTTCTGAATCTTTTAAATCTGCTAATGTATCTGCATGAAATAATTTTGTTAATGTACTTGCTTTTGGTTCTGGCATTTTGATTCCTCCTTATTATCTTATAAAATTAAAAGAGGCCGTTATAGAATTATAACGAACCTCAAAAGTTATTGTTATACCGTATTTTTGCAATATAGGGTCATATACTGCAGGACTGGTATTTGTCCTTGTAAGATTATATTCTTGAAGTTTTGAATCAACTTCATCTGTCATTTGCATTGCTTGACGTTGTTTTTCATTCCAACAAGTTATTGATATCTGAAATGTAGAAAGTACTGGAAATGCATTTTCTGTTTTATTTACGGACTTTAAAGGTGTATGTAATTCCAAACAAGGAAATTTACTTGTAGTTGTTGGATTTGTTAATATTTGTTTATACTTTAATGATTCTAGTTTTTCATATACTAAATCGCTAAACTCTTTTATGCTTAAATCTTTCATTATTTACAACACTCCTTTAACATCTCATCTAATCTTTTCTTTGCTATTTCTGTATTTTCATTTCTACTCTCAAATTCGGCATCACTTAAAAAGTGATTTGCTTTTGAGCCTACTGCAACATAGAATTGTTCTCCTTTTATGGTTACAATTGGATAACTTAATGACCTACCAACTTTATTTACAGGTATATACCATTCAGTATAACCTGATTCGATAAAGTGTTTTGTTTTTCCTATATGTTCTTGCTCAGCATATTGCCCGAGTTCCAAAATACTCAAACCATAAATATGATTGTCCATTTTCAGTCATAAATTTAGAAGGATCTGCATAGACCCTTCCTTTTACTTCTTTTGTAGACATATCTATCATCTCTACTAATATTCCATTTTCATTGTGACCTTTTTCTAATCTTATAGCGTAACCTCGAATGTTTTTTAATACATCCTCTGTTATTTTTTTTGCAGTTTGTGGTAATCTTTGAGTTATAGCATTTATATTCTTGAAATTATGTTTTACTTTAAAATTGCAATTAAAACTTATCATTGTATTTTCTCCATTCTATATACATATGTATTTCCTATTTTATTTTTATCTAATACTTTATATTCGGGAATAAACTTCTCTAATTTTGAGACATCTTCAAATGATATTCCATTGCCTTTTTGTATATCATAATCTCTAGTCGTACGACCTTTGTATGTACTATAATCTACTTCTCCTGTAGACTTTCTATCTAACTCATTTATATCTTGTTGCATATTTAGCCAAGCTTGTCCTTTATATTTCCATTTTTTATCCGGCTCTCCGTGGTCTTCTATTTCTTCATATTCTGATATATATACTTTTGTTAAATCTCGTAATAACATTATTTAAGCCTCCTCAAACCAGACTTTATAATGTCATTTCTTAATTTTTCCATGATATCTTCATATGAGCTTGATATAGCACCTTCCCCACGTCCTGTCATTCCTTCTGCACCTCGTGCAAGATATACGGCTTTTGTTGCTTTTTTTATATATGGAAATAACTTTGTATCATCTTTTTGTCTGTTAGAAATATCAGAGGCAATAGAACTAACTTCCTCTAATATTTCTTCTAAAACTTCTTTGTCATCTTTATAATTAGCTCCCAAATCAGCTATTATTTTATCTATATTACTGGTTTCTGCCATTTCTATTGCCTCCTTAATTATTCTTGTGGTAAAAGAGCTACTAAATCTTTCTTTTTAGCATTTTCTTTAAAAGCAATTCCTTTTTCATTTAAAATTGCTTTTATTTCTTCTACTGTTAGCTCTTTTTTAGTTTCTTTTACCTCTTTATTTATTCTTAATCCTATAAATGTTGACATTTTTTACCTCCTAACCTTCATATGAGCAGTATACACCAGCTAATTTGTTTTCGTATACATGTCCATACAAGTTATTATTTCTGTATTTAAATACATTACTATCTCCGTTTTGGTCTTCATCTGGCGTGAAGTATTTAATAAATTGATCCATTGCTGTTACTGCAGCAGATTTTTCTACACATAAGAAGTTAATATCTCTTCCGCCTTCTACTAATTCATAATAATCTGATGTTGATGGATTTCCTGTTGGAGAACCGACTTTTGAATAAGTTCCAGAACTTTCTGTGTAATATGTCTTTCCTGATACTACAGCTGTATCTTTTGACTTAATATATGTGTCTTTTGCTTTTTGGTATCCATAATTTTCTTTTCCGCTATTTAATGTCACTGCTGTGTACATTCTTGTTTGAGGAACTTCAATTATTGTTGCAAATCTTTCTAAAACTTTCTTTGATTTAGTTGTATCTAAATCATCTATCATTCCTTTTAGTGTTGGTGTTATAAATAAAATTCTATTTTCTGTTGAAACTTCGTCTTCGTCCATTTTGTTTGTACATGCTCTTAATGCACTTACAGCTCCTGCACCATCAGAGATTGTTTCTTTTTTTCTTGATATTCCATCTACTCCTGCTATTTTTGCAATTCTTGCTGCATCTGTTTCTGGAACTACTTTTGTTCTTACAAATTCTCCAGATAATCTTGCAAATGGTAGTCCTAATGCTTCTTGATTGTCTAGTCTGTCAATTCTTAAATCTTGACTTCTTTCTTTGTCATATTTTACTGTTTCCCATTTAAAGCTTGTTGAACCTTTTGTATATCCTGAATTTCTGTCAAAGTCTCCTAAACCGTCCATATCTAGTTTGGCTACTTTAATTTCTCCATTTAATCCTTTTTGTACTGTTGTTTCATCTCCATCTAATATAGATGTTTTTGCTTCATTTTTATATACCTCGTCTAATTTAGGTAAATAAATTGTTGATAATTCAATATTATTCATTGTTTATTCTTCCTTTCTTACTTTAATCCCATTGCCTTTCTTATTGCTTCATCAGCGCTTGACTTATTACCTGATGGGTCAGGATTGTATGGTGGCTTTTCTTTTGACCACTCATTTACTGCTTTTTCTGTAATTCTGTCTTGAATTGTTTTTATAAGCTTTGTTTTGTCTTGTAATTGCTCTGCTGTCATGTTTTCATAATCAAAAAGATTTAAAAATTCCGGGTCAAATGCTGTATCTTGTGTTGTTGCTATTTTTAAAGCTTCATCTTTTAAGTCTCTAGCATTTAACTTTCTTTGCATTGCTTCATAATCTTTTTGTTGCTTTTGCAATTGATATTGTAATTTTTCGGTTTCATTCATTTGTGCTAATCTTTCAGCCTCTGATTTTTCAGCATCATTTTTTGCTTTCCAACTATCTTGTGCTGTTTGAATAGCTTTTTGAACTCTCCTGTCAAATTCTGCTTGATTCTTTCCATCTTTTAAGAAATCATCAAATGTTACAGGGTTGTTGTTTGCTCCTGTATTATTTTGGTTATTTGCTCCCGCTGGTTCATTACTTGCCCCAGTATTAGCATTGTTTGGATTATTTCCTTGTTCTTCCATCTTTTACTCCTTTTGCCCCAGCCATTGCCTAAGCCCCAGCCATTGCGAATTTGTATTCTGTTGTTCTTTATAGCCTACAATCAGTAAAAAGGCATAAAAAAATAGACGTACGTCTACGTCTAAAATTTATAATTATAAAATGTTAATAACTTATTTATTTTTTTCTTTAATACTAAGATATATTGCATATCCTATTATTCCTGTTAATTCTGTTAATATTGTGGCTATTACTCCACACCAAAATGGATTTATATACATATTTTCCACCTTCTTTCCATAATAAAAGCACCTACTTCTTAGTAAGTGCTATTTTTCTAATTCTTTTTCTAAATATTCTTTATACTCTGCAAAACTATTCCATTCGTCGTAATTAAAGCCTAATGGTCTTTTTCCATTCTTTTCTATATATTTATGAATTAATTCTTTTATTTCATCTGGTATAATCATTATATAATTTCACTACCTTTTCTTTTATTTCTTTTAACCCATTTATTGAATCTATAATATTTAATGTGTCTTGATTTTTGTTTAAATAAGCTGACATTATATTGGCAGAAAGTTCCTTTTCTATTCTTGTCGAATCCTCTATCCAGTATTTACTTGAATGCATATAGTTTCCTGATATTTTTCCATTAGTTATGGCAGAAAATATATCACTTAATGTCATATTATCTTCATATTTGCTACTAGATAACATATTAATGTATTTATCTTCATCTATATCTATTTGTAATCTTGCTCTTCTTAATTCGTTGTCTATATTTAGTTTATTAGATATATTATTTCTTATATCTATCATATGTATAATTTCATGACTTAAACTTTCAGATAAATCATAATATTTAAAATCTAGGTGATTTGGATTTATATATATCTTATCGTCATCAATACTATATCTCATTGGAACATTTAAATTATTGTCTATTTTTGCATTATTACTTGTTAGATATTTATTAAATAACCTTTTTACATTTGAATTTATTTTCGTATTACCTAAAACCTGTTTAATATCTTTACTTATTTTTGGTATGTCTAAATTATACTCTGTTTTTTCTTGTTTTTCAACTAGTGGCAAATACATTATTGTACTTCTGCAATAATGAAAGTGATGTTGTATTGGTGGAAGATTTAAACCTAGTACCAATCCATTACATCTAATTCTTTGTATTATTAGCTCTTTTTGTGTTTCACCATAATATCTATCAAATACATTTTCTTTATTTATATAAAACTCTTGATTATTTAAGCTATCACACATTAAAGTTGTTTTATCATCTTCTACCGCAATAAACCTAACTTTTGAATTATCTTCTGTAGCTTCTTTTATTCCTTCTACTTTTGCTAAATTATTTAGTCCAATCATTTGCATATCTACCGCACCTGATATCTTGTCATTATTTATATTAAGTTTTTGATTTTTTTGTCTATTTATTATTGTTTGAAACTCACTAGAATCGATTTCTAGTTTTTTTTGTTGTTGCATATTTAGAATTGCTTGTTTGTATATTTGTTGTGCATTATACTGCATTGTTGCTTCAATATATTGTTTCCAATTAAAGCCACTGTAATTTGGTTGGTCTAATAATGCAAGAAATAAAGCCATCGCTAATATTGATGGCTTTTTCTTTTTATTTACTTCTTTTTGTCCGTTCTTCATAGTAATAATTTGCATCTTCATACATTATTTGTTTTTCTTGTTCTTCAAGTTTGTTTTGTTCTTCTACATATGCACTGTAAATAAGTAACTCTAGTATTTCACTATTCTTTACTCTTGTTCGATTGTAAATATTATTTGCTAATACACTAAAATAGTTATTGTTTTTTAGTAATCCTTGTTCTTTCCAACCGCTCTATATATGTATTTATTCTTTTTTTAGTCTTATTGTCTGCTATATCATATATATTTTTTGATGTAAAGTTAAATGTGTCAAATAATTCTTGTAATTTGTTTTGAGTTTGTTTTGATGTTTTATTATATAGTTGTTTTAATTGTTTCATATAATTATCGTGTTGTTCCCACATATAAAACACCTCTATTCTTCTTTATTGATTTGTTTATTAACTACTTTAGTTTGCTCTTTCTTGTTATCTGCTGTTAATTTTTGTGCTTTTTGTGTGTCTGTTAAATCTGTTACTTTGTCATCTTGATTATTATTTTCTTTACTGTCTTGTTCTGTCTCTTTCTGTCCAAGCATTTGCATTTGTTCTAAGTTTTTCTGTATATTTTCTTGATTTTGTTTGTCTACTTTTTCTAGTTCTGAATTACTATCTAAGTCATCTGGTAACATATCAATTATACTTGCATCGCTTAACAATCCTCTTAATTTTAATGCCCTTGTGGTTTCTGTATCCTTATCTGTTGGTAGATTTCTTTGCAAGTCTATCTTTATACTTCTAAAATCATAAGATTTATTTTTTCTTTTGTTTATCCTGTCTATAATTGTTTCCCATCTTCTTAATATTGCCTGTTTAAAATGTTTATCAGCATCTGTTATCATTTGCTCTAATGCAAAGAATTTTCTATCTAATGCACTTGCATTGTCTGCATTTGTAAAGCCTAAATCTGTTATATTTGGTACCCCACTTATCATTGCTATCAAATCTATTAATGTTTTCTTATGATTTTCTAATGCTGTATCTTGTACATTTTTTTCAACCCAAGCAATATCACCTGTATTGTCTGGTGTATAGAATACTTGCATTTTCAATAACGCTTTATCTTCCTCTTCTCTTGCTTTATTTAATACTTGCTTTTTTTGTCCATTTTCATCTAATTCTGGATTACCATCTTTGTCTAATTTAGTTATCATTAAATCATTTTGTGGGTCATAGCCTGTTATTTTTAATTTTGCATCATCATTATATTGAAATGTATTTCTACTATTTTGTATTACTCTTTCATAAGCACAAATTAAAGAGACTACCAATTCAAAACTTGATAGTCCCATTTCATTTTCTATAGCTATACAAGGAAGCATACTCCATTTGCTTTCTTCAAATTTTTGTTTATCCTCTTGTAATTTTGCATAATCATTTGGCGTTGGTGAATAGTATCTTTTACCATTTATTGTTGTTAGTTCTACTATTGTTATGTCTGCTCCATTTTTATCTCTTTCAGTCCATTTTCTTAGTTGTCCTATTTGTTTTACTGGTGTTGAATAATCAAATATTCCTATTGTATTTAATGCACTTTGTTTTGTATATACTATTTCATTATCTTCATTTTCGTATAGTATTTCATAACTTCCTCTCATTCCAAAATAGTCAAATGCTAAATCAAAAAATTCTGTTGAATCATCATTATATTTGCTTATATAATTTATAAGAACTTTTAATTCTTCATCTTTATTTGCATCTATATTGAATACTTTGTTAAGTAGTTTCTTTATTATATTTAATTTTGTTGGATCTGATATTTTTTCAACATCATATACTGGCGCTTTCCCTGCGAAGTAACCAGTTACCATTGAATTAATATAGTTTTCAAATGCGACTTTTATTTTTTCATCATTTATACTTACCAGCTCTGAATTATCTGTCTTTCTTCTTATTCTTTCATATAATTGTTTTCTTGCATTCCATTCTTTATCAGCTAACATTAATATTTGCGCTACACTATTTTCATTTTCTAATGTTTCTGGATTCCATTGTATCATTTTTGTTTCCTCCTATATTGGCTTGATATAACCAAATTGTAATTTCTTTTGATTTATGTATTTCTCTATTGCATATCTCATTGCATCCATCAGATGATTAAAATCATCAATTGGTCTATTAATTTTGTTTCCAAATTTATCTTCATCCCAAGTATAATTACTTATCTCTGTTATAAAATTTACACATCTAGGATGTATTATTATTTCAAAATCTTGTATAAATTGAATGCCATTATTTATACTGTCTTTTCCTTTTAATGCACCTGTAATATGCCTTAATCCTAATCCTCTTAATTCATCTATTGACTTTGGTTCTGCACTATCTGCCGTTATCTTTTCTTTTGAATAGCCCATTTGATTTATTTGGTCATATATCGCTTTGTTACTCATTCCTTTTTGATATATTTCATCATATACATAAATCTTTTTGTTTTTTAAATCTATTGCACCACAAAATAGTGCTGTTGGATCATTCGTATAACCAAAGTCTAGCCCAAAAGCACTATCTAAGTTTCTTATTGTATTTAATTCAAATTTTTCTTCTTTCCAATTTTCATAAACTAATCCATCAACAATACCCCAATTACCTAAACCTGCAACTTGGTATCTTCTAGGATTATTTTTTTTCATTCTTTCGAACACTTTCTTATCTGCTTCGTCTAGCCATTCATTACACATATAGTTTGTTGTCATTGCTAATATATCGTCATCTTTAACATCAAAAAATCTTTTCTTAATCCAATGGTGTTCATTCCAAGGGTTTAGTGTTATTGTTATTTGTTTAAATAATCCTTCTGGTACTTCTCCGTCTTATACTTTCATCTATTACATCAAAATCAGATTCTTTTGTTATTTCGTATGCTTCTTCTATCCATAGCCAACATAAAACACCAATATCTACTGATATTGATGTTACTTTTAATGGATCATCTAAACCTCTAAAATATATTTTCTGTCCTGTAGGTTTGTATGTCATTTCTAATGGGCTTTCTTTTATTTCCCAGAAACTATCTACTTGTAATCTGTGTATTGCCCATTTTAATTCTGTAAAACAACTATCTTTTAATGTTCTAAATGTTTTTCTAATTACAAGTGTATTAGCTTCTTTATATTTCATCATATTGCTTATTATCCATAATGCTGTTGTCTTTGATTTTTTACTTGCTCTTGAACCTTTACATACTCTATATCTACATTTACAATGCCAATACTCTGCATAACCTTTTCCAACTATACTTTGTAATGATATGTTATTTACTTGTTTCTGTATATTTTTGTTTATTATTTTATTCTGTAATATCATCTGTTATCACCACTGGTATATTTCCAGCAACTTCAACTTTTTCTTTAAATGTACCATATCTTTTTCCAAGTAGTTCTGCACATTTTGTTCTATCTTGTAATGAAGCATCTAATCCAAATTGGTCTTTTTCTTCTCCTCGCATTACTTTTGTTAAGTACTGTAATACTTCATCCTGTGAGGCAATTCTTTGGTCTTCTTTTTCTTGAAGTTTTATCTTTATAAATTTGTCTAGTTTTGACAAGTTTTGCGAACCTATTCTATTAAGATTTTTTCCCTTATATCCAGCTTTCTTACAAGCTTCTGTTGCATTTGCAGTTTCTATATAATAATCAATAAATCTCTTTTGCATTTCTGTTAATGCGTTATATTCATCTTCTATATTTTCATATTCCATCTTCCTCACTTCCTTTTCTATGTTCATCTATTAGATATTTCATTACATCTATTTTGCTATAGTGTTCTTCTTTTTGTTTAAATCTATCTTGTATTTCAAACTCATTCGTTTCTTCATTGTATATTTCTACTTGTTCTCTTTTTAATATTTGGTATTTTGTACAATATTTGCAATTCTTTTCACTATAGAATTTAAAACTATTTATTTTGTATATTTGTCCTTTTATAGATAAAGCATATAATAATTTATTTATGTTTTTATTTATGTTCATTTTTTACCTCGAAATATTTGTCTGCTATATTTCTTATAATATCATGCGAATTTGATATTATATCAACTACATCTTCTTCATTATAATTTTTATCTTGATGTGTTATATATGTAATTATGTAACAATGCCCTAATTCATGTAATAAAGTGCTTCTTTTCCTATCTGGGCATAAATCTTTATCCAAAAATATTGTTTGTATATCTGCATATGTTAATCCATAATACTTACCATTCAAGTCTGGATTTTCATAATGTTTTTTTAGTTCTTCTTTCATCTGTTCTTGTGATAATTCTTTTATATACCATGTTTTATTATTTATCTTAAATTTCATTTAATCAAGCACCTCTCTTTAACCCTATAAGGACATCTTACTATCTGCTTATCTAGGTTTATAACTTCTAAAAAAGAACAGTTTTTGCACTGCTCTGGTAATTGTACATTTATTAACTTTCTTTTCCACTTGCTATCTCGTTCTTCTTGTGTCTCTATCATTTCTATTATCCTCTTACAATCTTCCAAACTACAATTTTTACATCTTTTGTTTGTAGCTGGACATACTTTATTATCTATTAAACATTGTTCCATATTTTATTCCTCTGTACACTTTAATTCTCCGTTTATGTTTTGGGTTATTTTACAGTCTATATTCTTTGTGCACGTACTACAATGTTCTTTTTTGTATTTTCTATATTTTCTTTTGTCATAAGATTACCTCTTTTCTTATAAACACCTAATATAATTAATAGCACTAAAAAAAGAACCTATCGCTTGATAAGTTCCTTGCAAAAGTTTATATCTTTTTTATTGATTATTTGTCTGAGTCGTTGTATAATGTTTTTGTTCTTCCATTTTTTTACCTCCTTGAGAAAGGTGGTGAAAAAATGAACAATATTCTAAAGTTTCTTGTACTAGTCATTATTGCATACATCATTAAGATGTTTGATTAGTACATAACATTCTTCGGCGCCCTGCTTTGCAGGGTTGCTTTTTTTGTAAAAAAATACTAGAGATTGCATTCCCTAGTACTTTTTGTTCTTCTTTAATATTCTAAAGTTTCTTACAGATTGAAAGGAGTGATAACAAATGATAAATATCTCTTTTCTAAATCTGTATTAGTATTATACTAGAGTTTTCGTGTATTGTCAACCTTTTACATCGCACTATTATTACATTTTTATTACATTTCTATTACAATTATACCATTTTTATGTTAATTTTTCAAATTTAAAAGAGCAAATACAAAAGGGGGCTTGTGCTTGCTCTTTTATCTACCTACTTTTTCTATTATAATTATAGTACTTCCAAAACGAAATTGAAAGGAAGTTTTAACGAAATTTTAGCGAAGTTTTTAGACTTTGCTATCTAGTCCAATGTTTATTATCTTTAACATACTTTTTATAGCATTATCTCTATAAGTTTGTAGTTGCTTAATGCTTTTGTATTTTTCAAATTCATTAAAATATGCTTTTTCAACATAATCCCATTTTGCTTTATTCATATAATACGTCTCTATAACAAATCTTTCTTCTTGAGTTAATGGATTCATCATATTTTTAACTCTTACTACTATTTTATTTAATTGCATTTTCTTTTTATTTAATTCTTCTAATTTACTCGTTAAGTATTCTCTGTCTTCTTTATTTATATAATTTAATTCTTTTTTATAGTTTATAGCTGTATTTGATACTTTGTCAGATATTTTATTTGTATTACTATGTATGCTATCATAACTTTGTCCTGCTATTTGCATATTTTCTATAACTTCTTTCTCTGTGTCTTCATATACTGTTCCTGCATATTCTAATCTTTGCTGATATTCTTCTGTTTTTAAATCTATTTCTGTCAATTTAGATTCATTCTCTTTATGCTCTCTTAGCATTTTCTCAACATCTTCTTTTATGTAATTATTCATTTGTACCTCCTTTTAATTCACTATTTAATTTATCTAAAATATTGTATGCTTTATTTATTTGCATTTGATTATATTCTCTTTTGTGATAGTCAGTTGTATTTATTGTTTCTAGTGTCTTCATTGCTTGTTTTATTTGTTTTTGTATATTTTCTATTGTCATTTGTGTCACTTCCTTTTTATATACTCATATATTACTCTTTCTACATAAGCTAATGCTTCATAATTGCTTATATATCTTCCGTCATGTCTGTGTCTTACTGTACTTCTTATTATCTTTATTTCTTGATTATATTGTCTTTTATACATTGTTGCTAATTGATTTTTACTTAAACCTTGTTTCCACTTATCTAATATTTCTTTATTTTGCATACTACACCTCTTTAAAATGTAGTATGCTCCTTTATTTATTTAATAATTCTTTTGCTTTATCTTCAAAATATTGTTTTACTTCTTCTTTATCTTTAAAATATCTGTTGCATTCTATCTGAGTGCCATGTATGTCATCTGCCATTAAATCTATTATTTTATTTTGATTATTTATAATTCCTTTTAAAGATTTTTTTGTTTGTACCTGTTGTTTATATGTTCTTAAACCAATTTTTCTATATTCTTCTATTTGTTCGTCTTTTTCTTTTAGCATAGATAACACTGTTTCTATTGCCGTATTTAATTCTAAAGACTTATAAATCCTTCCTATTTTCCAGCCACCACATCTATTGTCTATTTCTAATTTATCTCTTTGTATTTTATTATCTTTAAAACATTTTAATATTTCTATTGCTTGTTCTTTTGTCATATGTTAGTCCTCCTTCAATTTTCTGCCACATTCAGGACAATAATTTAGACTATATGCTTTTGATGTTATAATAGAAATTTCTTTTCCTTTAGTGGCTCTTTGCTCTTTTTCCCAGGTATATACACTAATTTTCGCAAAAAATTTTTCTTTGAATCTTGATGTATCAAGTTGATGTTTCTTCCAAAACTCAATTTCTTTACAACACTTACACATTTTGTTTTTTCCCTTCTAATAGTTCTTGTAAAACTTGTATTACTATTTTGTTGTACGCATCCGTTTCATAATAATATTTGTCATTCTGTTTTATCTTTAATGGTTTATTTTTTAATTCTTCTATCTTGTCTTTTACTTTTTGAACTGGAATTAAATCGTTTGATGATATTTTATTTATTAAATCAAATTGCTTATCTTTTTCTTCTTGATACGCTTTAATCCAATCCGCTTTTTCTTTATTAACTACATCTATTGCTTTCTTATATTCTTCATTCTCTTTTAATACTCTTTTATAATCTGATAAAATATGTTCTATAGTTTCAATATGTTCTCCACCAAAACAGTCATTCATATCCATATTTTCAATATTTGCGTTTTCAATCATTTTTTCTAATATTTTTATATCTTCTTCTATACTATTTTCTTCCTCGAAACTATATCCTGATGTTTCTTCTCTTATTATTAATTCATCTGTAATATCTTTTGACATTTTTACACCTCTCTATTGCTTAATATATGTATTTGCTCTTTTAAGTCTTCTATCTCTGTTTCTTGTTGCCATATTTTTTCATCTTTATTATTTAGCTGCTTTTTTGTTTTTCCAAACTCTATCCCTATCATAAAAGCTATTATTAATATAGCTGCTACTACTATTACTAATATTGTGTATAATTCTTTATATTTTTGTTTGTAATCTATCATTTGTTTACCTCCTCAATTTCTAAAATTACTTTACTTGATTTGCCATACTCAAATGTATCTGTAAAACCTTTTACATAGTTTCTGTTGTCATCTTTTAGTTTGCCTGCTTTTACCATACTGTCTAAAATAAACTTCTTAGCAAAGCACACATTATCTAAATCTCTTCTTTTATTTTCTTCTACCCAATGGAAATGGATTTTGATTGGATTCTGATACTTAGGTAATTGATTTATATACCAACCAATATCGCTTTCAACATCTTTCTTCATTTTTGCTCCTGCAAATTTGTTTTTTCTGCATTCGTTTATGTATTGATTCAAGCTTGGTAGTCTAAATGGAATTTCAATTCTATTCATCTTTTATCTCCAATTCTTCAGTTAAATACTGATATGTATATTTTGGATTATTTTGTTTATTTTCTAGTGCTTTTAAATTCTTTAATGCTTGCATTATGTCTTTTTCTATGAATTTGTTTTTATATTTATCTACAAATGTATCCTTTAATGAGCGTATAGTGTCTATTTCATCTTTTACTAATCTTCTTTCTTTTCTGACTTTTTTCAATTGTTTAATTAATTTGCAAGATTGACTAGCACTTAAATTATGATTTTCTATGTAGTGTAAAATTTCATCTTGTTTCGTATCTGCTATACTTTGCTTATTGCTTAATTCTTTTAATCTTTTGTCTATATCTTGAAAAAATACAAGCATATATTTTAATGTTTCTTCTGCTCCCAATTTTTCTTTTGCTCCTCCTCTATGTAATATTTACATCTCCAAATTCCTTTAAAGTTTTCTAATTCAAGCCTATTACAACCTCTACATTTTGCACATTTACCGTTCTAGCGGTGGATAATTATATTTCATAACTACCTCCTAAATTATTGGAATATGGTTCATATTTTGTTCAATCATCTTCTCATTTTCTGTTGTTTCTCTATATACTGCAACCTCTTTGTTAGTAATACTGCATTTCTTTGTTTTCTCAGTTGTTACAAATCCTAAACTCTCAAGCTCCGTTATTCTTGGTCTAGCATTATTTACATCTGCTGTATTTGTATAATGCCTTTTATATAATTCTTGTGCTATTTCTCTTGTTGTCATTTCTTTATTTTTTAATATCTCTAATATTTGTTTATGTCTTTCGCTTAAATGCTCTTTCATATCTTCATAACTTTTATGTCTCGTTTTGAATGTTATTGTATTCATTTGTTAATCACTCTCCTTTACTATTTGACACCACTCTAAGTTTTTATATAAATAAGCGTATGGATCATTTATGTAATAATCATTTGGATTTACTTTTATTCTTGCTCTTACATCTGCTATTTTAGGCGTGAATTTTATTTCTTTTATCGTTTTGTCTATAGCTTTTTCAAATTCTGCTTTATCTACTGTCATAAATTCTTTAAACCATAGTCTTAATTCATCTTTGTTAAATTCTTTACTATATGCTATTTGTATTTTTTGCATATCTTCATAAAATTCTTGTTTATTCATTTAACCACTCCTCTATTTCATTTTTTTCACTCTTTTGCTTGTGGTTTTCTTCTTTAGCCTCCACTAATGTTTTTATTCCTGCTTTTTGCCAGTTGTTTAATATAGCTTTTATATATCTAATTGTCCTTTTGTTAGCTTCTACACTTATTTGCATTGCGTAAATTATTAAATCTGTTTGCATTTCTTTAGCATAATCAGATAAAAGTTCCATTCCATAAGGTGTAATAAGTCCTATGTTTTCATTGTAAAAATCGATAATCTTTTGCAAGCCGTCGCCACAACTGTCGCTTACATTATCATTGTCATTTACATTAACATTAACATTTTCATTATCATTTACATTTTCATTTACATTTTCATTTACATTAGTTTCTATTTTGCTTTTTGTTTGCTTCTGTTTTGTTTCCGTTTTGCTTTTCTTTTGCTTTCCATTTTCATATTTTTTATAATTAGCATCTAATTGAGGTTTAACAAGAGAAAATATTGCTTTAGATATTCCTGTTAGTTCTATTTCTTTTTGATTTAATGCATATTGCATTATTGCATTATATGTATCTGCTTGATTTTCTTTTGGTAACTCACTTATCGCTTCATAAAAACTTCTGTAAAATATGAAACTATCTCTTGCCATTTCTTCCTCCTTTTGTAAAAATAAAGGGTAATGCTATTTTGTCACTACCCTTAGTTGTTTGCTTTTCCATATTCTTTAATAAATTCTTCTTTTGTTTTGTTGTAATATTTACACCAAGCTTTTTGTGCTAATTTCTTTAATTGTCTGTTAAGCTTGTCTCCATTTTTGCCATGTACTCCATTTGTACCACGATGGCTTTCTTTGGTTAAAAATACTATCAATCCATCATTTATGCTCTTATGTCTATAAGCCTTTGAAAAATAAACCTCGTGCCTTTCACAATATATATCTGTTCTTTTTGTGCTGTATAATGTACTTTTTGGCATGATGCAAAATTCCTCTTCGTTTTTATTTTTATCTTTCTTCTGACTTTTCTCTGTGATTTTTTGGTAAGGATTAAAACTATTACTTAAATCTGTTACTATCATTTCTTATCCCAACTTTCTAACAAACTATCTATTTCCTTTTGTGATTTTGTTTCTATTCCATAAACTTTGCAGTCTTGTACCACTCCATCTATAAGTCTTGCCATTTGTTTTGAATTAAAAGAACTAGAACCATAATAAGCATTTATTATTTTAAATTCTGTATCTCCTATATACTCTGTGTCTGCTATTTCACTAAACCAAGCTATTCCTTGTGCTGTCCACATTTTTTCAAAGGTGTTTACATTGTCTTTTTCTATCTTGAATCTTCTGAATATTCCTAGTTCTTTTACTCTTCTTTTGTATTCTTCAATTGTATCTATATCTGCTAATTCACATATTTCTTGCAAAAGTTTCCAAAAATAATTATTAGCATTAGTTGTTCTCTTTTTTATGTATTTCTTTGCTTCAATTTTTAGTTTTGAGCCTTTTAATTGTTCTATGTCTGATAACTTGTCCTTATAATTAATCAAAAAGCTTATTTTAGGTTTTCCTGTGTTGTAATCTATATTTATTTCTTCTAATGTTCCGTGTTGTTTGCATATGTACCACCTACTTATCTTCTTTTGCTAATTTACTACTGCTCTTTAATGCATTTTCTATTGAAGAATAGTCTTTTACTTCCAATATCTTTGGTAGATTTCCTATTCTAGATTTTTTTACAATTGCTTTTGTTTCTTCTCCAGTCTTCTCTAATTGAATTACTATATCCATTAAATATTCCACTATATCTAGTGCGTCATATGTAAGTCCTACTGGTTGCATTTTCCCATCCTTGGTATCCCACATATTTTTTGCTCTAGCTACTAATATTAAATTCATAGGAACATCTTTTAATTGATTTAATACTGTTCTTGCCATTTCTCTACGATATGCATACCATTTTGTTTTTTGTAGTTGATTTAAGTCTCCTACTTTTTTGCCTATCATTTGTTCATATTTTTTTGCACTTACATCTTCTATACAATCTAGTAAATCTGTAACTGGGTCTACTATTAATGTTTTTCTGTCAGGATATTCTCCTTTTAAAATTTCTTCTATTAAATTTACTGTTAATGTTGCAGAATTACTTGCTCTACTATCTGTTTTATCTACTTCTGCTTTGTAAAAATCAAATTGCTCTGCATATAATCTTGTACTACCTTCTAAATCTATTACTATTGGATTTGGAGCAGATAAAGCAAATCTACTTTTACCACTTCCACTCTCTCCCCAAACCATAATTTTTAAATTAACATCATCTAACGTTGCCTTTTTTGCTAACATTTTAATTACCTCCATAATAATTATTTTTGCTATCTTTTAAATCTAAATAATCCATTATTTATCCCTCAATCTTTTCTTAAATTCTTCTTTTAAAGCTTTTTTCTTGTTGTATAATGTATTTTCTTCTTCATTTAATATTGCTTGTTCATAAACTAATTGTGTGTCTGTATATCTTGCAAGTATTTCTTCATATTTAGTTGATTCCATTTTCTTCCCTCCATTTATCATCGTAATAGCATTCTTCTGCTATTAATTCGAATATATTTCCTTCTTCATCGTTTTCTATGTAATCTTCCATAATTCTCCTTTTGACATCTGTGCTTTTATGTGTTAACATATAAATACAGATGAATTTATATATGAATTTATTTTTTGTTGAACTAGTTTAATGATTGGTAGTCGCTAACTAGTTCTTTTATTTTGTTTAAAAATACTTTTTCATTGTTGTATTTGTTTAAACTAACTAAATTACTAATTCTTTTTATTAAATCTGCTTGTTCTTCATTCTCAAATCTTAGTTCTTTGTTTTCTTCGTGTACTGCTATGTTTTCTTTTGTTAATTCTTCGTTTTTGCTTTGTAAGTCTGCTATAACGATATTTCTGTTTTTTACTCTACTTTCTGCTTCTTTTAATGAAGTTCTACTTGAATCTACTAAACTTTGTAGTTCTTTTATTTTTCTATTGAACATCTCTCTTTCACTCCTTTCCTTGTAAAATTTAATTTTTTACTCTGCATATTCCCATTTATACCCTAACGATGTCTTTATTTTTCCTTTGCAACACTCTGAAACGTGTATTGACTTTAAATTCCATTCCTTTTTTATTTCTTTTATGCTGTTCCATCTTTTAATAAATTTACCATCAATAGAATATTGATTTACTGCTCTTTTGTAATGATTTATTCCTTTAAGATTTATTTTTAATCCCATTTTTATTGCGTGTATAGTATTTTCACTATGTGTTACCCATTCTAGATTATCAATCTTATTGTTTTGTTTATTTCCATCTATATGATTGACACATGGCTTATTCTCTAAATTTGGTATAAATGCTTCTGCTACTAATCTATGAATTGTTTTTATTTTTTTATTTTTATCTTTAATAAGATTTACTTGCATATATCCACATTTTGGATTTACACAAGGAGATAATATCTTACCTCTTTTTATATTTTTGTTAGATGTTCCGTTTCTTACATATCTATCAAAACTCTTTACTCTTCCAAGATTGCTGACTTGATATAATCCTTCATATCCTACAATATCCTTCCAAATTTCCATTCTTCTCTCCTATCTATATACTGTCATTTGCATAAACCCAGCTACAAACATTGCTGTCATTCCTACGTTAAATAAAATTACTAATGTAGCTTGTCCTATAAAATTTAGTATTTTGTTTTTATCTAGTTTTCTTTTCATTTGTATCACTCCTTTCTAAAATATCTGTTGCATAATTTCAAATGCTCTATCTAAATTAATTCTTATAGCTTTTTCTCCTACTTTTATTTTTGCTTCTTCCATTTCAGGTCTAGCTAAAATCTTATATGCCTGTGCTTTACTTATACTAAATTGCTCTTGAAATTGTTTAACTGTTATGTATTTTGTTCTCGCTTTTTCTTGTAATCTTGTATATGGCATTTTATATCGCCTCCTTTTGTTTTTATTTATTGTGTTTTAGTTTGTTTGGCTGACATTAGAAGTTAAAAAAATATCATCTTTTTTATAGTTTAATATCTTCTTTATTTTTAAAGCTGTTTCTAATGATGGTGATATATTTCCATTTTCATACCCTGTATATGTTGTTCTGGCAACATTTAGCCTTTCTGCCATTTGCTCTTGGGTATAGCCTTTTTTCTTTCTAATTTCTATAAGTTTCTTTCTCATATTTTCGCCCTCCTTTTTTGTTTGTTCTGCTGACATTATATATAATGTTTGTTTGGCTGTCAATACTTTTTTTAAAATTTTTTTATTTTTTTCAAAAAATGTTTGCAAAACTGACAATGAAATGTTATAATTTTCTTAGAAAGGAGTGCTTTTATGAGTTTTGGAGATAATTTAAAAAAAATTAGACAAGATTGCAATCTAACTCAAGAAGAACTTGCAAAAAAAATTGATACATCACGTTCAAATATTGCTAATTACGAAAATAATAAAAATATGCCTTCAATAGATATTTTAAGTAAATTATCAGAGATACTTGACTGTAGTGTAGATTTCCTATTAGGTAAGTCAGATGAAAGAAAACCCAAAGAATCTGATCCTCTAGGTTTAGCCAAAATAGGATTTAGTATGAAAGATTATACCCCTCCTACTGAAACACAAAAACAACAAATTAAAGGATTGCTTGAAGTGGTCTTAAAAGACAATAAAAAGGATAATAAATAATATGAGATTAATAGATTTTTTTAATAAAACTACTAATATTAATATAGATGGTACTATCATAAAAATTTCAAACAAGAAAGAGGCTGAATTTTATGCCAATCAATTTTTAAAACATTGCAATGAATCAACAAAAATAGTTAATACTACTGCAAATCCTAAAGTTTTCTTTGAAAGATATTCTATTTTATTGCATGAAACAAAGAATCTTTCTAAATTAGAAAGATTTTTAAAATTTAAAAGTAGAACTCCTTCCTCTACTCTTGTTTATTTAATGCAGAGCAAAGAAAGAGAAACAAATTTAATGATAGGTAGAGCTTGGGAAAGTTTAGATATTAAATTAAAAAAATTAAAAACAAAAAGAGGCAAAGAAAATAGAATTAATAATTTATATTTTGAGTTTCAATCATATTTGAACGAAATGTCAAAATCTAATATTGACTTATGCAAATCTTACTATAATACTTTTATAAATAGTATTTAATTGGAGGGAATATGAATCTAAATAATTTATATGATTTAGCAGAAAAAGAGCATATTAAAATTTATGATTATTATATAGAAGATGCGTATGGTTGTTTTATAAATATAGAAAAAATAAATGCTATTGCATTAAATTATACAAATATAGATAACTCATATATAGAAAAAGAAACTTTATCAGAAGAATTAGGTCATTATTATCAAGATGCAACATACTCAATCAACTGTACTGATAAAATCTTAATTAATAAACAAGAATATAGAGCTAAAAAGTGGTCTTATTTTGTATTAATTCCTTTTGAAAAACTAAAATCAGCCATTTTGAGTCGGAATTAATACACTTTATAGTCTAGCAGAATATTTTGAAGTTACAATCGAATATATGCAAAATGCGATAAACTTTTATATAAATAAATATGGAGAGGTGTTTTAATGTTTACTTATACTACTAGAAAAGATGGCAGACTAATGAAAAAAGTTACTATAAATGGTAAACCTATATACTTATATTCCAATAATCCAGATGATTTAGAAAAACAATATATAGAAACTATGCATATGTCATATACAGGTTTTATAGATGACAATAATATTAAATTTAAAGATTTTGCTGAAAAATGGTTACACCTTAATTCTGCTGGAAAAGAAATTAGAACTATTGATGAGTATAAAACACTTATTAATTCTTATATTATTCCTAGATTAGGATATAAAAAAATAAAAGACATAAAAATATATGATATAAAAGAATTATTGAAAGATATGGAACATATTCCAACTACCGCAAAGAAAACTTTACAACTTATAAAAAGAATACTAAATGATGCTGTAGATAATGATATTGTTATAAAAAATGTAGCACAAAATATTAAAGCCCCAAAGGTAATCAAAAAAGAACGTTTCCCTCTTTCTTTAGAAGAAGACCAATTACTTATTAATAGTAAAAGTAAATATGCTTCATTTTTTATTTTAATGCGTTATACTGGTATGAGAAAAGAAGAAATTGTACCTTTAACACTTGATGATATAGATTTACAAAATAAAACTATATCAATTAACAAGGCTGTTACATTTGTACACAATCAACCAGTTGTTAAAAAAACTAAAAACAAAAAGTCTAGAAAAATACCAATATTAGATATAGTTTATGATATTGTTGTAAATCTAGTAAATAATTCTAACGACAATCTATTATTCAGAAAAGAAAGCGACAAAAAAATGTTGACTGACTCAGCAATCAAGAGACATCTCGAAAGTTTTTTATATGATATTAACAAAAACAGAGAAAACGAAGTAAAGTTTACTTGTCATCAATTGAGACATTCTTACTGTACAATGCTATATTATGCTGGTGTTAAAATAAAAAAAGCGCAAGAGCTTATGGGACACTCTTCTGCTGACATGGTTTATAACATCTATACACATCTAGATGAACAACGTGAAAATGCCGAAGAACTTATTAATGATTACATTAATAAGTTGTCAAATTAGTTGTCAAAATAATAACAAAAACAAATAAAACACTTGATAATCAAGTGTTTTATCGTTTTAGACTTTGTGATTACGAATCCGTTGCTCTACCAACTGAGCTATATTGGCATATCAATGTTTTTTCTTGTCTTCTAAAGCATTTGACAACTTTTTATTTGATATTTTAGTT
>QWCN01001570.1_pt1 | contig 34244 bp, 44 predicted proteins | sample 1972711 | NCBI WGS metagenome assembly QWCN01 (sample SAMN09866707, study PRJNA288562) | Human gut metagenome isolate term1_stool, whole genome shotgun sequencing... | isolation source: gut | host: Homo sapiens | place: USA: California
GTCCTCCGGAGGACGGCGCGGTGCGCATCCCGCTGACGCTGCGCGCGGGCGAGGTGACGGACCTGGTGTACGCGAACGTGATCGTGAACTTCCCGGAGCCGACGCTGCGCGTGTGCTACCTGTTCGACCACACGACGGAGTACGTGACGGTGCCGAGCACGCTGACGATCGCGCTGCTGCAGGGCATCTACCCGCACGACGTGGTGGTGGACCGCAACAACACGCTGACGCTGAGCGGTCTGGCGCTGCGCACGGGCGACGAGCTGAAGCTGGTGGAGTCGGGCCGCACGTGCGCGGACGAGGGTCTGGAGGCGGTGGTGGACGACTCGCGCGCGGTGTTCCTGTTCACGGAGGTGAACGTGCTGTACCACGCGTGCTACAAGTACCACATGATCAGCGAACAGTGGATCGAGTACCCGGCGATCGAGGTGATGACGACGAACCTGGTGATCTCGGCGGTGGTGCCGAGCTACGCGGACGTGATGCACGAGGCGCGCATGACGCTGGTGGGCACGGGCCTGGTGACCGGCTGCGTGAAGTTCGTGCCGTTCGGCATGAGCTGCGACGCGGAGGGCGAGGGCAACGTGGACGTGGACGACGAGAACAGCTTCCTGGTGACGTTTATGACGACGGGCCGCAAGGCGGTGTGCTTCAGCTTCGAGTGCGGCACGATGTACGAGCCGACGGGTCTGGACGTGGAGGTGGTGGGTCTGACGTCGGTGGCGCCGCTGCTGATGGACTCGTACAAGCTGACGATTCTGACGCTGGAGGGCTACGGCATCCAGGAGGGCGATCCGGTGAAGATGATGGACCTGGACGAGCCGTGCACGTCGCCGCACCACGAGTCGCCGGTGCGCGTGAGCAGCACGATGACGGTGGCGGTGTACCCGCTGATCGGCGGCTACAAGAAGCTGTGCGTGGGCATCACGGTGCGCGGCCAGGAGATGTGGCACTCCGCGGAGCACATTCCGCTGACGGTGCGCGACATTCTGCCGGGCGAGCACGTGGCGGTGAAGGACGTGGCGCGCTCGTTCAACCTGGTGGGTACGATCGGCACGGTGCTGAGCGAGGGCGACGAGGTGCTGTTCACGGAGGCGGACGCGCTGGACGACAGCGACTGCACGAGCAAGGCGGTCGTGGAGGAGGCGGCGGTCGTGGACGCGGAGGGCCGCTTCAACATGACCTTCGCGCGCGCGGGCCTGGGCTTCCGCATGTGCGTGAAGTACAGCGACAGCGACAAGTTCCTGCTGATCCGCAACGTGACGGTGGATGTGGTACACCTGTCCGAGGTGAGCGAGAGACGCATCGTGGCCGGCGCGCCGAACGTGCTGGACCTGGAGGGCGTGGGCCTGCAGGCGGGCGATAAGATGGCGGTGGTGCCGGCGGAAGAGAGCTGTCCTTCGCTGGAGGCGTCGTACTTCGACGTGTACGAGAGCGAGGGCTTCCACGCGGCGGTGGTGGTGGAGGTGGGCTCCAACTCGACGTACAAGGTGTGCTACAAGTTCGCGGAGTACCCGGCGGTGATCGAGTACGCCTACGCGATGGAGGTGATCGACGTGACGAGCGTGCGCGCGGAGCAGGCGGTGGTGCGCGACGTGCCGATCGCGGTGGTCTACGACGGTCCGGGCTTCGAGGGCGAGGCGGCGGCGCTGGAGCAGAGCGGCTGGTTCGCGGAGCTGAACGGCGCGCGCGACGAGGTGCTGACGAAGGTGGTGTCCTCGACGAAGGCGACGATGGTGTCGCTGCCGCTGGAGTTCACGGTGGTGGCGGACCAGGTGGTGCACTTCCACGAGCTGTCGCTGAAGGTGATCGCCGCGAGAGCGGGCACGGTGCTGCCGCGCCCGACGGTGACGCTGACGCATCTGTTCCATGGCCGCGAGCTGGCGGTGGACTGCGCGGTGGTGGACGACGGCGCGGTGATCACGCTGACGCTGCTGAAGACGGTGGCTACGGACCGCCTGACGGTGAAGCTGGCGCTGGCGGAGGCGTCCGCGGAGCAGTACGCGCTGTCGCGCGTGCGTGCGGTGGGCTCGCCGGCGGCGGAGAACGCGTTCATCTACTACATCCCCGCGGCGAGCGGCGCGCAGTGCACGCAGACGCCGGCGGAGGCGTTCCCGGTGAACCTGGCGACGGGCGACGCGCTGCTGTACTTCTCGGAGTACGGCCTGATGAAGGCTTGCTTCCGCTTCGGCGGCAGCGAGTACGTGGAGCGCGCGCTGGTGAACCTGGACGTGAAGTTCGCGTACGTGAAGAACGTGCTGGTGCACTCGGTGGTGGTGGGCGACACGGAGTCGAAGAACGTGTTCCTGTCGGGCGTGGGCATCAGCGAGGCGGACCGCTTCAAGGTGGTGTACGAGTCGTGCGCGGAGGAGGCCGTGAGTGGCATGGAGGCCAACGTGGAGCTGTTCGGGGAGAAGATGACGGCGCGCGTGAAGCTGGCGGCGTCGGCGAAGGACGCGGTGCGCATGTGCTACCAGTTCGCGAACAGCGGCTGGTACCTGCTTCCTGAGGTGGTGGACGAGGAGGAGGTGCCGTACGTGCTGGCGGTGAAGGACATCCACTCGATGACGGGCGCGGCGGGCTACGGCACGGACGCGCTGGTGGCCATGGAGAAGGTGTACGCGTTCACGGGCTTCGGCCTGAGCGACGCGGACGAGCTGTACTTCCGCAAGGAGAGCTGCGCGAACATGGAGGCCTCGTGGCGCGTGACGGACAAGCGCGTGGCGGTGACGTTCAACGACGTGGGCGCGTTCTTCCTGTGCTACCAGTTCGCGGGCGAGAACATCGTGGCGTTCCCGGCGTTCGAGGTGCGTGTGGCGCAGGTGTCCGCGATCACGCCTCGCTTCGTGGTGGTGGAGGAGGAGAACGCCATCACGGTGAAGGGCCGCATGTTCGTGGAGGGCGACGCCTTCGGCTTCGTGCGCGGCAGACAGTGCCGCGTGGACCCGGCGGTGCTGGTGGACAGCGAGACGGTGGTGATGACGACGACCTTCGGCACGGTGGGCAGCTTCGTGCTGTGCATGCGCCTGAAGGGCGATGAGGAGTCGTACGCGATCACGAGCGTGGTGGCGGGCGTGGTGGCGGAGCACGCGATGGAGTACGTGGAGAACACGGTGTACCCGGTGACGACGGTGGCGGAGAGAGACACGCACAAGGTGCTGTTCGTGGGCAAGACGGTGACGCTGGCGGACAAGGTGAAGTTCGTGGAGTCGCTGGACTGCGGCGAGGAGGCGACGGAGTACGAGATGGAGGAGTTCGACGACTCGACGGACAAGATCTACGTGGCGACGCGCGTGCTGTTCACGAAGAAGGTGCCGACGCTGCACGTGTGCTACAAGTTCGGCGAGCACGCGTACACGATGCTGGAGGACGCGGTCTCGCTGCTGTACCTGTCGACGGTGGAGCCCGGCTACGTCATCGCGGAGACGGACTCGATCCTGTACCTGACGGGCCAGGGCGTGGAGATGGGCTACGTGCAGCTGTCCGATACGAACGACTGCAAGCGTCGCTTCGCGCAGGCGGCCGTGGCGGTGGACGCCTTCGGCCGCAACTACGTGGAGGTGAACGTGGCGGAGTTTGCGCCGCTGCTGTACGTGTGCTTCCGCTACGCGACGTACAACGAGAAGTACCACTTCACGGGCGAGGCGGTGGAGATGTTCGGCCTGGACTCGGCGAGCGAGAGCAAGTGGCTGGTGAACCTGCCGCTGCCTAGCCCCGGCTCGGTGAACGAGGAGGGCCTGGTGCTGTTCGGCCACGGCCTGATGAGCGCGACGGTGAAGCTGGTGAAGGCGAAGCGCAACTGCATGGCGCTGGGCACGGTGCTGGCGCTGAACGAGACGACGACGGACCACTTCGTGGCGGAGCCGTTCACGATGACGGAGGTGGGCGACTACAAGTTCTGCGTGCAGTTCGGCGAGCGCCGCTTCATCTCGTACGACCACGTGGAGTTTAGCGTGGAGGAGTACGTGGTGAGCATCGAGGGCTACGGCAACACGGTGTCGATCGTGAAGGGCGACGAGGCGACGGAGAAGAGCCTGACCTTCAACGGCGGCGTGCGCTACTTCCAGACGATGGAGATGAAGCTGGTGAAGGGCGGCGACTGCGCGAGCGAGCCGGCGGCCGAGGTGGCGGTGCGCGTGACGGACTACACGGCGGTGCTGACGGTGGCGAGCGGCGTGGCGGTGCCGATCCAGATCTGCATGCTGAAGGGCGAGGAGTTCGTGCGCCTGCCCATCGAGCTGTACCTGAAGGAGCTGACGACGATCCGCGTGGAGGCCATGGAGAACCAGCTGAAGCTGACGGACGGCTCGTACACGGTGAGCGTGGCGGGCCCGTACGTGGGCGCTGGCGACATGCTGCGCTACGTGAGCGCGGGCAGCAGCTGCACGGAGCCGTCGGTGCTGACCTACGCGGTGCGCAGCGACATGACGACGACGCTGGTGATTCCGCAGTCGATGACGGTGGGCGCCTGGGAGGCGTGCTACAAGTTTGCGGGCGAGACGGAGTACGTGAAGTACGCGTCGAAGACGCTGAGCGTGTTCATCGTGTCGGGCGTGAGCCCGAGCATGTTCGTGCTCAACGCGCCGACGACGACGACGCTGAGCGGCGTGGGCTTCGCGGCGGGCGACAAGGTGTGGTTCGCGCGCGACGAGTGCGGCGCGGCGCCGGCCAACGCGGTGACGGTGGAGGACGCGACGGCGGTGGTGCTGACGGTGACGAGCGCGGCGGTGAACCGCATGTGCTACGAGTTCGTGAACTTCGGCGTGGTGATGGTGCCGACGCCCATCGTGGTGTTCTCCGCGACGGCGTTGTCGCACGCGAGCTGGCTGACGACGGTGCCTCTGCCGACGGCGGGCTTCTCGGTGGCGGGCGTGGCGGACACGACGCCGCTGACGGTGACGGGCAGCAACTTCTCGATCAGCAGCCGCGTAAAGTTCGTGATGAACGCGGAGGGCTGCACGGGCGTGTCGACGGACCCGATCCAGATCGTGACGGTGACGGAGTCGGAGAGCGGCCAGACGGCGGAGCTGATGCCGGTGGTGTTCAGCACGGCGGGCGTGTACTACCTGTGTATCGTGCACGACCCGACGACGAGCGTGTACACGCACTACCCGCTGACGGTGACGGTGAAGGCCACGGCCATCGAGACGGAGCTGAACGACGCGAAGATGTTCGTGCTGTCCGAGGAGCCGATCGCCGACGAGGTGGAGATCACGGCCGATTTCCTGGACCTGGTGTCGGGCGAGATCACGGCGGTGTGGACGGAGTCGGTGTGCAGCAACTACGTGCTGACGGCGTCGATTGCCAGCATTGCCAGCGGCGCTTCGCAGAGCGCGCGCCGCGTGAGCTCGCAGTTCACGCGCGCGTACAACAGCCTGAACCTGTGCCTGCGCCTGCCCGGCGACTACTTCGTGGCGTCGCGCGTGCGCAAGGTGTTCAAGACGTTCACGGTGCTGGAGAGCCCGACGCCGTTCGTGTCGTCGACGGTGTCCGCGATCCCGTTCACGCTGCAGGGCCAGAACCTGAAGGTGGACGACAAGATCACGTTCGTGCAGAGCGCGGCGTGCGACGGCGTGAACAGCGGCATCACGGTGAACAGCGGCAGCGTGACGGTGAGCCTGCCGGAGAACGCCTACGACTTCTTCGTGTGCTACCAGTTCTCGGAGTTCGGCGCGGCCTCGCCGTACCACCTGATCCCTATGGGCTCCGCGGCCTTCTCGGTGACGGTGTACCGCCTAGACAGCGTGTCGTTCACGACGCTGGTGCAGGACCAGACGCAGTCGCTGGCGCTGACGATGAAGGGCGGCAAGGTGCTGCCGGACGGCGTGACGGTGCGCGTGATCTCGGCGGCGGGAAGCTGCACGTCGCTGGCGGCGGGCGTGGACGCGGTGGTGGCGAGCGGCCGCATCGAGGTGACGCCCTCGAACGACGTGGTGTTCGACGCGGAGAACCAGGTGTGCATGCGCATGAGCGAGGCGAGCCCGTTCTTCGGCTTCAAGAAGGATGTGGTGCTGCGCTTCGCGCGCGTGACCCCGCTGGCGGACCCGCTGTTCCTGCTGACCGGTCTGGAGGAGTCGCACGCGTTCTCGCTGCAGGCCTCCGCCGCCGATGCGTTCACCTTCGTGCCCGCGACCGCCTCCTGCGACGGCGCGAACGCGGTGGCGTTCACGCTGGAGGAGGGCGTGGCGAAGTTCACGGTGGCGCAGGGCTTCAACGACTACAAGCTGTGCTACAACTTCGCGGAGTCGGCGGGCTTCTTCGCCTTCGATGGCTTCCGCACGTACGTGCTGCCCGCGGAGGAGAGCAAGCTGGTGGCGGCGGAGGTGGCGACGGTGTACCGCAAGGCGTCGGCGACGCAGACGATCGTGACCTACCTGCTGAGAGCGATGGACGCGGAGAAGGCGGAGAAGGAGTTGATCCTGGACGCGTCGTCGGCGCTGGTGCAGGAGGAGGTGTCACTGTCGGCGAAGGTGATGGCGGTGCTGTACGGCATGAACCTGGACATCAACGCGTTCGCGGTGAGAGTGGTGAAGGAGATGAACGCGACGCAGGTGGCGCCGTTCGTGGGCAGCTACGCCTCGCAGGTGGCGGTGGCGTACAGCAGCGGCAACAGCGAGAACCCGCAGAAGCTGCTGCTGCAGATGATGGCGTCGGTGAACGGCGACCAGGAGAAGATGCGCGAGGTGCTGGAGGGCTGGCGCAGCACGGCGAGCAGCGCGGAGAAGGACGTGAGCACGAGCGACGAGGTGAGCCTAGACTTCTCGGATGGCTCGTCCGTGTCCTTCTCGCCGGTGTCGTCGTCGCGTCGCCTGGCGGAGAGCGAGGCGGTGAGCGTGAAGGTGAACAAGTTCCAGTGCTTCATGATCGACGTGGACATCACCGAGGGCTTCTGCTACGAGGTGCTGATCAACGGCTCGACGATGAACGAGCTGGAGAAGCCGATGCGGCTGACGTACGACAAGCGCGACAAGGACGACACGCACTGCGCCTCCAAGGCGGACCTGACCACCGTGGGCTGGACGGAGCGCGAGGCCGACAACAACAGCGACTGCTTCTTCTCGAACGGCAAGGCCGCCATCGAGGGCGTGCGCTTCGGCGTGGTGACGACGCACAAGCCGACGGGCGCGCAGCCGGCGAAGATCAACCCGAAGGCGCTGTCGGTGGTGCTGGTGATGGCGATCGTGATCTTCGTGCTGCTGTTCATCGGCCTGAGCTACACGCTGTGGGTGTACGTGCATCCGGCCGAGCCCGTGGACGTGGACTCCATGTGGGCGGGCTTCGCTGAGGAGCGCCAGAAGAACCTGGAGGAGAAGCGCAAGGAGCGTGCGGAGCGCAAGCGCAAGCTGCTGGAGATGGAGAACGCGCACAACCTGAGCGACGAGGAGTACAGCGACTACAGCGACTACAGCTACAGCGACTCGGACAGCGACGGAGGCGATCTGAGCGGCGACATGGTGAACAGTGTCTACGACGACCTGATGGCTCGCCCCTCTGAGGTGAGAGAGGACGGCGACTACGACACGGCGATCCGTTCCGCCAACGAGTCCAGCATGTACGCGCAGAACGCGGCCGAGAACACCGACATTGTCCCCGACATGACGATGGAGAGAGACGCGGACATTGGCGAGGTGCGTCGCGAGTAAGCGTTGACTGTTGTTTGTATGTTTGTTGGTTATGCGTGTTTTCCTTTCTGTTGTGTGTGTTGCTTATTACGATGAGATGGGGATTGTCTGGACTCACAAGTGAGATGGTATTATGACTCTCCACTAGGGAAACAAAGACAAAAGGTACTCTCACGAACACTAGCAACAATCGCATTCAGATCCTCGTTGAAGGCCTCCAGCATGGCGTTGCACTGCGCCTCCGAGAAGAGGTTTGCGTCCACGGTGAGCGTGACGGTGACGCGGTCGTGGTAGCTCAGCAGCGTGCAGAAGGCGTGCAGGTCGATGGTGGGCGGCACGGAGAACACGATCTGGTTGATGGGGTTGCCGTTCATCACCAGCTGCTCCTTCGGCCCCGGCAGCGTGGAAAGCGAGATGGAGGCCGCCTTGCTAGCGGTTAGCCCGCACACCGACCCTCACGTGAAGTCGATGTAGATGGGATCGGCGATGAACCGCGGGAGAGAGCCCATGAAATTCATCAGCTTGTTCATCACGAAGAACTCTGCCGTCGCGAAGTGCCGGTGGATCTCCTCGCCCACCACGTGCAGCCGCTCCACGGGATCCTGGATGTTCATCGCCATCTTCATGATGCACAGCGTCAGGTCTGCTGCTCACGCCCGCCACACACACCCACTCCTGTTCCCGATCACCTTCTCGCCCGCCGCGATCGGCTTGAACGCGTCCGTCACCGGCGTCATCGTGCCCCACAGGAACCCGTGCACCGTCTTCGTCACCAACTCGCTGTACTCCTTGGTGGCGAACCGCCCGAAGGCGCCCGCCAAACAAGAAATCAGCACGTCGTTCACGGAGAAGCCCTTCGCCTTCAGCTTCTTCACGTCCTTCACGGAGGCGTCCATCGTGCGGAACATGATGTGGCGCGGCGTCATCGCGTCGAGGGAGGGCGCGCTCACGAGAGGGTTGCCCTTGTCGTGTGGCGAGAAGATGGTCTTGAAGGTCCACTTGATGCAGCTCCCCGCGAACACGAACGGATTCATGCGGAAGGACTTGGGCGGCCGAGGACGAATGTCGCTGCCGTTGTAGTTCGTGGACTGGAGGAGGATGCGCATGATGTTGATGCCGTCCAGCAGCGAGTGGTGGTAGCGCAGGAGCAGTGCGGACTTGCAGTCTTCCGCACCGACGACGTTCGTGAACAAAAAGATCTCCCACATCGCGTGATGGATGTCCAGCTCCACCTAGTCGTTATTCTGACTTTATTATCAAGACATTGATGCGCTTCTCGCTGAAGACGCGGAATTCCTCCAGGGTTATCGGCTCATCGCGGATGAACAGGTGGTCTTCCAGCTTGAAGTCGGGATCCTTTTCGCTATAACTGATGTTTTATACTTAATGGGAACAAGTAACTCCACAGGAAGCGGCGAATCACAAAGCGATTGGTAAAAGCCGGCTGCTGCAGGAAACTAGGACGTGATTCAACGAGCCAGAGGAAACGTGTTGGTATACCACTCCTTAAAGGTGTCAGGGTTCATCTTGTCCTTGAAATGGAGCAAACAGTACACGACAGCCGTGGGACGGAATCGTGGGGAGGTGATGTAGTTGATACTGCTACCATCCACCCAATCCACGTTCTACGGTTGACGCTGCGGAAAAAACGCCACTCGGCTGCGGATCGCGATGACCACAATGAGTAGGGCCACGCAAACAGCAATACAAATCCAAACGATCGCTGCTACGGATAGCATCCGTTCAAGAAGAAAAATCTGGGCGCACCAGTTTTGGATGCGCTTCTGCTCCTTGTGGAGGTTGTCAGTATAGTGCAGAGGTCATTATGGGGGTAGTGAAAAGGGGAACGATTAACATGATGAACCTTCCTTTTCGCTTCTACGCTCCCCATTGTCTTCTCTCAACCCTCTCTATCCATTTCCAAGTTGCATATGGAGTATTACAAAATCGGGACTCTTTTGTCCAAGTGCCGATTCGTTCCTATTCTCATTCTGATTGAAGTGAGATTCCTTCCTACACGCTCACTTCAATAACGGGAGGTGACAAGCCATGAAAACGGTGGTCTCCATGATTCTACGCACAGCGATGCTGCTGGCCTTCGTACTCTTGTGTATTGGCTACTAGTTTGCTCTCCCTTTCGTGGGTAAGACCTAGCGAGTACATTGCTGTCATTTCGGCCCATCATTCCGCGACCACGATCCAGCAGAAGAACCTGCGTCAAGATGTACTTGTTGTGGAGTTAGAATGAAGACGCAGGACATAGAAAGGAGGCTTGTTGCCGTGTCGTCGATTACGCTGGCAACTGTCGGTGAGTGGGATTTTCACATTGCCTTTGATCCATAGCCTGGGACACTATCAGTTCTTGTATAACCAGATAGTGGTGTGGCCAGGGTGAGGGATTGGAGCGAGGGTGAGGCGTAGATCGATCTCCGCTGCGATTTGTGTGCAAAAGGAAGAGAAGGAGTTTTTTCAATCTCTTTTGGACTCCTCCCTCCTGCCTTCCCGTGTGCGTGTTTCCATGTTTGTAGCCGAAAAGACTACGTTTCCCATTAACGAACTCCGTAATTTAGCGTATTCCAACAGTGACTCCACCCATGTATTAGTGACCGATATTGATATTCTCCCTTCCCGTATGGCCTTCATGCTTTTTTCATGTATAGCCTCTCTCCACTCCACCTTCCTATCTCTCCCGCACGCCATCCTCGATGATCCTCATCTCGCCCTCGTTGTACCCCTATTCGAAATGGCACACTACACCCGGAACTGCCACAACTGGTTCGACTGTCAGTCCGAGTACGGGTCCTCCTCCGCCTCCATTCTAGAATGACCATATTCTTCTCTCTCACCAAGTACGACCTTCGCATGTGCACCGTCACGCAGGCCTGCATCGACCTCGGCAACACGGGCGTGAACGTGCCCCCCTCCTCTCCTCCTCACTTCTAGCAGTACTCCCTGTCCGGCTGGCTCACGCTGCCCGCCACGGACGCCGTCATGCCTTACACCTGCTGGGCGAACACGCAGCAGCAGCCGTACCGCCCGCCGCGCCGCCTCACGCGTAGCTTCGTTATCGTGAAGAAGACGAGCGCCGTGCCCGCGTTCTACACGCGCCTGCAGGACTTCGGGAAGAACCGCCTGGAGTGGCTGACGCACCTGCGGTTCAGCGGCTTCCACTTCGCGCTGCTGGGGCAGTCGTGGTTGTACCACCTGCGGCACCGGCAGTCCTCGCTGGCGGAGCGCTACGACCAGAAGAAGGACATCAACGGGAAGATTATGCGCATTCGCGAGGCGGAGCTGAGCGAGCAGTACAAGGGCGTGTGGAGGCTGCCGCTGTGCGGCGTGAGCGAGCAGGCGTACAGCAACCCGTACGGGATGAGCGTGGAGCAGCTGCTGGAGAGGGAGGAGCGCGAGCAGCAGAAGAGCCAGTCGCCCGCGTACAAGCGAGACAAGGAGATCATGGAGAAGTTCGCGAAGAGGAAGAAGAACAAGAGGAAGAAGTGATTGACGCGGCCGGGTTTGTTGAACGAACAGGGAATATACTATCATTCCAGAGCATACATGCAAACAGTCTTAACAATCGCACTTCTTCTTATCGTTCTGCTGGGGGGCAGCAATCACGAACGTGTCCGTCTTTTCCGCAACGGGGGTACCCTTGGGGAGTCTGTGGCCAATCGCCTCGAAGATCTCACGAACATTCAGGGCCATCTTGGCAGACGTTTCCATGAAGAGCAGGTTGTTCTCAGCAGCGTACTCCTCAGCCTCCTCACGAGGAATCTGGCGGTTCTCCTCCAGATCGCACTTGTTGCCCGCCAGGGCAATCACAACGTTGGGATCGCCTCTTCTCTGGAGCTCCTTCACCCAGGACTTGGCTCCGTTGAAGGATTCCTACGGGTCACTCTCATAATCAACAAGTACGCGACTCGTGATATCGTACACGACCACAGCCGCAGCAGCACCTCTGTAGTACATCGGAGCCAAGCTTCTGTAACGCTCTACCACTCACGTCCACTCCCTGGCGATTACCCTGACCAGCCGTATCCCAAATCTCGAATTTAATAGTCACATTGTCGACGTTCACGGTCTGAGTTAAGAAGGCGGCTATGTCATCAGTTCGACACTTTCAAACACCTACCACCAATAGTGGGCTCCTGGAAGGGGAAGAATTCATCTCTTACAAAACGAACGACGAGACATGATTTTCCAACGGCAGTATCTCCCAAAAGAACGAGCTTGAAGTGGAGGACAGAATCAGCCATTATTACCAATATCTAGATACCGTTAGATCGAGAGCCCTCTCTCCAGCAACACAGCAGTGCGCTTACGTGTGTAGGATATCAAATCTATCCTTTTTCATTCATTCATGACGGTCTGAAACACTCCTTCTCATAGACAAGCCCATCAATCCCTCTGTATTATCTATTGTACAATTTGGTGTTGCGGATTCTGCCGTGGTACTCTTTTCCATTCAAATCGGTAATGGGTTCTTTGGTTGCTATTGAGTGCGGCGGTGTACAAAAAGAGGGGGCAGTCTGTTGAGGTGCAATTCATGAGCATCACAATGATCGTACTCTCTGTGTCAAAATGAAGCTGAGGGAGGGTGTAGAAGCTGAATAGGAGCCCGTTGGTAATCGAATGGAGATTCCCGGAAAAGGGAAACCAATAGCGAAGACGAATAGATAGGGTACTGAACGATACACTACAGTGAGGTAGACGACAATGGATGGTGATTTGGGATGCCTCCTTTCCAGTAAGTGTTATGGGGTAAACTGGCTGCTAACCAGTGGACAATGTTGTGTAGTATCGATAGAATGAGGTAATAGTGTTTTCTTCGCGTGTTCCGTTGTCAATGAAATGGAGTTGTTTATTCCACTTTTTCATCCTATGGAGTGGAGAGCATAGAAGAAGCAACCTAGAACGTGTGCCTACAGGTGTGACGAATTTAGAATTCGCGAGCATTTCGAAAACGAAGAAGTGGTGCCGAAAAACGAGGCTTCTTCGAAACACATGACTAGGAGTTTCACTCATTTGCTCTGGTGACTTGAGGATTTCTCATTCTTTATTTGATTTACTGTCTATTGTCTTTTGGAAATGAACTGCTGTGAAGAATCTAAGTGTTGCCAGTGCGGTAAGGAGTGCCAGTGCGAGAAGGAATGCAAGTGCTGCGATGCTTGCAAGTGCGGTGCCGAATGCAAGTGCACGAAGGAGTGCAAGTGTTGTGATGCTTGCAAGTGTGGTGAAGAGTGCAAGTGCTGCGATGCCTGCAAGTGCGGTGCTGAATGCAAGTGCACGAAGGATAAGAAGTGCTGTGAAGAGTGCAAGTGTGGAGAGGAGTGCAAGTGCGGTGCTGAATGCAAGTGCTGCCAATGCGAGAAGGAATGCAAATGCTGCAAGTGCGGCGATGCTTGCAAGTGTGGTGCTGAGTGCAAGTGCTGCAAGTGCGAGAAGGAGTGTAAGTGCTGCGATGCTTGCAAGTGCGGTGCTGAATGCAAGTGCACGAAGGATAAGAAGTGCTGTGAAGAGTGCAAGTGCTGCGACGCCTGCAAGTGCTGCGAGGAGTGCAAGTACTGCGAGGAGTGCAAGTGCTGCGAGGAGTGCAAGTGCTGCAAGTGCGGCGATGCTTGCAATTGTGGTGCTGAATGCAAGTGCTGCCAATGCGAGAAGGAATGCAAATGTGGAGAGGAGTGCAAGTGCGGTGCTGAATGCAAGTGCACGAAGGATAAGAAGTGCTGTGAAGAGTGCAAGTGCTGCGAGGAGTGCAAGTGCTGCAAGTGCGGCGATGCTTGCAAGTGTGGTGCTGAATGCAAGTGCTGCCAATGCGAGAAGGAATGCAAATGCTGCGATGCTTGCAAGTGCGGTGCTGAATGCAAGTGCACGAAGGATAAGAAGTGCTGCGATGCTTGCAAGTGCGGCGACGCCTGCAAGTGCTAAATCAATTTGTATTATCCGTTACGGCTGTTTGTTAACAACACAACTCATCATTCTTTTCACATTTTCAAAAACCAATTCTATGAGCGATTCTAGTTCATCCTGAACGAATATCATAAGCACTAGAACTGTTGGAGAGGAGATTGATGGGAGAGAGAAAACAGTGGAGGAAGGACCATCCGGTTGGCTTTGTTGTAAGTGAATTCTGATATAGAGTGAACAGTAGGCTCACCCCGTCGATCTACCTGACGGAACAACGGATTTAAAAACCTGGAAGTGCGTGATCCCGGGAAAGAAAGGAGTTGCTCAGTATGCACTGCCTAACATCCTAGACAATATGGGAGGACGGTAAGTACCAATGCATGCTCTACTTCCCTGATAACTACCCTGCTGCTCCTCCAAAGTGTACGTGTGATTCTGTTGCTTAATCGAAGGCGTATTCAAACCCGTGCTGTTCCATCCCAACGTCTACCCTTCTGGAACGGTGTGCTTGAGTATATTAAACCCGACTAAAAAGGAATATGGATGGAGACCATCCATTTCTGTGAAGGAGATCCTGCTCGGAGTCCAGCACCTCCTGGAGTCCCCCAATTGGCAGGATCCAGCACAGGCAGAACCGGTGATGGTAGCGTTGGTGGTTTGGGTTGAGTTTAGGTTCATCGCAACTCTCCAGAGAAGTACGAAAAGATGGTGCGAGAATTCGTGGCAAACTATATGAAGAAGTATCCCGCTTCAAAGTGAGGAGTACTCTGGATCTGTGTCATATCGTGTTTATTGGATAACGCTTCTATTTCCAAGCAGAAGGACACTCGATGGCCTCTTGGATTCCACAAGAATAGCCAGTCCAGAAATAGGAAACACTAGCGAGTATTCGATTCGGTTTTACTGTAATAAACACTAGCATAACGGTTCCGCCCAGATCATCATGATCCTTTGCATTCTTTGTTTTCGCATTCCTTCTCTGATTTGTATCGTCAAACATGGACGCTGTTGCTGGTAGTGCTGTCAGTGGTTTCTTCTCCAAGATGTGTGAGGATGTCTGGGTTTTCGTGGTGATGCTGATGCGTAGCTGAAGTCCTTTAGACTCGGAGTCTGGGCGAAGTATCTGAGTATGCTCGCTGCGCTTCTTATGTTCCTCGCCAGTTTTGGCTTCCGTGCTGGTTTCTGGCTTGGCCTGTTGAATATCATCATCTCTCTTTTCCTTTGCATGCTTGAGTTCCTCTCCTGCTTCAAGTGCTTCTCTCAGGCGAAGACGATCGACGAGAAGCTCAATCCTCTGAGAACTCCTCTTTACAAGGGCATTATCTACGTCGTTGCGGGCCTTCTTTATTGGAAGAGTGGCTGGCTGGCTGCCATCATTGCTATGGTGAGCGGTGTCTTCTATCTGCTGGGAAGCATGCTGGACAAGAAGGGCACCGACGCGAAGGCTCCTATGGTCTAAGATTGCTATGTATCGGGTTTGTTGAGCAAAGCGCTGACTATGAAAACTCCGATAAGGCTTTGATCACCACTTGCACCATATCGAAGAAAGTAGAAACACCTAGACGCAGTGTTTTCTCATCTACGGCTCTGAAATGTCTATGGTTTAGGGGAACGACAATCATTCCCTACACGAGGAATTGGTTTGATGAGACCTCAAATTGCTTTTCAATTTTATCAGGAGACAGTTCGGGATCGACTTCCAGCGCCTGCTTTGCAATTACCGCGAGCTCTGGTCGCGGGAGAGTGATTGCGATGTCACTAATCGTCAGCAATTCGATGAGCAAAAACCAAGTGGAGGGAAAGGACATAAGACAATTCTGTGGAGCAAAACAGTCCAAAGTACTATTTTATACCATTTCTTTCGCGTCGCGCTCTTCTTTCATCTTCTTCAGCTCAATTCCGTGCTTGTCCTCCTCCTTCAGCTTCTTCATCGTCTTCCTCATCTTTCTCTCCTTATCGCTTCTTCTGCACGACTACTCTTCAGACCCAAACTCCGCCACAACATAGTAGAAGCACGCGAAGACGATGAATGCCAGCATGATCCACAAGAACACGTTATGCTTGAACAGCCACGACACATATCGCAAGTACTCGATCTGCACGCCGAAGATCCCTGCCGTTAAGAACGCCCTCTCGCCCGTCAAGGATATCAATCACCTCGGACCGCGCCGCGTAGTCCCCAAACGCCTTGGAGCAGAACTGCAGCAGCGGCAACACCACCATCAGCACGAGCCTACGGAGAAGACGCAGCAGCACCCGTACCCTCCGTTGAAGACGAGCGAGGTGATGAGGGTGTCGTGCGGCTCCATCTCGTGCACGTTCATCAGGAACATGCGCAGGCCGAAGCTGAACGCGCCGTTGATCGTGCAGAACATGAAGTACAGCGCGAACACCAGCAGCTATACGTGAGCGAGTCATAGCACTCGCACCAGCACCGATGCCAACATGGGCAGGTAGTCGTTCAGTCCGATGAACATGGAGTTTAAGAAGGGCGTGATCGCGCCGCCCGTGAACTGGATGGGGAACACGTACAGCGCCAGCTGCAGCAGCCACAGGATCGACGCCACGATGCTCAGGATGCCCAGCACCAGCTTCGCCACCGGCAGCAGCGGGTTGTTCTCCTTGTAGTTCAGGTGTTCCGCGCGCAGCGTCAAATAGTCCTCGTCCAGCGCCTTGCACGCCGCGCGGTACTCCGCCGTCGCCGCCTTCGCCTCCTTCTTCATGCGGCGCTTCTCCTTCCAGCCGTAGTTGCCGTTCTTCGCGCCCTACGTCTCATGAGGGCAGATCGCACGCACATCCATCATCTTGGTGATCGACTCGCCCTGTGCGATCAGCGCCTGAATACGCACGCCGATCTTCTGCTTCTCCTCGTTGAAGCGTTCCTTCGGCATGTATGTCGGACGGTTGATGAATCCACTATATGTTACAGACCGGGACGACGCACACTAGATGAGCTTGTAGGGCAGGCCGATCACGCCGATGCCTGCGAAGATGACGAAGAACAGCCAGCCCAAGATGCAGAAGAGAGCAATCAGGCGGACGATGAAGGAAACGTCGACAGAGAACACGTCCGCGACGGAGCTCACTGCATCGGCGGCCTCCAGCTCATCCACCGAAAGGATGGACTTGTTGTAGACAATACCGGGCTCTTCGACTAGACGTTATGGAAAGGGAGGAGTAGAACCGATGAAAAACTGGCTCACGTCATCAGCAATCGCAAACGTGTTCGCGGCCGTGATGTTGTAGGAAACCATATCGATGTCAGCCTTGCGGATGAGGAAACAGAAGATGAAGGAGAGCGCAGCCACAACGACCACAGTTCCCAGGGTATAGGAGCACGCCGACTGCATTCTCTTCTCAATCGGAGGCTGGTCGATATCCATCGTTTCGTAGAAGAACACGGTGAAGGGGAGCACGACGCACAGCAGGAGAACGATCAACGCGAAGACACCGTACCAGATGTAGGTAAATGGGATCTTCTTGCACGACTCGATGCCGATTCCGCATGTCGCCGACCCGCCAGCATTGGCAACATCCAACGGGAAGAAGCAGATAGCGCACACGGCAACAGTGATACAGAACACCTATACGATGAGAAGAATCGATCGGAATAGCAACGAATGCAATTTTACCCATGTAGTAACCGTGCGCAAAATCATCGGACAAGTAATACCCCACTAACCGGCATGCGATGAGGATCGTGAAAATGGGGAATAGGATCAGTAGAATCAGTAATGTGAAATCCATAGCTTCTTGATTTGGCCAAGATTAGCTAGTATTGACACGAAATCGAAAACGGCAAAAATCGGCCCGTTTACTGGAGTGGGATTGCTTTCTTGGAATTGTGTGTGTGAATCGTGAGTACAGTAATTGACAGTGAGGGGACATGGATGGTTACGAGGAGGAGGAGATCATTGTTGGATTGTTGTTGTAAGATGATATCTGAATTGTTTTGGGTTGTGGTGATGGTTTGCCTTGTTATTGGCGACAGAGGAGGAATGATGAGATGATCGATGTGTTTCCTTCCTTTTGCTGAAATTTTGATATTAATGGGTGCTTAGTTCATTCTACAGAGTTGCTCTAGCTATTTATGATCATCACGTCAATGACATCGATTAGTGCCATTACTCACTCCCCTCACTTCCCTCTCTTCATTTCAAATAGGAAAAAGGAAAACTGTTGCTCCTCAACAGAACTGCAATTCAAATCTGTGGGCCCACACCCCACGCCCTTTCGCATATGTTTGGAATCCGATCGTTGTGTCGGGGTCTTGTCTGCTCACCTTTCCTTTCAACTTGTTCGTGCATTGTATTGGAGTGGTTATTCGCTAGTCCAGCCTAATCTCGGTTGTACCGCATTCAAAACCATTCGAACGATGTCCGAAACCAAGAAAGCAAAAATCGAATCCCCGTCGCGTTGCTTTGTAGTCGGTCTTTGATGTGTAGCCGTTACCGAGGAGGAACTCCACAGTCAGCAGTTTATCCGCAATATCGCCTTTTTCGGAGCGGAAGGACAGCAGCGTATTGAAGATGCAAACATTACGGTTGTTGGGTTGGGAGGCGTCGGCAGTCATGCTGCGCATATGCTTGCCCGCGCGGGAGTGGGCCATTTCACCTTCATCGACTTCGATGTGGTGACCGTCTCTTCGTTGAATCGCCATTCCGTGGCCACGAGAAGGGATATCGGCAAGCCGAAGGTGGAGGTGATGAAGGACCATATTCTGGACTTCAACCCCATTGCGTCCATCCGCACGTTCAACGTCATGATGTCGAAGAGCAATCTCGGCCAACTCCTGGACAACCGCCCCGACTTCGTGGTGGACTGCATCGATGACTACAACACGAAGACGGACCTCCTGGAGTACTGCATCCGCAACAACATCGAGGTGATCTCCAGCATGGGAAGCGGCTGCCGTTCCAATACCACCACCCTGCTCATCACGAACATCACAGACGTGAAATGTCGTTCTTTCCTAGCTGTATGAGCGCTAGACGACCCCTTGGCGGCAAAGATCCGTTACCACCTGAAAAAGCGCGGGATCAACTTCGACGCGCCACAGTGCGCCAACCCCGTGACGGACGCCGACCCGCTGAAGAAGATGGTGGTGAACACCAGCACCGGCGTGTTCGTTCCCTGCGTGTCCTCCTACGAGCGTCCCGTGGTGAAGATCATGTCCTATGACGACAGTGCTTCGGCGAAGGTGGCGGCGGATTTGAGGCATGAGGCGTAGTCGTCCGAAGACAGCGTCATGCGAGCTGCCACTCCCGTGAGTGAAACGCCCACTCCCTCGAATGAAACGCCCACTCCCTCGAATGAAACGCCCTCGGAGGGTGAGAGTTCGGGCATGCGTTATCGGTGCATTCCCGTGTATGGTAAGACCGTCTGTCTCGTGTGAGTTGAAGGGTGTGTGCCGGCGGCGTACGGCAACGCGATCTGCTCCTACATCCTGCACTCGCGTGCGCAGAAGGTGTTCCGCCCGAGCACGGTGGTGCCGCTGAATCAGGACATCGTCGTGAAGATGTTCAATCGGCTGGTGACGAAGGAGAAGCAGCTGTACGGCAACACGGAGTGAGCGCGGGCGTGTGGGGTAAGGGCTAGATTGAGTCTGGACCGGTTCGACCTGTACTACCTGATGCAGAGCATCTTCAAGCAGAAAAGCATCTTCAGCGGCTGCGCGCTGGCGGGGAACAAGCTGGAGTTCACGCGGTGGGACGTGCGCGTGCCGCCGGCGCTGGACAACTTGGTGCTGGGGACAGTGGAGGAGTGTCAGAAGCACGAGAAGGAGGGATTGGAGGGGATGAACAAGGAGGAGAGGGAGAGGATCCAGAAGTTCCTTGATTCGCAGATGATTGGGGAGGGGAGAGAGGAGGTTTATTACTGAGTGGATTGTGTTTGTTGGTCATGCGTTTGTGAATAGAATCGAATGGGCGATGAGTGTGTGGAAGAAACAGGAAATGATAGATACTGTAAGAGAAGGGGATTGACGTCTAGGAATGAGAGAGGGGAGACAAGGGAACTCTTCGTATGGACCCTTTTCTTCTTTGCGAAAGCCTTTGATATGCAAAGGGATACAATAGAAACGGCGGGTATGTCTGTTTGTGAGGATAGAGCAATAGGAAACACCCTCCAGAGTGATGGAACGAGGATTCTCGAAGGTGCTACTCTCCCCAAGAGCAGTGAGTATCGTGAGTTTTGGCAAATCTATTCATCACTTCATTTCACCATCTTTACTCCGCATTACCAATTCAGTTGAATCATCATCCTTGAATTGGAATGCACCACCACCCAATTGAATCGAGAATAATGCAGGCAAGTCTATTCATCATCCTCTTTTCATGCTTTTCACTTTCAAATACTACACGAGAACACTGAAAGAAAGTTAGATTACCACATATTAATCTCTGTAATTTGGGCAAGTCTATTCATTACTACACTTCATTGTACTTACTATTCATTACTAATGAAGAGAACATGAAAGAACCACTTAACAGTTCATTCATCTCTCCTATTTCAATCACTTCAAGACTGTCATCATCCTCAATTTCAAACACATTATAACAGAAACACGTCATACTACCAATCTTCAATTCCTTCAATCTCTCACATCTCTTCACATAGAAATGAGTGTTATCATCCTCATCCTCATCCTCATCCTTATCCTCATTCTTACTTTTCTTATGACTAAAGCAACTCTTTCCAATCACCACTCTCTCCAATTGATTCAATCCAATCAAATCCACCTCTTCCACACCCTCAAAACACTTATCACCCACTATGAATTCTCTCAGATTCACAAAGCGACTCAAATCCAAAGACTCCAACTCATTATTACAACTATTCGATTTCACTTCAATCACTTCAACACCACGCTCAAGCCGCATCAATTCATTCGCACTCCCAATACTCACTTCCTTTCTTGTCCCTCTTGCTCGAGTCACACTGGCCCATCGATTACCATCATTATTCTCTTTCACAGGACAAGGGGCTGGTGCAGGAGATGGCGCTGGTGCAGATGGTTCTTCCACAGTAACCAGTTTCCTTGCTGGAGAAGGCGCTTTGGCAGGAGAAGACGGTCTTTTCTCTCCTTTTACTCTTCCTTTCAGTTCCTTCAGTTCCTCCAACTGGCTTGCATTCTTCACCCATCCCTCCCTTACATTCACAAATGCAGCTCGAAGTGTCAGCGTGCCAAGCTTTGGAATATTCGTTAGTTCCACTTGGTTCACATTTCTCAGGGCTTTCATTCCCCCCACCATCACAGTCAGCGAATTCAAATCTAGGTATTATCCTTGCAGTGATCATTTACTCTTCATGACGCATGCATTATACTCTTCCTCATTTCCTCTGAATACTTCTCTCCCAATCTTCAGTGATTTCAGATCATTCAAATCCTCAAACACCGTTTCCGAACAATTAGTGAAGGAGTCATCTTCAATCTCCACACTCTCCACTCCACAGTTTCTCAGCACAAACTCATTCCACAGAACGCAGCTGTTGCTTCCAATTCTCACACTCTTCAGTTTCTTGCAATCACTCACTTCCAGTTTGCCTTTGCACTTTGAAAAGCACTTATTTCCAATCTCCAATACCTCCAAATACTCTTTCTCAACCAGTATCAGCTCATCCACATTCTTCAAACAACCCTTTCCAACAATCAACTCTCTCAACACAGGGAAAGCAGCCATGTCAACACTATCGATGAATGAAGGGAAACAAGAACTATTGAACACAAGTCTTCCACTGAAACGAGATCCATTCTGTAGTTCTCGTTTGCCTCTCACAATCATTTCGCCTCTTGATTCCTTTTCAAGCAGACTCGCATTGCTGATCACAACCTCCTGAACAAACCAGAAGACGGCTCCAATACTCATCTCCTTCAGATTCGGGATGTTCACTAACGTGGCTTCCTTCACACCTCGTAATGACTTGCCTTCAATGCACAAAACCGTGAGTGCTTTCAAATCTACTCATAAAGCACACTTGTCATTGCTCACTCTTCATTACGAGTACGCTTTCAGAACCATTCATGGAACCAGCACCAATCCTCAGTGACTGCAATTCATTCAAATCTTCAAACACCATTCTTGTACAATCCACAAAACACTTGCTTCCAATCTCCACATTCTCTACTCCACAATTCTTCAGCACAAACTCATTCCACTTCACGCACATACCCTTCCTGATGCTCAGACTCTTCAGCTTCTTACAATTATTCAGCTCCATCCTTCCTTCCGTTTTCGAGAAGCATCCATCTCCAATCTCCACCCTCTCCACTCCACAGTTCATTATCACAAACTCATTCCACTTCACACAACAGCCCTTTCCAATGCTTACGCTCTTCAGTTTCTCACAATCAATCATTTTCAATCCGCCTTCCGATCTCGAAAAGCAACCACTTCCAATAACCAACTTCTCCAGCACACTCATTCCCTCCAGCTCCAATCCATTCATATACCAGAAGCACTTATCTCCAATGATTAACTCCTTCAGATTCTTGTACACATTCATATCCCAGCTCACCACGTCTCTATCATTCCCCACTCCATTCTTCACCACAATTGCATCACTATTCGCATAGTGTTCATAGAAATCATCCGTCGTATTCATCTCAAACACATTCTCGTACGTTGCCACTGGGGTGACACACTCATTCGTTACACTTTCCACTACCTCTTTATCACCCTTCACACCTCCTGTCTTCATGCCGCCAATCACAGTCATCTCGCAAAGGTTCAGTTTCGTTGCTTCACTCATTTCTTCCTCACTCATTCTTCCCACCTTCTCTGCCAATTCATGCAGTAGCTTTGAAGAATCATTCTCCTTCAGTCTCGCCACACTGTCCTTCACGAACGAATGCTACGCCTCACTCGCTTCCCCAGCACGAACGCTCATCAACTCATTCACCGATGCTCTCTCCTTCACCTCCTTCTTCAGACATCTGTTCACGAAGTCCACGAGCTCAACAGACCACTTGGAGGAGGAAAGAGCAGGACTCTTCTCCTCCTGCACTCTCTTCTTCACCACTTCCACCGTACATCCAGCGTACGGATTCTTCCCCTCTGCCAACTCCATCAGTGTGATGCCAAGCGACCACACATCGCTCTTCGGCTCTTCCTTCCCCTCAAATGCCTCAGGGGCCATGTAGGCGGGAGTACCGCAGATCCTCTCTTGGTTTTGCTTCAATGCCAAACCAAAATCACACATCTTCACTACACCCGTTTGGGACAGCAATAGATTGTCAGGCTTGAAGTCCTATCATTCATTCTCCATCCCAATCACAAACACCGTGAATGGTATTCATGTTGTGGAGATAATTCAACCCCAACAGACAGCAGCTTGTGATCTCACGGATCTGCTCCTCCGTCAAGCGATTGCCATTTCGGATGATCCTAGCCACAGAGCCGCAACGACAGTACTCCATCACAATCTACCCCTAACAGGGCACAGTAGCCACTCACCCACACCTCATCACCCTTCTGAAAGACATTGGAGTATCTCACAATGAAAGGAGAAATGCACTTCTTCAACGACTCAACTCCCTTCTCAAGCTCCCTCACACTCTCCGTCTTCTTTACCATCTTGATTGCAATAATCACGTCGGATACCATTTCCTTGGCGATCCATATCTCACCAAAGGCTCTACGATTCAATTGGTCAATCCAGCTCATACCCCTGTCCTATTTCCCGTATTAGTTCATAATCGTTTGCAGACATGATTCCCACGTACCTTATCCAAATAAGAATAAACTGCGACACTGGGTTGTCATACCAATATCTTGACTATTCTGTTCATGAAACGCTCTCTCACGATCGAGTTTGACTATGACAAGTGTTTGATAGATAAGGCTGTATAACACTGTAAACGTTGAATAGGGAAGATACTGCACCGACGTTGCATCATAATGAAATATGGCAGTTCTGCATGCTTATTAGGATGAAATACACTCGCGATTCTCATGGAGGCTTAAACACTCTGTATCTCTGAGGAACAGCGAATATAGTGCTTTAGAGATGTGTACATGCTATAAGCCGTGACAAATGGAGAGGAATAGACAAGGAGAATAAAAGTGGCGAAAATGGACATGCCGTGGAGTGGAGTTTGTGGGATTCCCACAAATCGCTCTTTCAATTGTATCCTTGAATTATCCTTATCAAAAGGAAAACAGTAGTAAAGAACGCTTGCAAGTACACCCATTCCTGAATGAGAATACCCAATACTGTTATCATTTGCGAAAGACACACCACACACTCATTCCCCATCAAACAAACACACCACTCCTCAAAGCTATACTTTTTCAACAAATCAATCACCTCTCCTTGACTGGCATTCTCAATCTTGCTCGCTTGGAACAGCAACCGCTTGCTCTCCACCCTGTTCCCCAATTCGTGGTAGCACTGCGCCATATCGACATAAACGGAGACTTCCAAATCACACTTCGCCTTGACTCGCTCGTAGAACCGAACCGCTTCTCTGTACTTCTTCTGGTGTTTGTACAACTGCGCCTGCAGTAGGAGCAGCTACACTTCAATCAGCGCGGCATTACCCACCCCAGGATTCTCCCCATCAATCGACAGTCCCTTTGATAGCACACGCTGGGCAGTACTCAGCTCATCCAACTGTATCCACGCTTGAACGAGGCGCGTATATGCATTTGCACAATGGGGAAACAACGTGACTGCGTTGGAGTAATGCGCGATTGCGGTCTTGTACTCCTTCTGGAACACATAGCAGTCCCCCAGTCCCAACCACACACGATAGTCTTCTTCGCTGTTCCGCAGTGCACTTCGGAACGCCTCCAGCGCCGTTTTCACATCACCACGCTGTAAGAACTCCACACCTCGCAAGTACTGACCGTACACATACGAAGGATGTTCGCAACACAATTCTGTCAACAATTGCGGTGCATTCTCCGTATTCCGCAAGACTTGCAGATTGCACTCAATGAGCTTTGTCTACAATTCAGAGGAATGCAAAACAAACACTTCACGACATTGTCGCTCATGCTGCCTTGTGTCGATAGAAAGCGACTCCAGCTCCTCCTCCTTCTTTAACACAAATAGAACGCTGCTGAAGCGGTCGATTCCTTCTCGCCACCAGGGAAGAAGATAATGGAGAGCCGAATAGTCCGTATAGGCTTTGAGGTATTGGGATGTGTCGTGATGGTAGATGAACTGGTAGTAGAAGGAGAGAGGGGAAGAAAACGGGGAAGGAGGGGTGTGATGCTGAATACAAGTGTCCGCCACTCCCATATCGTGTATAGGAGAAGAGAAGGGTTCTTCGGACTCTTCTACTGCTAGCCGTCAGTGCAAACAGGAGATACGACAAATGCCCAGACGATGGAGCAGGACTCGGGTAGAATATACATTCGGATCCTTCTCGTAACTCTCCAAATAGGCACTCTTAGCCATATCCTTTTGTTGCAGCTTCATATACACATCCCCCAGGAATCGCAAAAACGAAGCGGTCCGAACCGTCTCATCCTACTGCTTGTAGCATGCATGAATGAATACCTCAATCGATTCCAGCAAAGCGAGGGCTTCCTGCGCCTGCTCCATATGGACGCAGCAACGGGCCTTCATGATGCTACTTTTCATTCTGGATTCACAATGCACACGTTGCTTCCACAGAAGAGCACTCCTGCAAACAGAGAGAACACCGGTAGTAGAGCTGCTTTGCGTATAGTGCTTTTGCAATCCACAGCAACCACTTTTCATCATGGTTTTTGTTGTAAAACTCCTCGGCAAGGATCATGACTATTCCTCAGAAACGTCACAGTTCTCTACCATCATCGTATAGTTCATACTCCAGCAACTCCGAAAAGCGCAGTTCCATATGCTACGACAAACAGAAATGAACTGCATGTCCTTCGATTCCCTCCAACAGGAGTACCGGGATACTGTAAACTCGTTTTACGAAGAGTACGTGAACTGTATTGCTCTCGGTCCTCAGAGTGTGTCTTTGGCTTGTATTCTCACGTAGAATCCACTCTGGTGATTGAGTCCATCAAGGATGATGGAATCCGCGTGAATCGAAGGACATCTTCCTATGTGCTGGATTCGTCCAACAAACTCATTGAAAACCCGCAAATCATTCAAACCCTATCGGAATACGGAAAGATCATCTCTGTTTCTCCATCGGGCCGCTTCTGCCTGCTTTTGAAGAGGGAAGCAGATGGAATGGCTGTAGTGGACTGTACGTCATTGGAAGCGCAAAGCCAGTTTTCCTTCACATCGGATTTCCCAGTCTGCAATGTGAACAATCCGTTTGCCTCCTTTTCCTGGGACGAGGACACTTCATGCATCTTGTCGTTCCTATTCCGCTTCATGATGAGTAGATATAGTGCCATGGACTGCGATTCTCCCGGTTTGGCATCCTTCACGCATCAGTTCACGTGGTTTTCGGGAAAGCGTGCATTTCATTCCCATATCTATCTATACAACTACAAAACGAACCAAGTGAGGCGCATTGCGAATTGTCTTCCCGGCTTCTCCTTCGGTCAGCCCGCGTGGATCGACTCTTCCTCTTTTCTCACGATCGGCTGGAAGGAGCAGCCCTACCATGACACCTTCGACGCCTGTTCTACGCTTCCCTCCGCACTCTTCCTCTTTTCCCTCCATTCTTCCGCCATGACCCAAATCCCCACTTCCGTTGTCTTCTCCCATCCCGCTGACTTCTAGTTCAATCCCCAACATCTTCGCAAGAACCCCTTCCTGCCCCAATGCATCCTATTGGGTCCTCGTAGGGACATCCTCACCCATAACTCCTCCATGCAAATCTGGTCCTTTTTCTGCCTCTCCCGCCAACTCCAACTCCTCGTTGGTCATCAACCCACACCCGCCGATCACTATACGGGCATCTTCGTCGCCAGCGTTCCCGCCTCGCCGTTCCTCTCCTCTCACACATTCCTTCTCAACTGCTTTTCTCGAAGCCGAAAGGTGTGCTACGCTGTCTCCACCTCTTGTCCCTCGTCTCCTCGGCTGTTCTGTGATTGTGTTTCGTACCCTTCTGTGGAGCTGGTGGTTTTGTTGCAGCGCGGAGCCGTTCTCCGGGTCAACGGCCCCGACTGCCCCAACTTTTTGTGTTTGTTCGATCCGGAGAAGAACGAGGTGCTTCCGCTCCTCTCCGCCTTTCCTTTTTCTCTTCACACGCCACCACTCACCGCTCTTTGCTCCTATGAAGTCTTCTCCTCCAACACACACGACGGCTGCGAGTGCATTCTGTACTACCCCACTCCTCTTGCCACGAAACTGCCTCTGATTGTGAAACTCCATGGGGGACCGCACAACATCTTCAATGCCTCCTACAACGTGGAGACGCTGTGCTGTCTCCAACACGGGTTTGCTCCTTCTGTTTGAGTCACTGTCAGGTACTGCGTGCTTGTCCCCAACTACCACGGCTCCTTCGGCTACGGCGACGCCTTCCTGCACAGCCTCTGCGGGCACATCGGGGAGATTGAGGTGAAGGATGTGATGGACGCCGTTCATGTCACCCTCACAGCGCATCCATCGATGATCGATGCTTCCCGAGTGTACGTCATGGGCAGCAGCTACGGCGGTTTCATCGGACTCCACCTGCTGGAGAAGCACCCTTCTTCGTTTGCGGTACGAATTGGAGGCGATTGTTGAATGCAGGGAGCCATCTTGCGCAATCCCGTGGCGGACACGGTCACGATGATGACGAGCTCCGACATGGCCAACTGGATGCTGATTCTCGCGGGAATCATCCCATCCCAGCTTGCTTCCTCGGATGTGCTAGAACAGGCAGTGGATGGAAAGTACGAATACACGGAAGATGACCTGTGCATTCTACAACGAGTGAATCCTCGCAGAGAGGTTGACAAGGAATGCATCGTAGATTCGGCTCATCGTTAGATTACGGCTCCAATTTACTTCATACTGGGAGAGAAGGACTGCAGAGTGGTGAACCAGCAGACTCTCGAGGTGGTCCGCGTGCTGAGAGCCACACATCACAGAGTCGAGTGATCACCGCTATCTAGTGTTATGGAATAGAGTGTACCTCAACCCCAAAGACGATCACTATCTCCGTTCCCCGTTTTCGAGGGAGCTGACCTGGATCATCCAACGACTGCACTTCCGTTCTTCTCTTTGTTGCACAAACACGAGAAAAGACAAACTAATACATCGTATCCCACTTGAGGCCGGTGTGGGTTCCGCGGGGTTTTACAATCTTGTCATAGTTCTTCATGATCTTGTCGTAAAGAGCAGCGTAGGTGTTGCGAATATCGATCACATTCTGCGAAATCAGCAGCAGTCTACTCTTCACGCCATCCACCACCCCTACTCCTTGTTATCGAAGGAGCTCACGCCGCTGATGAAGTCCGCAACATGAGGATTGTTCAGACTCTGCGAATCAACAGGAAGAGCAACGTCTACACTCACAACGTACGATCCCCTCGTGGAGAAGTACTGGATCATGTCCGAAAGGATCTGACGCGCAGACTCGAGGGAGTCCGTGAGATCGCTCACGATTTCGTTTTGCACCTCCACGCCAAACGTGTTTCCGTCCTCTTTGCGCGGCTGGTTGAGCATGATGAAAAACCTACGCATCACGCACACCCCACACCTCCCACTTTACGGTAATAATGTAGTTGATCATATCCCACAGCTCCTGCTTTATCCGTTCAAGCAACTTGCAAATCTTCTAACCGTTAGGAAAAACGAAGAGGACAACTTCGTTGGAGGCGATCGTTGTCGATTCCATGTCCACGTCCGTGCTCACTTCCGAAATACTATCGAGAATCTCCTAAAAACGTGAGGAAGGGGAGATGGCTCCGTACCCTCGAAAAGTCGTTCAGAAACACCAGCTTCTTCGGCATTTCCACCTGCATGATGTTTTCGGCCTCCTCCCTCGTTCTCTCCACCAGCTCCTCGAACTCCTACACTCGCACTCTCTTCCCTCTTCCAACCTTCCTAACGCTCTGATCCATCTGGTCCATTGGAAAGGATGCAACGGTTGAACAAACAAATCAATAATAGTCGCGATTATACTCATCTTCCTCCTTGTTGCGGGTGTACATCTTCTGGATCGCCGCCAGTCGCTTCTTGCTCTCTGCCTCCTTCCGCTTCCGCTCTTCCTCCTCCTTCGCCTTCAGCAGCGAATCCTCCGCCTCGATCGTGTTCACGATCACCGGCTTCTCCGGAGTCGAGTCCTCCTTCCTCGCCGTGAACCGGTCCATCTTCAGCAGCAGACTGTACTTCACATGACCGACATTGCCGGAATGCCCGTCGCTCACCGCCGCCTGTCGTTCCTTCTCCCGCGCCAGCTCCACCAGCCTCTTCTCATCGAACATGCCCCGAGCCTCCTCGCGCGCCGGACTCCGCGATCCGCTGCGCCGACCGTGTCGGTGGGAATGGCCTCTCTCGCGACTGTCCTCGCGATGTCCTCGCGATCCACTGCGCGAGCGCGAGCGTGAATGCGATTCTCTGGAAGATCGAGATCGCGATCGCGATCGTGAGTGGGAGTGGGAGTGAGCATGGGCAGAGGACTGCGACTGGTTGACGAGCATGGGGTTCTCGCCCTTCATGAGGACGTGTCCGCGCGTGCGCACCTCCTTGTTGTTGTAGCCGTCGTACACCAGGTAGTAGGAGTTGGGAGACAGCACGCGCAGCACGCGGGCGGGGTACCACATCAGGTCCACACCGTAGAAGCCCATCACACTGTCGCCCTCGTGAATCTCGCCGGGAAGCACCTCGCGGTTGTCCAGCGCCTGCAGCTTCAGGATGTTCACGTCCCACTCGCGCTTCGCCGTCACGGGGATGATCGGCAGCATGATCGATTGGTACCGCTTGTTCTCGATGAGGTTCAGAACGAACTTGCCCATCGTCCTATTGATGAAGAATGAAGAGGAAACACACATGGGAGTCTCATCAGCGAAGGGGGCGAAAGACTGGCTCTCGTCGAAGTAGGGAGCGTAGAAGGGCCAGAGCTCACGGGGCGGAATCGCGAGACGGATGTAGAGAAAGCCGATTCCACGGACGTAGGGCGATTCCTACAGATGAGGCTTAACGAAGATTCATACGTCGTGGATCAGCTGGCTCAGCTCCGGATAGGTGATGCGCACCTTGGAGAGCTTATATAGGATGCAGAAGGCGGAAGAAGGATGGCGCGCAGAACCAACCACCAGCGGCTCCAAATTGTGTACCTCACGCTTGATCTCTTCAATGATGTCTTCAAAATTCATAATGTCCCTACGCGATAAGAAGCGAAGGGTTTCATCTCTTACAGCACCTTAAAGAAGTATCTCGACTCCATGAGATTCGCCACCATGATTTCTCCGAGATTGAACTGCTCCACGTTGCCATTACTACACGTCACGAATATGGAAGAAGTGGATACATGGGCACCTCCCCCTCGCGCTGTACATGCTGTGCAGCAAGTTTGGCGTTCAACTGGTTGCGATACTCGATAATCGCATTCTGACGATAAGCGTCTGCGGTATTAGGCATGGGTCACGATTTAAACCGATACGGCAACAAGAATAGAGTCCACGCCCAAACAGAAAGGAAGTGTTTGGTCCTTGTTCGTCGCGATTCCATTGTTGGTGTGGTTGTGTGTGCTCTGAAAAGATGAAATAAGGAAAGGGAACAACACTCCATTCTTTCTCACCTGACATTTCTTCTGTAGCAACAACCCGAAATGTCACAGAAGGAGAGGGCATATCAGAGGAAGCTTCCGGAGACGCCCCCGAAGAGGATGGCCCGATACCCCCGAGAGTGGTCGATAGTCATTGAAGATGACGAGTGCACGGATGTTCGTGGAAAGAACCTGCAATTCTCCTACAACAACAAGGTGATTGCCAAGATCCATATGAATCGCGACCATTACCGGGCAGTGAGTAACGTGGAAACTGAACTATTCGATGAAGCAGCGGATTTCCGCCTGAAGCAAGGAATCGTGTCGATTGACAGGAAGATCGCTATTTATTACAATTATGTCGATGGTGCAGAAAGCAGCCTTGTTGTAGCGGATATCAGAGGAAAGCGGCTCCTCTACTGCGATGGGATCCCGTTGGAGAAGGTGCAGCACAACACGACCGTTTCCTACAAGGCGGATAAGAGGAGATGGGAAGGGGATGTGTGGGAGAACCTTCCCTGCGGGTGGGGGTGTTGGTATGACGAAAACGAGCATATCATCTTTGAGGGATTCCGCGTCAAGCATGACTATGCCTGCTACGGAACAGTTTATTTTCCAGATGGTAAAATCCAATATCAAGGGATGATGTGCGGAGTCAAGCCATCGGGCTTCGGCTCTGTCTCGCCCGGTAAGGAGGACCCATTCAACGAGTGGCTCTCGGGCCGCCCCATCATGTTCATGTCCCTGGACGAGGATGATAACCACATCGTCAACTCCCGCATCGAGAAACTCACCCTGGCGGACCAGACGGGCAACGACCTCCACAACACCATCTGCATCTCCTGTTTCCGCAAGCTGAGAGAGCTGACCATTGGCTCCTCCTGCTTCCGCGACGCCACCGGCTTCGAGTGCTGCGACCTGCCCGAGCTGAACTTCATCCTCATCGGCGAGAAGTCCTTCACCGCCTGGACCAAGTGGACACGCCCGCCCAACGCGCCGCGCGCCGCGCACTTCCTGTTGCAGAACTGCCCAAAGCTGCAGTCACTCTCCATAGCGCGCTACTCCTTCTCCGACTTCGCCTCCTTCACTCTGCGCAAGCTGCCCGAGCTGATCACGCTCACGCTCGGCGAGAAGGGTACGGGCGCCCGCTGCTTCGCCCACGCGCCGCTCTCCATCACCGGTGGGTGTTTGCTCTGTTTCTCATCGCCAGACTTGCCCACGCTCGATCACATCACCTTCGGCAGGGGCTGCTTCCAGTTCTCACAGCACAGCACCATCGCCAGTGCCTTCTCCCCCTCCTCTTGTCACTAGACCTGTTCCAGCTCCGCGTGCTCAAGTTCGGCGAGGACGTGTGCAACGGCTCGCTCTCCTGCGAGGACTCCTTCTTCACGCTCTCCAGTCGCTTCGCCGAGTGGCCGTCACCACTAGACCTGCCGTTTCTCACCACCTTCTTTTGCCGCGGGATTTGCCGCTACATAAGCACCATCCACTTCTCTCGTTTCGCTTCTTCTCCTCCTTCACGTCAGACCTCCCCATGCTCAACCGTTTCTCCTACAACGAGTACTCCTTCGAGAACGCCACCTGCTTCACCGTCGTCGACGCGCCCGCCGCCGTCGAGTGCAGTCGCCAGTTCAACCAGAACCCGCGCGCCAACGTGAAGGTCGGCCAGCCGGCGAACCTCCCGCCCACCACCACCTCCATCGTCGTGGCGAACTACGTCGGCTTCAACACAGGGGCCTCGTGGGTGCTGGACAAGCCCTTCGCGCGGCTGGAGACGCTGGAGGTGGGCAACAACTGCTTCCTGTTCCTAACCACCGTGTCCATTCGCGGGCTGCCCCGACTGGCCTCCGTCGTCATCGGCGAGAAGTCCTTCAGCGCCAACCGCGACTGGAAGCGACGCACAGAGGGGCGGCCCGACACGCTGTTCGAGGTGGCGGAGTGCCCGCAGCTGAGACGGCTGTGGGTGGGGTGTTGGTCCTTCTACGATTTCGTCGCCTGTCGTCTGGCTCGTGGGCGCGAGAGGATGGCGTGATGCACAGAGCTGCCGCGGCTGGAGGAGATTTGCATCGGCGAGGCGGAGGTGAACTCCTACAACTTCTATAACGCGCGCACCTTCACGCTGGAGGGCCGTTTCCTCTCTCCGCTGTGACTCGTAGATCTCCCAGCCCTCGAAGTCCTCACTCTGGGCGACTATGCCTTCAATCTCGCCACCACCATCACTCTCAACAGTGCCGCTTCTCTCTCCTTCTCACGTAGATCTCCCCGCGCTGACGGAAATCACGCTCGGACAGGCCGTCTTCGCCTGCCGCCTGGACCCCGCTGTGGTGAAGCTCACCAGTCTCTCTTCTCCTCCTCTTTCATATGTAGACATGCCCTCTCTCCACAAGTTCGAGACGGGCTCCGGTTGCTTCGAGCACACGCCCAATCTCGTCATTTCCAGTCGGGTCGAATAGGGACACTCACGCACAGATACCCCCAATCTCTCATGGCTGGACATCCCCGATAACTCCTTTCTCATCAATCCAGCCTCCTTCTCCATCTCCAGTACCCCCCACACCCCCACTTTTCCAATAGACGCGGGCGACTTCCACCTCCACAAGACCTTCCCGCAGCAGCAGTACGGCGTGAACGTGACCAAGATGGACGACCTCAAGACGTTGCCATGCAAGCTGGAGAAGCTCACCATCGGCAACGGCTGCTGCAACGACTTCACCAACTCGGTGAGCTTCGACCGCTTCACGCAGCTGGGATGGCTGGAGGTCGGCGACAACTGCTTCACCGGCGCGACGATGCTGCTGCTGAAGGACATGCAGGCGCTACGGTCTGTGGAGATCGGGAACTACTGCTTCTCGGCGTTCGAGGGCATCTTCGAGCTGAGTGGGTGTCCGGCGCTGACGCGGCTGAGCGTCGGCGCGTCGTCCTTCGAGAAGTACCAGCAGTGTGTGATTGAGAGTGCGTGTGGCGTGTGGCGTTCACCGTAGACAACGACTCGCTTCAAACGCTTGCCATCGGAGTGCTGGACACAGAGTCGAAGGACTTCACCCAAGCACAATGCATCATCTCGGGTAGAAATCGGGGGTGTTTTTGACATCAGACCTCCCCGCCCTCGAGCAGATCACGCTGGGCGACTCCTGCTTCTTCCGCTCGGCCTCCACCGTCATCGAGAGTGGCTCCTTTCTTCCCTCTCCACACTAGACCTGCCCGCGCTCCGACAGCTGGAACTGGGGAGCTACGCGCTGGGGGCGTCTCGCTTCTTCCGCGGCTTTTCGCTGACGCTGCGCGACCTGCCGAAGCTGGAGGTGCTGGAGTCGTCGGGGTGCTCGTTCCAGTGGGTGGAGAGCGTGATCATCGAAAGTGGGGGATGTGGGGGGGCGTGAGGCGCAGACATCCCGAGTCTGCAGGTACTCTCGCTGCCGTACGCGTTCTTGTCGGTGCAGGAGGCGACCCTTTCCAGTGCGTGTGTTCCGTCAAGAGTGATGCCTAGATGCCAGTCTTTTTGAGGACTTGAAGGCTTTCCAACGCTTTCGCAATTGTTCTGTTTGGTACAAACACGCCACAGGTCCTTCGCGTTCTCCTTCTTCAGGCGCTGCAGCGTCTTCTCCAAGAACTCCATGCGCTCCAGCAACATGCCCAGCTCCTCCTCCACCTCGTCCACCGTCAGGTCGCCCTGCTTCGCCACGTACGCCGCCGACGCGCTTCTCGCAGGAGCAGCAGCACTAGCAGGATTGGGAGCAGCAGCAGAGCTGGGAGCAGCAGCAGAGCTGGGAGCAGCGACAGGCGCGGGCTTGTCCTGGCGGAACTCGGCAATCTCCAGCGGCTTGTAGTCGTGCTTGGAGGTGGCGTTCACGCCCGGCTCCAACGACTAAACCTCACACACCCCCTCCACGCACACCATCAACACAGGATTGCTGTTCTCGCCACAGCGCCACTGCTCGTCGTCCAGCGCGGGGATGCCCGCGTAGGTGGGCGGGTACACGTCCGGCTGGTAGCCCTCGAACTTGCGCGGGATGATGAAGGGGAGCGGCTCCACGTCGCCCTTGCTGGTCAGCTTCATGATGCGCGCCACCTCGCACTTGTTCACGTCGCACGCCTTCTTCGGCAGCATGCACAGGCCCTACGGTGAATTG
>QWCN01001579.1_pt1 | contig 34155 bp, 33 predicted proteins | sample 1972711 | NCBI WGS metagenome assembly QWCN01 (sample SAMN09866707, study PRJNA288562) | Human gut metagenome isolate term1_stool, whole genome shotgun sequencing... | isolation source: gut | host: Homo sapiens | place: USA: California
CCTTTCGCTTCCGCTTTTCGAAACTTTTTTGACCAGCGCTTTTCCCCTTACTCCCTTCCCGGATAGAAACGCCCATTCGTTTCGTTTTTTCCTCCCGGCGGAAGACAAAAACAAACCGACGGAAGGCGGGACGTTCGCGCTCCCTGAAAGCGAGGGCGTTTTTCGCTGCGGGCGATCCCGTTGAAAATTTTACGCGCTTTTTAAGCCCTGCCCGTGCAAAGCGCACAGCGCCGCGTAACATCCCGCCGTTTTCAAGGCATCGGAAAATTGACGGAAGATTATAAAATCGCCTTGATCGCGGCGGCTGCGCCCGCTCTGTTTTCGCTGCCCGTCTTGATATAGATGGCGGAAATATAATTGCGCGTCGTTCCTTCGGAGATCTTCAACGCGGAAGAAATCTGGCGGTTTGTGAATCCCTCGTACAGCATCAGCGCTATCTCCACTTCGCGGTCGGACAGTCCGAAAGCGCGCTTGATCTTGATTTCTCTGTCGCTCGTCACCGTCTTTGCGGCGTCCGCGATCCGCCGCGCGATTTTCGCGGGCAGAATGGTATCTCCCGCATAGGCGTTTTTCACGGCGTCGATGAGCGCCGTGCTGCCAATATCTTTCAAAAGATACCCGCTGGCGCCGTTGTTGATGGCGTTGAGGATATAGTCGCTGTCGTCAAACGTCGTCAAAATGACCACTTTCACTTCGGGGAATTTGGCTTTGATACTCTGCGTCGCCACCACGCCGTTCATGTTAGGCATACGAATGTCCATCAGCACTACGTCCGGACAATCTTTTTCCATCTTCTGCAAAGCGTCGAAACCGTCGAAAGCGATGCCGATGACTTCCAGTTGAGGATCCGTTTCCAGAACGCTCCTGATTCCTTCGGCAAGAATCACCTGATCGTCCGCTATCATTACCCTGATTTTCTTATCCATATTCTATCCTCCGTCCCGTCTCGCGTTTTTGTGTCTATCTCAATAAATTTTACTTTTTCGCCGCGCGCCCATCCGCCGCCCGTGCTTTCTCGGCTTTTCACCCCGCCGCTTTGCGTACGGGGGAAAAAATTGCGTTCTCCAACGTCTGTTCTTTTTCCGTTTCCTCAAAGGGGCATATGTTTTCCCGTTGCCCTTTGGTTTCGCCCAAGAGGCGATCGTTTTTCTTTGTGCGCTTTTTAGTCCAAAGAGCTATTTTTTCCCTATCGTTTTATTTCTTTAAAAATTGTATATTTCTCCCCTTTGTCCGATTCTATATAAAAAGGCTATATTTTTTCTCATCGCTTTATTCAGTCAAAGACTACACATTTTTACTCTCTTTATTTGCTTTTCAAAAGAATTGTATGTTTCCCCTCTCTGTTCCGTTTCGTCGAAGGTTATACGTTTCTTTTCTTTATTTCGTTTCGTCAAAAAATTATTCAATTCCCTTCTCGTTCATTTTATCAAAGGGTTATCCGCTTTTTCTTTCCTCGCGGGAGGCGAAACGTTCTGCTGTTTGTATCCTCCCCATTTCTTGCGTCCGCCCCGCTCCGTTTCCCGCGCCAAAGCCCTCTTTTTCGCTTTTCAAACTCTCGTCGGCTGCGCTTTCCCGCCGTTCCCGCGCCTTTCTTCCGATTCTACGCGCCGCGGCGCCCGGGGCGCGAGCCTTTTGCGTCGGTTAGCTCCCTTGCGTATCCGCTCCCGCTTCCCGCGCTGAGAGCTTTCTTTCCCGCCGTTTTTCCGTTTCCCGCGCCCGTAGTTTCAAGGCTCAGCGTTCCTGCTCCGATAAAGAATCGTGCGGGAGCATGAGATGTATTTCGAAGCCCTCGTCGGGTTCGGAAACGAACCACACTTCTCCGCCGAGCGATTCCGCTCTGCCCGACATTCCCGTCAGTCCGAAGCCCTCTTTCAATTGATTGATCGCCACGCCCGAACCGTTGTCCGAGAGCAGAAAACTGATTTTCCCGTCCGCTTCCTTCAATTCGAACCAAAACGCGGTGGCGTTTCCGTGTCTGAGTCCGTTGGAAATCCCCTCTTTGAGCGTATTGCACAAAAGCCGGTATTTGGCGTCCGACACGCAGATATCGTCTATATCCGAGCGGATTTTTATGCCCGTACCGTCGGTGGATTCGTTGATGATGCCTTCCAGGGCGTCTTTCAGCGTCGCCTTGCCCGGGATGCCCGAGAGGAGATGAACGCTCTCCCTCAGCTCTTCGAGGGCGTGTTTGGCTTGCAGATTGGCGGCGATGATCTTGCTTTTTGCCTCCTCGGGCTGCGAATCGATGATGAGTTTCGCGGCTTCCGTCTGCATGATGACGGTAGTGATGGAGTGCCCCGCCGTATCGTGAATGTCTTTCGCTATCCGCTGACGCTCTTCGAGCGCGGTCACTTCCGCGAGATCGTCATAGGCTTTTTGCAGATCCTCCTTGCTCTTGTCCAAATCTTTGAGCGCTTTGGTCAGTCTGAGATACTGCCGATAAAAACGCACGGAAAAATTGACGAGGATAAAATGCACCAGGAGGATGACGAGGTCGTTGAAAGACTGCGTGAGGAGCGGCAGAAAGGAAACGCTTTCCCCCTGCCTGAAAAAGGCGAATCCCGCCAGCGTGAGCACATACACCACCATGCACACCGCGCAAATGACGACGGACGGGAGTATCTTTTCCGAGCTGATATAAAATTCCGTCAGAATGATGAGGTAGAGGGTGCAAAGGTACGTGCTGCCCGTGACGGCGGTCAAAATGAAGGCGGCGACGAAATCGATGACGTAGCAATAGATCTTGTTGCGGAAGCCCTTGACGGCAAAGAGTTTCACGGCCTCCGAAACGGTGAGCACGATCTCGATCCCGAACGTAGACAAAAGAGTGCCCCAGCGATGCGTTTCCACCGCTATGCTCACCTGATCGAGGAGGATAAGGACCTCGACGATGACGAGCAGACCGAAAAGGAGTTTTTTCCCGAATCGCTGAAATTCCCTTTCTTCTCGGAAATCGGGTTTTTCGAAAAATCGCATCCAGCGGAAGCGATGCTCCTTTTGCGGCTTTTTTTCGTCGGCAAGCGGCGCTGTCGTAGAAATGCGGCGCCCGTCCTCCTCAGGCAGTGCCGCTTCTTTCGACGGAGCCTCGCAGGAAGCGTATGCCTTATAGTCCCCTTTATTCCCCGTGAACTTTCTGTCCGCAATCCCGTTATTTTTATCAGCCGCCTGCGGTGCAGGCGGCGCGGCGCCTTTGCGTTTCGTTCTCCCCATTTTCAGCCTCCCTCTCTTTCGAGAACGGAGCCGATGGAAAAATTCCTGCTGATCTCGCGCATCTTTCCGCTTTTGTAATAGCTATAAATCCCCGCGGGGGAATAGATGAAATGATCGCAGAAAAGCACGTTGTGAAAACTGCATATGAGCTGAAACTGACGCGTCGTTTTGTCGTCCGCGACGGAGGGAAAACAGTTTCCCTTCAAATGGTTATGCACGGCGACGATGCCGAAAGGCTTGTTTTCGACGATGAGCTTCGTCAGTTCCTCCGGCTTCACCACCACCCGCTGCGGACTGTCAATCGTAAAGCGCTTGCAGAGCACGATATTCTGTTTTTCGTCGATGAGGTAAAAATCCAGCACCTCTTTATCCGCGGGGGCGTATTTTTCTTTGACGAACGCCATAAAGCTTTCCGCTTCGAATTTTTTTGGGAAACGCTCCTCGTCCGCCGCGCGATAGACCTCGTAAAATTTGCCGACGCACCGCAGATACGCCGCCACGTTTTCGCCTACCCCGTCCACCGTTTTGAGCTGCGCCACCGTCGCGGAAAAAATGCCGCGGACGGAGCCGAACGCCGCCAGGAGGCGATGCGCCAACTCGTTCGTGTTGCGGCGGGGAATGGCGTTGAACAGGAGAATTTCCAAAATTTCGTGTTCGCACAAATTTCCGCTGTCTAATTTTTCTATGATTCTGTGACGATGCCCGTCGTGTTCGGACATAAGCCTACCTCCCCGAAACGGTCTTGTTTCCGCTTATCCGCGTTTACCCGTTTATTTTAGCATATTCTTTACAAAAAGTCAAAGGGAAAAAGGCGGGCGGTCCCCCCGCATAAAGTTTTTTCTCGTTTTTCCTTGTCTTTTTGTTTACGCAAGCGCCCGCAAAGGGTATATATGAAGTGAAACAGAATGTAAGGACGTATAATTATGACTCATGTAATGGAAAAGTATTTCAACGATATCGTCGATTCCATCTGCAAAACGGTGAGATTCGATTCTTCTTTAAAGCCCGCGGAAGGGAACTGCCCTTTCGGGAAGGAAACGGCGGATTGCCTCGGCTATTTTCTCTCCCTCGCCTCCGAAATGGGTTTTGAAACGCACAACTACGATAATTACGTCGGAGAAGTGATCTTCGGAGAGGGCGAAGAATTTGCCATTCTCGCGCATCTCGACGTGGTGCCCGCGGGCAGCGGATGGAGATTCCCGCCTTTCGGCGCGGCCATCAACGACGAACTTTCCGCGGGCGGCGTTCCGGGCGTCAAGATCTGGGGGCGCGGCACCATGGACGACAAGGGTCCCGCCGTGGCGACGCTCTGGTGCCTCAAAGCCTTGAAAGACGAGGGCTTCCGGCCGAAGCGCAAAATCAAGCTCATCGTCGGCTGCAACGAGGAGAGCGGCTGGGCTTGCCTCGATCATTACAACAAAGCGGCGCATATGCCCGAAGAGGGCTTCTCGCCCGACGCAGACTTCCCCGCCATTTACGCGGAAAAGGGAATCCTGCATTTTTCCGCCTCTTTTCAGACGGAAACGCCCCCTTTCCTCTCTCTGACCGCGGGCGGAGCGGTGAATATGGTTTGCGACGCCGCCGCGGCGGTGCTGACCGAAGAAGCCGCGAAAAAACTCCGCGCCTATCAAAACGACGTTCCCGATACGTCTTTCCATTTCGACGAAGAGAGCAGAACGCTGACGGTGAAGGGCAAATCCGCGCACGGCTCCACGCCCGAAAAGGGCGCCAACGCGCTGGGCGCGATGCTGAAATTCTTTGCCTTGCAGGACGTCGGATGCAAAAAGGCGTACGAACTGCTTTTTGCGGATAGCCTCGGACTCAGACAGATACACGACGAAACGGGATATCTCACCATGTCCCCCGACGTGGCGGCTTTCGAAAACGGAAAACTCGTCGTCACCACGGACATCCGCTTTCCCGCAACGCACGAAAAGGAGGAAATTACAAACGCGCTCGAAAGGGCGGGCGCGGAATACGAAATCCTGCACTATCAGGCTCCCCTCTACAACGATCCGAACGGCAAACTGATAACGACCCTGATGAACGTGTACAACAAGATCACGGGCAAAAACGAAAAGGCGATCACCATCGGCGGAGGAACCTACGCGAGAGCGCTCAAATGCGGCTGCGGTTTCGGCCCCGAATTGGAAGAAGAAGAAGCCACCATCCATCAGCCAAACGAATATATCACCTTCGACAGAATCCGCCTCATGAGCGAGATTTACTACGAAGCAATCAAAGAACTGACAAAATAAGTTTTTTCGCTCCTTTCGGCGCAAAGGAGAAAAAAGCGCCGACGGAGGTCTTTGAAAAATGCGGATCTGAAAGCCGAAGGCAAGCGCGACAAACACTCCGGCAATAAAATCGCCGTTTGCACGCCGCCGCTGTTTTATCGGCTCCGTCCCGACGGCGGCAGGACGCTCCGCCCAAGCGTCCTACGCTTTTTGTCCCCGTATTCCGACGGCGGTCCCGGCTTTCGTAAGAGCGACAGTCCCTCTTTTTCTTTCGGTACGATTGCTCGCGGAGATTCCGTAACGATAGCCCTTTTGTCCGTACGTTTCGACGACCATTAAGAGTTTCGACAACCCTTCCCCTGTGTCTATGTGCCTCTGCCCACGGCTATGAAAGAACTCGGCTGCGCCTCCCCTATCTTCCTGCAAACGACGGGCAGAGAAGCGCCCTGCAATCATAACGCCGTTCCTCTCTTCCCGTAGATCGGCGGCTCTATGACTGCCGACAATAAACGCACAGAACGGGATACGCGCCTTTTCGGAGTTTCCCTTTTACCGCCGCGGACAATCATTCCGCAGCGGTTTTTCGCGCCTTTTCCACCCATATCGAAAGCATTATACCACGGATTTTTGCGATGTCAAGCGCCGACTGCCAAAAATTTTTGCTTTTCCATAACATTTTTTGTTCGGGACTCCTTTCCGTTCCCCTTTCCGATAAAATCTTAGCTGCGTAGGAACCCCGGCGTTTGCAACGGCTATGAAAAAATGCGGCTTCTTTTATGCGCTTGCGTACAAAGAAAAATTGCGAATTGACGCAATTGCCCCGCAAACGAGAATCCGTTTATCGCACACTTTTTTAAATTTCCTATCGATATAGCGGCTTTTGCGTTTTTTACGTCGGCGTTTTTTTCTTTATATTCGTCGAGTAAAACGCTTTTTCTCTCCGTTAAGTCGGAGAGTTTCTTTACGCACAAATATGTAGCCCGCAGGAAAAAACCTGCGGGCTACATATTTTAGTGAGAGAATATGAAAAAAGTTTTACGTATAATCCTGACCGATGCGGAAAGCGATGAAATGAACTCCGCCTGCCTTGTCCCCTTCTCAATCCTTACTTTGTGATATAATAATACACCTGTACTGTGTTTAATTTGTGAAAAAATTGTGATTAATATGTGAAAACTTTATAATTTTTACATTTCAAGGGCATTTTTTCCATTTTTTTTCGATAAGAATAAAAAAATCGCAAAAATTAGGTCGAATGACCTGATTTTCCTTATATTTTCGAAGTTTTGAATCGTTCAAAAATCGCCTCCGCGACGCGAAAACCGTCCGCCGCAGAAGAAGTGATGCCGCCGGCGTAGCCCGCGCCCTCGCCGCAAGGGTATAAACTTAAAGTTGAAACGGATTGCAGGTCCTCTCCCCGTTCGAGGCGCAGGGGAGAGCTCGTCCGGGATTCCACAGCCGTGAGAACCGCGTCGGGACAGGCGAAACCTTTGAGTTTTCGATCCATATCGACGATCGCTTTCTTCATCGTTTCCACCACGGAGGAAGGGAGCACCGCGCGAAGGTCGGCAAATTCCGTCCCCGCCGCATAGGTGGGTACGACGCTTTTAAAACGGGCGCTTTCCCGATCCTTTAAAAAATCGCCCGCCAGCTGAACGGGGGCGCGATAATCGCTTCCGCCCGCCGCAAACGCCGCCCTTTCAAGGCGGCGCTGAAATTCTACGCCCGCCAGAGGAGAGTCGCCGCAAAAGTCCCTGCCCGTCACCTGTACGACGAGCGCGCTGTTGGCATTCGTTCCGTTTCTCGTGTAATTGCTCATGCCGTTCGTGACGACGCCGTTCTCCTCGCTCGCCGCAGGCATGACATAGCCGCCCGGACACATACAGAACGTGAAGGCCGCGCGTTCGGAGGCATGGGAAACGAGCTTATAATCCGCCGCGGGCAGGAGGGAATAGCTCCCGCCGTATTGGGAAAGCCCTATTTCCGATTGCAGGTGTTCGATGCGCGCGCCTACGGCAAAATCCTTCTGCCGCATGGCAACGCCGCGGGAATGCAGCATTTCGAACGTGTCCCGCGCGCTGTGCCCCACCGCGAGCACCACGGCGGAAACTTCCGCCGTTTCTTCCAGGGAGCCTTCCCGCTTCCATTTAACCGCCTTTACGCCGCCGTCTTTGACGAGAATATCGGTCAATTTTGTATTGAACTCTACCCTGCCCCCCTGCTTTATGATGAACTCCCGTATATTTTTTACGACTTTCTTCAAATTGTCGCTGCCGATATGCGGCTTATTGAGCCAGAGGATCTCCTCGGGCGCGCCGAAAGAAACGAACGTTTCGAGAACTTCGCGGTTAAAGGCGCCGTGCGTCCCCGTATTCAGTTTTCCGTCCGAAAAGGTACCCGCGCCGCCCTCGCCGAACTGTACGTTTCCTTCCGTGTCGAGCCTGCGTTCCCGAGAAAATATCCCGATCTTTTTTTCCCGTTCTTCCACGTCGGGACCGCGCTCTATCACGAGCGGACGAATGCCGTGCGCCAGCAGTTTCAAAGCGCAGAAAAGCCCCGCGGGACCGCTCCCCGCCACCAGAACGGGCGCCGAGGGCAGTCTTTCCGCGGGCAGAACGGGCGCTTTCGTTTCGGGCGCTCGCTCCGTTTCCGCGGAAAACTCTATCGAATAAATATACCGAATATTCCCCTTGTCCCGCGCGTCGAGGGATTTTTTGAGAATTTTAAAATAAGCGGGTTTTGCCCGCAGCTTTTTTTCCGCAATGCGTAGGAGTTCTCGCTCGCTCTGCGCGAGAGAAAGCTTGATGTCGGTGAGAATTTGTTTTTTCATATCGTCCAAAATAGGCGCACCCGCCTTATAAATCCACTTTCCGCTTTTTCGAAGGTAAGGACAGCTTTTAACGCACGGCGGAAGAGTTCAGCGCCGCGGCTACGACCCGCGCGGACGAGTATGCCCATTGCAGGTTATAGCCTCCGCATTCGCCGTCCACGTCGAGTATTTCGCCCGCGAAATATAGTCCCTTCGCCAGTTTGCTCTGGAAATTTTCGTCCGTTTCCGAGAGCGGAATCCCGCCCTTCGTCACCTGCGCGTAATCGAAGCCGAGAGAGCCTGTCACGGACAGCGTAAACTCTTTGACGCGGCGGGCGATCTCTGCCGCCGTACCCGTTTTACAGCGTTTCATCACTGCCCTGCCTAGTTGATTATTCAAAATCCCGCACAAAAGTTCCCCTGCGGGAACGCCGCTTTGCGCCGACAGTTTTCGCGACAAAACGGAGCAAAGCCGTTCTTCTTCGACGCCCGGAAGAAACTCCAAGGACAGAGAAACGTCTTCCCCGCCGAGCTTGTCCGTCAAAAAAGCCGAGAGGCGGAAAATCGCGTCGCCCGATACGCCGTAATCGGTGAAAATGACGTCCCCCCGAGCCTCTGCGAGCGTGCATTTGCCGCAGCGGGCAAAAACGCGCGCTTCCGCACGGATTCCTTTGAGTCCTTTGATAGGCTCCGTCTGCGTCTTCAATTGAACGAGAGAGGGATAGAGCGCGGTCACCGTATGTCCCATCTGTTTTGCCAGCGCATAGGCGCCGCCGTCCGTGCCGAAATTCTTTGCCGCCTTCCCTCCCGCGCAGAGCACGACGTTCCGCGCCTGAACGATCTCCGTTTCCGAGCCCTTTTCCGCGCGGATGACGAATCCGTCCAAGACGCGGGAGAGGGAAACGACTTTCGCGCCCGTTTCTACGGAGATCCTCTTTTCGGCGAGCGCATAGCGCAAAAGATCGGTGACGGCGGAGGCCTGCCTGCCCGCAGGATAGACCCTGCCGCGCTCGTCGGGAAGAAACAGACCGCCCAGCCCTTCCAAAAAAGTTAGCATCTCCCCTTCGCCGTACTTCGTCAGCGCACGGGAAATCCGCGGCTTCGTTTCCGCCTCGGAAGAAAAGTAATGTTCCGCGGACATATGCGCGTTGGTGACGTTCCCCTGACCGTTGCCCGTCGCGGAGAGTTTTCGCCCCAATCGTTCCCCCCGTTCGAGGATGAGAACGTCGTGTTCCGCCGAGAGAGAAGCCGCGCAAAACATACCCGCCGCGCCGCCGCCTATGATTGCCGTCCCGATTTTTCTCGTCATGGTTTCATTGTACCTCTTTTATCGCATAAAGTCAAATTTATTTCGAAAACTATTGAATTTTTTTTCGATTAGCTATTGACTTTTACGCTAATTTATATTACAATATATACGAATAATATAATAATGTATAGATTTACAAATGAGTCATCGATTATCGGGAGATTAACATGTTTGAATATTTGAAAGAAAATCCCGTTTTGGCGGCGATCCTCGCCGTCAGTCTTTTCGTCATCGTCGTCGTTGTCGTCATTCTCGCCGCCAGAAGCTCCAAAGCAAAAAAACGCGCTTCTTCGGGCGGCGCGGAAGAAAAAGGCGCTTTGACGGAAAATGCGGAAAACGGCGCGGAAGGGACGCAAAAGGACGGGAACACCTCCCCTGCCGCGGGGAAAACGAACAGCGAAACCGGTTCGCTCCCCGCGGAAAACATCCGCTCCTCCGTTTCGGAAAAAGACGGGCACGCCGCAGACGCCGCGGCGGCAGAAGCCGAGGACGGGGAGAAAGAGAGGGAGAGCGCCTTGCGGCAGACGACAGCGCAGACGAAGGCGACAGACGATCTTAAAGAAACGGAAAGCGCGGCGCCCGGGCGCGGACAATGCGAAAACGCGAAAGAAAAAACGGAACAAGGCGAAACGCCCACCGAGGATTTAGAAAAAAAGCAGATTGAAAATTTGGCGGAAAAAGACGCGGCCGTGAAAGCCAAGGCGCAGGAAAAGCCCACGCCTGCCCTTTCCGCCGCCGGCGAGGAAAGTACGGCGGGCGGAAATAAGCCCCGGGGGAAAACGGCGCAGTCCGCTTCACAGAAATCGAAAAAGAAAAAAAATAAAAATAAATCCGAGGAGGGAAGTATGTATTTAGAAGACCTCAAAAACGCACCGATTGAGGACGAAAACGATTTTTACGACGAGGAAGACGAAGCCGACAGAATTGCCAAGTACAGCGGAAAATGGATCATTTGTCGGGTGGTGACGGCAAATTCCAGATCCGCCGACGTCATGAACGCGGAGGAAAACGAAGAAGAGATGTTCTTTTTCGAACTGCGCGCCTCTAACGGCGAAAAGCTGTTGACGAGCGAGGAGTACACCACCTACAACGGCGCCTTAAACGGCATCGAAACGCACAAGGCGAATATTGCGCGGGGCAATTTCAAAATTACCCTCTCCAAAAAGGGGGACTATATCTTTAAATTGCTGAGCGGCAAAAATATGCTCCTGTGCATGGGCGAACACTATACCACAAAAGCGCGCTGCGAAAGCGCCATCGAATCGACGAAGCGATTTGCAAAGACGGCGATCGTCGACGAAAACGTGCAGGACATCGTCATTACGCCCCCGCCCGAAGAGGACGAAGCGGAAACGACCGATTTTCCCGACAACGGCTACAACGGGAAATGGATCATCCGCGCGCACACGGCGGAGGACGGAGAACAGGTATTCTATTTCGAGCTGTTTGCCTCCAATGGCGAAAAGCTGCTTTCCAGCGAGGAATACACCACCTACATCGGCGCGATCAACGGCATCGGGACGCATAAGACGAATATCGAGCGCGGCAATTTCCGCATTTCTCTCACAAAACGGGGAGATTATATTTACAAGCTTTTGAACGGAAACGGTCAGCTTCTCTGCCTCGGCGAGCATTACAAGACGAAACGGCGCTGCGAAAACGCCGTCGAATCCGTAAAGAGATTCGCGCGCAACGCCCCTATCCTTTCCGATCCCGAAACGGTGACGAAAAACGCCTAAGGAGAAAGACGGCATTTTTCTTTCGCCCTTTCGGAAAACGGCCGCGCGTTTTTGACGGGCAGGATTTGCTTTTCAAAAGGGAATTTCTTAAAGCGGTCAATCGTTCGTTTTCGGCAAGGAGCGCATTCGTTTCTCTTTCCTCCTTATGCTTAGTACAAAAAAATGACAAACAAAAGGACTTTTCCTCCGTTTTTCCGGGGGCAAAGTCCTTTTTCCGTTCCGTGTAAAAAAGGGCGGCGAAACGCCCGTGTATCAATCAAAAAGTAGCGCGCGGAGCGATAAAAAAGCGTATCTACCTATCTGTCGAAGAGCAACTTACATATCCCCAATTTTATCGCTGTTTTCGTCCGCATTTTTTATGATATTATTCGTTACTTGTCGGTCTGATAAACCTTATCCGATAAAAATTTTTTTCTTTCGAATGTCGGCTCCTCAGAGAAAGGAAAGCGCAACGGACGTAAATTTTTACGGATGCGCAGGGAAGCAGCGGCAACGGAATCTCGCGGTCCGCTTTTCGGAACGTTTTTCCTGCGCGCCCCCTCAAAAGACTACGCAACGCCGCGCGCTTCGAGTGCATCGCTATGTTCAAAGGCTTTATAGGGCGCCTCTTTATTTTACCTTTTAATCGCAAAAGAGCGAAACTCTAAATCACTCCGCGCCGCCCGTTTTTTCCGTTTCCGATGCGGCTTCCGCCGCCGCAACCTCCGCCTGCATACGGCGCAGTCTTTTGAGAAAGGCGATCGTGAACGGCACGGCGAACACGAACGCGAGAAAATCGGATACCGACTGCGCGCTCTGTACGCCGAGCAGCCCCATCATCCAAGGCAACAGGACTATCGCGGGGACATAGAAAAGTCCTTGCCTCGAACAGGATAGGAGCGCGGCGAGCGCTTTATTCCCCACGACCTGATAGGTTAGCCCCGCCATAAAATTGAGCGGCAGCAACGGCATACAGATACATTGCAGGCGAAGCGCCAGCGTGCCGACCGCTATCGAGTCGGGAGATTCGAGAAACTCCCGCATGACAAAGGGAGAGATGACGGCGCAGACGGCGGCAAAAATGCTCATCAGAAGGGTGGAAAACGCGAGGGTGAACAGGTAGGCGCTGCGCACGCGGTCAAATCTTCCGGCGCTGTAATTATAGCCAAGAACGGGCTGATACCCCTGTCCCACGCCGAGCGCGATGGAAAAGGCGAACATGAACACCTTTTGCACCACGCCCATCGCCGCGAGCACGCCGTCGCCGTACGATTTCACCGCCCAATTCAGGAGCACCGTGCACAGGCTGGCGAGGATCTGGCGGCAAAAGGAGGGAAAACCCGTTCCGATAATTTCCGCATAGACCTTGGGATTGCGGGAAATGCTTTTAAAGCGAAGGCGGGTGATGCTTCGTCCCGATAAAAACATGAACAGCAAAATCAAAAAGCTGATGATCTGACTGATGAACGTGGCGACCGCGGCGCCGACAATTCCCATGTCAAAGGCGAAAATCAGGAGCGGATCGAGCGCGACGTTGATGACGGCGCCCGTCACAAGTCCTATCATCGAAAGCAGCGCCTTGCCCTGCGAACGCAGCAGATTGTTCATGACGAAAGACATACACATGAACGGCGCCGCCAGCAGGATAAAGCGGGAATACAGCTTGGCATTGGCGAGAACGGCGTCCGACGACGAGCCGAGCAGCCACATCAGAGGGGTCAAAAACAGTAAGCCGAAACATAGGATCAAAACGCCTACCACGCCCGCGGCAAAGAATGCCGAAGAGGAAACCTCGTCCGCTTCTTTTTGGGCGCGTTTGCCCAGCAGCCGCGAAATGATGCTGCCGCCGCCCATGCCGAAAGTAAAGCCGATCGCCTGGATGATCGCCATCAGGGACAAAACCACATTGACGGCGCCGGTCGCCGATTCCCCCAGCCCCGATACGAAATAGGTATCCGCCAGATTATAGAGGGAGGAAACCATCATGTTGAGCATGGTGGGAATCCCCAGCATGACCACCAGTTTCGGAATGGGCGTCTTGGTCATTTTGGCAAATTGCCGCCGCTCCCGTTCGGTTTCCCCTACGACCGCTTCCGTCGTATTTTCAGAGTGTTCCATAGTATCCATTATACAATTTTTCTTTTAAAAACGCAACTTTACAAAGAACGTCCGCACAAAATTCCCGACGTTTTCCTCGCGAAAAAGGAATAATTTTCCTTATCCGTGCGCAAACTGTCGGTATGAAAAGTTTACACCGTATTTTGTCCGCCCTGTGCGCGACGACTCTTTGCCTGTTTTTACCGATGACGACAGCCTGCTCCATGTTCGGAGAAAAGGACTCCTCCTCCGATTCCTCGTCGAATACTTCGACTTCGTCCGACTCTTCCAGCTCGGCGGATTCCTCGATAGAGGCAAGACACGGCCATCCCGGCGATTTTTCCGACTACTTCCCCGATTCGATGCCCGACGCGGTCCCCTATCCCATTTTTCCCGATCAAGAAAGAGAGCGGGAAGGCATGGATCATGCGGAAATGCCCGCGCCGCCGACGGTCCGCCCCCCGCGCCCCGTCAGACCGGCACATCCCGGATCGCCTAACGGCACCGACAAGATGCCCGCTCCCAGACGTCCGCACAAAGACGGGCATCCCGACTCCTATCAGAAGGATTCGGGCGCAGGCGACAAGGGGAGCTGTTCCTCCGACTGTTCAAAAGACGGGAAGTGTTCCGGCTCCGACTGCTCCGATTCCTCGAAAATGGTACACCCCAGACACGGCGTTCGTCCCCGCAAAAACAATCGGCAAAGCTCGAATTGAAAAGCGGCGTTTGCCAAAAGCGCCGACGTTCAGACCCGTTCCCGAAAGGGACGGGCTTTTTTTATTCGAGCCGCAGGATCTCCGTATAAATCTGTTCGTCCTGAGGCGTGAATACGTCGAAGACGACCTTCATGGGATATTCCGCATTTTTTATAAGCCATTGTTTGACGCTGCCGACCGCGATTTCCGCGGCTTCGTCGGCGGGGAAATTAAACACGCCCGTGGAAATACAGCAAAAAGCCGTGCTGTGCAGTCCCCGTTCTTTGGCGAGCGAAAGGCAGGATTGATAAGAGGACTTCAAAAGCGCCCGCTCCTCCTCCCCGACGCGCAGCGCCACACGGGGACCGACGGTATGTAAAATATATCGGCACGGAAGATTATACGCCGAGGTGATCTTGGCGTTGCCCGCTTCTTCAACGCAGCCCTGGGTGCGGATAATCGCCGCGCAGTCGTTGCGCAGCTGAATCCCCGCGCGGGAATGAACGATATTGTCGATACAATTATGCAGGGGGATATAACATCCCGTCAGATTGACGGCTGCGGAATTGACGACGGCGTCCGCGTTCAGCGTCGTGATGTCCCCCGCGTATACCGCCATATTCTCTTTATAGGAAAGCCCCTGCACATCCACGACGCCTCGGCGGAGGGTTTCCGTCCAGAAAAGTTTGTCCTGCGCGGCTATAAACTCGTCGGGGACGGGCGCGGGCAGGCGCCTGTTCATATACTCCCGAATGATCTTGCGTTTTTCGGGATAGGGCATATTGAACGCCGCCACCATGCCCCGTTCTCCGAACAGAAAATCGAGCAGTTTATCGCAGAGCGTACCGCACTCCTCCGCGTCCGCCGTTTCCCCGTGAGGATAAGGCCGAAGGGAAATTGCGGATTCGTATTCTTCCGCCCTTAACATTTTATGAAGCGCATTCATGATCTCTTTCCTTTTTTCCCGCAAAAAGACAAACCTGGGACTTTTGCGGGTCTGTTTTTCATTTGATTTTTCCGTTTTTATATGCTATAATAAAAGCATGAAAAAGAAAACTGCTCCCGTACAAAAAAAATGCTTCCGTTTTCAATTTACGCCCGTCGTCCTTTTGATGAGCGCGGCGGCGCTTTTGGTATGCGCGCTCGGCATTGCGCTTTCCGTCTATAATATTTTTAAAAGCGGACTGCACTCCTTCACCGATTTTCTCAAATATCCTTTTCTCATCCTCATCAGCATTGCGCTTGCCGTCATCGTCGTCGCCCTCCTGATCAAATCTCAGTATATCGTCGACGACAAGAATTTTACCACTCAATTCGGGCTGATCAAGAGCAAGTGCGCCTTGAAGGACATCACTTCCGTCGTGCTGGACAGGGACACCAATAAGCTGACCGTCTACATGGGGGAAGCCTATTCCGTGCTCTCCGTACAGCCCTCCTGGAACGAGGATTTCGTGCGGGCGCTTTTGAAGGGCAATCCCTCCATCGATTACAGTTATACCATCAGGGAAAACAAACCCGACGAGGACGACAAAAAGAAAAAATAACCTTGCCGCCTCCCGAATTCGATAAATTTCAGCTTCGCTTTTCCGATTGGAAAGCGGGGCTTTTTTTCATCCCCTGCCCGATTAAAACCGACGTTTTTAAGAGGAGCGGCACAGCCGCCCTTTGGCGTTTTCCGCTTCGGGCGTAAAGGGAAAAGCGCGAAAACGAGAGGCAAAAACGTGTTTCTCAAAGTACAAAATTTTCAGACGCCGCCTTTTGAAAAGCTCTTTTCAAGGCGTTTTTTTCATCCGTTCGTCCCGTCCTGTCTTTCAGGCTTTTCCCATGCGGCGCATGGTGTCCGCGATATATTCCGCGTAAAGTTTTGCGACGTCGATGCCCGCGGCGGCTTCCAGCCCCTCGAAAAAGGCGTTGGAATTCACCTCGCAAAGGACGGGTCCCCGCTCGCTTTCCAGAAGGTCCACGCCGCAGTAATCGAGTCCGAGGACGCTTGCCGCCCTTTCCGCGGCAAGGCGGAAGTCCTCTTTGAGCGCGACCGCCCCGCCCTTGCCTCCGAGTTCGATATTCGAGCGAAATTCGCCCGCCTTTGCCCGACGCTCCATGGCGCCCACCGCTTTGCCGCCGATGACCAAGACGCGGATATCCCGCCCCGCCGACTCCGCGATATAACGTTGATAAAAGTGCGGACAATAGAGAAATTCCTGCGCCGTTTCTTTCAACGCTTCCCTGTCGTACACAAGGCGAACGTCTTTTCCGAAAGAGCCGAAGCTCTTTTTCACGACGAGGGGAAAAGAGAGCCGCTCCGCAACGGACGCCAAAAATCTCTCGTTCGCTTGTACGCCGGGCGTGTAACAGAGCGGCGCCGCTATCGTTTCGGGAACGCAAAGCCCCGATTCGGAAAGCGCGAGATAGGTGAGCATCTTATCGTCGCAGCGCTCCACCGCCTCCGCGCGGTTAAACAGCCGCAAGCCCGTCTTTTCCAGCATTCTGCCGAGATATTTGTCCTTATCGAGGTATACGGCGAAATCGCACTCCCGCGCCCCCCGTATCCGTCCGTCCGCCCCCACAAAAAGCGAAAGGCTGCCGTTTAAGACGACCTCCGCTTCCGCGCCCGCCGCCTTTAAAGCCCGGGCGATCCGCTCGCTCTGGCGATAAAATTTTTCGCCGTTGGGATAGGCGTTCATGATAACGATGCCTTTCATATTCTTCCCCGTCCGGACGTTCAAAAAGCGAGGGCTCCCCCTCGCTTTTTAAAGCGCTCCGATTTACGCCTCCACCCGAATGACGGCTTCCACGTCGGCGATGCCCGAAGCGTCGATTTTATTCGCCGCGCCGCGGATGCTGTTCTCCGTCGTCGCGTGCGTGATCAGAATGAGAGGAACGCGGTCGCCTTTTTCCGCCGTGCCGCTGCCCGTTCCGCCCTTTTGCACCAATTCGACGATAGAAACGTTATATTTCGCAAGTATCCCCGATACTTTTGCCAAAACGCCCGCCTGATCGGCGGCCGAAAGGCGGAGATAGTAAGCGCTCTCGAAATCGGAAACGAATTTCGTTTCCCTGTCCGCCGCCGCGGTATTTTTAAACGTAGAATACTTGATGTCCGAATGGGTCGCCGCATAAATGACGTCGCCCACCACCGCGCTGCCCGTGGGAAGCGCGCCCGCGCCCCGACCGTACAGCATAATGTCGTCCATGGCGTCGCCCTTTAAATAGACGGCGTTGAAGCTATCGTTGACGCTGGCGAGAGGATGGGTGTTTCTGATAAAGGTGGGGTGTACCCGCACCTCGATCCCCCGCGGCGTGTTTTTGCCGATGGCGAGCAGTTTGAGCGTATAGCCGAGCTGTTTGCCGTAGGCGATATCCGCCTTATCCACGGAAGAGATCCCCTCCCGGAATACCTTGGCGTAAGGCACTTTCGTATGAAAGGCGAGCGAGGAGAGAATGGCGAGTTTATACATCGCGTCGATCCCCTCCACGTCGTTGGTGGGGTCGGACTCCGCATAGCCGAGCTTCTGCGCCTCTTTGAGCGCCGAGCCGTAATCTTCGTTCTCCTCCGCCATTTTGGTGAGGATAAAATTCGTGGTACCGTTGATGATGCCCATCATCTCGGAAATACAGTTGCCCTGCACGCCGTCGAGGAGAGTGCGAATGATGGGCACGCCGCCCACACAGCTCGCCTCGAAATACAGACCGCAGCAGTTGCGGCGCGCCGTGCGTTCCAGCTCGTGAGAGTATTTGCAGATGAGCTCCTTATTGGAGGTGACGACGGTCTTGCCCTCGTGAAGCGCGGCGAGGACGTAATCCTTGGCGGCTTCCACGCCCCCGATGCACTCGATTACGATGTCCACGTTGGGATTGGCGATGACCTCCGCGATATTGCCCGCGACGTTCTCTTCGGGAATCCCCATTTTAAGCGCGCGCTTTTTGTCGCGGACCAGGACGCTCTCCACGACGATATCCACGTTCTGCGTCCTTTGATAAAACTCACGATGCTCGGTGAGGATCTTGTAAGTTCCGCCGCCCACTACGCCGAGTCCCAAAATCGCCACGCCTACTCTTTTCATCATACCTTATGTGCCTCCTCGAATCTTGTTGCGTTTGCTAACTATTAGTCTTGCTTTTTGGTGCGGCTTTTATGCCCTTTATAAAAGCCGTTCTTTTGCGCTTTGTGCTTGTCCCGCGTTTTTCTCTTCTTCCGCCTGCGGCTATCAGGCTCATTCTTCGGGACGATTGAGATAGTAGAGGTATCTAAGCCCTTCCAGCGTCAGCAGTTTATCCACGACGTCGATGCAGGAAACCTCCTTGGAGATGACCTGGCTGAAACCGCCCGTCGCGATCGTCTTGACGTCCTGCGCCTTCAATTCCTTTTTAATGCGGGTGACGATATATTCCACCAGCCCTGCAAAACCGAATACGATCCCCGCCTGCATATTGGTGACGGTGTTTTTGGCGATGATGCTTTTCGGCGCCTCGATCTCCACGCGCGGCAGCTTCGCCGTACCGTTGACGAGCGAATCGAGCGAGCCTTTGATGCCCGGGGAGATGACGCCGCCGATAAATTCGTGACTGCCGCTGATGATGTTAAAGGTGGTGGCGGTGCCGAAGTCCACGACGATCATCGGCTTGTTTTCGCCGTATTTTACGATGGCGGAAACGCAGTTGACGATACGGTCTGCTCCCACTTCCCGGGCGTCGTCGCAGCGGATATTCAGCCCCGATTTGAGTCCCGGCTCGATATGCAGCGGCTCTATCCCAAGATAGAGCGCGCACATTTTGTCGATGGTGTAATCGAGGGAAGGAACGACGGACGAAATGATGCCGCCCGTAATCGCGCCCTTTTTGATCTCCATTACTTTTAACATATTCACGAGTTGGGAGCCGTATTCGTCCGAAGTCTTTTTAAAATCGGTGGCGACGCGGAAAGATATTTTCAGCGTTTCCTTATCGTAAATCGCGTACTTGACGTTGGTATTGCCGATATCGATGCAAATAATCATAAAATCGTCCTTTTATTGCGTCTTCCGCCCCGAAACGACGCGGATGACGGAATACATCGCGGGCGAAAGCATCAGATTGATGGCAAGTTCCACCAAAAAATTAATGCCCGCGCAGCCTATAATCAAAAAATAAAGAACCGTGCTGCCGTCCGCCACAAAATTGGCGGAGAGCGTATCGCTCATCAAAAGCGCGCCGAGAATGAAAAGCCCCGTATTGACGACGGGCGCCGCGGCAGAGGCGACAAAGACGCCGACATACCCGTTCTTTTTTTCTATCAGTCTGAACAGCAGCCCCGCCGCTAGCCCCGCCGCCGTTCCTTTGACAAGACAGACCGCCGAAGTGAGGAAGGGATGCTCGGCAAACAGCACCGCCGTAAAAGGGTCCGCGCCCGTTACCCCGTACATCAGAGTGATAAACCCGAAAACGAGTCCCAAAAAGGCGCCTGCCGACGGGCCGAACAGGACGCCGCCCAAGACAATGGGCACGAGGACAAAGCTCAAACCGGTGGCGCCGATTTTGATGTTGTTGCCCCAAAGTTGAAGCACGATGACGAGGGCGAGCAACACCGCCAGCCCCGTCACCCTCTTTGCCGAAAAGAATTTTCTTTTCGCAATCATGATGACCTCCATCGGGTTCCTCCACGACCGAAAGATACCCGCAGAAAAAATAAAATGTATTTATCCGTCGATAGGTCAAACCGCGAAAGACTTTCGTCCGCCGCGTATCCGCCTCGGATATCGGATGATAAAGGCAGGATTTTCAAAGATTCCCGCAAAGAACAATCTTTTTTACGTTTTAATCACCTTTCGGGCACGGAAGCGCATACGATCATAAAGAGTACCCGCAGGATAAAAAGCGGATCCTTCGCCCGTTTTCGCCGCCCGCACAAAGAGATAACGTTGTATTATTTATTATAACGCATTTTTCTCTTTCTGGCAACAAAATGGACGGAAAAAACGGAACATTTTTTTCCGCCGGGTAATACTATGTAATAGAAAGATAAAACCGCAGGTATTTCATCCCCTTTCGGAGTCGATTTTACATATCCCCTGCGGTGAAAACACAGGAGGTTTTTTATATGAATTGCTGCACACAGGGTAATACCACCCTTTGGATTCTCATTGCTCTGCTCGTTTTGGGCTCGAAAGACGGGTGTTTCTGCGACGGCATTCTGAGCGGCTGCGGCTTGCCCATCATCCTCGCCCTGCTCTATTGCCTGTACAAGAACGGAACGCTCTCCGCTATCCTCACCCCTTCGTGTGGTTGCGGCTGCGGCTGCAACTAAGCGGCCCTGCAAACCGAATCCCTACATCGCATCCCGTTTCCCCTCTTTCTCCCGCGAAAATAAAACGCAAAAGGCGAAATCCCGCGGAAACAAAGATGCCAAAACCGACGAAAAACGGAGCTTCGGCTCCGTTTTTTGCCGCGTCTTTATTTTTCCCGCTGCGAAAGAAAATACGCCTGCGCCGCGACGATTGTCTTCGCGTCGTTGATCGTCCCATCTTCGAGCATTTTTTTCACTGTTTCCAGCGGAACAAACTCCGCTTGAACGAACTCGCCCTCGTCGGGATGCGCGTCCGTCCGCCTGCCGCCCGAGGCCCGGTAAATATAAATCTTTTCATTGGTGTAGCCGGGCGTGGGATACATGACGAACAAAAGTTCCAATTTTTCCGCTTCGACGCCCGCTTCCTCGCTCAGTTCCCTCGCCGCGGCGAGCGCGGGATCTTCCCCCGCTTCCAGCTTGCCTGCGGGAATCTCGTAAAGCACCTCCCCGTAGGCGTAACGAAACTGCTTTACGAGCAGCATACGCCCGTCCTCCACGTACAGCACGCAGGCGCCGCCGGGGTGTTCTATCAGCTCCCGCTTGCAGGGCTTGCCGTCGGGACGCAGCGCTTCGTCGCAGCGCACAGAGATAATTTTGCCCTCGTAGACATAGTGCTTTTGTACGGTCTTTTCCGTCAGATCCATTTCAGCCTCCTTTGCGTTTTCCGAAAGGCGTTTCCCTTCCCGTGGGGAACGGAAGCGATTTTCGGATAAACTTTATTAGCTATTTTATACAGGTTTTTCTGCCTTTCCTGTCATTATAGCACAAAAACGAAAATAATTTAATAAAATTTCAGAAAATATCTTGATTTTACACGAACTTTTATGTATAATATAGACAACTAAAAATCCGGAGGTAACAATCCAAATGAAATCCGTTAAAATTTCTCTCGAAATGGCTCAAAAAGTCAAAGAGTTTGTTTCTATTACGCAGGACTGCCCCTATGAAATCCTTTTGAAGAGCGGCAAATACGTCGTGGACGCGAAATCTATCCTCGGCATCTTTTCGCTCGATCTGTCCCAGCCCCTTACGGTGGAAATCTATGCCGACGAATGCGCGGATCTTTTGGAAAAGCTTAAAAAATTCGCCGCGTAAGTCCTTTGCGACACCATTCTTCGGACGGCGGACGCCGTCCTTTCAATGACGCCGTTTTCCCTTAAAAAGAGGCGGCTTCATTCGGCCGAAAATATTTTTCGGTCTTTTTTCCAACCGTTGAGGAGTTTTTTTACCAATGCAGATACAGGGCGAAACGTCAGTAAACAAATTAATCGTTCTTTTCGTTTTCGATAAGATGGAAAGCGCCCTGTCCGAGCGCACAATCGTCGAAATGTGCACGACCAGCAACAATTGGCTGAATTACATGGACTGCATGGAGCTTCTGCCCAAACTTTTGGAGGACGGGTTTATCTGTCGGCTGTCGTCCGACGAGGAACCCCTTTATACCATTACGACGGACGGAAGAGAGAGCCTCAACAATTTTTATATCAACATCCCCAAGAGCATTCGTGAAGAAATTTCCGCCTTCGTCAAGAAAAACAGCGGAAAATTGAGAAACCGTCAGGAATGCAAGGCGGATTATTATCAGAACAAGGACGGGACGTACACCGTTTTTCTGAAAATCATCGCCCCCGTCCAGCCCATGCTGGAACTTAAATTCGTCGTTCCCGACAAAAAGACGGCTCAGAATATCTACAAGAATTGGGAGAGCAAAGCTTCCGAGCTTTATTCCGCCATTTACGAAACTCTGGTGGACTAAAACGACACAAACGAGGTTATATAGTTATGTTTACTTATTCTACTAAGGGGACCTGTTCAAGACAGATTCTCTTCGACGTCGACGCGGACAACAAGCTGCACAATGTGCGCTTTATCGGTGGCTGCGGCGGAAACCTGCAAGGAATCGCCCGACTCGTCGAGGGCAAAAATATCGACGACATCCAAGACCTTTTGGCTGGCATCAGATGCCGCAACGGCACTTCCTGCCCCGATCAGCTCGCCAAAGCGATAGCCGAATACAAGGCGGAGAAGGAAGCGGCCGCCGCCCAAAAGCCATAGCTTTTCAAGGCATTTCGCCCCTCTTTTTCCTCCGCTCTTTGAAGGAGAGCTTTTTATGCGCCCGAATTTTCCTTTGCGTTCCTCGGGAAAATTCCTTGTGCTTTTTTAAAACCGATTTATGAGAAAATCGCCCCTTTTTGCACGAGGCGGTTTTTATTTTTTCGTTTGTTTCGAGCCGCGTTTTTTCGGCAAAAACAGGCACGAAAACGCTTGCGTTTATCCGCCTTTTAAAAGCTTTGCAAAAGGAATTTCGGCAAAACGAGTCTTTTTCTTCAAAGCGTTGTTTCTCCGCGTTCGGAAAGATATTTTTCCGCCTCGTCCGCCGACAGCTTCCGCACCTTTGCGGCGGAATATTCTTTATAGTTTCTTACAGAAAATACGGGGGCGTTCTGCGGGCAGCGTTTATCGGGATTCTTTTTCAGATAACTTTGCAGTTCTTCTTCATCCGCAAAAATTTTATAGGAAACCCTGCCTTTCCCGCTTCGTATTTCATAGATCCCACACGCTCTTTTTCTCGTATAATCGGCCGTTCTCAAATAGAGTTTCGCAATCTCTATCGAACGAAAGGGAAAATTCCACCTTTGCAGTCCCCGTTTTTCTTCCGTTTGAATACAGATACAACGACCGCAGCTTCCGCAGATATACTGCATATGGTTGCAAAGACATTCCCTCGCGTTCAGCAGCGGCGTGCTCCGGCTGCGCGAGGTATAACACTCCCGACACATACGCTCTCCTTTTTCCGCAAACCGCGGAAAACGATCGTTTTGAAAAAATTTTATGACGGGCTTTCCCTGCGTTCGGAAAAAGCCCGTCTTTTTTGTGCAACCTTCTTACTCGGAAGAATCTTTTTCGGATTCTTCGCCGCCGCTTTCCGACGGGTTATCCGCGCCCTTTTTCGACTGCTTTCTCCTGCCGTGGCCATATTCCCCGTTCCTGAAATTTTCTTTGTAGCGGGCGAGCGTCGCCTTGATGGTTTCCCCGGACGCCTTGAACGGATTGATGAAACTGCTTTTCAGCTTTTCTGTATCGAGGGAACTTTTGATCATCAGTTTAAGTTCCTCGTACTTGACGGCGATTTGATTGTCCTTGGCGAACTTTCTGATCTTCGTCGAAAGTTTGAGCGTAGAGGCGAGGTCCCAGAAAAAGAGCCCGAAAAAGATGCCGACGAAAAAGGAATAGTAAATATTATTCGTAAACCAGCCCACCATGCGATAGACGAGCGGATCGAGCAGAAACACGTACGCGCCGCCGATCAGCGTCCAGAAGAAGGAAAACAGCGGACAAATGATTCCCTGAATATTTCCGGGACGTTTGGAATAATCCCAGAGCTTGATTCCCATGCCCTTGATAAAGACTAATCCCGCCACGTATTCGATTCCCGTCATGACCGCGCAGATGACCGCCAGCAGAACGACATAGCGCAGCCAAACGGCGGAAATGCCGCCCAGCGGAATGCGCGCGATGAGAAAGAGGAGCGCCAGCCCGAATCCGTACAGCGGCAGATAAGGGCCGTGCAAAAATCCGGGATTTATCCACTTCTTACTGTTGAAGCGGCGGAAAAATAGTTCCAGCACCCAGCCGCACAGTGCGCCGACCGCAAATAAAAAGGTCAATATCAAAAAAATTTCCACGTTTCACCTTCCGCCTTTTTTCTCTATTATCGCCTTGCACAGCAAAGAACAAACGAAAAAGAAATTTCTTTTTTCGTTTTGTCCGGGATTTCAGCGCGCGTCCTTGCGCGCGAGAAAAACTCAATGGCGGAAATGACGCTGTCCGACGAAGATCATCGCGATGCCCGCTTCGTCGCAGGCGTCGATCGAAAGCTGATCGCGGATACTCCCGCCCGGCTGAATGATCGCCGTGATTCCCGCTTTGACGCACTCCTCCACACAGTCGGGGAAGGGAAAGAAAGCGTCGGAAGCCATTACGGAGCCTTTCGCTTCCTCGCCTGCGTGCTCTATCGCCTGCTGAGCCGCCCAGATGCGATTGGTCTGTCCCATGCCGATGCCCGTCGTCCTGTCCTCTTTGCCGATGACGATGGCGTTTGACTTGGTATATTTGACGACTTTCCAGTTGAACAGAAGCGCCTTCCTCTCCGCGTTCGTCGGCGCGCGTTTGGTGACGACTTTGACGTCCGCCTCGTCATAGAGCGTTTCGTCGTAATCCTGAATCAACAGACCGCCGTACACTTTCTTCATATCGTAGGCGCTCTCTTCACGGCGGGCGCGGATGTCGGGCAATTCGAGAATGCGGATATTTTTCTTGGTTTTAAGAACGGCGAGCGCCTCGGGCGTATACCCCTCCGCGATGACGATCTCGATAAAAATCTTATTGATCTCCGCCGCAGTCCTTTCGTCCACTATGCCGTTGATGGCGAGAATGCCGCCGAACACGGAAACGGGATCGGATTCATATGCCTTGATATACGCCTCGTAAATATTCTCGCCCACGCCCACGCCGCAGGGATTGGCGTGCTTGCTGGCGACGACGCAGGGCTCGTCGAATTCCTTGACGAGTTCCAAAGCGCCGTTGGCGTCGTTGATATTGTTATAGGAAAGCTCCTTGCCCCAAAGCTGTTTCGCCTTGGAAAGAGAGCCTACACGGATAAATTCTTCGTTATAATAGGACGCGCCCTGATGGGGATTTTCTCCGTAACGCATATCCTGCGCCTTCTCGTAAGCGAACGTCACGCTTTCGGGGAAACGGATGCCCAGCTGCTGCGCGAGATAATTGGAGATCAAGCTGTCGTATACGGCAGTATGCGCGAATACTTTGTATTGCAGATACTTCTTCGTTTCCAAAGTAATACCGCCCGCTTCCAGCTCCGAGAGCACCCTTTCATAATCCCTTGGATCGACGACGACCGCCACGTCCTGATAATTTTTCGCGGCGGCGCGGATCATGGTGGGTCCGCCGATGTCGATGTTCTCCACCGCGTCCGCAAAAGTCACGCCGGGCTTTGAAATCGTCGCCTTGAAGGGATAGAGGTTGACGACCACGATGTCGATGGTGTTGATGCCCAGTTTTTCCAGCTGCGACATATGCTCGGGATTCGAACGCATGGCGAGAAGCCCCGCGTGCACCGCCGGGTGCAGCGTCTTGACCCTGCCGTCCAGACACTCGGGAAAGCCCGTGACGTCGCTGATGCCGACGACGGGAAGCCCCGCGTCCGTCAACGCCTTCGCGGTGCCGCCCGTGGAAACGATCTCGTAGCCGCACGCCGACAGCCTTTTGCAGAAATCGACGACGCCCGTCTTGTCCGAAACACTTACCAAAGCTCTTTTCTTCATTGTCATAACTTATATCCACCTCTTTTATTTTTTGCGAAAACGGAACATACTGAAAGTATGCTGATTCTTTATTTATTTTTCATCGCTTATATTCTCGCCATCAACTTCTATTCTTTTCTCCTCATTAAGGGGCTGAAAGACGACTACACGGACGAACAGCCGAATAAATCTTCGGACGGCAGGCTTGTCCTCACGGGATTTCTCGGCGGAGCGATCACCATCTATGTCTGTATGTTTATTTTCAAGTATCGGCTCAAAAGCCTTTTCCTGATGCTTTTAATGCCCATTTTAGGCGTTCTCAACGTTTATTTGTGGGTCCTCGCATTCCGCTCCGGATTCACCTTTTTCGTCGCGTAAGGGGCATTTTTGCGCGTTTAAAAGCGTTTGAGAAGAAAGAAGAAGCCCTGCCCGTTCAGCGGGCGAATTCCGCGTTTTTCGCCAGCCATTTCGCCACTCCGTCCTCCTCGCAGTAGCCGATGACGCCCGTCGCCTTGCCTTTCAGCCATTCATCCGCGTTTTCCACGGCGTATTTTTCGTCGCAGACGTCGAACATTTCGGAATCGTTGGCGGAATCCCCGAAACAGACGAGCCTGTCATAGGCGAAAAGCTCTTTGAGCTTTACGACGGCATTCGCTTTCGTCGCGCCTTCCGGAAGGATTTCCAGCCAATAGTCGCTGCGGTATTTTTCGGGATAAATGCGGCAATACACGCCGATTTTTTCCAGTTCGTCGTGAATTTGTTTCATCTGCTCATAGGCGCCGTTGCACGCAAAAAAATACGCGTCGCCGCGAAAGAGCTCGCGCTCGGAAAAGACGGGCGCCAGACGTTTGTCCCCCGCCCTGCGGGAAAGATAGCGAAGCTGTCCCGCGGATTCCCTGCCCCGCACCCAAAAGATTTTGTCTTCGCCGTTTTCGCAGGCGTGCACTACGGGCGAAACGCCGAATCCGTCGAGCCGCGCGACAAGCGCTTCCTCCGTTTCCCTGCGAAATGTGACGGAATGCAAGACCTTGCGCGACGCCGCCTCGATGATGAGCGCTCCGTTGTAGACAATCACGGGAAGGGTGTGTCGAAGCCCCCTGACGGCGCTCTCCGCCGACGCCAAAGACCGAGCCGTGGCGTACGTGAAGGACAGCCCCTGACGGATAAGCTCGTTCAAAACGCCAAGACTGTACTCGGGAATGCGCTCGCCGCGGGTGATTAAGGTGCCGTCCAGGTCGGATACGTAAAGTGTTTTCATGGGTCACCTCTTTTCGGCTGCGGCAGAAAGATGCCGACGGATTCCCCGCCCTTTTCTGCCTTTTTTATTATACCATACATTTCTTCTCTTTTGAAAATGAATTGCCAATATTTGCCCTCCCGCTTTTTTTGAGTTCGTTTTTAACATTTTATGAAAGTTTCGATACATGGGACAAACAGGAAAATTTTTTGGCAAAAATTTAAAAAAAAGCGCGAAAATTATTTGACAATTATTTCGATTAGTGCTATTATATACAAGCGTTGTTGATACAGCACCGAATACAACTATGCGGGTGTAGTTCAATGGTAGAATTCCAGCCTTCCAAGCTGGTTGCGTGGGTCCGATTCCCATCACCCGCTCCACTGACTTTCTCAGGAAACCGGCGCGAATCATTCTGCCGTTTCTCGGCTAAGTGTCAAGCTATGCGCCTGTAGCTCAGTTGGATAGAGCAACGGCCTTCTAAGCCGTGTGTCAGGGGTTCGAATCTCTTCAGGCGCACCAAAATAAACGGCGGGCGTAGCTCAGTTGGTTAGAGCGCCAGATTGTGGCCCTGGAGGTCGCAAGTTCGATTCTTGTCGCCCGCCCCATTTATTTATTGGGGTGTAGCCAAGCGGTTAAGGCACCGGATTTTGATTCCGGCATTCGTAAGTTCAAATCTTGCCACCCCAGCCAGTTTCGGCAAGTCATAAAAGGCCCATTAGCTCAGTTGGTAGAGCACTTGATTTTTAATCAAGGTGTCCCGAGTTCGAGACTCGGATGGACCACCATTTATGCACCTTTAGCTCAGTTGGTAGAGCAAATGACTCTTAATCATTGGGCCCAGGGTTCGAGTCCCTGAAGGTGCACCAAAAAAACGGTTAAAAACATGGTTTTTGGCCGTTTTTTATTACTTTTTTATTGTCTTTTGTTTTGTGTTTAACTATTTTCCCCAATTTTCCCCAAATCAAAAACCCCTTTTCCGCCTACTTGGGCGGGCTTTTCTTTATAAATCACCCTTTTAATCCAGACTGCCGGGCGGGGATTCGTTATTTATCAGCTTTCCGGGCAGCTTAACCGTTGTGGCCGTCCTCCCGCCGATAAGCTCCAACACCGAGAAAGCCGCTCGCGGCTTTCCGTTTTTCTTCAAGCCATATCTCGGAAGCCCGCCCGCCGGGCTTCCCCGTTTCTATAATTCCGCCTTCTCTTCCCGCGGCTCTGGCGCCCATTATCCGGCGCCGCCGCGGTTATTTCTTAAAAAAGAAAAAGGATATAATCATTATATTACTATCCGAAAATGACACCTTACCCTCCAATTTTTAGACCTTGAAAACTTTTACCCTCCAAAATTGATACCTTGAAAATCTCATTTTCGGAGGGTCGGTACATAAAAAATATCCCGCCCCCTTCTCCGGGAGCGGAATGTTCATTTTTTTATACGACTATAAGCGCGGATCCCTCCACGCTTTTATTTTTTATCCAATTCGCCCAGACTTTACACCCGCCGCAAAGTCTATATCTTTTAGTCGCTTTCGCCATTCCGGGTAACAATCGCAATATGTTCCGTCCGGCTTTGTTCCCGTATCTGAACATTTCCGACATTTATATCTCGGCAACACTTCCCCGAGTTCCGAAAGTTCTGTTTCGGAAAATCCGAACGCACGTGCCCGGTCTGCGATAGTGTTCCAAAGAATCTCTCGCCGCTTCTTTATCTCTTGGAGCTTCCCTGCGTCGTGTTCCTTGTTTTCCAAAACATCGAGCTTCCTGCGCTCCCGGAACGCCGCTGCATACTTCCCGTCCAATCGCAACGGGCGGCTGCGTTTCTCTGCTTCCCGTTCTGCCTCGGCTCTCAACTTTGAATAGTAGCTCTCGCGTTCCGCTTTTTCGTTTATCTGCCTCACGTTTTCCGGGAGCTTCTCCTCTTTCCCGTTTTTCCGGAAAGCCTTTCGGATCGCAATCACTAAATCTTTATCCGCCGTATATTTGAAGATTGCCGCACCGTTTAATACGTCCGGCGTTTCTTCGCGCTTTATCAAACTTGTTTCTATCAGCGACTCTATCGCTTCCGAAGCAGTGCTCGTCGAGATTCCCAGCGTCCGCGCTATATTCCCGATTGAGCCTTTATAGCCTTTTGTTTTCGGATTCAGACTCCAACTCAATATATAACTTGCGACGTCTATTTCATTTTGCCGAAGGTTTCTTTCCCCGCTCTTGAACGTAAATTCTGTTGTATAGAAAAAGGAAGGCGTGATAATAAATCCGTCCGAATCCCGGGCGCTCTCGTCCGTCTTATATTCCGAGCGCGTCCCGTCCAGACGTTTTATCAAGCCTTTTTCTCCCAGCTTCTTCACCCACCTTGCGACAGAGGAGCGGGAACAATTCAGAACTTTTGCCATTTCCGGATATGTTTCTTCGCAGGTCTGTTTCCAACTGCATTCCCCGAAGATCCGCCCGAACACCGCTTTCCCGAGCGCGGCAAATCCCGCCTTTGCCATTTCGGCAAAATGCGAGTAATACCGTTTCGTATATGTGAAGTTTTCGGGTATCGCTATCGCTCCCATGTCTTAACCTTCCTTTTGCCTTAAACTTCGTTGTTCCAAGGGCAAAACCGTTTCAACCTCTCTTTCAACGACGCAAAACTGCTCCCTTTGAAATTTCGCATAGTCCTCCACCGCGTCCATTCGCCCGATTATCCCACGCAACAAACAAATACTTTCTTCCAAACCCTCGCTCGCCGTCCGAATCATTTCAACCGCTTTCTCTATCTCGTCCCGATTCTTCATTCTTAACTCTCCATTTTTATGCGTTTCGCATAACTTTACGTATATTATATTATGCGTTTCGCATAATGTCAAGTATATTTTATGCGTTTCGTATAAAATATTTTTTATGGAAAAATGGAATGAGAAACTAAAAGATTTACGAAAAGAAAAAGAATTGACTCTAAAACAAGTTGCCGAGGGACTATCGATTCCTTTACAAACTTATGCAGCTTATGAACATGGTACACGTGAGCCGTCTATTGCCATGATTTTTGCTATTTGTAAATTTTACGATATTTCAGCCGATTACCTTATAGGTCTTTCCGACAGCTATTGAGTTGAGCTTCGATAATTTCTTCTGCTGAAACATCGTAGAACGCAGCAAGCGGAAGAATCTGTTCTAATCCTATCTTTCGTAAACCTTGTTCGTAATTGTAATAAGTCGAAACAGCCACACCTAACGCCTCTGCCACTTCGGCAGCGGTGTTTTTATTTTGCTCCCGCAGTTCCCGAAGCGTGGGACCGGCTCTTTTGTTCATCTCGGTTTTCTCCTTCAATTCAGTATGACGGCATTTGGGATCGACAATTTTCCGTTTTCTATTTTGAGGATCCGATTTTTAATCATGCGATTGATCGCCTTGCGCACGGTGTCACGATCCATATTCAACGATTTTGCAATCGTCTTGTAATCGACGAAAGCGGCCGAATCCGCGCCGAGGTGCAGCGAGATCACCCGTAGGATCTGCGCCGACGTCGCGTCGATTTTCGTTAAATTTTCGATTTTGATCGCCCTTGTCATTTTTTCGCCTCAATTTTCCCCTGCGCCGAGGGTCGCCCCCTCGTCGGCGGACGCAAAACGCCGCCTTCTGCGGGGGAATAAAATACGGCGCGCCGCGGCTTGATTTTAACCTCCCTGCCCGCATGACGTTGCCCGGCGCCGTGTTCGGTCTGCCCGTCGGCTCTGCAGCCGTCTTCTCCCGCCCCACGGTGCGGGTGCATACGTCCGCAGTTCCGCCGGTCTGCCCGGCCCCGTCTTTTCTCCGGGCAACGTTTACCTATTCGGGTTTATTTGGCTCCGCCGGCTCACTTACTTCCTTTGCGCCTTCGGCGCGGCTGAATAAGTGAGATTGCCCGCGCCTGGGCCGCCGCGCTTTTGCCCCGCTCCGCGTTTGCGTTCGTCGCATACCTGCCCCCTTCGTTTTATTTTCGGGGCATACGCTTTATTATTGTTTTTTGTCACCGTCTTTGCCGGGGTATTCCCGCTTTTGCCATACCTGCTTTACGCCGACTTTTTCGCGGTAGATCTTACGCTTAATTGCCTCTATGCTATTATCGTCGAATGCCTCGAATACTTTCTTATAGAAAAAGCTATGCACGCTCTGCATTTCCTCACAGCTCGGACGCAGTTCTTTGTATTGCGGAAAATCGTTCAGGCCCGTTTTTGAGCGCAGCGCCTTCTGCGTATAAAATTCACGGATACTGTCCGTCGCAAATCGGTTGTTATATACCTTATACGTGCAGATATAATATTTGCCCTTATCCGTGATTTGCTCTCCCGCCATTTCATTTGTTATCCGCACCGTTCCCACATATACCGAATAATGATTGAATACCTTCTCGTAATGTCGGTATAATGCCCGGTACAGCTTTTTTATGAGATACAGGAAAAGCGTATTGTCCCCGCGCAGGTTTCGGAGCTGATAGTAAACCTTATCGAAAAAATTCGTCGCTATCAGATACGCCGCTTCTTCTATCGCAAAACCCGGCATGACGATTTTCGCCTCCGACATTTTCTTGATCATCACGCTGTCGCAAAGATCCTTGTTATCCGCGCCCAGAGAATCCGGACGCTGGTCGTCCATGAACATTCGGAAAAACGTGTAATTGTCCACCGTCGCCGCATGACCGCGCATTTTGACGTCAAGCTCGAAAAGGTCGTTTTTCTGATTACAATCAGGATCGTTTATGCTTCCCGTTCTCGTATGCTGGTTCCCGCGGTCTTTCGCTACCTCCATGATATTGATAACGCCGATTTCCAGACCGTCTTTATACTTGCCCTTGTCGTCGAACACTTTCCCGAGACGCATTCCGTCCTCGTCTAAAATGTGGGAATAGGCGGAGGGCTGCTCCTCGCGGGAAAAGAAATCGTCTATAAACAGCGGGAAATTCCCGAAGTCCACTCGCCCCGCGTCCGTTCGGATCGCATAGTTTCCAATCAGCAGCGGCGTAGGCGAAGCATAGATCCAATACAGCTGCGCATACGCTTCCAGCGCCTCAAACAGATTCACCGTTCCCAGCCCGGCTTTATACGTCATTCCGTTTTCGGGGTTGTAACCGAACAAAAAATCCTGATACGGATAACCATATTTCCGGGAAAGGATTTTCAAAAGCCTTTTTCTCTGGCGGCTATGTAACCCGCAGCCGAATTTCAGATACCCGATAAACCGCCGTACTTTCGCCAATGTCGGGAAATATCCCGCTGCTATCCCTTCTTCCAGATACTTTTCCAACAGAATCCACGGGAAGAACGGGAACTGCATATCCCGCGCTTGCAGTTTTTCTTTCGCCTTTTCTCGGAAGATTGCCTCTTGTGAGAGCGCCATATCCGTGATCATCGTCGTTTTTTTCGCACGCTGCTTTCCAACCACGAACAGCGCCCCCGGGTGCGATTCCAGAAAATCCCGGTCCCGCGCCTCGTAACCCCGCAGCCGCTGCGTTCCTATATTCTTGCGGATCGCGTCGAATATCAGAAATCCGACCACCGCCCAGCTCCACCACGGCAGAAAATTGATTGCCACCGTCAGATCCATCGCCAGCTTTGCAATTTGCGTAAAGATTCCCAATGCGTCAAAACTCACCGCGAAATAGAACACGAACGCAAAAAATTCTATGACGATCGTCAATGCGTTCAGGTTGTACGACCAGATCAACCCCGCGGCCAGAATATAAATTCGATGTTCGTTCAGGAAGCCCGCATAGTTTTTGAAAAACGCTTTGCACCTTCCCCACGTCGCCGCTTCGATTTTCTTATACAATCGCAACGGCTTTGTGTCCGCGTTATAATTATTGTTCGGCCGCCTGTATGCGTTTTTGATTAAAAGCCACAACAGAATAAGCAGCGGAAGAATCAGGATCGCCGCCTTTGCGAACGTCGAAAGCCCCTTCAACAGTCCCAGAAAAAACGCCTCTGCGTTTTCTTTGGAAATCAGGGCTTTCCCGTAGGCTTTCAGGCCCGTTATAAACTCCGAAGGCTGAAATGGTAATACTTCCGTCGCGTTGTTCGGGATTCCACCCACTGTCGGCGTTATAAGTCCTTCAAAGCCTGAAAGCTCCGTGAAATAGTACGCTACCGAAAGTCCGAAGTCCTTGAACGCCTGAATCGTCCGGAAGAATACCGCGCGGAAATAAAAAACAGAAAACAGCAACGAGCCGACCAATACCGCCGCGCTTACGATATGATAAATTATCCGGCAGTCTATTTGCCCTCTCGTTTCCTTTTCCATTTTCAAAATACCCGCTTAAACGTACTTATCAGATACAGCACTGCCAAGATTATGGCGACATATATCACGATTCGGATTATCAGTTTCAGAATTTTTAACATTTTTTGCCCCAACCTATTGACTTTTTCCGATTTTTCGGGTATAATAATAGTAGTTCCTTCGGGATAGCTTTTTATAGAGCCTTGGTTGAAATACCATGTTAGTATAGCGGGGCGGGGGACTGCCCCGTTTTTATTTTCGCCCTTTCAATTCTCGCAACTTATTTCGGTTGTCTTTTCGTTTGATACTATCTTTTTTGATTTGATTGACATCTTTTTGCGAAACATCTTTCTGCGGTTTATTGGGTAAAAATTTTTTTCCGACTTTAATAGGTTTGTTTTCATCATCTTTTGTTGCGACAAAAGGACGGTATTTCGATTTTCCCTGCTGATAATCGGGTAAAGCTGTTCCTTGCTTTGAGGTTGTCAACTTCACCACTGCAAGTTCATCAGCTCGGTTACTGTCCACTACTACGACTTTTCGATACAGCCCCTTATTTTCATAACCAGGCTTTCTGTATTTTTCTTGTCCTTCAAAAAACTCGTCACGAGTTTGCAAAGTCCGCCCGTTCGGAATTTTTTGAGAAACATTTTTCCGTTTCGGTTTTTGACAGTTTTTTGTTGCCGGCTTCGCTGCGGTTTGCCGCTGCGGATTTATAGTTTTTTTCTTACCCGTTGCGGGTTTCCTCGCAGCGGGCTTTTTTGCGTTCTTCTGCTTGCTCATTTTTTTGCCTTCGTGCTCGGTTTCTTCTTTCTTGACGTCGTTTTCTTTTTCGCCGTGCTTCCGCTTGGCTTTTTCTTCGGCTTGATGATCCCCGACCATTTCAAAATTTTATATACGCCCGCTGCCAGCGCCGTCAACGCTAAAATTCCCAACGCCACGCCTCCCAGGATCTT
>QWCN01001593.1_pt1 | contig 33941 bp, 33 predicted proteins | sample 1972711 | NCBI WGS metagenome assembly QWCN01 (sample SAMN09866707, study PRJNA288562) | Human gut metagenome isolate term1_stool, whole genome shotgun sequencing... | isolation source: gut | host: Homo sapiens | place: USA: California
TAGTTTACTCTCCTTTTTGAATGGTGTGTAGCAACTTTCATTCTACCAGAGTTTGTAAACTATGTCTCTTTCTTTTTGCGCAATTTATTGTACCTTATCTGCAATGGTAATGATCTTGTTGCCGTAAACACGTTAACTAAGTGTATCAATGCATTGCCGGAGCCCGACGATTATGTGCTGCACAAGCACATGTACACCATGCTGTCCAATTTGCTGATACAGCTCAAGCTGGAAAACCCGACAGCTTTGTTTGATACGGTTATACCGACTTACAGTCAGTCCAGAGATAAGTTGTCCATGGATGAATCGTTCAGCAAAGCATTTCGGGAAATTTGCGACCAGATACACTCGGCAAGGCAAAGCAATATCGATGACTTTTCGATGAATGTTATGCAATATATCGACGATAACATTCAAAACTCAAATCTATGCGTTAATACCATTATTGATAAGTTCGATATTTCGGGGCCTACACTGCAAAAAATCGTTAAGAAGGCAGCAAACACGACTTTTTCCGGCTATGTTGAGGCAAAAAGGTTATCTCTAGCCTATATGTTGCTTTCATCAAGCAACATTGGAATTCAGGAAATTGCCGAGCGATGTGGATTCTCTTCTTCAAATTCATTCTACAAGGTTTTCAAGCGAAAATATACCTTCTCGCCCAGCTCTGTAAGAGATGAAAATGCTGAAAGAAAATCTGCGGAAAAATAAACGATTCCATAAATAATTAGAGCAAAGAGCCGAACGCGCAAGATGGACTATTCCACTGCCCAACAGACAATAGAAAATAGAGACCTCCTGTTGTAGAATAAAAACTACGACAGGAGGTTTTCATATAGGCACAGGAACTCAGTTGCTCAGCGTCATTTTCCCGGGATGTATTGTAACCGCTCAATAATCAGCTGGCGGAGATTGTAATGAATCCTGTTCGGCAAGGAATATTTCAGTTTTTTTGCTTCATTGCGTACGCCGCTCTGCAAAATCACCATTTGGAACTCTACCAGCAGATCCGGGAGCCAGATGTACTTCACCACATAAAACCGTCTTGCGGCAGCCATGCCCAGAGCGCAGGCCAGATAGGTTTTGCCGCTGCCAGTGGCTCCCAGCAGGATGATGTTATGATCTCCGGAAGTCTTGATGAGCAACTACAACGAAGCACGGGAAATTGAGAAGCGCGCGCTTGCCGCAATGGTGGAGAGAAGTTTCTATCCAGAAATCGCCGTAAGCACCCCACAGGCAGCTTCCATTATGGAAGTGCTGAACCAAAATCCAGACCTTGCAGGTCAGATTTTGAAGAATCTGCTTCTTCAAACGGCTTATGCGCAACCGAACACCACAGTTACAGGTTAGCCAAGTTTAGCAGGCGCATTAACAGACTCAGCCGCGCCTGCTTCCGGCGCATCCGATTAGCAGAGATACGGACAAGGGATACGATCCTTGTCCGCCTCTCTCCTCTTCTCACAAACCCAACTGAGCTATAAAAAAATCACCCTCCGTGTTTATAACGGAAGGTGACATTTCGTGGAGCTGATGGCCGGATTCGAACCGGCGACCTCATCCTTACCAATGCCATGGTAAAATTGCTGTACAGCCCTCTATGCGCATGAAAGCAGATTAATTCACCATGTTCCCCAGAAAGAATAAATTTATTTGCACTGTAGATCAACGTTAGTCCGATGGTGTCGTATACGCCTGATTAGCAGAGGTGTAGCAGAGAACGCTGCACAAGCGCTTGACGATTAGCAAAGGATATACTTTGAGGCAAATGAATGGAGTTTCCGAAGGCGTTTTGAAATGGGCGCCTTATTATTTTTGGAGAACAGGAATTCAAAATGCGTAAGAGATTTGTATGGTTATAATCTTACTTTTACATCGATAACATTTGTTTCGTATTTGACAATAATTGACAAAACAGTATAGTAATAGTGAGCGAAACTTACTTAATTGGCTTACGATAGCCGACCATTGTTGTGACAAGCCTTAAAGAATCGAGTATTCTTAGAGCATGTACCTTGCCGATGAACCATATTCCGTTTCCCAACGCTTGTTGGCTTCGTCACCGCCAGGCAGGTTGGCGCTCATGAACACAGGGGGATCTATGCCCAGCAGCATAAGCTGTTCAACAATCGCACCCTCCAGCGCATTCATGATGAAGCAGTTGAGGATTGTAGACGCAGACCCTACCATTTGCTCAAAGCCATTCACAGAGATCATTGCATCGCCCAGCGGAATACCGCAGTCAATAAAAACATCCGCTACTTCATATAGGTTTTTCCTCGAGGCATGTCGCAACGGACTATCCTTTGGAATGCTCTCATACGAAGAGGAAGTGACTGCAATGACTGTTATGCCGCGCCTGTGGCATTCAAACGCTACATCAAGAGACATCGGGTCAATTCCATATGCATTGACCAGAACCATCACTTCTTTTTCCGTGCTGCCTACGTTGTTGGCATTCAGCACAGCAATTCCATAGCCCGGCATGCGTTCAAAACTGACGCTGCGTTTGGCGCCATGCACAAGATTGGTGCCCGGATCAAGAATAGGATTCCACGCGGCGAGCCCGCCCGCCCGCCACAGCACTTCTTCGGCAGCCATCATGGAATGAGCGCCCGTACCCAACACATGTACGCGGCGTTTGTCCGCAATAGCCTGTGCAATCAGCTGTGCGGCGCGCGCAATAGGTTCTTGCTGGGTTTCTTCAATGATACGGATCAGCCTTGTGATGCTGTCGGCGAATTGCGAGAGGATCGTCATGCTTTTTCATCCTTTCCCATGGCGTGCGCGACATCAACCGCCCAACGCAAGCGCTCGGTGGATACGTTCTTGGGAATGGTGCAGTCTGCACCAAGCATCACGCCGCGCGTATCCATGGACAAAGCGGCGCGCACCTGCGCCTGCACCTGCTCCTTGGTTCCTTCCACAATAACTCCGTGGTTGGGAATGCCACCCATGACCGCCCGGTCAAAGTCGCGCAGAATCTGCTGTATGGGAATGTTATTGTCCACGCAAGCCATGTTCACGATATCTCCGGGATAGTCGTGATAGCAATCTAACCGCATGCCTGTGCCGCAAATGTGCAGCAATACCTTTTTTCCCGTTGCCTTGAGGGCGTTCAGCAGCATGATATCCAAGGGCTTGAACCACGTAGTAAAGAAGTCCTCGGAATACCGCTTGTATTCGCCGCCCTGCAGGGAAACATAAAAGCCGTCGATGCCCGTTTTGGCGATGTTCTTAGCAAACTCGGCAAGCGTATGGGCAATCTTGGTCAGACCTTCCGTCATGGCTTCGGGGTCTTCGCGGAAGTGCGGGGTCACGATCGAGTCCCATTCGGGAATGGGACTCACGGCGCAGCCCGCCGACACAAAGGGGGAAAAGATGGTCTGGAACACATAGGTTTCCTTGCCAACGGCATTGACTAGCCTGTCCGCCACCTCGATTTGCTGCGTAAAAACGGGGTCGTTGGGCGAGAAATCGGGAACGTGCCGCCAATCCTCAGGATTTTTCACCGCAAACTTGGGATAGATGTCGTCAAACATGATCTTCATCATATCCATATCGGTTGCACGGTAAAAGTCCAGCTGCGCCTCTACAGCGGCAGTGCCGTGTCGCTGCGTGGGCTCAAAGTGCTGAAAAAAGGCTGCGGGAATACCATCGGTATAGGGCTGTCGTGCCAGAAACTGATCTATTCTCTGTCGTTTATTCATATTCTTTGCCTCGTCAATCCACCATTTCCTCAAAATGGCTGACCAAAATCGGCGGAACCCATTCGTCGGGCACGCGCTCGTCGGTATCGTATTTGGCAGTGGTCTTGGACAGGGGCTCGCGCACCTTGCGCTCCAGCAGGTCGAGCTCCTCAAAATTGTCGTACTCGGTCATGCCCTTCTTTACGTCAAAGGGCATGAGCTCGTATTGCTCGTAGAAGCTGGTGCCTGCCGTCATATGCATTACGCGCTGCGGGTTGTTAGAGGTGAAGGTGTAAATGATCGGGCGGGACACATAGAACCACGGACCCCAATGCAGATAGTAGTGGGGCTCCCACTCAATCAGGCCGCCCTGACGGCGCACGCCATTAAACTTGTGGTTGACCACGCCCAGCGCGTTGCCCTCGTTGCGGTTATAGAATGCGAACCACGGCGTCTTGGCATCAAAGGTCATCGCCTTCACGGGATGACGGGGCATGTCCGTGATGTGAACATTTTTGACCTCGTGATCCACATCTTTCCAGGCAAAGTCGCCGGTGGTTTCCTTGTTGAGAACCACAGAGCCGTTGCGCAGGGCCACTACATCCAGATCCTTGGTCACATCGATGTTGCTTTCAATGCTCATGGACTGGTTATGACTGTAGAACACATAGGTCAGCGAACACTCTACCTCCTCGTAATCCACGATGGGATTAAAGCGTTTGACCATGACAAAGATGGGGCCGACCGTCACGGTAAAGTCCTCGGGGTTGACCCAGTCGCTGGCGTGCATCCACGTTTTGGGCGGCGCATAAATGCCGGGATTCCATTGCAGAGCGCCGTTGGTTTCCAAGTGGTGGCAATAGGTCAGTCCCTTGCGGTTTTTTGGCAGGATCTCGTCAATGGAGCCACTGTCCTTATGCAGCTTTACGGTGTAATACTCGTTTTCGATGGTCAGGCCGTAGCCCTCGCCCGAAACGCGCAGATCAGTTTCATATTGCGGCGCGGCGGCATTGGGATTGCCATAGAAGAAAAGATATACCTTCTGTTCGTGTGCAGGGACACTGGCCAGGAAAGCGACCTGCACCGTGGAAGTGGGCTGGCAGTTGATGTTTTGCCACTTGTCCCAATTGGTAGTACTGTATACCTGCGAGCGAATTTCCTGCGCGTCACCCGTTTCGGAGTTGATTTCTACCACGCGCAATTCGCGGGCAAGATCGGTCACACGATCCATATACACGGCTAGCACGGCATGCACCGGCTCGTTCTCGCGATCAATCCCCGCAGGCTCCTTCACCACATGAGCAGCGTAGTATTTCCAATCCTTGTTCCAATAGCCGTGGTCGGTCTCGGCGGTATAGATATCCTTGAGTTCCACGGTGCGCTCGCCCTGCTTCAGGATTACGGCAACCTCGAAGGTTTCGCCGCGGGTCCAGTCAATGCGGATCTTCAAATCGCGTTTGGCGGCGGCGGTGTGCAAAACAGGGGGTACACAGGCTTTGTCATCGTTAAAAGCCTCAAAGTCACGGTTGCGTTTGCCGTTAATGGTTACGCCGATCACCTCAGCGTCTTCCTTAAGTTCGACGGCTTGAAGGTGCAGGAAATAGTAGGGTGTTGCCGGAGTGGGCCACCCAAAGCGTATCATTTTTAGTTCCATGATTTGTCCCTCCTAATGTACTTGGTTATCCTTTATTTGCGCCCGCCATGATATCAGCAATATCGTAGCGCTGAAGCGCCACAAAAGCCACAATCAGAGGAAGCGTTGCAATAGCTACACCTGCCATGATCACAGGCCACGGGGTGGATAGTCCTTCGCTTACAGGAAGCAGGGAAATGGAGACCATCAGGGTTTGCTTATCGGGTGCACGCAGAAAAATCTTTGGCAGAATGAAATCGTTCCAACGGGCAATCAGGGAAATCGCTCCCCAGGATGCCAATGCAGGGCTGATTACAGGCAACACAATGCGGGTAAAAATGCCAAACTCTCGACAGCCGTCAATGCGCGCCTGCTCCAATAGCTCGGTCGGGCATGCACTGATATACTGGCGCATGTAGAAGATGCCTACTGCGGTAGCCGCACGCGGAATGATCAGCGAGAGCAGATTATTGATCCAGCCAAGCTTGCGCATTACGATAAACAGCGGAACGATGGTAACCTCTGTGGGAATTACCATGGTAAGCAGCAGAAAGAGAAACAGAAAATTGTTGCCTGGAAAGCGATACTTTGCAAACGCAAAACCTGCCAGGGAACAGAAAAACAATGTGAGCAGCGTACCGATTACAGAGGAAACCAGCGTGTTCCAAAAATTTTGCGCCAACGGGATCAGCTCGGTTACGCGCGCGAAGTTTTTGAACGTAACGCCTTTTTTGATGATGTCACCCAGAACAAAGCTCACGCCCGAATCCGTTGGCTGAAACGCCGTCAGTAGCACCCATAGCAATGGAAAGAATGCCAGAAAAGAGAAGAAGAGCAGAGAAAGGTGTAAGCCGACCTTGCCCCAATGCTTTTTGATATGCGCCATTCTTACACCCCGCTTTGCCGACGCAGAGTTTTAAAGTAGAACACAGAAACGAAAACAAGAAACAAGGTAAGGATATAGCCCATAGCGGAGGCATAGCCCATTTTGAAGGTATCAAACGCGCTGGTGTACAGGTATTGAATCACACTCATGCTGGAGGCGCCCGGGCCGCCAGAGGTCAAAATGTAGGGCTCGGTGAAAATGCGCACGGAATCAATAGTGAGGTTCATCAGGCAGAACATCAGCACTGGCATAATACAGGGCAACGTAATGAAAAACATGCGCTGCAAAGCGTTAGCACCGTCGATGCGAGCGGCCTCATACAGATTCATGTCTACCCCAAGCAATGCCGACATCACAATCAGCATATACCATGGAGTGTTGCGCCACACGGACAAAATGATGACGGGAACCTTTGACCATTTCATGGTGTTCAGCCAACCAACGGGAGCGATACCCAACTGAGCCAGAATGCCGTTGATCACACCGAAATGCGTGGAAAACAGCATGGAAAAAATGATGCCTGCAGCCACGGTGGAGGTAACATAAGGCAGCACCAAAATGGTTTTGTAGGCTCGCCCACATTTCAAGCCCCTGCTGCATAGCAGCATGCCCAGCAATACTGAAATCGGTAAAGTAATCAGGATGTTTGCCAGCACGTACCACAAGGTATTTTCCATCGTCGTCCAGAATTGCTGATCCCCCATGAGCTGGCGATAATTGCTCAACCCTACAAATACCTTATTCGTCAATCCGTTCCATTTGTAAAAGCCTAAAACAAAGGACCAGATGAGCGGATAGAGCTGAAAAATGATGAACAGCAAGAAAAACGGCGAGATAAACAGATATGCGTGCAGAATCTCGTTTTTTCTGACTGAATGTGATCGTGCTTTCACGAAAGACCATCCTTTCAGGCGGAATACGCGAGCTCGTGCCGCACCTGGGTACGGCGCGAGCCGGTGAGATAGTTATTGGAGATTCAACCGAATGCGCAGCTGTTCCCCGATGGCCGAGATCGTGGCTTCCATGTCCTGAGAGCCTGCGACCCATTTTTCAATCTCGGAAGAAATGATGCTATCGGCCTCGGCATCGTTCAAATTCACTTCAAGATTAGCAGAAGGATTTTCAAACGACGCGGTTACCATCTGACGGTAGCTCTGGCCGCCATAGAAATCAGAGGCTTCCAGCCAGTAGGGATCAGCCTGCAGTTCTTTGGTGATGGGATGCTCGGTGGCATAGTCCATAGCCAGCATATCTTCTGTCCACTGGTTGCGCTCTGCAGCATTGAGGTTGAAATCCAGCAGCATATCGACAAACAGTTTGGTCTTTTCTTCGTTGCCGGTGTTAATAGGACAATACATAGCAATTACCTGTGCGCCGGCAGTGCCGATTTCTTCAAATACCGGAGCAGGCATACAGCGCCAAGATCCGCTCATATCCTGCAGATTGCCGCGAAGGAACGTATCCCAGAAGGACTCGATGTAGTAGGTGGCCAATTCGCCCCGACGGGCGGCTTCATACTGCTCGGTGCTAAAGATGCCAACATTCAGCAGCATGCCCTCGGACAGCAGGGTGTTAAAGGTCTCCATGGCCAAGCGGGTGCCAGGATCTTTGTCGAATGCAACATTGCCGTTTTCATCCCAAATGCGGGCGTTTGCTTGTGGCATCAGTCCGCGACGGAACCAATAGCGCCATGTGTAGCTGCCGGGATCAACATAGGACAGCTTCACTTTTCCGTCACTCTTTTCAAGCAACTCACGGCCCACCTCAATGTACCCCTCAAAGGTACTCATGCGCTGAGGGTCAATCTCATATTGATCAAAAATATCCTGATTATAGAACAACATCTTGGGCTGAAGGGTATACGGCATGCCATAGATGCGTCCGTTGTAGGTAGCCTGATCAAAAGCACCTTCCACAAACTGATCCAGATACGGCGTTACATAATCGGTAATATCTGCGAGCAGACCGGCTTCGACAAGTACCTGCATGCTCACAGGAAAGGTGGAAATGGCGGTGGGCAGGTCGTCCATGGCGCCTGCGTTCACGGTCATCATGATCTGCTGACGAACCTCGGCTTCACCGGAATAGCTGGCCATTTCAGCGGTTAAGCCGGTATTCAGACGGTCCAGATAACGCTGGAAGTAAATGCGCATGTATTCAGGGGTACCGTAGGACCAAATGGTCAGCTTGTCATCGGTTTCCGCAAGCGCGCTTACGGCCACCATGGACAAAGCCATTGCGAGAGCTAAAATCGTAGCCAAGAAACGTTTCATCTTTTTACCTCCTATACTTTTGTCGGATTATGGATACAACAAAACAAAACCGAATTCCTTCCCTCCTTTGTCATTTGGTAAAAATTGGTTATAACCTAAGCACGTTTTCATCGTGCTGACCATCCAGCATCATTCGCAGAACAACGTCATTTGCATTCCCCATACCGTCGCGGCCTAGGGTACCTAAATTTTGAATGGTAGCTTCAACATCGCTGCTGACAATTCCATAGGGCTGTACCGTATGCTCTAAGGAAAGTGCCAGCACAGCGGCGCGCTGTGCTGCGCTGACTGCTGTTGCGATCTTCAGCGCGCAGCCGGGCTTGGCTCCGTCGCAGATAATGCCTGTTACGTCTCCCACCATCATATTGACGGCATAGGCGATCTGCTCAAAATTGCCGCCCCTTAAAAACACCATGGCACTTGCCGCGCCGATGGCGGCGGCGATGCTGCACCCGCACAGTGCCGATAGCCGACCGATATGCGTTTTCACCTCCATGGCTACCAGTTCGCTGATTGCCAGTGCACGCAGAAGCTGCTCATGGGAGGCACCGAGCAAATGCGCGGTCTCAATCACCGGCAGCGAGGCAGTGATCCCCTGGTTGCCGCTGCCCATGTTGGTCATCACAGGCAACTGACAGCCCGACATTCGCGCATCCGCAGCGGCGGCGGTAACAGCGATCACCTGTTGCGCTGCATCTGGACTGTTCGCCAAATGCCTGCCCACACACAAACCATAGTCTCGAGCAAGCCCCTCGCAGGCGATACGGGTGTTTACACGGATAATCTCGTCTAAAAATTCCAGATCTGCCTGGGATACGGTCGTGGCAAATGCATAGACGCTTTCCAGCGTAATGGCGGGCATATCCCTGCTTTCTGACTCTTGACAGCGGTCGGTGCGAAGGGGCTGGCCATCCTTTTCCACAAGCAACACATGCGTGTGCGTTCCCTGAATGACCGCGCGTGCCCAATGTCCGTCCGCGGCATCTATGCGCACATCCACCCACACCTTGTAAGGGGTATCGGCACTTCTGACCGAAACGCTGCCGCTCTGTACAATAGCCTTAGCCTTGCTCAACTTTTCATCTGAAACATCGCCTAGAATTGTCATTTGCCTTTCCGGATGCGGCAAAAGCGAACCCAAGGCGCATGCTAAATCAAGGCCGGTCAATCCTGCTGTTCCGGGGATGCCGACGTGCATTCCGTTTTTTAAAATATAAGGACTGACTTCTAAATGCAGGCGATATGGTTCTTTCAAAAGACACGCAGAAGCTTCTGCAGCACAGAGTGCCACGGCAACGGGTTCTGTGCAGCCAATTGCGGGAAGGGTTTCCTCTCTTAATAATGTTAAATAAGACTGAGTAAGCTCCATGTTGAAAGTCATATTCTATTCCTTTCCGCGCCTGTGTTGTATGGTGCACGCTTGCCTTTTTTATGTATATATGATATCATGACAAAGCTGATAAATCTATAGAGAAAAGGGACATAAAAGATGCAGAAACGAACATATAAACCTCGGGAGACTGTTTTTTGCCCGGTGAAGCTGCCCACTGAATTTCCAATCGTATGCATGCATATAGACCACTGGTATACGGAAAATCGAGCAGTCAATATGCTGCATTTCCATAATTGTCTCCAAATTGGATATTGTTATGAGGGAAGCGGTTATTCCTTGGTGGAAGGAAAATTGACAGAATTTGAGAGCGGCAATGTAACGGTTATTCCGGCCAATACGCAGCACCATATTGTGAGCCACCCCAATACCGTGAGCCGCTGGATTTGGCTGTACTTGGATCCGTTTGCCTTTGTTCCCGACCTTCATCCAACTTACGCAAAAGGGCTTATGCGAATTTTTTTGGAGATGAAGCTATGCCTTTTATATTGTGTAAAGACGACCAAAACGAAATGATTAATATTGCACACGCTATTATCAATGAGATGGAGAACCGGGACAAAGGTTATCAGGATATCGTCAGACTTCAAACGCATGCTTTTTTGATCCTTCTTTTGCGTGCAGCTTCTGGCATTGATGCATCGTCTTTTGCCGTAGCGCAAACCACAATGCAGATCATCGCGCCTGCTGTGCAGTATATAGCTTTACACTATATGGAAAACATTTCGATCCAGGAATTGGGCCGCTTGTGCCATGTCAGCACCACGCATTTGCGCCGTGTGTTTCGGCACGTGATGAAATGTTCACCCCTGGAGTACCTTCAAATGGTACGGCTGGAGGCGGCGTGTATATTGCTGTTTCGATCGGATCTGTCCGTTTTGGAAGTCGGCAATCAGGTGGGATTTCCTACGGTTACTAGCTTTACGCGTCAATTTAAAAAACTGATGCAAACAACGCCCGGACAATGGAGAAAACAAAGCCGAAATGCAAAGAAATAGGATCGTTCCGCGAGGAGTATCGGGATTACGGACTGCTGATTTGCCAGACGGACGGACGACCTGTCGATCCCAAGAACCTGGAATTTAGCCGGCGCATTAGCAGACTCAGCCGCGCCTGCTGCCGGCGCATCCGATTAGCAGAGATACGGACAAGGGATACGATCCTTGTCCGCCTCTCTCCCCTTCTCACAAACCCAACTGAGCTATAAAAAAGCGGGCTGAGCCCGCCTTCACCTCCGCCGAAGTCCGCCACGCATCATAGTCTTGCTCACGCGGGCGATTTTACGCAATTTCTTATACGTTAAAAAAATCACCCTCCGTGTCTATAACGGAAGGTGACATTTCGTGGAGCTGATGGCCGGATTCGAACCGGCGACCTCATCCTTACCAAGGATGCGCTCTACCGACTGAGCTACATCAGCATCGGCAACGAAATGTATTATACCAGAAGTCGCCGAACAATGCAAGCCCTTTCGGTAAAAAATTTATCTTTTCGGCAGAAGTCGCTTTTCGCTTCGGTTTACTTCGTCTCGTACACCGCCGTCACGCTCGCCTTCACGGAGATGCTGCCGGAGCGAATCCCCGTGCCGGAATCCTCGGCCTGCGCGCGCGCCGCGCTGCCGTACATGTTGATCGTGTACTCGTTGTAGCTGCCGTTTTCGGTGATGGATTCCAGATGGTCAATCGTCTGCCCCGCGGCCTTCGCCATCACGTCGGCCTTCTTCGCCGCGGTTTCGATGGCCAGCTTCAGCGCCTGCTGGTACAGCTCGCTGCGGGTCGAAACGTCGTATTCGATGCCGTAGATTTCGCTCATGCCGCCATCCACCAGCACGCCAACCACGCTGTCGAGCATATCCACATCCCGGCACGTGATACCCAGCGTGTGATTCGCCTGATAGCCGTTCATAACCGGGGATTCGCCGCTGTAATCATACGTCGTGTAATATGCGTAGCTCGTCGTCACGATGTCATCGTCCGCTACGCCCAATTCGAGCAGCTTTCGGGTGACTGCATCGATGATCTTGTTCATGCCCGCCTGCGCCTCGGCGATGGTTTTGCCCGAAATGCCCGCGTTCGCCGTCACTTTCACCATGTCCGGCGCGGCCGTCACTTCCGCCGCGCCCTGCACGACGATCTGCACGTCGTTTCCGTCGGCAAAGGCCAGCGCCGGAATGGCCAGCATCAGCGCCAGCGCAATCGCAAAAATCTTTTTCATGTTCGTTTTCCTCCTGTTCGTTTTTTCACGCAGCTGTCGGTTGATTCTTTTTGCCCGCATGATTTAGACGATTCATTGCCGGAATTTATTTCCATTGAGGCATTATTTTTTCTTGTATTCCGCGAAGGGGATGAAACCGCTGTCGTCATTGAGCAGCATATTTTGATATCGCTCCAAATCGGCGTCGGCCTGTTCCTCGGAAATTTCCTCGCCATCGTAAAAGTTATGGCTTTCCGTCATGCGGAGATAGACAGTTCCCTCTAAATACTCGCCGTTTTCGTCCATTCTGTCGGTGGTCTGCACGCCCTCACGAACCACAATCCTTCCATTCTTGATGTCACGAATGCACCACGTCGAATATGACGCACCGTCGGAGCCTTCGTTATAAATTCCTCCATCCGCACAAAGATAATTTCGGCTTCGCGTCCAACTATCAAGTACGCGAATCGGCTTTCCATTCTTCATCGTATAGACCGCATATAATATTCCGCGTTCTTCAACATCTCTGTATTCTAGGCAGCTTCTTGGCAAAATAATGAGTTCATCGTTTCCGTCGCCGTTCAGATCCTTCAACAGATACCCGTCGCTTTCCATTGAGCTTACAAAACAGCACGGTTCAAAACCGAACTCACTAACCTTGTCACTGTCCCAGCGCTCTTTTATAGCTCGGATATACAGTTCAATGATCTCGTCATAATTTCGGCAGTTCTCGTCGGCATAGACAAATCCGTTTGCTTCGCCCTCGCCCGCATATTCGTCCGCGTCGCAGTAGCAATCCACATAGTCGGCATTCAGCCACCCCGTCATGCCTTTATGCGAATCGGGGCCGGTTTTATCCGAATATGTCTCCTTGATTTTGACCCAGCCCTTTTGAATGTCGAGCAGCTGAAATTGGTCTGCCTGCTCCAAATGGCCGACAACCTTTTTGCCATTGATCTTATTCCGCACCTTCACATAGTTACCCGTGCAGTACACATCTGTCGTATCCAGATGGTTTTCCAGATGTGCCGCGTGGTATTGTGAATCCGCATCCGACGCGATGTTGCGCGCCTTATCCGCCATCGCCGTTCCGCTGAGCAGGCAGAGCGCAAGCGCGCCCAGCGCGATAAATCGTTTCATCTTCGCAATCCTCTTTTACTGCTTCTTCTTTTTCCGAACCCAGCGCCTCGCCAGCGCGATCACAACCGCCGCGACCGCCGCCCACGGCAGCGCGTAGATCAGGCCGAGCACCGCGCCGAAAACGAACTCGCCGAAATTCTCCATGCCCTCGATGAATTCCTCGCCCATCCGGGTCAGGAGCGGCTGCTTGGCGGCGACCGCGCTGCTCTTTTCGTTGATGGTCACATACAGCGTCGCCATGCTGGCCTGATTGTCGATCCGGCGGTTCTGCCCCTCCAGCCACTCGATCTCCTCCTGCACGTCGAAGATCGCGTCGGTCAGCGTGATGATGTCCTCCATGGTTTCGGCCTTTTCATAGAGCGCGTCCAGCTGTCGCTTCTTCGCCCGCGCGCTTTCCAGCCGGGATGCGTTGTCTGTGTAGGTGCTCGTCATATCGACGGCGCTGGTCTGCTCGCGCGTCACCTCGCCCCACTCGCCCGCGCCGGAGAGCACGCCGTCCAGCATATCGCTCGGCACGCGCAACGTCAGGCTTGCGCTTCGGCTCGCGTTCTTCGCGCCGCTGATGTCCCGGCTCTCGACAACGCCGCCCGCCTGCTCGATCTGCCCGCAGAGCGCGGAAACCGCCTCGTCAAAGCGCTCGGTTTTCAGGGTCATCCATGCGTTGCGGACGATCTTCTTCTCGTCCTCCGCCGTGCTGTCGTTCGCCGCGCCCTTTTCCGCCGCGCTGCGCGCGCCGAGCGCCGGGGCGCTGTTCTCGTAAAGCGCAACCGCATCCTCCTGCGGATAGGCTTCGTACGTATCGTAAGCGCCGTAGTCGTAATCGTAGGCCGTCCGCGCCACGTTTTTTTCGTTTCCGCCCAGCCGTCCGACGCCCGTGCCCGCCGCGAACACCAGCGCCGCGCAGGCCGCATACCCAACGACCCGAACGCCCTTGCGCCGCATCCAGTCGCTGATGGAAATGACGCGCGGCGTCTGCCGAATCGCCATGCGCCAGCCCCTTGTGAAGGATTCCGGCGGCGTCACATCCTCGTCGATCCGCTGCATCCCGCGAAGCGCGTCCGCGTTATCCATCAGCGCACGGCATGCTTCGCACGTCTCAGCGTGCGCTTCCATTTCCGCCCGCTCCTCCGCCGTGATTTCCCGCCCGGAAAAGACGATGGCCTCCAGTTCCTCACACCGCATGTCGTTCACCTCCCGTTTGTCCGACGCCGCGCTGTTTCAGCTCCGCGGCGATCTTCTCCCTCGCCCTCGCCAATCTCGATTTCACCGTTCCCTGCGCGATTTGCAGCGCCTGCGCCGTCTCCTCGACGCTCAGGCCGTGCACGTCCCGCAGAAGGAACACCTCACGCATCCCCTCCGGCACGGCGGCAATCGCCTGCTGAATCGCGCTCCGGGTTTCCTTCCGCTCCGTCTGCTCCTGCGGAGTTTCGCTGTCGTCCGCCGGGTCAAAGCCGCTCGCCTCGCCCATTTCCTCCAGCGACGGCTGCTCGTGGCGCTGGCGCTTGCGTATCGCGTCCATGCAGCAGGAAGCCGTCACCCGGTATACCCATGTTGAAAACGCGCTCTCAAACCGATACTGGCCGATCGTGCGCCATATCCGCAGCATGGCCTCCTGCGCCGCGTCTTCCCCGTCGTGCGGATTGCCCATCATCCGCAGGCACAGCGCATAAATTTTCTTTTCGTATGCGCTCATCAGCGTTTCAAAGGCGTTCGCGTCGCCCTTCGCCGCGCAGGCAATGTTCTCGCGCTCCATTCGCGCCCCTCCTTCCGTGTTCCTTCTGATATTTAGACGGATGAGCCGCCCAAATCGTTCCCGAATCCTTCAAAAATTTTCCTGTGCCCTTCAATACACACACCCGAAAGATTTGTTCAAACTCCGGTAACGCTCCGCGTGTCCTATCGCCCAGATGGAAACAACCTCCAAAAAAGAGCTCCCTCAGGGAGGGAGCTGGCACGGCGCAGCCGTGACTGAAGGAGTCCAAAAAAACGCCGACAGAGGCGTGAACCCCTGTCGGCGCGGAATCTATCAGTCTTCGATGATGCTCTTGCCGGTCATTTCCTTCGGCACGGGCAGCCCGATGTAGGGCAGCATGGTCGGCGCGATATCCGCCAGACAGCCGCCCGCGCGGAGCTCCACGTTGCCGCAGCCCGCGACTAGGAACGGAACCGGGTTGGTGGTGTGCGCGGTGAACGGCGTGCCGTCCGGATTTTCCATCTTGTCGGCGTTGCCGTGGTCGGCGGTCAGGAACATGCAGCCGCCCATATCGCGAACGGCCTCCCAAACGGTTTCCACGCAGGCGTCAACCGCCTCGACCGCCTTCACCGCCGCGTCGAACACGCCGGTGTGACCCACCATGTCGCAGTTCGCGAAGTTGAGGATCACCACGTCGTATTTGCCGCTGCGGATGCGCTTGGCGCACTCGTCGGCCACCTCGTAGGCGCTCATCTCCGGCTTGAGGTCGTAGGTGGCGACCTTCGGGCTGGGGATGACCTTGCGATCCTCGCCCTCGTAGGGCGCTTCCACACCGCCGTTGAAGAAGAACGTCACGTGGGCATATTTCTCCGTCTCCGCGATGCGCAGCTGCGTCTTGCCGTTCTTGGCGAGGTATTCGCCCAGCACGTTGGTCAGCTCCACCGGCGGATAGGCGACCTCGACGTTCGGCATGGTCGCGTCATATTCCGCCATGCAGACATAGTGCACGGGGAAGCGGCCATAGCGGCGCTCGAAGCCCTTGAAATCGTCATCCACAAAGATGCGGGTGATCTGGCGCGCGCGATCCGGGCGGAAGTTGATGAACACAACCGTGTCGCCCTCCTGAATACGGCCGCCCTCGCAGGTGACGCACGGCACGACAAACTCATCCGTCACGTCGTCGGCGTAGCTCTTTTCGATGGCCTCCATCGCGCTGCTCGCGTGGTTGCCCTCGCCGTAGACGAGCGCCGCGTAGGCCTTCTCCTCGCGATCCCAGTTGGAATCGCGGTCCATCGCGTAGTAGCGGCCGGTGACGGTCGCGATTTCGCCCACGCCGATCTCGTCGAGCTTCTTCTGAAGGTCGGCGATGAAGCCCTTGCCGGAATGCGGGTCGGTGTCGCGGCCGTCCATGATGCAGTGCACGTAGATCTTCTTCGCGCCCAGATGCTTGGCCAGATCGAGCAGGCCGAACAGGTGGTCGATGTGGCTGTGCACGCCGCCCGTGCCGAGCAGACCCATCAGGTGAACGGCCTTGCCCGCGTCGATGGCCGCGCGCATGTTGCGCACCAGCACGTCGTTTTCCTTCATCGTGCCATCCATGATGGACTTGGTAATCAGCGTCAGCTGCTGATAGACGATGCGGCCCGCGCCCATGTTGGTGTGGCCGACCTCGCTGTTGCCCATCTGCCCTTCCGGCAGGCCGACCGCCATGCCGGAGGCCTGAATCGTGGTATAGGGATAGGTTTCAAACAGCCGGTCGAGGTTCGGCCTCTTGGCCGCCGCAATCGCATTGCCGAACGTCTGCTCCGGCACCCAGCCGAAGCCGTCCATGATGCAAAGCAGAACAGGTTTCTTTGCCATACTTGCTCCTTTATGCGTCGAAACGCACGACCTTGGAGAAATCCTCCGCCTTGAGGGAAGCGCCGCCGATCAGGCCGCCGTCGATCTCCGGCTGCGCCATCAGACCCTTGCAGTTCTTCGGGTTCATCGAGCCGCCGTACTGGATGCGCACGTCGTCCGCCGCGTCGCCGTAGGCCGCGCGAACCGCCTCGCGGATCACGCCGATGGTCTCGTTCGCCTGCTCGTCCGTCGCGGTCAGGCCGGTGCCGATCGCCCAAACCGGCTCATAGGCGATGACCACGTGCTTCACCTCGTCCGCCGTCAGGCCGGAGAGCGCGATCTGCGTCTGATAGGTCACCAGCGCGTTGGTGTAGCCCGCCTCGCGCTCTTCCTTCTTTTCGCCCACGCAGATGATCGGGGTCAGCCCCGCCTTGACGGCCGCCAGCACGCGCTGGTTCACCGTCGCGTCCGTCTCGCCGAAGTACTGGCGGCGCTCGCTGTGGCCAAGGATGACGTATTCCACGCCGGATTCCTTGAGCATCGCGGCGCTCAGCTCGCCCGTGTACGCGCCGGATTCCTTCCAGTGCATGTTCTCCGCGCCGAGCTTGATGTTCGTGCCCTTGATGACCTCGCTCACCGCCGCGAAGTCCACCGCCGGGGTGCAGACCACCACGTCGCATTTCGCGTCCTTAACCAGCGGAATCAGCGCGGAAACCAGCTCGCGCGCCTCGCTGGGGGTCTTGTTCATCTTCCAGTTACCGGCAATAATCGGCTTACGCATGATGTTGTTCCTCCTCATTCATAAAGACCCTGAGCGACCCCAAGGCCGCTCAGGGCGAATCATTTACAGCTTTTCGTCAAGGCAGGCAACGCCCGGAAGCACCTTGCCCTCGAGATACTCGAGGGACGCGCCGCCGCCGGTGGAGATGTGGGTCATCTTGTCGCCCAAACCCATCTGCTCGACCGCCGCCGCGGAATCGCCGCCGCCGATGATGGTCACAGCGTCGCTGTCGGCCATCGCCTGCGCCACGGCCAGCGTGCCGGCCGCGAGGGTCGGGTTCTCGAACACGCCCATCGGGCCGTTCCAGATGACGGTCTTGGCGCCCTTGACGGCGTTGGCAAACAGCTCGCGGGTCTTGGGGCCGATATCGCAGCCCTCCATGTCCGCCGGAATCGCGTCCGCGTCCACGGTCACAGTCTCAACCGCCGCGTCGATCGGGTCCGGGAAGTCCTTGATGCAGACGGTATCGACCGGCAGCAGCAGCTTGACGCCCTTCGCCTCGGCCTTGGCCATCATATCCTTGCAGTAGTCGATCTTCGTCTCGTCCAGCAGGCTCTTGCCCACGCCGTAGCCCTTCGCCTTCAGGAAGGTATACGCCATGCCGCCGCCGATAATCAGGGTATCGACCTTCTCCAGCAGGTTTTCGATGACGTTGAGCTTGTCGGCCACCTTCGCACCGCCCAGCACCGCCACGAACGGGCGATCCGGGTTCTCCAGCGCCTTGCCCATGATATCCAGCTCTTTGCCGATCAGGTAACCGGCCACGCACGGGGAGAGGAACTTGGTCACGCCCTCGGTGGAGCAGTGCGCGCGATGGCAGGAGCCGAACGCATCATCCACATAGCAATCCGCCAGAGAGGCCAGCTCCTTGGAGAAATCCTCGATGTTCTTGGTCTCTTCCTTGCGGAAGCGGGTGTTCTGGAGCAGCACCACGTCGCCGTCCTTCATCGCGGCGACGGCGGCCTTCGCGTTCTCGCCGACAACGGTATCGTCATCCGCGAACACAACCGGCTTGCCCAGATACTCGCTCAGGCGCGCCGCCACCGGCGCGAGGGAGAACTTCGCCTCCGGGCCGTTCTTCGGCTTGCCGAGATGGCTGCACAGGATGACCCTGCCGCCGTCCGCGATCAGCTTCTTGATCGTCGGCAGCGCGGCCACGATGCGCTTGTCGTTGGTGATCTTGCCATCCTTCATCGGAACATTGAAATCGCAGCGCACAAGCACTTTCTTGCCGGAGACCTTGATGTCGTCCACCGTCATTTTTGCCATGGGTAATTCCTCCATTTCAATTTGGTTCCAATTCCTGGGTTTCCATGATAGATTGAGGGTTTATATCCGGCCGCGTCCCCAAAAACGCCGCCGGGAGAAAGCCGCGGAAGCCGCGGCGTTTCAAACCGTTTGCCGGCCGGGTCTCTGCCCGTCCGAACGCTTCTAGTGTAGCATTTTTTGCCGAGATTGTCAAAGATTTGCGCAAAGAATGGCGCTGACTTCCAAAATTTTGCGTTTATCGGCGCAAAAGCTCGATCATCCGCAGCGCCGCGCCCTCGTCGACGACCAGCAGTTTGTGCGGGTGATGCGCGCAGACGGCCAAAATCGCCTCCGCCTTCGCGCGCCCCGCCGCAACCGCCGCGGCGCGGTTCTTCCGCCCGATGTCCTCGGGCTTGAAGGCCAGCGACGAGCCGCCGCCGACCACGCGCCCGTCGGCGCTCAGGTAAAAGCCCAGCGCTTCCGCGACCGCGCCCTCCTCGCGCAGCGTCTCCTGCTCCACCCGGCTCAGGCCGCGCCGCTGCGCCAAATCCATCGCCCGCCCGATGCCGTAGAGCAGCACGTCGGCGTGGCGCACCAATTCCAGCGGCTCGCGCACCTGCGGCAGGCGCGCCAGCTCGTCCGCCGCCGCCCCGGACAGCCCGTCCGGCAGGTGCAGAAAGCGATAGTAGCCGCCCAGCTTTTGGGCAAAGCGCTCGGCCACCGTGTTCGCCTGCGTGCTGACGCCGCCGCCCATGCCGCCCTGCGCGGGCACAACCGTGATTTCCATCGGCGCGGCGACCGCAATCGCTTCCGCCGTCTTGGCAACAGTTCGCCCGCCCGTGACCGCCATCACGTGCGCGCCCTGCAGCAAAAAGCGGATCTGCCGCGCCGCCGCGCGCGCGACCTCCTCCATCACCTCAGAGTCGATATCCGCGTCGCCGCGAACGACGCACACGCGCTCCACGCCGAGCATCTGCGACAGCGTCAGCTCGATGCCAGAGAGCGTCCGCCGCCCGCCGCTGACCGCCCGTGCCGCCTCCACGAGGCTCTGCCCCTGCGGGGTCAGCTCCATGCCGGAGGCACTCTGCGTCAGGCATCCGGCTTTTTTCAGCGCTTCCGCCGCCGCGCGCACCTCCCGCTCCGCCAGATGCAGCCGCGCGGCCAGGGCGCGCCTGCCGATGGGCTCCAGCGCCGCGACGCGCTCCAGAATCAGCGCGCGCAGCTCTATCTCCTCCATCAGATCCGGCGCAATCAGGGACAGCGTATTGAGGATTGACGTATCCATATCCTTCACCAAGTCCGTGGGCTTGTTCAGCTGCGGAAAACAGAGCTGTCAAGCTTAAACCGAACATTTCAAGGAACAAATATCTAAGCATTTTGGGATATGGGGCTTTGCCCCATCGCCCCACCAAAGGGCTTTCCGGTCGCCCTTTGGAAACCTTCGGGCGCAAATACCTAGTTTTATTCTTGAAATATCAGTGTTGTTAGCTTGACAATTCCTTTTTTCAACAGTCTGAGCATGCCCGTGGGCTTGTTTTCTCCCGCGTTCATATTTTGTCCCGATTAGTGTATCATAAATTCCGTTTTCCCGCAAGGCGGGCGCGGCGGCAGGATTTTCCCCGCCGCGCGCCGAATAACCCCTTTTCAAACCATCATCAGGAGGAACCCACCCATGACCGATCTTCTCATCGTCGTCGATATGCAGCGCGATTTCGTTTCCGGCGCGCTGGGCAGCGAGCAGGCGCGCGCCATCGTCCCCGCCGTCGCCGCGCGCATCCGCCAGGCGAAGGCGGAACAGACGCAGGTCGCCTTCACGCTGGATACCCACGAGCCGGATTATCTGAATACCCGCGAGGGGCGCTTTCTGCCCGTGCCGCACTGCATCCGCGATACGCCCGGCTGGGCGCTCGAACCGGATATCGCCAAGGAGTGTGCGCAGGGCATGATCTCCTTTGCGAAGCCGACCTTCGGCTCTGCGGCGCTGTGCGAATACGTCCGCGCGCTGGCCGAGGAAAAGGGCACGGCGGACGGAAAGGGCTTCTGCGTCGAGCTTTGCGGCGTGTGCACGGATATCTGCGTCGTCTCCAACGCCCTGCTCCTCAAGGCCGCCCTGCCGGAGGCGGATTTCATCGTAAACGGCGCGCTCTGCGCGGGCGTTACGCCCCAAAAGCACGAAGCCGCGCTGGAAACCATGCGCTCCTGCCAGATCGAGGTGCGCTGACAAACAAACCCCTTCGCGCGGCAAGCCGCGCGAAGGGGTTTTTATGCGATATGCAGCCGGGTTCGCCTTGACGCCTCCCGGTGCTTTTTTGGTTTTCACGGAGCCGTTTTTTCCTTGGCCGCTCCCTTCGCCGCCCTGCCCCGGCCGCGCCGCGGCTTCTGCGGCTCCTCGACGATCGCGTTGGCGCTCAGCGGCGCAATGCGGTAGTTGAACAGCACGTTGGAGTTGGGATACGCCTGATAGAATTTCTGCTTGATGCGATCCATCACACCGTCGCCCGTGTTGTAATCCACCGTCGGCAGCAGCATCGCAACCGTCGTCGGGGAGAAATGCGTGATGACGTCGCCTTCGCGCAGGTTGTTGCGCAAAATCTCCATCAGGCCGCGCATCACGTTTTCCTGCCGGATGCTCTCCATCTGCCCGCCGTCCGTGCCGGATACCGTTATCACAGCGAGGAACATCGTCGTCCCCAGACGCTCGATGTTGCGGATCTGCAAATTGAAAATCTCCTTGAACACCGCGAAATCGCAGACAAACGCGCTCTGCTCCCGGCTGCTCTGATAGAGCTGGCGGCAGATGGATTCGAGGTTGAACTCGACGTTTTTGCTCGCCTCGACGATCTCGTTGTAAAACTCCATCAGCTCGTGGCTCGGCTTCACGTTCAGGTAGTGGTAATGCAGGTGCATGACCTCTTCGTACTGCGCCTTGGCCTCGGTCGCGTTGTTGCTCCTGAGCAGCGTGCGCATCAGCTCGATGTGGATGCTGTCGTCAAACGGCTCCCGCTCCAGCGCGCTTCGGCAAACGCTGATGATCTCCCGCTCGTCCTCGTCCCGCCCGCTCTGCTTGAGCAGGTCGATGTAGTCGTATACGCCGGCAATATACTGGTTGTGCAGCGTCACCGCGCGGGGATACGCCCACTCGTTCAGCTCGCTCTTTTGCAGCAGCGCGCCGCGGTAGAGCGTCATCATCCGGCGGTAGGCCTCGCGCTTGCGCTCGCCGTCGCGCACGTTGGGCAGGCGGGCAAAGATGTCCTCCAGCTCGTAGAGATCGACGGTCATCTCCGGCGGACATTCCCAGTGATACGCGCCGCGGTCGGCGACGATGCAGTTGCCCAGCTCTGGCGAAATCTGGCTAAGCAGCGTGCGCACACGGCTGATGAGCGTTTTGAGCGCGTTTTCGGGGTTGGTCACGTTTTCATCGTTCCAGAAGGTGGAGAGCAGGCGGCGGTTGGAAACCGGCTCCCCCCGGTTCGCAATCAGGTATTCGATCAGCGCCAGCCCTTTTTTGGATTTGTTGACCATGTGATCGGCCTTCCGCTCGTTGAGGTAGATGACAAATTCATCCATCATCTGAATCCGGATGGTTTCGCTCATGGATATCCCCCCCTCTGCATCAGAGCCGCTTTCGCAGCATATCCGGATTGACGGCGTATAGCTGCGCCGTTTCTCTGGTAATTCGGCCTTCCTTTGCCAGCCGAATCAATTCGTTATCCATCGAAAGCATCGCCTGCGAGGCCGCGCCGCCGTAAATCACGTTGTCGATCTGGAACGTCTTGCCGTCGCGGATCATGTTCTGAATGGCGGGGTTGACGGCCATGACCTCGAACACCGGCGTCTGCGTGCCGTCCACCGTCGGCACAAGGCGCTGGCTGACGACCGCCCGCAGCACCATGGAAAGCTGAACGCGAACCTGCTGCTGCTGGCTGGCCGGAAAGGTGTCGATGATGCGGTCGATGGTCTTCGCCGCGCCGACCGTGTGCAGCGAGGAGAGCAGGAGATGCCCCGTTTCCGCTGCCGTCAGCGCGGTCTGCACGGTTTCGTAATCGCGCATTTCGCCGAGCATGATGACGTCCGGCGCTTCGCGCATCGCCGCGCGCAGCGCGCGCGCAAACGAGCATGCGTCGTTGGGAATTTCGCGCTGGCTGACCAGCGCGCGCCTGTGCGCGTGCAGATACTCAATCGGGTCTTCGATGGTGATGATGTGCACGTCCTGATCGGCGTTGATTCTGTCCACCATGCAGGCGAGGGTCGTGCTCTTGCCGCTGCCCGCCGGGCCGGTGACGAGCACCATGCCGTTTCGGCAGGAGGACGCAAGGTCGATCACCATCGGCGGAATGTGCAGCGCGTCCGGGTTCGGCAGGCCGAAGGTCACGACGCGGCAGGTCGCCGCCAGCGTGCCGCGCTGCTTGTAGGCGTTGCAGCGGAAGCGCGCCTGCCGGTTGAAGGAGAAGGAAAAATCGTCGTCGCCGTCGCGGCGGAGCATCTCGTCGCTGTGCCCGCCCGCCATGCCGTAGGCCTCCTTAATCATCCCGGCCGTGTCCTCGGGCAGGAGCTTGCTTTCGGTCAGCGGCACCAAATGCCCCTTGACCTTGGCCGTCGCGGGCGAACCGGGAATCAAAAACAGATCCGATCCGCCGATTTCCAGCACTTTTTGCAGGATTTTCGTCAGTTCCATGGTCACAGCTCCCCCGCAGCGTCAAACAGTCGTTCCTCTCCGTCCGGCTCGCCCTCGTCGGTCACAAGGCGGTATACCGCTTTGACATAGCGCGGGAACGCGCCCCGCTCCTGCAATTCCACGGCGCATATCAGCGTGCGCCCCTCGTCGTTCGTCTCCGTCCATGAGACGGTGCGCCCCAGCAGCGTCATGCCCGCCTCCGGCTCTTCCGCCAGCGCGGCTTCCACGCGCGCGAGGTAATCCGCCTCGCTCTGCGCCGTCCGCGCCGCATCCGCCAGCACCGCGTCGAGCCGCGCCAGCGATTGTTCCGCCGAGACGTTCAGCTCGGCCACCTGCCGCGCGACGTCCTGACTGCGCAGGCTCAGGCTTTCATCCGACCGGGCGCTCATCATCGCGAGCATGCCCAGCGCGCTCATGCTCAGCACCACGACCAGCAGCATCAGCGAGGCCGCGCCCGGCCCGATGCGGTATTCTCTCTGATTCACGGCGCCACCTCCTCGGGCACATAGCGCGCGGAAGGCAGGGAAAAGAGCGTCTTTTCCTGCCGCAGCGCCGTCACCTGCGCGGTTTCCATCGTTCCGGCGGGACAGGCCGTCTCGCCGAGCGTCACCAGCAGGTCATACGCACCGCAGTGCAGGTGCCACGCGCCGTCCTCATCCTCGGCAAAGCCGCTCTGGCGCAGCGCGTCCTTCCGTTCGTCCGCGGCATAGAGCCTGTCGGCGAGGCTCTGCGCCGCAATCAGCGCGTCGGCCTGCGCGCCCGCCCGCGCGCTCTGGTTATGCGCGCCGACGAACACGTTCAAAATCACCGTGGAGCAGAGCGCGAAGAACAGCACCACGATCAGAATCTCCATCAGCAGGGTATTCTGCCGGTTATGCTTCACCATCGCCATCCCCTTACTGCGCGCACCGGCGCGCGATATACACCGTGGAAACGTGGCCGGTCTCGTCCGTCACGCGGACGGTCAGCAAATCGCCCTCCAGCGTCGGCTCAAACGCCTGCGCGGCGCAGACCGGCTCGCCGTCCTCCGGCACAAAATCATACCCGGCCGCGGTGAACAGCTCGCAGAGCTGCCCCTGATAGCCGTAGATATACTGCACATAGCGCTCGCCGTCCCATTCGCTGCTCAGCGCCAGTACCGGCAGGCCATCCCTGTCTTCCACGGCAATCGCGCCCCGCTCGTCCTGCGCGCGCACCGCGTTGCGCACAAACGCCGCCGCGATCCGCTTGCGGGTGTGCGCCGAAGCGCCGTCCACCGTCGTGCGGTATGCCTGCGCGCCGAGCACGACCAGCAGCATGGAAAACACCGCAAAGGCGCCCAGCAGCGTGAACACGAACGCGCCGGAGATGCTGTGGCTTTTCGTCTTCATCACGGCCGCTCCGCCCCTTTCCTGAGCACCTGAATATCCGGCATGACGTTGGAGGCAAACGCATCGTAGACGACGATATAAGCATCCTCGTTATAGGCCAGCCCGTAGCCATGCTTGAGCGCCTCCAGCGACTGGGGATACGCGCCCTCCACGGCGTAGCAGGTCAGCGCCGCGCTGCGAACCGCGTCGAGCACCAGCTGCTCCTCCATGCTTTCCGAAGACGCGCCGATTTGCTGAACCGCCGCCACCGCGCCGCAGAAAAGCGCGGCGAACACGGCAAGCGTCAGCGCGAGGCCGCGCGCAAGGGTATGCTTTCCGGTTTTCACGCGAAGCCCCTCCTTTCGCCCTTACAGAATACTGGAAATGATCCCGGCCATCGGCATCATCACGGACAGCAGCACCGCGCCGATGACGATGGACAGCGCGGCCACCATCGTCGGCTCGATGATGGAAACCAGATCGGAAATGCCCTCCTCGGCCTGCTGCTCGTAGGTCTCGGCGATCTTGGCCATCACCTGATCCTCGCGCCCGGCGGCAATGCCCATGCGCAGCATCTGGCGGTGAATTTCGTCAAACAATCTGCTGCCGGTCAGCGCGTCGGAGAAGGAAACGCCCTCGCCCATCTTCTCGCGGATTTGAGCAATTTCGCCCGCCGCCTCCTCGTCCGGCAGAACCAGCGGCACCATTTCAAGCGCCTGTTCGAGCGGGAAGCCGCTGGAAAGCATCATCGCCAGCACGGAGGCCGCGCGGGAGGAAGCCAGCCGCATGCTCAGCCGCCGCAGCGGCGGGAACGCCTTTTTCAGCGCGGCGAGCGCTCTGTCGCGCTTTTTGCTCCTGAGCAGCAGCACGCAGGCCAGCGCCGCCAGCACGAAGACAAGCACCAGCGCCAGCACCACCCAACCCAGCGCCGTGCCGACGCTCATCATCACGCTGCCCGTCTCGGTCATCGTCACGCCCATGCTGCCCAGCACGGCGCGGAACACCGGCATGACCTTGAGAATCAGCACCAGCAGAATCAGCACCATCATCACCGCCAGCACCAGCGGATACGTCACCGCGCTGCGGACGGCCTGACGAATCCGGCTTTCCCGCTCGTAATAGACGGAAAGCCCCCGCATCACGTCCTCCAGATGGCCCGTTCGCTCGCCCACGCCGCACATCTCCACCAGATAGGTCGGGAAAGCGTGCGCGCTCTCCAGCGCGTCGCGCAGCGAGCCGGTCTGCGTCAGCGTCTCGCTGACGCCGCGATACAGCGCCGCGTGCGCGTCGTCTTCATACGTCTTTTCAAGCGCCTCCATGCCCGCGTAAAGCGGCATGCCCGCCCCCAGCATCAGGGCGATTTCCGAGCAGAAGCTGCTCAGCTCGATGGGCGTCAGGCCGTGATCCTTGCTTGCCATGATGTGCATCCTTTCCTTTCGAATTCGAATCGAACATTCGAAATTTCGCGCTTTCCCGCTCGGTTTTCCGCGGTCGCCGCGCTCAATAATACCGCTCCGTGGTGTAGGTCTGCCCGCTCTCGATGGCGCTCAGCTCGAGCGTCGGGTCGTAGAGCACTTCCTCTCCGTCGATGACGACGCTGTTCCATGCGTGGTACATCTTTCCGGCATAGCCGACCATCAGCTTCGTCGGCACGCCCTGCACGCGCAGCATGCAGGCCGCCAGCGCCGCCAGATCCTGACAGATTCCCATTTTCTTTTCATAGCAGCCGTCGATGTCCGGCAGGGTGCCGCCCGCAACCGTCGCCGCCTTCACGTAATCATACATGTAATTGGCCTTGATGTAGCCGCGAATCGTCTCAAAGATCTCCCGATCGTCCGTCATGCCCTCGCAAAGCGCGTAAGAGGTCTTGACGGCCTCGGTATCCTGCGTATAATGGACGTATTGGTTCGGCCCGAGGAACGGCGCGTAGGGGTCGTCCAGCTTGACGCGCACCGTCACCTTGCCCTCCGCGGCGTATTTTTTGCCGGAGACGTTTTCAAACAGCTCCACCGTGTAGCTGCCGTCGCCGAGCTGAAGCGGAAAGACCTCGTATTCCCCCGCCGTGTTCAAATCATAGGTCAGCTTGTATTGCCCCTGCGTCACACGCAGCTTGAGCCGCTTTTTGTTTTCCTTGCCGTGCGCCAGAATATAGCCCTGCGCCGCGTTGCCAGCGTCCACCACGAGGCTCTTGGAGGTCAGCACGTCCGTGCCGCTCTGCTGCGGCCATATCGCGTCGTACAGCGCCAGCGCCGTGCCCGCAAGCAGCACGGCCGACAGGGCGAGCGCCGCGGCGCGCCGCCATCCGCGTTTCTTTCGCATGACCGTCTCCCTTTCCCCCGTGATTCCGCGCGCGCATCCGGCGCTTTCGCGCCCGCGCGACGGTTACATTTGTCGTTTCGGTTCAGTATAACACAGGATGCGTCCCTTTTCAATGAAATTGCGCGCCTGCCGCGCAATTTTCTGCCGCTTGACAGCCGCGCCCGAAACCTGTAAACTAAACGAATACAAGCGTTTTTCTCGGCGTGCCCGTCCGTTTCCCTTCCCCTTCCTTTTGTCCTGTTCGGTTTCGGCGGATTGACGCGCTTTTCCTTCGGGGCGGCGATGAACGGCCGCCCGGATGTAACCGCTCTCCCCTCAATCAAACGACGGAGGCTTTCATATGACCATTATCGTCTTGGACGGACAGGGCGGCGGCATCGGCCGCGCCATCATTTCCGCCCTTCTGCCCCTCTTGCCGCAGGGCGCACAGCTCCTCTGCGTGGGCACCAACGCCATGGCGACCGCCGCCATGCTCAAGGCCGGGGCGCAGCGCGGCGCAACCGGCGAAAACGCCGTCCGCTGGGCGGCGCAGAACGCGGATATCCTCATCGCGCCCATCGCGCTGGTGCTCAAGGATTCCATGATGGGCGAAATCACCGGCGACATGGCCGCCAGCGTCGGCTCCAGCCGCGCGACCCGGATTCTCGTGCCCACCGAGCGCTGCGGCACCCATGTCGCGGGCGCGCACGGGGTCAGCATGCAGGCGCTGGTGGAGGATGCGGCGCGGCAGGCCGCGGCCATGGCCGCGGGCGCGTGAGGCTTTGGCCTTTTTGCATAACCTTTGGCTTGACGTTGCATTCATATTGCCTTATAATAAAGGGGCTGAAGCCCGACGGGCTTCCGAAAGGGCCGGCCGGAGACAACCCTTTCGCACACGGCTGAGTATTACGCCATTTTCTATACGCAGACACGCAAAAACACGCAATGAATGAAGGAGGCTGATCCCCCGTGATTATTGACCGCATCGAGGAACAGGAGCGTTATTACCCGCTTCATCCCGATATGGAGCTGGCGTTCGCGTTCCTCGCTGAGGCGCCCGATCTCGAGCCCGGCCGTTACGAGCTTGAAAACGGCCTGTTCGCGACGGTTTCCGAGGGCGACACCCGCCAGATGGACACCGTTTCGCTGGAAGCCCATAAGAAATACATCGACCTTCAATACTGCATCGCCGGCGGCGAGCGCATGTCCTGGGCGCATATTCAGGAGCTGAACGCGACGACGGACGACCCGGAGCACGACAACTATTTCTATACCGGCACGTCGACGTCTGTCTCCATCCGACCGGGCATGTTCTACGTGATGTTCCCCAGCGACGGCCACAAGGCCGCCTGCCATCACGAGTTCCAGAAGCACTACCGCAAGGTGGTCGTCAAAATCCCGATCGTTCATCAGGAAAACGACTAACTAAAGGGCCGCAATCAGCTTGCGGCTTTTTTTGAAATATGGCATGGCCGCTGTCCTCCCAGGGGCATGCTGTATGATAGATGGAATTTTTAAGCTGTATCGTGAGGATATCACCATGAAAACAATTTTTGAATTTGATCCCTGGCGGCTGATTGAAACCGAGCTGCACAAGGACGACATGCGCCTGTCCGAATCCATGACCTCCATCGGCAACGGCCACATGGGCATGCGCGGCAACTTTGAAGAGCGCTATTCCGGCGACAGCCACCGCGGCACCTATCTGGCGGGCGTCTGGTTCCCGGATAAGACGCGCGTGGGCTGGTGGAAAAACGGCTACCCGCAGTATTTCGGCAAGGTCATCAACGCGATGAACATCATCTCCCTGCGCGTTCGCATCGACAGGGAGGACGTCGATCTGTACGAGGACGACGTGGTTTCCTTCTCCCGCGTGCTGGATATGCGCGCGGGCGTGCTCACCCGCGAATTTGTCATCCGCCGCGAAAAGGGCACGGTGCGCGTCTCCTTCGAGCGCTTCGTTTCCGTGGCGAGGCCGGAGCTGATGGCGCTGCGCTGCCGCGTGACGGCGGATTACGACTGCAAGGTTGCGCTGATCCCCGCCATCGACGCGGACGTGCGCAACGAGGATTCCAACTACGACGAGACCTTCTGGCTCTTCGAGGGCGAGGACGAGGATAAAAACGGTGTGCTCACCGTGCGCACCCGCACCCGCGAAAATCCCTTCGGCACGCCGCGCTTCGCCGTCTGCGGCGCAATGGCCGCCGTGCCGACCGAAAAGCCGAAGAAGAACCGCGTCACCGTCGAGGAGGGCTATGTCTCCCGCAAGTTCGTCTTCGACGTCGAGGCCGGGCAGACCGTCGGCTGCGACAAGTTCGTCTGCGTGGCGACCGACCGCGACCACAAGGATGACGAGCTGACCGGCGCCGCGACGGCGGGCGTGCTCAGCGCGCAGGAAGCGGGCTACGACGCGCTGCGCCGCGAGCAGGAGCGCGCGTGGGCGCGCCGCTGGGAAAAGGCCGACGTGCGCATCGACGGCGACGTGGCCGGCCAGCAGGGCATCCGCTTCAACATCTTCCAGCTCTTCTCCACCTATTACGGCGAGGACGCGCAGCTCAACATCGGCCCCAAGGGCTTCACCGGCGAAAAGTACGGCGGCGCGACCTATTGGGACACGGAGGCCTACTGCCTGCCCATGTACACCGCCATCGCGGGCGAGGAAGTCGCGCAGAATCTGCTCAAATACCGCTGGCTGCAAATCGACGGCGCGTACCACAACGCGCGTCAGCAGGGTCTGCCGGGCGCGCTCTATCCGATGGTGACGTTCACGGGCGTCGAGTGCCACAACGAGTGGGAAATCACCTTCGAGGAGATTCACCGCAACAACGCCATCGCCTACGCCATCTACGCCTACACGCAGTACACCGGCGACCGCAGCTACCTCGATCAATACGGCATCGACGTGCTGCTGGGCATCGCGCGGTTCTGGGCGGGGCGCGTGCATTATTCCAAGCGCGCGAATCAATACATGATCCACGGCGTAACCGGCCCGAACGAATACGAAAATAACGTCAACAACAACTGGTACACCAACCGCATGACCGCCTGGGAGCTGGCCTACACCGCCGAGCAGCTCATGCTCATCCCGCGCGAAAAGGCGCAGACGCTCGGCGTGAACGCCGAGGAGATCCGCCGCTTCCGCGAGATCAGCGAAAAGATGTACCTGCCCTACGACGAGGAGCTGGGCGTGTTCGTGCAGCACGATACCTTCCTTGACAAGGATCTGATGCCCGCCGACGCGCTCTCCCCGGCGGATCGCCCGCTGAACCAGAAATGGAGCTGGGATCGGATTCTGCGCTCCTGCTTCATCAAGCAGGCCGACGTGCTGCAAGGGCTGTATTTCCTCGAGCACCTCTACGACAAGGAGACCATCCGCCGCAACTTCGATTTCTATGAGCCGATGACCGTGCACGAATCGAGTCTGTCCCCGTGCGTGCACAGCATTCTGGCCGCGAGTCTGGGCAAGCTGGAAAAGGCACAGGAGCTGTACCGCCGCACGGCGCGCCTCGATCTGGATAACATCAACAACGACACCTGCGACGGCCTGCACATCACCTCGATGGCCGGAAGCTGGCTTTCCATCGTGCAGGGCTTTGCGGGCATGCGCACGCTGACCGGCAGCCTGAGCTTTGACCCGCAGCTCCCCGACGGGTGGGACGGCTACGCCTTCAAAATCGTCTATCGCGGCCGGCTGATCGAGGTCAGCGTCTCCCGCGAGGGCACGGGGCTGAAGCTGCTTTCCGGCGAAGCGCTGACCGTCATGCTGCACGGGCACGAGGTTCGCCTTGCCCCGGCGGAGGCTGACGCATGATCGACATCGCCGTCATCGGCGCGGGGCCGGCCGGATACAGCGCCGCCATCACCGCCAGAAAGCGCGATCAATCCGTCGTCGTCATCGGCCAGAATACCGGCTGGCTCGCCCGCGCGGAGCATGTCGCCAACTACCCCGGCCTGCCCGATATCTCCGGGCGCGACCTGCTGAGCGCCATGGCGAATCAGGCGCAGGCGCTGGGCGCGGAGCTGCGCCCCGGCGTCGTCCATCAGGTGATCGCCATGGGCGATTCGTTCGCGCTCTCGCTGGGCGCGGATTTCATCGAGGCGCGGCGCGTCATCCTCTGCACCGGCGCCAGGCAGCCCAAGCTGCTCCCCGGCGAAAACGAGCTGCTCGGGCGCGGCGTCAGCTATTGCGGCACCTGCGACGGCATGCTCTACCGGGGCAGGCGCGTCGCCGTGATCGCGCAGGGGCCGGAAGCCGTAAGCGAGGCCAATTTCCTCGCCGGGCTCTGCCGCGAGGTCGTCTATTTCGGCAAGCCGGAGGACGCGCTTGATCCTCGCATCGTCGTCAGCGGCCAAAAGCCGGAGGCGATTTTGGGCGAGGCTTCCGTTTCCGGCCTTCGTGCCGGGGGCGAAGACCTGCCGTTTGACGGCGTGTTCATCTTCCGCGAGGCGGCGGCGCTCTCCGCGCTGCTGCCGGGACTGGAGATGGACGGCGCGTTCATCCGCGTAGACCGCAGGATGCAGACGAACCTGCCCGGCGTGTTCGCCGCGGGCGACTGCACCGGCCTGCCCCTGCAGGTCGCCAAGGCCGTCGGCGAGGGCTGCGTCGCCGCCATTTCCGCCGCAACCGCCTGATTTCACGAATTTTCCCATGATTTACGCCGTTTTTGCCGTAAAATCATGGGAATTTTGCTTTTTTCCTTGTCCGCGCAAAGCGTCCGTGTTATAATCAATTATGAACATATACACAGAAAGGTTTGTTTTTCTGCCAAACGGTTTTGGATACGACGGAAGGAGGCAAACAGGTGAGAACGATTGAAACGGGCAGGGCGATTGTCGATATCGTCGCTTGGCCCGAGGATCGCCCCTGGGAGGGGCGCTATCAGACGTCCAGCCAAATCGAGGGCGGGCTTTGCCGGCTTGTGCTTTCGCCCGACGTCTTTCACGATGCGGCGCGCGCCAACACCGCCTATCGCCGCTTCGCCCGGAAGATCGAGCGCGCGGGGCTGACCCCGCCGAACGTGCTCTTTCGCCAGATGGTTTCGCGCACATCGCAAAACGTGTTCTGCATCCTGACCACGACGGAATCCGTGTTCAACTCGGCCTGCTCCGTCGGCAAATTCTACGTTGTGGAATCCGGCATCGACGAGCGCCGCCGCCTGTGCGCCGTCCGCGTGCGCGATCATGTTTCCCCCAATAACCCACAGGAGAACGTCATGTAATATGCAGCCATTGCCGAAAGAATTCGAAGAACAAATGAAGCGCCTGCTCGGTGAAGCAGGCTTTTTTGCGTATCTTGACGCGCTGAATCAGCCGTATACCCGCGCGCTGCGCGTCAATCTGCTCCTCCGCCCGGACGGAACGCCGCCCTGCCCCATCGAGGGGCTCGCCGCGCCCGTCCCGTGGGCGAAGGGCGCGTATTTCGTCGAGGGCGACGCGCGCCCCGGCCTGTCGCCGCTGCACGAGGGCGGCCTGTTTTACATGCAGGAGCCGAGCGCCCTGACTGCCGTCACCGCGCTCGATCCCCAGCCCGGCGAGCGGGTGCTCGACCTCTGCGCCGCGCCCGGCGGCAAGAGCACGCAGATCGCCGCGCTGATGGCGGGGCGCGGGCTGCTCTGCTGCAACGAGCCCATCCCCAGCCGCGCGCAGATTCTCTCCCGCAACATCGAGCGCATGGGCGTTCGCAACGCCGTCGTGCTCAGCGCCATGCCGGATGCGCTCGCGCCGCGCTTCCCCGCGTTTTTCGACCGCATTTTGGTAGACGCGCCCTGCTCCGGCGAGGGCATGTTCCGCCGCCAGCCGGAAGCGCGCGACGAATGGGACGCCGACGCCCCGCGCCGCTGCGCCGACCGCCAGATGGAGATTTTGGCGCAGGCCGCGAAGATGCTCCGCCCCGGCGGCACGATGGTCTATTCCACCTGCACGTTCAACGACACGGAGAACGAGGGCGTGCTCAAGCGCTTTTTGTCGCTGCACCCGGAGTTTTCGCTCGTACCGTTCGCCCTGCCCGGTCTGCCCGAGGCGAAGGACGGCTATCTGCACCTCTATCCGCACGAGATGCGCGGCGAGGGGCATTTCGTCAGCCGCCTGAAAAAAGCCGACGGAGCTGACAAAGCCGACGCGCCCGTTCAGGCCGCGCCCCAGCGGAAAGCGCCCGCCCGCGCCGCCGCCAAGGGCAAAGCGCCCGCGCCCATCGCCCTGCCGGATGTGTTTTCCGATGCGTTCGCGCCGGAGCGGCTGTATACGGCGGGCGACGCGCTCTGGATGCTGCCGGAGGGAATTTCCATCGAGCGGCTCAGCGGCCTGCGCGTGCTGCGCACGGGGCTTTTGCTCGCGCATGCGGAGGGAAAACGCAGCGAGCCGGATCACGCGCTGGCCATGGCGCTGCGCCCGGAGGAAACCGCGCGAACCGCAAGCCTGACGCAGACGCAGGCGCTGGCCTATCAGGCGGGCGAAACGCTGTCGCTCGGTGATCTGCCCGGCGGCTACACCCTGCTCTGCTGCGAGGGCGTTTCGCTCGGCTGGGGCAAGCAGGCGGGCGGCCTGATGAAAAACCACTATCCCAAGGGTCTGCGGCGAAGATGAGAGCGGGCTGCACTTCCGCCGAAGTCCGAAAAAATTTACGGCCAACAAAAAAGGGGTCGCGGCGATTTTTGCCGCGATCCCTTTTCCTATGATGTCTGAAATTTACAAACCCATATGGCGTTATACTAATTCGCAGTTAAAATGCTTAACAGAGCGCATCAGATTTTTTGTTCTGGCGAAGCCAAGTGAAGTGAGGCGTACTGGAGGTACGTTGAACGGAACGAGGCAAAGTCAGAGCGAAAAAGATGGTGCGCGGATTAAGCCATTTTAACAAG
>QWCN01001594.1_pt1 | contig 33929 bp, 23 predicted proteins | sample 1972711 | NCBI WGS metagenome assembly QWCN01 (sample SAMN09866707, study PRJNA288562) | Human gut metagenome isolate term1_stool, whole genome shotgun sequencing... | isolation source: gut | host: Homo sapiens | place: USA: California
TTCCGCCGCTTCAGAAGATCCGGCAGCTCCTTATCTCCCATCAGGCCCTTGCGGAAGAACAGCACCACCACCATGATGATGACGGAAAACACCACCATGCGGAAGCCGGTCCGCAGGAACGGCACCTTGAAGCTGCCGATGTATGTCTCGGTATCCAGAAACCGCAGCCACCACTCGCTGGCCGCCACGTACAAAAACGCCGCAATGCAGCTTCCGGAAATGGAACCGATGCCGCCGATGACCACAATGAGCAAAATCTCATAGGTCATCGCAGACTTGAACATGGACGCCTGAATGGTAGTCTGATACATGGCCAGCAGTCCTCCGGAGATACCCGCGAAGAAGGAGCTGATGACAAACGCCAGACGCTTATGATGGGCCAGATTGATACCCATGGCCTCCGCCGCGATTTCATCATCACGGATGGCCTTGAACGCACGGCCATAGGTAGAGTTAATCAGCATCACAATCACGGCGATACAGATACCCGACACGATGAACGGATATAATACGGACTTGAAGGCCGGAAAATTTCGGAGCAGGTTAGAGCCGTTAGTCAGCGGGCCAAGCTTATCCCACTGGAATACCGCGCGGATAATCTCCGCAAAGCCGAGAGTCGCGATAGCCAGATAATCGCTCTTCAGACGCAGTACCGGCAGACCGATGAGGTAAGCGAAGATCGCAGCCACGATACCGCCCGCAATCAGGGCCAGGGGTACCGGAATGGCAAACTGTACGATACCGCCGTTAAAATACTGATAGACACTGGCTCTGGATTCCACCGGAATCGTCAGGATACCGTATGTATAAGCGCCCAACAGCATAAAGCCCGCCTGACCTAAGGAAAACAGGCCGGTGAAGCCGTTCAGCAGGTTCATGGACACTGCCACCAGCGCGTAAATCGCGCCCTTTTTCAATACTGTAAACAACATGGAACCGGACGGCAGAATCTGCTCCAGTACAAAGAGCAGAAGGAGAAGTCCTCCGATCAGGCCGACGTTCCACATGGCCTTTGTCTGTTTTTTCATGACTGAACGCCTCCTTATACTTTATCAATGACTTTCTCACCGAACAGACCCGTGGGCTTGGCAATGAGAATGACAATCAACAGGGCAAAGGTGAACGCGTCAGAAAAGGTAGTCCAGCCCAGACCCTTGATGATATTTTCACAGATACCGATAATAAACGCGCCGATGACCGCGCCCGGAATGGAGCCGATGCCGCCGAATACGGCTGCGACAAAGGCCTTCAGACCGGGCATTGCGCCTGCGGTCGGAGTGACGCCGGTGTAGTTGGTGAAGAACAGCATACTTCCGATGGCCGCCAGAAAGCTTCCGATGATAAAGGTCATGCTGATAACGGAATTAATCTTAATTCCCATCAGCTGGGAAGTTTCAAAATCACGGGAAGCCGCGCGCATGGCCATACCGATCTTGGTGTATTTGATCAGGGCTACCAGAGCCAGCACCAGCACAATAGTCAGAACCGGAGTGATGACTGTCACGCGCTTGGTGGTTGCGCCGAAGACGCTGATGGTATCACTGAGCCAGGGAATGGCCGGATACTGCTGGGACAGACCTCCGGTCACATAAAGCGCCAGATTCTGCAGCAGATAGGACACACCGATGGCGGAAATCATGATGGACATTCTCGGAGCGCTTCGAAGCGGCTTATAAGCCACACGCTCCACGGTAAAGCCCAGAAGCACCGTCAGAACAATCATCAGCGGAATCGCCACATAGATAGGCATGACCGTCATGGCATATACCATAATCAGACCTGCCACCATGAAAATATCGCCGTGAGCGAAGTTAATCAGTCTCAAAATTCCGTAGACCATGGTATAGCCGATGGCAATCAGCGCATACTGTCCGCCTACGGAAATGCCTGCCATCAGGTAGGGCAGGTTCTGGTTAATCCATTCCATACAATAACCTCCAAAAAACCAGGCTGAAAACATGGGTATGGCGGGAGCGCGCATCAGCGCTCCCGCCACCAAAGCTTTTCAGCCTTTTCTTTTAAATTACTTGCTTACACTCTGTTCTGCTACGAACTCCCATGCGCCTGTCTCGGTGTTCGCCTGCTTGATGTAAGCGGTATCACGGTTCGCGTCACCAGTCTCATTGAAGGTGATGTGTCCGGTTACACCGGTGTAGTCCACGTTCCAGAGCGCCTCGTTCACTGCTGCCGGGTCAGTAGAGCCTGCTGCCTTCAGAGCCTCCAGTGCAGTGTAGTAAGCGTCATAGCCCATAACGGTCAGACCAGATACCGTATCGTCACCACCGTTATTTGCCTTTGCAGTGGAATCGCTGTTAATCCAGTCCTTGATGCCTGCATCGAACTCCTGATTTGCGCCCTCCTGGTAGAAGGTAGTTACATAAATCTGAAGGTCTTTACCCTTTGCTGCATTCAGAATGACGTTGGAATCCCAGGTATCTGTGGAAAGAATCGGCATTTCCAGTCCCTGTGCGGCTGCCTGCTCGATAATCAGGGCTGCTGCCTCGGTAGAGCTGGGAGCAAAGAATACGTCGGCTCCTGCCTTCTTTGCAGATGTAATGTAAGAGGTAAAGTCGCTGTTTCCTTCCTGGAAGGTCTCAGCTACAACCTCTCCGCCCAGCGCCTCAAAGGCCTGTGTGAAGTAGTAACCAAGTCCTGTGGAATAGTCGTCGCCAAGCTTGGTCAGGACGTATGCTTTCTTTGCGTTAAATTTGTCTTTGGCGAAGTTCGCGTGAACCGTCCCCTGGAAGGGATCCAGAAAGCAGATACGGAAGTAATGGGTGTTGCCCTCGGTAACCTGCGGGTTGGTGCAGGTAACGCCGATGGCCGGGATTCCTGCCTCCTTGAATACGTCAGAAGCTGCGATGGAAACACCGGATCCGTAGGAACCAAGTACTACGGATACCTTGTCGCTCACCAGAGTAGCCGCTGCGGAAGGTCCTTTATCGTTGGAAGACTCATTGTCTACAATGTCAAGCTGTACCGTATACTCGGTGCCGCCGATCTCCACGGTCGGGGTAACGTAGTTGGCGTACTGGATACCCAGGGTCTCCTGCTTTCCGCCTGCTCCGTTGTCTCCGGACGCCGGCTCATATACACCAATCTTTACCACATTTCCGTCTGTGGCAGACGCGTCGGCGCTTGCGGAACTGCTGTCAGAGCTTCCGCCGGAGCATCCTGCCAGCATGGTGCTGACCATAGCCGCCGCAAGTAATACTGATAATGCACGCTTCTTCATAACTATTTTCCTCCTCTGTCCACGCTTCGGCTGTCACCGACAATTCATACCCTTTTGTTCGTCCTACAAAGACATTTGTGCGTGGTTTTTAATATGGGCTTTAGTATAGCACGTTTAAAATCGAATAGCAAGAGGATTTTGCAAAAAAAGTTGTATCCCGGACGGACATATGCTTTTACAGGGCGAACGTGCGATGGTAAAAAAAGAGCCCGTCCATGCTGGACTGACTCTTTCCTCGTATCGCATATATTTTATCCGGTGTAAATTACAGTTCGATCTTTCCGCTCTCTTTGCCGTTGATGACATAGTATGCTGCGCTGTCTTCCGGCTTTACATACAGGTTCAGCTCCTTGATGGAGGATGCGCGATGTCCCAGTGCTACCCACTTCTCGGTTACCTGTGCTACCAGATCTGCAGTCAGGATCTCCTTGCCTGCATACTGCACATATACATTCTGTACGGCTTCCTTCTTCTCTGTCTTCTCAGTCTTCGGCTTCGGTCCGCGCTTCTTCGGCGCTGCCTTTACTTCTGCCTTCTTCTCAGCCTTCGGTGCCTCAGCCTTTACAGCCTCTGCTTTTACCTCAGCCTTCGGTGCTTCTTTTACGGTCTCTTTTACTTCTGCCTTAACTGCCGGAGCTGCTGTCTCTGTCTTTACTATCTCTACTGTCTTTACCGGAGCGTTTATCTTTACGTCTTCTGCCTTTTTCGTTGTCTGTGTTGTTTTCTTAGCAGCCATCATAATCCTCCTCTGACTTTTACTTTCAAAATTCTAACAGCGCTTATTATAGAGCATTTTTCCATATATTGCAAGTGCTTATTGTAAATTCAGAAGCTCTCTGAGCCTTTTATTTTAATGCATGGATAAATAATCCGCTGCGGAGCTTTGGCTCAAACCAAGTGGATTTGGGCGGCATCAGCAGTCCGGCGTCCGCCACTGCAAATAATTCTCCTATGGAAGTCGGATACATGGCAAAGGCCGCCTTCATATCCGTATGTACCCGGCGCTCCAGCTCGGAAAGTCCGCGGATTCCGCCGACAAAGTCAATGCGCTTGTCTGTCTTCGGATCCTGAATGCCCAGAACCGGCTCCAGAATCTGCTTCTGCAGAATGGATACATCCAAACCCTCCACCGGATCACAGTTCCCATATTCCGGCTTCAGGGTCAGCAGATACCATTTGTCCTCCAGGAACAGAGTCACCTGTCCTTTCCTCTTCGGATGCTCTGCCTTGTCCAACGTTTCCACATCAAAGACCTTTTTGATCCCGCTTAAAAATTCCTCCGGCGTCAGGCCGTTCAGATCGCGGACCACACGGTTGTAATCCATAATCATCAACTCGTCGTCCGGGAAAATCACGGACAGGAAGTAGTTAAACTCCTCCTCGCCGGTATAGCCCGGATGCTCCTCCCGACGCTTTACGCCCACACGCACAGCGGAAGCCGCCCGGTGATGGCCGTCAGCGATATAGAGGGCGTTCATCTGATGAAAGGCCTCATAGATGGCGCTGATTTTCTCTGTATCCGCTATCTTCCAGCCGCGATGGCGGATCCCGTCCTCGGAAGTGAAGTCAAACAGAACCGCGCCCGTCTTTACGTCCGCCACGATTTTTTTCAGGCTCTCCTGATTCCGGTAAGCCAGGAAAATCGGGCCGGTCTGGGCGTCACAGATGTCCACGTGACGCACACGATCTTCTTCCTTCTCCCGACGGGTATTCTCATGCTTCTTGATCATACCGTTCAGATAATCGTCAATGGAAGCGCAGGCCACGATACCGGTCTGACTGCGGCCGTTCATGGTCAGCTCATAGAGATAATAACAGGGCTTGTCGTCCTGCACGAAATCACCGTTCTCTACCATGCCCCAGAGCAGCTCTTTTGCTTTCTGATACACCTCCGGTGCATAGATATCTGTCTCTTCGGAAAGCTGCGTCTCCGCGCGGTCGATACGAAGGAAGGTCATGGGCTTTCCCTCTACGGCCTTTCTTGCCTCTTCCCGATTGTATACATCATAGGGAAGCGCCGCGATATCTGCCTCTTTTCCGGCTGCGGGCCGGATGCCGCGAAAAGCTCTGATCTCTGCCATTAGCAGATCACCCGCACTTTCAGAACGCCGTCTACGGCTTCCAGCTTCTCGATAAGCTCCGGGCTTGCCGGACTTTCCAGATCGAACATGGAGTACGCGTAGTCACCGCGGCTCTTATTGGTCATATTGCCGATATTGTAGTTGGCGTCGCCGAGAATGGTAGTGAACTGGCTCAGCATATTTTTGACATTCTTATGGCAGATAGCCACACGCGCCGGATAACTGGGGATACCCATGTCGCAGTCCGGATAGTTGACGGAGTGCTGAATGTTGCCGTGTTCCAGATAGCAGCGAACCTCTTTCACCGCCATGCGCGCACAGTTTTCCTCGGCTTCCTCCGTGGAAGCGCCCAGATGTGGGGTTACGATCACACCCTTCGCGCCTGCGGTGGTGGTGTTCGGGAAATCAGTCATATAGCGGGCTACTTTTCCCTTCTTCAGCGCGTCCACCATAGCCTTCTCGTCTACCAGAAGATCCCGGGCATAGTTCAGAACTACTACGCGGTCCTTCATCTTCTCGATGGCCTCTGCGTTGATCATACCCTTTGTGCTGTCCAGAAGCGGCACATGAATGGTGATGTAATCACACTCTTTATAGATATCGTCCACATTGGTAATGTGACGGATATTGCGGGACAGATTCCAGGCTGCCTCTACGGAGATATACGGGTCATAGCCCAGTACTTCCATGCCAAGATGTGTGGCTGCGTTTGCCACCTGCACGCCGATGGCGCCAAGACCGATGATGCCCAGCTTCTTGCCCTGAATCTCATGGCCTGCAAACTGCTTCTTCTGCTTTTCCGCAAGCTTACTGATATCCTCGTTCATACGCTCGGACTGCACCCAGTTGACGCCGCCCACGATATCTCTGGCTGCCAGCAGCATACCTGCCAGTACCAGCTCCTTAACGCCGTTGGCATTGGCTCCCGGTGTATTGAATACAACGATACCCTGATCTGCGCATTTGGTAAGCGGAATGTTATTTACACCTGCTCCTGCACGGGCAATAGCCTTCAGATTTTCCGGGAATTCTACCTCATGAAGCGCCGCGCTTCTGACCAGCAGTGCGTCCGCCTCCTCCATATTCTCGGTCTGCTTATAATCCTCTGTGAAATGATTCAGACCGAACTGCGCGATCTGATTCATGCATTTGTACTGATACATGGCTTAGTTTTCCTCCTCAAACTTCTTCATAAACTCTACCAGAGCCTTGACGCCCTCGATCGGCATAGCATTGTAGATGCTTGCGCGCATGCCGCCGACGGTTCTGTGACCCTTCAGGTTCACAAAGCCTGCCTCGGTGGCCTCTTTGATAAATTTGGCGTCCAGATCCTTGTCACCGGTTACAAACGGTACATTCATAATAGAACGGTCTTCTTTGCGGACCGTGCCCTTGAACAGCTTACTGGAATCCAGGAAGTCATAGAGAACCTTTGCCTTTTCTTCATTTCTCGCCTTCATCACTTCCAGACCGCCCTGCTTCTTCAGCCATTTGAAAACCTTGCCGCACATGTAGATGCAGTAGCAGTTCGGAGTGTTGTAAAGAGAATTGGCATCCGCATGGATCTTGTACTTCATATAAGTCGGCGTGTACGGAAGCACATCCTCGGTAATCAAATCCTCCCGGATGATGACGATGGCCATGCCTGCGGGACCCACATTTTTCTGTACGCCGCCGTAGATCAGACCATATTTGCTTACGTCTACCGGCTCGGATAAGAAACAGGAGGAAATATCAGATACCAGAGTCTTGCCCTTGGTATCCGGCAGGGTATGGAACTTGGTTCCGTAGATGGTGTTGTTCTCGCAGATATATACATAATCTGCGTCCGGGCTGATCGGCAGATCGGAGCAATCCGGAATATAAGAGAAGGTTTTATCCTCGGATGACGCGATAGCGTTTGCCTGTCCGTAGATCTGCGCCTCTTTCAATGCTTTCTTTGCCCACTGTCCGGTGATGATGTAATCCGCCACCTTATTTTTCATCAGGTTCATGGGAATCGCCGCAAACTGCAAATGCGCGCCGCCCTGCATGAACAGCACCTTGTAATTGTCCGGGATCTGCATCAAATCGCGCAGATCCTGTTCTGCCTCATTGATGATATTCTCGAAAGCCTTAGAGCGGTGTGACATCTCCATCACAGACATTCCTGTTCCCTTGTAGTCCAGCATCTCATCTGCTGCCTCGCGTAAAACCTCTTCCGGCATTACGGCCGGTCCTGCTGAAAAATTGTACACACGACTCATGTTTTCATTCCTCCCGTTTTCACTCATGGCCCGGCAGATAATTCAGAACTTCCTGACTATCGCCGGGCCTTTACGTATGTATTATAATTTCCTTTATTCTATTACTCTGTTAAACTGTTGTCAATGTTTTTTAGTAATACAGTACTACCGGCGTTCCTGTTTCCATATTGGCATATACCTGCGCCATAGCTGCCGGCGGTGTATTGACACAGCCATGGGAGCCATTGGTCAGATAGACCTCTCCGCCAAACTCGGCACGCCAGTACGCGTCATGGATTCCGTAATTGCCGTAGAAGGGCATCCAGTAATTTACCGGCGTACGGTAGTTATCGCCCTTCAGCACTGCGTTACGGGTCTTATACTGAATCTGGGACACGATAGCCGGCGTATTGTAACCACGGCTGATATTGCCGGTTACCACATCGGTGTCAACCACCAGGCTACCATTTTTATAGCACCACATATGCTGCGCTCCCATATCTACCTCGATATAGGTGCTTCCGATGTCGCCGTTGGGTCCATCCCAGGTATTTCCCTTATGGCTGTACGCCGGCTCCTTTGTAACAGTCTCGCCCTTTTCAATAGAAGCGAGAAGTGCTGCGCTCTCGGCCGCTTTATCAATCTGCCAGCCGTAATTGCCACCCTTTACCGTAATGGTACCGCGCAGCGTACTGTTGAAGCTGCGGGCCTGCTTGTAGGTGTCGCGCTCCTTTGCAAGCTCCGTCACCCAATCGGTCACAGCCTGCTCCGAAAGCGTTGCCTTGTAATCATCATCAATGGTAATAAAACCGCTGATAACGGATTTATCCACCACATCACTCTGTTTTCCAAAGGTATAAGTGACAGACGCTCCCAGCCATTCATCAAGCTGCGCTGTCAGCGATGTAATTTCTTCTGATTCTGTAGTAATCTGAGGCTCCACATAGCAGCCTGCCTCATCCAGATCAAGGGTCTCTATCAGGCTTTCGGAAGCAATGCGGATCTGGCCGCTTAAGGCTTCCCAATCAAGCTCGGCACCCTGCTCCTCTTTATGTATCTTGTAGCCATCCTCCGTCATTTCCACCCAGGCATTTTCCGGAGAAGCGCCCTTTTTCATGCAGGAATTCACTGCAGCATCAAAGGCATCCTCATCGTAGCTGATCTCCGGTCCAATCTGGTACAGATCCTTCTGCCAGAACATTCTGGGCCATAGAAAACCGTTCTGCTTCCGCTTCAGCGTCCGGACGGTATCGCCCTCAGAGAAGCTCATGCCAAGCTTTTCCGGGGTCAGGGTGACGGTGTCGCCGCCCCGCCCCGTAATGGTTAATGTGTAAGCGTTTGCCTGAGAAAGCAGCAGCTCGTTCACCTGTTTCACTGTATACAGATCCGCGTTCACTCCGTTGACCTCGGTACCCGTAAAGAAATGTTCCATAAAATAAATGGAAACTCCCACGTATGCCACCACAAGAACAATTAACACCCAGAGATACCAGCGTATCCGTTTTATTACCGCTATCATTTTTTCACTTTTTACTCCACTCGTTTTTTTGATGTCTTACTTCTGATTTAAATCGTCCGCATCAAAGGTATCCTCCAGCGGGGCTCCCGGAGACATCATCGGGAACACCTTGTCATCACTGTCGATGACACACTCCAACACCACCGGACGGCCCATGGCAATGGCCTTCTCCAGCGCCGGAGCGACTTCTTCCTTCTTTGTCACACGCATACCGACTGCGCCCATGGCCTCTGCCAGCTTTACGAAATCCACCTGATCGTTTAAGACGGTGGCGGAATAGCGCTGTCCATAGTACAGGGTCTGCCACTGACGTACCATACCCAGCACATGGTTATTCAGTACTAACTCGATGATCGGTACCTGATAGCGGGCTGCCGTCGCAATTTCATTCATATTCATGCGGAAGCAGCCGTCGCCTGCCACATTGACTACCGTTTTTTCCGGGCAGCCAATCTTGGCTCCGATGCCGGCTCCCAGGCCATAGCCCATGGTTCCCAGTCCTCCCGAGGTCAGGAAGGTTCTCGGCCCCTTGTACTTATAATACTGTGCCGCCCACATCTGGTTCTGACCAACCTCAGTGGTGATAATGGCGTCGCCCTTTGTTACGCGGTACAATTCTTCTACCACATAGGGGCCTGTCAGACGGTCGTCGTCAAATTTCAGCGGATATTTATTCTTCAGGGCTTCTACCTCTTCTACCCATGCGTCATGCTTCATATCCGGAAGCTTCGCGTTCAGGATTTCCAGCACGGATTTCACATCGCCGATGACACTGCCGCTTACCAGGACATTTTTATTGATCTCTGCCGGGTCGATGTCGATCTGGAGAATCTTCGCCTTTTTGGCAAATCGGCTGGTGTCGCCGGTGACACGGTCGCTGAAACGCGCGCCCAGGGTAATCAGCAGATCGCAGTGGGCTACGCCGAAATTGGACGCCTTGGTTCCGTGCATACCCAGCATGCCGGTGTACAGCGGGTCGGTGCCGTTGAACGCGCCCTTTCCCATCAGGGAATCACAGACCGGAGCGTTGACCTTATGGGCAAAGATATTTACCATTTCGGATGCGCCGGAGATAACAGAACCTCCGCCCACAAAGATGAACGGACGCTCTGCCTCCCGAATCATTTCCAGGGCTTTTTCGATATCCTCATCTTTGATAGTATCCGTTACGCGCTTGGGCTCTTCCGGCTTCTTATATTCATAGTCGGTCTTATCCGCGGTGGCATTCTTGGTGATGTCCACCAGGACCGGACCGGGACGTCCGCTTCTGGCGATATCGAAGGCCTTGCGAAGAGCCGGGGCCAGTGCTTCTGCATCCTTAATAATAAAGTTATGCTTGGTAATCGGCATGGTAATACCGGAAATATCTACCTCCTGGAAGGAATCTCTTCCCAACAGTCCTTTTCCCACGTTGCAGGTAATGGCTACCATGGGTACAGAATCCATGTACGCGGTAGCGATACCGGTAACCAGATTGGTGGCACCCGGGCCGGATGTGGCCAGACATACGCCTACCTTGCCGGTGGCTCTGGCATAGCCGTCCGCCGCATGGGACGCGCCCTGCTCGTGAGAGGTCAGAATATGACGAATCTCATCGCTGTGCTTATATAATTCATCGTATACGTTCAGAATGGCTCCGCCCGGGTATCCAAAGACGGTGTCTACGCCCTGCTCTTTGAGACATTCTACTAAGATCTGTGCTCCTGTCAGTTCCATAATCTTCTCCCTTTCTGTTCACGTCGTTCACAGAAACGTAATGCACGGAACCTATGCTGTTCGCATAAGTTCGCGCGTACACAACTCGGGATTTTGGCATTCCATGCCAAAACACCTCGCGGAATAGTGTCTGTGGACATTTTATTTCAAAATACTGATTTATTTTTCCAGGATGGCTCCTCTGTTTCCGGAGGTTACCATTTTAGCGTAGCGCGCCAGATAGCCTGTAGTGACCCTCGGCTCACGCGGCTGCCATTTCGCCTTTCTGGCTGCCAGTTCCTCGTCAGATACCAGAACCTCCAGCTTGTTGTTCGGAATATCAATGAGGATACGATCGCCCTCTTCTACCAGGGCAATCGGTCCGCCTACGGCTGCTTCCGGAGATACGTGTCCGATAGACGCGCCTCTGGACGCGCCGCTGAAACGGCCATCGGTAATCAGTGCCACCGTGGAGCCCAGACCCATACCTGCGATGGCGGAAGTCGGGTTCAGCATCTCTCTCATGCCCGGGCCGCCCTTGGGTCCCTCGTAGCGGATAACAACCACGTCGCCTGCCACGATCTTGCCGCCCTTGATAGCTGCGATAGCGTCCTCCTCACAGTCGAAGACGCGGGCCGGTCCCTCATGGACCATCATTTCCGGCACCACTGCGGAACGCTTTACCACGCCGGTATCCGGCGCCAGGTTGCCCTTCAGAACGGCGATACCGCCGATCTCGCTGTAGGGATTGTCAATGGGTCGGATGACCTCCGGGTTACGGTTTATACAGCCTGCAATGTTTTCGCCAACGGTCTTGCCGGTTACGGTAATCAGATCTGTGTTCAGCAGGTTCTTCTTATTTAATTCGTTCATAACTGCGTATACGCCGCCTGCCTCGTTCAGGTCTTCCATGTAAGTGGGGCCTGCCGGCGCCAGGTGGCACAGGTTCGGAGTTTTGGCGCTCATCTCGTTGGCAATCTCCATATTCAGATCCACATCTGCCTCATGGGCGATGGCCGGAAGATGCAGCATACTGTTGGTGGAGCAGCCCAGAGCCATATCCACAGTCAGGGCGTTCAGGAACGCTTCCTTTGTCATAATGTCACGGGGACGGATATTCTTTTTCCACAGCTCCATGACCTGCATGCCTGCGTGCTTCGCAAGCTTGATTCGCTCGGAGTAGACAGCCGGAATGGTTCCATTTCCCGGAAGGCCCATGCCCAGCGCCTCAGTCAGACAGTTCATGCTGTTGGCGGTATACATACCGGAGCAGGAACCGCAGGTGGGACAAACCTTTGCCTCGAACTCTTTTACGTCCTCCTCAGTCATGGTGCCTGCCGCGTAGGAGCCCACTGCCTCGAACATGCTGGAAAGACTGCGCTTCTGGCCGTGTACATGACCTGCCAGCATGGGGCCGCCGCTGACGAAAACGGTCGGCACATTGATACGGGCTGCTGCCATCAGAAGTCCCGGCACATTCTTGTCACAGTTCGGCACCATAACCAGGGCGTCGAACTGATGAGCCATAGCCATACACTCGGTGGAATCGGCAATCAGGTCACGGGTTACCAGGGAGTATTTCATGCCCACATGCCCCATGGCGATGCCGTCGCAGACTGCGATAGCCGGAAATACAATCGGAGTACCGCCGCCCATGGCAACGCCAATCTTTACGGCTTCTACGATTTTATCCAGGTTCATATGTCCCGGTACGATCTCATTATAGGAACTCACGATGCCGACCAACGGCTTCTTCATCTCTTCTTCTGTCAGGCCCAGCGCGTTAAACAGACTGCGGTGGGGCGCCTGCTGCATACCCTCTTTTACTGCGTCACTTCTCATCTTTTCGTTCTCCTTCTATAATAAATACTGTATTATACTCTCTCTGCAATCAGGTCGCCCATCTCTGTGGTTCCTACCTTCTTGCAGCCTTCGGACATAATGTCTCCGGTGCGGTACCCCTCTGTCAGTACCTGCTGGACGGCCTGCTCAATGGCGTCTGCCTCTTTATCCAGGTCGAAGCTGTAACGCAGCATCATAGCTGCGGACAGGATGGTTGCGATGGGGTTCGCAATATTCTGTCCCGCGATGTCCGGGGCGGATCCGCCACTTGGCTCGTAAAGACCGAATTTGGTGTCGTTCAGGCTGGCACTGGCCAGCATTCCGATGGAACCGGTTACCATGCTGGCTTCATCGGAGAGGATATCACCAAACATATTCTCGGTCAGGATGACGTCAAACTGGGCCGGGTCTTTGACCAGCTGCATGGCGCAGTTGTCTACCAGCATATGAGTCAGCTCGATATCCGGGTATTCCTTTGCCACTTCTTCCACGACTTTTCTCCAGAGTCTGGAAGAATCCAGCACGTTGGCTTTATCTACACTGCATACTTTCCTTCTGCGCTTGCCCGCGATGTCGAAGGCGCGCTTTGCGATACGGCGGATTTCATGCTCGTTATAGGTCAGGGTGTCGATGGCAGTCATGACGCCGTCTACCTCTTTTGTCTCTCTGGCTCCAAAGTAGAGACCTCCGGTCAGCTCGCGCATGATCATCAGATCGAAGCCCTTGTCGCTGATGTCCTTGCGGAGCGGGCAGGCGTCCTGGAGCTCTTTATACAGGATAGCCGGGCGCAGATTTGCGAACAGGCCTAAGGATTTACGAAGCTTTAAAAGCCCTGCCTCGGGGCGACGGTCTGCCGGCAGCTTGTACCAGGGCGAGGTGGCTGCGTTGCCGCCGATGGAGCCCATGAGAACTGCGTCGCTCTTTTTGGCGCTTTCGATGGTTTCGTCGGTGAGCGGTACGCCGTGAACGTCGATGGATGCTCCGCCCATCAGTAAATCTGTGTAATGAATCTCATGTCCATATTTTTCTGCGATGCGGTCAAGGACTTTTCTTGCCTCCCGCACGACCTCCGGCCCAATGCCGTCGCCGGATATGACTGCTAAGTTTAAGTTCATTTTTTCATCTCCCCTTTGATGCGTTACTTTAGTGTAGAAAATTCCGTATTATTATTACTATAGAACATAAATCGTGTTTTTTCAACTGGGAGATGCATTTTTTTTCATGTTGTGTACTGCCGGGACAGAAAAAATATCCCCCGTCGGGAACACGCACATTTTCCTACTCCTCGCAGGCGGCTTATTCGCATCTGACCGGCCAACTCGGGCCAAGGCCCTCAAACAGGGCCTCCTTCAGATGCTGCCAACCTGCTCGTCCCTACGGAAAATGAGCTAACGTTCCCTCTGGGGGATATTTTTTCTGTCCCGGCAGGGATATACGTTTTCAATAAAAAGAACGTATTATCCTACGGGGTGGATCGCTTTTTTATATATTATAAATGGGTTATGCCAGGGTCTCCACTGCAAACAGAGGCTCGCCTGCTTTGATCTCGCCGTCGCCGATCTGGCGGATACGCTGGTTCGGGGCAAGCTCGGTGCAGAGTACCGGGGAGCAGAGGGAAGGCGCGTGGCTCTTCAGGAAGTCGATGTCGATCTTCATGAGCGGTTCGCCTTTCTTGACCTTCTGGCCGTTTTCTACGAAGACTTCAAAGCCTTCTCCGTTCAAATTTACAGTGTCGATGCCGATGTGGAGAAGCAGGGCTACTCCGCTGTCCGTCTGGAAGCCGATGGCATGCTTTGTGTCGAACACGAAGACTACCTCGCCGTCTTCCGGTGCGCAGATGATGGCATCTTCGGGGGTTACGGCTGCGCCGTCGCCCATCATTTTGCCTGCGAAGCCTTCATCCGGCACGTTCTCCAGAGCGGTAGCCAATCCGGTGATGGGGCTGGAAATGATGGTGGTGGAAACGATACTTTCTTCTGCGGGCGCTGCTGCTTCCTCTGTAGCTTCTGTGGTGAATGCTGTGTCTGTACTCTCCGCCGCGGTTTCCTCTTCGAAGGTATCCGGCGCAGTCTCCAGATAAGTCTCCAGCTTTGCCTTGATAACCGTTACCTGGGGTCCGTAGATGATCTGGACGCCCTGGCCTTTGATGATGATGCCGCGGGATCCGGTGGTTTTAATCAGGGCCTCATTTACTTTAGATGAATCTGCTACAGTAAGGCGCAGTCTGGTGGCGCAGCAGTCTACGCCGGTGATGTTGGCTTTGCCGCCCAGGCCTCTGGTGATGGTCTCGCTGACCGGGTCGGCGGAAGTTGTGCCGGAAGTTGTATTATTTGCCGCGTTTTTCGCGTTTACATCTGCTTTTGTATACAGTTTGGTTTCCTCATCGTCGTCCTCACGGCCCGGGGTCTTGAAGTCGAATTTCTTGATCAGGAAGGTGAAGATCACATAGTACAGGATGAAGTAAATAATACCCACCGGGATGATGCGAAGCCAGCTTGTCTTCTCATTTCCCTGCAAGATTCCGAACAGAAACAGATCCAGGAAGCCGCCGGAGAAGGTCAGACCTACGGCAACGTTCAGCATATGGGCAATCATGTAGGCGGAACCGGCCAGGATTACCTGTACGGCGAACAGGGCCGGCGCTACGAACAGGAAGGAAAACTCCAGGGGCTCTGTGATTCCGGTGAACATGCAGGCCAGAGCTGCGGACAGCAGAAGGCCGCCTGCCTGTTTTTTCTTTTCCGGCTTCGCGCACTGATACATGGCCAGGGCTGCGCCCGGCAGACCGAAGATCATGAAAATAAACTCGCCGGAGAAGTAACGGGTTGCGTCTGCGCTGAAGTGCGCCACGTTGGCGGAATCAGCAAGCTGGGCGAAGAAGATGTTCTGGCCACCCTGTACCAGCTGGCCTGCCACTTCCATGGTGCCGCCTACGGCAGTCTGCCAGAAGGGCATGTAGAATACGTGATGCAGTCCGAAGGGAATCAGCGCACGCTTGATAATACCGAAAATCAGGGTTCCGATGTAGCCGCTGCCGGTTACCAGGCCGCCCAGGGCGTAGATGCCGTTCTGTACCACCGGCCATACGAAGTACATGGCGATGCCGACGAACATATATACTACCGTAGAAATAATCGGGACGAAACGGGAGCCGCCGAAGAAGGATAAGGCGTTCGGAAGCTCAATCATATGGAAGCGGTTGTGCAGAGCCGCTACACCAAGGCCCACGATGATACCGCCGAAGACGCCCATCTGCAAGGACTGGATGCCGCACACGGAGGTGATGGTTCCTTCCAGCACATCCGCGGAAATGGTTCCATCGGCCAGAATCTCACCGTTGACCTGCAGCATGGCGTTAATGGCAGTATTCATAACGAAGAAGGCAATCAGCGCGGAAAGGGCGGATACTTCTTTCTCTTTGTAAGCCATACCGATGGCTACGCCCACGGCGAAGATCAGCGGCAGGTTATTGAACACGGCGCTGCCCACCTGATTCATGATAATTAACAGGGAATTTAAAATGGTACCCTTGCCCAGAATGGCAGTCAGGCCATAGGTGGCAATGGTGGTTTCATTGGTAAAAGAGCTGCCGATACCCAGTAAAAGACCTGCTACCGGAAGAATAGCGATGGGAAGCATGAAGGAGCGTCCCACCCGCTGCAATACGCCAAAAATCTTGTCTTTCATTGTTTTCTCTCTCCTTGAAATGCAATCTTATTTTTGACGTTTATGCAAGAGCTTATTCATCTGTGCGGTCAAATCCCGATTCTCCGGATAACCGGATTTTTAGGCACAAAAAAAGACAGTAACCCTACATAAACATACAAAAATATTTGTGATATCTATGCCAAGTTAATGCCTGCCGAACAGTTACACACTTAATGCAAGGTGAGTATACAACATGATTTACCGGAAAGTCAAGCGGATTTTTCAAATTGCTCGTGATTTTATAACAAATTTTATTCGGTTGCAGCCGAGTCAGTTGCAGCCGAACAAAAAATATTTCCTTTCCGTTCTCCCCTTTACATTTTTCCTTCTATTTGTTACCATAATTTTAACATCGTTTACGGGGGAGATTCCATTATGTATCGGGTGAGCAGAGTTCTGAATAATAACGGCGTCATCGCCATTGATATGGATGATAATCAGGAATATGTATTGCTGGGAAAGGGGCTTGGCTTCGGAAAGAAGGTCTCGGAGCGGTTTGAGAAGCCGAAAGGGGCGTCCATGTACCGGCTGGCAGATGATACGGAACGGGGTTCCGCGAAATCTCTGGCCCGGAATGTGGCTCCGGAATTTATCGAGATGGCCGACGCGGTTATGCGGGAAGCCGAAAGCCGCTTCGGCACCGTGGATCGCCGGGTCATGCTGCCACTGGCCGATCATCTGTCCTTCGCAGCCTCCCGGGTCCGGAACGGCGAACAGATCAGCAATCCTCTGACCGACGACATCCGCACCCTGTTCCACAGTGAATTTAAAACGGCTCTCCTTATCAAGGACTTGTTCCGCGATCGTCTGGGTCTCTCCCTCGACGACCACGAGGTGGGCTACGTGGCTCTCCACGTCCACTCTGCCATCGAGGATGAGAAGATCTCCATGGCCATGCAGACCGCACAGGCCGTCCGGGAGTGCGTCGACATGCTGGAGCAGGAAACAGGAGAGCACATCGACGTACTCTCCCTTGCCTACAATCGTCTCATGAATCATATCAAATACATGGTCGCCCGGGGTGTCACCGGCGAAGATCTGAAGGTGAATATGAACGACTATATGTCTGTTAAATTTCCCAAATCCTACGCCCTAGCCACCTCTGTCTGCGACCGTCTGGCCGCTTCCACCGGTCTTACCTTCGACGAGATGGAGATCGGCTATCTGGCCATGCACATCGAGCGGGTTTACAGCACCTGCTCACCATCCACATAAAGGTGATAACCGTTTGCTATCACGTTATCCGTACTCCCGGTGAAGCTGCTCACGTAGCTGTCGCCGGTCAGTGTCCAGGTGGAATCCTTACTTAAGGTCATGTCTACGGTGCCCTCTGCACCGTCCGGGTTGACGGCTCCCGTAAAGCTGCTGCCATCTGTCAAATTCAGCTTCAGACTGGAAATGTCATCCACCAGAATCTGGCCGTCAATCTCCTGATCCGCCGCGTCCAGAACCACATCGCCGCCATTCGCGCCTTCCTTTCCCCAGCCTCTGCTGGAAGAATTACCCTCGACTCTTAAAAATACCTCATTTGCCAGCTTGAATACCACGTTTTTCAGAGAAATGGCACAGTCTGTGTTGGTCACATAGAACATGTCGCCGCTCTTTGCCGTGATAACGCCACCCTCCGCCGTAAAGTTAGCCTCTCCTACCTCTGCGTCTCCGGACATGCTTTGGTAAATCATAATGTTATGGATGTTCTCACTGTCATCCCCGTAGGTGCCGGTCATATTGCCGGTCACATTGCAGTCTGTCAGGGAGACAGAATTCTTGCCCTCTACGACCACGGCTTCACTGTTGTTGGCAATCAGTGTTGCGTCGGATACGCTGACGTCCGCGGTACTGTAGACTGCCGGACTTCCGGTGCCGTTGGTCACATAGCTGCCGCCATTTACATTCACAGTCCCGCCGCCCCGGTCACTACGAATGGCTGCGGAAGAGTTTCCCTGGGTTTCCACATCCAGATTGGCTGCGTTGGTGGTTCCGCCGCCGGTGGTCTGAATGCCGCCGGAGCAGTCGCCGGTAGTACGAATGGTGGAATCAGAAATATTGACCGTGGTTCCGGTTCCGTAGCTAAATACGCCGTTGCCGTTCTTCACACCGGTATTCACCGTGGCATTTTTTATGGTAACGGTGGCTCCATTCTGGGCCAGCAGTCCTGCGTTCATGCCATAGAAATCTCCATTGTCGGCGCTGGAGGAAGAACCTTCCGTCTTATTTACCGTGATATTCGTAAGCTCTGCTGTGGCTCCGTCCACCCGGAGGGCATTCTCATCGTCTCCGGTGGAGCTGTAGGTTTCGCCGTCTGCAGTGGTGTCGGAATCTATCGTAGTTGCCGCCGTTCCGTTGGAAGCGTCGCTACTCTGGCCAGGACCTCCGTTACCGCCCGCACCCGGACCGCCTGCGTTCTTCACAACCACCATCAGCGCATTGTTGTCTGCGTCCAGGCTCAATTCCAGGACGCTGCCCTCTTTGATGTCAGCTGCCGTTCCATCTGTGGTCTCGCCGTCCTGCTGTTCTACCGTAATCTGTGTGTCATCCGTCAATGTAAATGTGATGGATTCGCCGGAGGCGGTGAACATGGACGGTGCCTGACCCTGGCCGTCCGGGGCTCCGTTTGGCGCGCCACCGTTTCCATTGCCATTATCCGAAGGCGCCTGGCTGTCTGAGCTGTCTCCATCCGGCTTTACGGGAGCCTCACCGCTCGGTGCCTCTCCATCCGGTTTCTCTGGAGCTTCCCCGTCTGTACTCTCTCCGTCCGGCTTCTCCGGCGCTTCTCCGCTGGGAGCCTCGCCGTCCGGTTTTTCCGGTGCCTCGCCCGGAGCCTGACCATCGCCCGGCGCCTGCATTTCAGCCATCGCGCCCAGGTCCGCCGTCACCGTATTGCCGTCTACCGCTGTCACCTGCGCAGTTACGCTCTCGCTCTCTTCTGCCTCAGACGTCTGTGTGCTATCTGCCGTTGTCTTTGTACAACCGGTCATTCCCACTGTCGCCAATGCCACAGCACAACCCATCGCCAACAATTTCGCATACTTCATAATCTTATACCTCCATTTACGTCCCAAAAGCCTTCCGCATCCGGCGTCAATGCTTTTATTTTTCTGTTGATGCTGTTATCATATCGGAACTTTGTGTTCAGATTATGGGAGAATTATGGAAAAACTGTGAAATGCGGTTTCCTGTGAACGCAATCCTGCGTTCATATACCTTCTGATTTTCACATATACTGTAAAACTACAAGTCGAAGGAGTCTGCCCATGAAACCTGTCGCTTCCATGTCTGCTCACCTGTTCCTGCGCCTGTGCGGGATTGCCCTGCTGCTGACCCTGGCCTATTTCGGCGGTCAGGGCGTCGCGCGCATTTCGGACGGAAGTGCTGCACTACTCCCTGTATCCGGAGCAGCTTCCACCAGCTGGGGACTGGGCTTTGGCGAACCCGGCGCACAGCCCACCGGGAACGCGTCCCCGGCAGCTCTCCAGGAGTACAATGCCTATTACATAGAAGAAACGGATGAAAAAAAGATTTATCTGACCTTTGACTGCGGCTTTGAAAATGGCAATACGCCTGCGATTCTGGACGCCCTGAAGAAGCACGACGCGCCCGCCACCTTCTTCGTGGTGGGCAATTATCTGGATACCAGCCCGGATCTGGTAAAACGGATGCTGGCAGAGGGACATACGGTGGGCAATCATACTTACCACCACCCGGATATGTCCAAAATCAGTACCGAAGCGGACTTCGCGAAGGAGCTGAAGTCCCTGGAAGCTCTTTACCAGGAAGTGACCGGCGAGCCCATCTCGAAATACTATCGGCCACCCCAGGGCATTTACAGTGAAAAGAACCTGCAGATGGCAAAGGAACTGGGTTACCACACCTTCTTCTGGAGCCTGGCCTACGTGGACTGGAAGCAGGATGATCAGCCCACCCACGAACAGGCCTTCGACAAGCTTCTGACCCGCATCCATCCGGGCGCCGTGGTGCTGCTTCACAATACCTCGAAAACCAATGGGGAGATTCTCGATGAATTACTGACGAAATGGGAAGAGATGGGGTATACCTTTCATCCTTTGAGCGAGCTGTGCGGGGCGTAACGAAAAAAGGAAGCGCCTCCCAGCGCTCCCTCTTTCATCTCATTTTTTATCTTCCAGCGATAACCTCTACCTCGCACAGCACGCCCTTGGGCAGGTCCTTCACTGCCACGCAGGATCTGGCCGGAGCCTCTTCCTTAAAATAGCGGCTGTATACCTCGTTGAACTTGGCAAAATCCGCGATGTCTGCCAGGAAACAGGTGGTCTTGATGACGTTGCTGTAGTCGAGACCTGCCTCTTTTAAGATAGCTCCCACATTCTTCAGGGACTGATCTGCCTGACCCTCGATGTTGTCAGACTCTACCTCGCCGGTAGCCGGGTTTACCGGAATCTGGCCGGATGCGTATACCATACCATTATACTCGATGGCCTGGGAATAAGGGCCGATGGCTGCGGGTGCGTTGGTTGTTGCGATAACTTTTTTCATAATATGCTCTCCTTAGAATAAACAATATTTTATTTATCCACTATAGTTCGTTACAATATTATTGTCAACACTTTATCGTAAAAAAGTGTCGCAAAAGGGACAGCGCTTTTCAGACGCTGCCCCCTCTTCTTGTTCTATTTTCCTGTCAGGCGCTCCACGCCCTCTTTCAGACGGTTCAGCCCTTCCTTCAGAATCTCCATGCTGGTAGCAATGCAGATTCTCACATGACCCTCAGACTCCTCACCGAAGAATTTCAGCCCTCCGGGAATGATCGCCAGCTTCTCTTCCTTCTTCAGATACTCGGTAAATTCCTCGCCCGTCATATGGAGCTCCGAGATATCCACATACAGAAGATAGGTTCCCTGGGGCTTATACGCCTTCAGATGAGGCAGCTGATTGATAAACTCCACGGCGTAGTCGCGGTTCTTTGTCAGATGCGCCCGGAACTCATCCAGCCAGTAGTAGCTTTCGTTCATGGCTGCCGTCGCGGCCACCTGGGAAATAGAAGTCGCTCCGCCCGCCGTACTCATCACATCTGAACACTCCACGATCCGCTCAAACTTCGCCGGGTCAGTCGTGTATACACAACCGATACGAAGACCAGCCAGGCCAAAGCTTTTGGAGAAACCGAACACACTTAAGACTCTGCTGCATCGCTCATTTCCCAGACAGTAGATGCTGTTGAACTCTGCATCCGGATAGATAATATCAGACCAGATCTCGTCGTTCATAATCAGCAGATCATGTTTTTCGCAGATGGTCATGATGTAATCCAGTTCTTCCTTCGTGTATACAAGACCATAGGGATTATGCGGGTTACACAGGCCAATCATCTTTGTATTCGGGGTGATACACTCTTCCAGATGGCTCAGATCCATCTTCCGGTTCTCCGCGTCCAGCTTCACCTTATAATTAACCGGCGTCGCACCTGCGGACAGGCAGGATTCACGGAACAGGAAATCACAGGGATCAAATACGATCATTTCGTCACCCGGCTTCAGGAAAGACTGAGCAATGATATACATAGCCCGCGCCGCGCTGTCCACCGGCAGTACCAACTCCTCCGGAATCTGCTCTCCCTTCCGCTCGGCCACAATTTTGACAAATGCCTGTTTAAAGGCGTCCAGTCCCAACTTCGGCGTATAGGAAAAATAGCCATCGTTTACATAGTCCAGCATGGACTGTTTGATTTCCTTCGCGATGGGGTAATCCGGATCCGCCGCCGTCAGCGGAATCACGCCATCCGGCACCTCTGCCCAGCGATAGTTAAATGCTTTTTTCTTTAATACTTCCAGATTGATATTGCTGTTGTCAAAACAATCCATTAATCCAATTCCTCTCCATTCGACTGAATTACTTTCTTATACCATTCGAAAGAATCTTTCTTATAACGTTTGTTGGTTCCCTTGCCCTCATCGTCCCGGTCCACATAGATAAAGCCGTAACGCTTCTTCATTTCACCGGTAGAAGCGCTGACCAGATCGATCGGTCCCCAGGACAGGAAGCCCATCAAATCCACACCATCAATGACTACCGCCTTTTTAAGCTCCACGATATGCTTCTTCAGGTAATCGATACGGTAATCATCATGAACCGTCACACCGTCAAATTCATCCTGAGCGCCCAGGCCGCACTCTACGATGAAGACCGGCTTCTGGTATCTTCCGTATATCTTGTTCAGGGCAATCCGCAGTCCCACCGGATCAATGGTCCAGCCCCACTTGGATGTGGCCAGGTACGGATTCTTCACACCCCTTAAAATCTTCTGTGCTTCTGTGTTGGACGCCGCATTCTTATCTGCGGACACGGTCTCACTCATGTAATAGCTGAAGGCATTAAAATCTACGGTTCCCTGCTTTAGAATCTCCAGATCGCCGTCCTGAATCTCAAAGTTCACGCCCTCGCGCTCCCATTTTTTCTTCATATAAGAAGGATACTCGCCTCTGGTCTGTACGTCAGAGCAGAAATACAGACGCTCGTACTGTTTTTCAGACTCCATCACATCGTCCGGATTGCAGGTAGCCGGATAATTCATGATAAATCCGGTCATGCTGCCCAGTTTGTTATTTGGGTTAATTTCATGGCCAATCATGACGGCTCTTGCACTTGCCAGAAATTCATGGTGCATAATCTGATATACCACAGAGGCATTTTCCAGATCCTCAGGCAGAATCACGCCGCCAGAAAGCCAGGGCAGAAGCTCAAACTCATATTTAAGCATGTTATTGATTTCATTAAAGGTCAGCCAGTAGGTTACCTTATCCTTGTATCTGGTAAATACGGTACGACAATAATGCTCAAAGAAGCCCAGCACCTTCCGATTCGTCCATCCGCCGTAATCCTTCACCAGGCCCAGGGGCATATCGTTGTGAAGCAATGTTACCAGCGGCTCGATGCCCAGACGATGCATCTCGTCAAACAGGTCATCATAAAACTGAAGGCCTGCCTCATTAGGTTCTTTCTCATCTCCATTGGGGAAAATGCGCGGCCAGGAAATCGAGGTCCGCAGGCACTTAAAGCCCATTTCCGCAAATAATTTCAAATCCTCTTTGTATGTATGATAAAAATCAATCGCCTCATGACTGGGATAGTATACGCCCTCCCGGAGGGATTTATGAATTTCCCTGTCCTTATTATAGCCGGCAGCCGTCAGAACGTCCGAGACACTTAAGCCCTTTCCTCCCTCTCTGTACGCACCCTCGCACTGATGAGCCGCAATTGCGCCTCCCCAGAGGAAATCTGCCGGTAACTGATTCTGTTTGCTCATCCTGTTCTCCTTTTTTCAAGGTAAGGCTCCCACAGGAAACCTTACCCTGCCTCTGTTATTTATTTTCTAATTTCTTAATTCTCTCGTCCAACGCTGCTGTCATTTCCACCAGATGATTTGCCAGATTAATCTCTGTATTCACGGTCATCAGCGTATCCTGCGCATGACAAAAAAGTACAGAATACTCTGCCGGAATTCCTCTTGTCTCGTCTACAATCGCCTCGGTCTGAATCTTATGGGCCTCTACAACCTCTTTGTTGGCCTCCTTCAGCTTTTCCCGCGCTCCCTCCACATCAAAGGTATTCAGGGCGTCCAGGGCCTGCATGGCCAGTGCGCGCGCGTCTCCCGCATGCATAATCATCTGCATTGCACTCTGTGCTCTCATATCATCCATTTTTCTTACCTCTTATCTAAGCTTTTGTTATACTTTAAGCTGCTTTCTTTTCCAGCTCTTCGCGTCTTTCCTCTTCTATCTGGCTCTTCTCATATACACGGAAGAACGGAAGCCAGATAAAGTAGCTGACTACAGTCAGAACGATAACCAGAATGACGCCGCTGAAGCTTCCGGTTGCCAAGAAGCCCTGGATAATGGTCGGAAGGTACCACATCTGCATGGGAGCTGCCGGAATCGGAACCAGGCCAATCCGCATGGTTACATACATAATGAGCGGAATAATCATAGAGTTCAGCCACAACGGGATCATCAGAATCGGGTTCCATACAACCGGCGCGCCGAATACGATCGGCTCGTTGATGTTGAAGATAGCCGGGAAAATGGTTACGTCGCCGATGGCCTTCAGTCTCTTACACTTGGATCTCATGCAAAGGATAACCAGAGTAAGGGTCGCGCCCTGTCCGCCGATGTAAGTGATACCCATCAGAGTCTCCATCAGGTTGATGTTGGTAGCTGCCTGTCCTGCCGCTACGGCTGCCATATTGGCGTCCATACCGGTCATCCAGATAGCCCATGCAATCGGGAACAGAATCCAGGTAAATCCGAAGGAATACAGGAAGCAAGTTAAGAAGCTGACAAGTACAACGCCATACCAGGTCTGACCAATTTTCTCAATGGGGCTGAAGATGGATCTGATAACCAACGGAAGGTCGAAGCCAATATTATAAATCACAAGTCCTACTACAAGTACAATGGTTACCGGAATCAGTGCGTCGATCCAGTTTACAACCATATCCGGCATTATAGTGTCCTTCTTGAACAGAGAATGCTTGGACGCTACGTTGAATATCCATGCGGTAAATACGCCGGTTACTACGGATGTCAGCATACCGCCGGTGCCGATTTTGTCTGTCAGGAACGCGATGGTTCCCGCGTCGCCGTCAAAGGTTGGAAGCGCTACAATCATGAACAACGCCACACTGGTCAGACATGCGGAAATCTTTAACTTATTGTTTCCTGCCTTTTCCATTACCTTAAGCGGAAGCAATACTGCCAGGAAAATGGCAATCAGTCCAAAGGAAAATGTATTCAGCATGGAGATATCCGGCAGCCAGCTCAGCACTGCAAAGCGCTTCAGCACACCTACGATAGAAGCTACGGAACCAATCATAATCATCGGCAGAATGCTCATGATAGACTGCTGAATGGCTGAAATATAAATATTACCGGTAATCTTATTCAGTTTCGGAGCCAGGGAATTGGCAATCCAGCCGAAGAACCCCTTCTCAGATGAGGACGCGTCCGTCTTCCGGGTCGGAGCTGCTTCCTTCTTTACCTCTGCTTTTGTCTCAGCTGCCACATTCTTTCCTGCTGTCTCCAGTACCTCCAGAGCCTGCTGCAATGTCGCCTTGCCATCAATTTTACCATACGCTTCCTTATTAATAAAAGCAAGCGGAATGTTGTACGGCTCCAAGCTCTCCCGGATGGACGCCTCTTTGTAAACCAGATGCGGTCCCATCAGGATCACATCTGTTCCTTCCAGGTTACTCATCATCTCCGCATCACTGCGGGCAATAATCTCTATATCATCTCTACCCTGCTCCGCCGCGGCCTTTCGCATGGCCTGCGCCATAAAACCACTGGAAGCGCCAGCCCCACACATTAAAAGTATCTTCATAGTTCCTTCCTCCTTCGTCTGGAATTTATTTTCCTGCTACTACTTCCACTTCACATAGCACGCCCTTGGGCAAATCCTTTACTGCTACGCAGGATCTGGCCGGTGCGTCTTCTTTAAAGTACTTCGCATATACTTCATTGAACTTTGCGAAATCCCCCATATCGGCAATGAAGCATGTGGTCTTCAGTACATTTTCATAGGTAAGGCCTGACTCCTTCAGAATCGCTCCCACATTTTTCAGGGACTGTTCTGCCTGGCCTTCGATTGTCTCAGCCTCTACCGCTCCGCTTTCCGGATTCACCGGAATCTGACCGGAAACATACAGCACTCCGTTATATTCGATAGCCTGTGAATATGGTCCAATCGCTTCCGGAGCCTTTTTCGTCGCTACAACATTTTTCATTTTTCTTTCCTCCGTTTAATGAAATATATTTCATGCATTTACTATACAACGTTACTATATTATTGTCAACACTTTTCTTTTGTTTTATCAATTAAACTTTATTTTCATATTTTTTTGCAATTATTTAAAATATTTCTTCTTATTATAAAAATATTCCCCATCTTTCCCCCTTGACAAATCAACTTTTTTTCATTATTCTATTTTTAAGCAGTTTTATTTGTGTGATAAAATATTTCATTTATATAGGGAGAGTTATCTATGGAACATAACAACCTTCAATTAACTTTAATTGATCACCAGATCATGAATTCCTACTGCAAACTGATAGACGGTCTGGCTGATTATCTGGGAAAGGGCTATGAAATTGTCCTGCATACGCTGGAAAATTATGAGCATTCCGTTATTTATATCATCAACGGAGAGCACACAGGCCGGAAAATTGGCGCGCCTATTACTAACAAAGCTCTGGAGATGCTCAACAAATTTGAAACCGATCACCTGTCCAATTTTACGTATTATTCTGTCAACAAACAGGGCGAACCGCTGAAATCCACCACCATCGCTATCCGTGGAGAAAACAACCGTATCATCGGTCTCCTCTGCATGAACTTCTATATGAACACCGGATTTTACGATATCATCAGTGAATTTTTCCCGGGCGCCTCCCAGACGCCTCAGGAACATGGCATTTCCGCCATCTCTGAAACCTTTGCCAATGATACGGACGAAATGATTCTCTCAATTCTGTCTAATGTGAAGGAAGAGGTCAATTCCAATCCTGATATATCGCCCAGTAACAAGAACAAGGCCATCATCGCCCTGCTTAGTGAAAAAGGAGTTTTTCAGATCAAGGACGCGGTCATCAAAGTGGCCGGCTTTCTTGGCATTTCCAAAAATACTGTTTATCTTCACTTACGCAATCTTTCAGTAAATGAGGTAAAAAAATAATGCAGCCAATTATCACCTATGAAACCCATACGGTCGGAGAACCGACACGTATTGTGGTGGAAGGCTTCCCAATCCTGGAAGGATCCACCATGATGGAGAAGAAAGAGTATCTGGAAAAGCATTATGATCATCTGCGGACCGCCCTGCTCTGCGAGCCCCGCGGTCACAAGGATATGGTTGGAGCCCTTATCACCACTCCCTGCCATCCTGCCGCTGACATCGGCGTCATTTTCATGGACTCCTACCGTTGGATCAACATGTGCGGCCACGCTTCCATGGGCTGCGCCTACACAGCCGTAAAAGTCGGTCTCGTCACAAGCAGCGGAGCCGACACGGAAGTCAAAATTGATACTCCGGCCGGGCTGGTCAGTGTCCATGTGAATCCGTACACCCGGGAATGCACCCTTTATAACGTACCATCCTTCCTGTATCGCAAAGGCTGCTCCGTCACACTGGACGGTCAGATGATTCCCTTTGACATTGCATTCGGCGGCACCTTCTTTGCCCTGGTCAATCTGAATGCCATTGGACAGACCTTAGAGAATGTTCATGTCCCTGACATGATCACCTATGCGAAACGTCTTCTCGCCGAGATCAACCGGCACCATACTGCGATTCATCCCACAGAAAATATCCGTCGTATTGTAAACGTGGAATTCTATGAGAAGCAGGAACCTCTGGATGATCAGCTCCATTACAAAAACCTGGTCATCTCCGAGGAAGGCGAAGTGGATCGCTCTCCCTGTGGAACCGGCACCAGCGCCGAACTTTCCGCCATCTATGCGGAAGGCGGAATCGGTTTCCAGGAATCCTTTATTAACGAGAGCTTTCTCGGAGCTACTTTCCGGGCTTCTGTGACAAAGGACACCACTGTGGGCGATTTTTCCGCCATCATCCCCTCCGTCACCGGAAAGGTCTATATCATCGGCAAGGCTGAAAATTACCTGTTGGAAGACGATCCTTACCAAGCCGGATTCCATGTATTCTGATACATGGCTCCCAAAAAATCGCACACAAATAAACCGGGAAGCTGTCTGCCTCCCGGTTTTTCTGTCTATTATTCTTTTACTGCACCTGCAGACTCGTATATCCCATCAGATCCAGGTCCACCGCGCAGGCGGCCTCTCGGCCCTCGCGGATGGCCCAAACTACCAGGGACTGACCCCGGTGCATGTCTCCTGCGGTGAAGACCCGGTCCACGTTGGTCTTGTACTGGCCCGGAGCGGTGTTGACATTGGTTCTGGCATTGACCTCCACGCCAAAGGCCTTGGTTACATAGTCCTGGCTTCCCAGGAAGCCTGCGGCGATCAGCACCACGTCCACATCCAGGGTGAACTCGCTGCCCTCGATGGGTACCATCATCATACGGCCGGTCTTCTCGTCCTTCTTACTCTCCAGCTTGCAGCAGACGGCTTTCTTCAGATTACCAGCCTTGTCGCCGATGAACTCCTTGACGGTGGTGGTATAGATACGCGGGTCGGAGCCAAACATAGCGATAGCTTCCTCCTGGCCGTAATCAGTCTTGCAGATCTTCGGCCATTCGGGCCAGGGGTTGTTCGGGGTCCGGGTATCCGGCGCCTTCGGCATCATTTCCAGCTGGATGACGGATTTTGCGCCAAGTCTGATAGAGGTTCCCACACAGTCATTTCCGGTGTCGCCTCCGCCGATGACCATCACGTTCTTCCCTTTGGTGGAAATGAATTTCTTGTCAGCGAAATTGGAATCCAGCAGACTCTTGGTGGTGGCCCGGAGAAAATCTACCGCGAAATAAATTCCCTTCAGCTCTCTGCCCGGCACCTTGATGTCCCGGGGATTGGAAGCGCCGCAGGTCAGAATCACACGATCGTAATCCTTCAGAATCTCTGCCGCCTTCTTATCCTTACCCACATCGGTATTGACTACAAATTCCACGCCCTCAGCCTTCATCATGTCGATTTTCCGATCAATGATGTGCTTCTCCAGCTTCATATTCGGAATGCCATAGCGGAGAAGTCCGCCTACCCGGTCAAAGCGCTCGAACACCGTCACAGAATGGCCTCTGTGATTCAGCTGATCCGCTGCTGCCAGTCCCGAAGGACCGCTTCCGATAATCGCGATCTTCTTGCCGGTACGGTTCGTGGGCGGCGTCGGTACGGCGTAGCCCTCTTTGTAGGCATTTTCAATGATGGCTAATTCGTTACTCTTGGTGGATACCGGATCGCCGTTCAGGTTGCAGGTACAGGCCTTCTCGCAGAGAGCCGGACACACCCGTCCCGTGAACTCCGGGAAGCTGCTGGTGCGCTTCAGACGCTTGTAGGCCTGCTCCCAGTTGCCCATATACAGTAAATCGTTCCACTCCGGGATCAGGTTGTGCAGCGGACAGCCGGAAGCCATGCCACCAATCATCATACCTGCCTGGCAGAAGGGGACGCCGCATGACATGCAACGCGCTCCCTGTTTTTCCTGCTCCTCTTTGGAAAGAGGGGTATGGAATTCATTAAAATGCTTGATACGTTCCTTCGGATACTGGGCTTTCGGATTTACCCGGTCATACTCCATAAATCCTGTCGGTTTTCCCATGATGCTCCCCTCCTTATTTCTGCTGGTTTGCGTAAAATGCTTCAATCTGTGCCTGCTCGCTGCTTAAGCCCTTCTCCTCCATCTGGACGATGGTCATCAGCATCCGCTGGTAATCCCGCGGAATAATCTTCTTGAACTTGGGCAGATACTCTCCAAAGTTCGCCAGGATTTCCTTGCCCTTCTCGGAGTTGGTGTAAGCCACATGATCCTCGATCATGCCCTTCAGCTCCAGCACGTCGTATTTATCGGTCACTTCCTGAATCAGAACCATACTCTTATTGAGCTTTGTATACAGGTCGCGGTCCTCATCCAGCACATAAGCCACGCCGCCGCTCATACCTGCGGCGAAATTCTTGCCCGTCTTGCCGATAACGGCCACCCGGCCACCGGTCATGTACTCGCAGCCGTGGTCGCCCACGCCCTCGACGACTGCTACCGCGCCGGAATTACGGACGCAGAAACGCTCGCCGGCCACGCCGTTGATGTAAGCCTTGCCGCTGGTGGCGCCGTAGAGAGCCACATTTCCGATGATAATATTTTCATCCTGCTTAAAGTGTACACCTCTGGGCGGATAAACCACCAGCTTGCCGCCGGACAGACCCTTGCCGAAATAGTCGTTGCTGTCGCCCTCCAGTTCCAGAGTCAGACCCTTCGGGATAAAGGCTCCGAAGCTCTGTCCGCCCGCGCCCTTACATTTTACCGTAAAAGTATCCTCTTCCAGGCCTTCCGGATACCGCTTGGTGATCTCAGAACCAAACATGGTGCCGAAAGCACGATCCGTATTGCCCACATCCAGCTCGATGCTGCGCTTGGTGCCATTTTCCAGGGCCGGGAGCAGCTGCTTGAACAGAACCTTCTGATCCAGGGTCTTCTCCAGTTCGAAGTTGTAGACCAGCTTCGGATCAAAGATAACCTTCTGGCCCTTACCTGCGAACGGGTTGTTCAGGATGTTGCTTAAGTCAATCTCCGCCTGACGGCCGGTCAGTCCCTCGCGGACCTTCAGAAGGTCGGAGCGTCCCACTAGCTCGTCCACGGTGCGCACGCCCAGACGGGCCATGTACTCCCGGAGATCCTGCGCGATAAAGCGCATGAAGTTGATGACATATTCAGGTTTGCCGCGGAACCGTTTTCTCAGCTCCGGGTTCTGGGTAGCCACGCCCACCGGGCAGGTATCCAGGTTGCAGACACGCATCATGACGCAGCCCATGGTTACCAGCGGCGCTGTGGCGAAGCCGAACTCCTCGGCTCCCAGCATGGCCGCGATGGCCACATCCTCTCCGGTCATCAGCTTGCCGTCGGTCTCAATGCGGACACGGCTTCGCAGACCATTCATGATCAAAGTCTGGTGAGTCTCCGCCAGTCCCAGCTCCCAGGGAAGTCCCGCGTTGTGGATGGAGCTTCTGGGCGCCGCGCCGGTACCTCCGTCGTATCCGGAAATCAGGATAACCTGGGCTCCGGCCTTGGCTACACCGGCTGCGACAGTTCCCACGCCGGCCTCGGAAACCAGCTTCACAGAAATCCGTGCGTCCCGGTTGGAATTCTTCAAATCATAAATCAGCTGCGCCAAATCCTCAATGGAATAGATATCGTGATGAGGCGGCGGGGAAATCAGGCTCACGCCCGGCGTGGAGTGACGGGTCTTGGCAATCCACGGATACACCTTTCCGCCCGGCAGATGGCCGCCCTCACCGGGCTTCGCGCCCTGGGCCATCTTGATCTGCAGCTCTTTGGCGCTGACCAGATAGCGGGAGGTTACGCCGAAACGTCCCGAAGCCACCTGCTTGATGGCAGAACAGCGGTTCAGGCCGTCCGGTCCGATTTCCAGACGCTCCAGGCTCTCACCGCCCTCACCGGAGTTGGACTTGCCATGCAGAGTGTTCATGGCGATGGCCAGACATTCATGGGCCTCCTGGGAAATGGATCCGTAGGACATGGCTCCGGTCTTAAACCGCGTCACGATGGAGTCCACGCTCTCTACCTCCTCAATGGGTACGCCCTTCTTCGGATAGTTGAAGTCCATCAGCCTGCGGAGATAACCCCGGTTATTTTCCCCGTTGATAAGCTCCGTATATTCCTTGAACATCTTGTAGTCGCCCCGCTTTGTGGACTCCTGCAGCAGATGGATGGTCTGCGGATTGTACAGATGCTTCTCGCCTCCGCTTCTGCTCTTATGGCGTCCCACGCTCTCCAGCGTCAGGTCCACATTCAGTCCCAGGGGATCGAAGGCTGCGGAATGAAGCTCGTCCGCCTGTTTCTCAATGTCTGCCAGAGTGATGCCGCCCACACGGCTGACGGTATTGGTGAAGTACTCGTCCACCACATCCTTGTCGATACCGATGGCCTCGAAGATCTTGGAGCCCTGATAGGACTGGATGGTGGAAATACCCATCTTGGAAGCGATTTTTACGATGCCATGAAGTACCGCGCTGTTATAATCGTCTACGGCTGCGTAATAATCTTTATTCAGCAGCTTGCATGATACCAGTTCCCGGATGGTCTCCTGTGCCAGATAGGGGTTGATAGCACAGGCGCCGTAGCCTAAAAGTGCTGCGAAATGATGTACCTCTCTGGGCTCGCCGCTCTCCAGAATCAACGCCACGCCGGTACGCTTCTTGGTGGTAACCAGATGCTGGTTCAGTCCGGATACCGCAAGCAAGGACGGAATCGCCACATGGTTCTCATCCACGCCCCGGTCGGAGATAATCAGGATATTCGCGCCGTCCCGATAAGCACGGTCCGCCTCCACATACAAACGATCCATGGCCTTCTTCAGGCTGGTATTTTTATAATAGGTAATCGGAATCACTTCTACCTTGAAGCCGGGAACCTTCATGCTCTTAATCTTCAGGATATCCGTGTTCGTCAGAATCGGATGGTTGATGCGAAGCAGTCTGCAGTTTTCCGGGGTCTCCTCCAGCACATTTCCTTCCTTGCCCACATACACGGTGGTAGAGGTGACGATTTCCTCACGGATGGCGTCGATGGGCGGATTGGTAACCTGGGCGAACCGCTGCTTGAAATAGTTAAAAAGCGGCGGATGCTCCTCGGACAATGCCGCCAGCGGGGTGTCGATACCCATGGCTCCGATACCCTCGGCTCCGTTCTGGGCCATCTGCAGGATGGAGGTACGGTATTCCTCGTAGTTGTATCCAAAGGACTTCTGCAGTTTTCTGCGCTCATCTGCGGAAAACTCCGGTACTCTTTCATTGGGGATCTTCAGATCCTTTAACTGTACCAGGTTGCTGTCCAGCCACTCGCCGTAGGGCTGCGCAGAAGCGTATTTTTCTTTCAGATGCTCGTCGTCGATGACCTCACCTTTGACTGTATCCACCAGAAGCATTTTTCCAGGATGGAGACGCTCTTTGATGACAATCTTCGTCGGGTCGATGTCCAGGACGCCCACCTCAGAGGAAAGAATCAGGGTGTCGTCGGTGGTGATGTAGTAACGGGAAGGCCTAAGGCCGTTGCGGTCCAGAACGGCTCCCATCACATCGCCGTCGCTGAACAGAATGGATGCCGGGCCGTCCCAGGGCTCCATCATGGTAGCGTAATACTGGTAAAAATCACGCTTTTTCTGAGACATGGCCTTGTTGTTATCCCAGGGCTCCGGAATGGTAATCATGACGGCTAGCGGAAGATCCATACCGCTCATAACCAGGAACTCCAGGGTATTATCCAGCATGGCGGAGTCGGAACCGGATGCATTAACCACCGGAAGCACCTTGTTCAGATCTTTTTTCAGATGGCTGGACTCCATGGTTTCCTCCCGGGCCAGCATCTTGTCCGCGTTGCCCTGGATGGTGTTGATCTCGCCGTTGTGTACGATAAAACGGTTGGGATGAGCTCTCTCCCAGCTGGGGTTTGTATTGGTACTGAAACGGGAATGTACGATGGCGATGGCCGATTCGTAATTCTCATCCTGCAGATCCTGGAAGAAGGAACGCAGCTGATGTACCAGGAACATGCCCTTGTATACAATGGTTCTGCTGGAAAGGGATACCACGTAGGTATCGTCGTTGGACTGCTCAAAGGTCCGGCGGGCCACATAGAGCTTTCGATCGAAATCCAGTCCCTTTTCCACATTCGCCGGACGCTTCACGAAGCCCTGCATGATGCACGGCATCTTCTCCAGCGCCTTGGTTCCGAGAACGGACGGTACGGTGGGAACCTCTCTCCAGCCCAGGAACTCCATGCCCTCTTTTTCCACAATGATCTCGAACATCTTCCGGGCCTGGTTGCGCTTCAGCTCATCCTGGGGGAAGAAGAACATTCCGATACCGTAATCTCTTTCTTCACCTAAAAAGACGCCGAGAGGTTTGACTGCCTGGGAGAAGAACTTATGTGATATCTGTAATAAGATTCC